>Ga0181529_10003200_pt1 | contig 18873 bp, 16 predicted proteins | sample PEATcosm2014_Bin_36_FD_119763 | JGI IMG/M metagenome (GOLD analysis project Ga0181529, IMG submission 119763) | Peatland microbial communities from MTU Mesocosm Facility, Houghton, MI, USA - PEATcosm2014_Bin10_30_metaG | ecosystem: Environmental > Terrestrial > Soil > Wetlands > Peat | place... | reverse complement strand
GTCAGCATTCCCGGCTCGGCGGCTGCTCCGCCGGTGGCCAGTGAAAGAATCCGCTCACGCAGCGCCGGAATGCCTTCGCCCGTAAGCGCCGAAGTGGCCAGCACGGGCAGGTCGCCGCAATCGGGCAGAGAACGGCCACCGTGAACCAGATCGCTCTTGTTCACAGCCACCACGGCGGGACGACTTTCGACGGCAGCCAGCAGCCGGCGCTCCTCGTCGTTGAGCGGCTCCGTTGCATCCAGCACCACCACTACCAGTGCGGCGTCGGCCAGCGCCTCTCGGCTGCGCGCGATCCCCAACTGTTCCACTTCTTCGGCAGCGTCGCGCAGGCCGGCTGTGTCCATCAGTTCCAGCGGAATCCCGTTGAGAGATATCCTCTCGGCAACCGTGTCGCGAGTTGTGCCTGGGGTTGCAGTCACAATGGCGCGATCGCGCTCCGCAAGGCAATTGAAGAGCGAGCTCTTGCCGGCATTGGGCCTTCCTACAATGGCCAGCGTCAAGCCGTCGTGAACGATGCGCCCACGGGCAAAGGATGCTTCGAGACCAGTGAGCGGCGGCATCAGTGCATCGATGCGGCGAGCGATCTCGGCCTGTGAAGTGACATCAACATCGTCCTCGGCAAAATCGATGCCTGCTTCGAGCAGGGCAACGAGTTCCACCAGCGCGTGCTTCACCGGCTCCACGCGCCGGCTGAGCGCCCCGCCCATCTGGCTGGCGGCCAAGCGGGCCTGGGTGAGCGTCTGCGCAGCGATCAGGTCGCGCACAGCCTCGGCCTGAGTGAGATCGAGTTTGCCGGAGAGAAAGGCGCGTTGAGTGAACTCGCCCGGCTCGGCCAGACGTGCGCCCAGGGCAAGAGCCCGGCCCAGCAACAATTCCAGCACCACCGGCGAACCATGCGCCGCAATCTCGACCAAATCTTCGGCGGTATAGGAGTTGGGCGCGGCAAAATAGGTGACCACAGCCTCATCGATTCGCACTGCATCTCTGATAGAGTCCTCGTCCAGCACGTCGGCCAGCCGCGCACGCGCGTGTTCCAAAGGCTGGCGCAGACGCACCAATTGCGTGGCGATCGAGGCGGCTTCGGGGCCGCTCAGGCGCACAATCCCAATGCCCCCGCGTCCAGACGGCGTTGATATAGCGACGATAGTGTCGTTGCTCATTTTCTGACGGCTCATAGGTAGTGTAGAAGCTGTCGCTCCTGTGCCATTTTCAGGGGAATGATCAGCACGCAACGAGATCCTGCGGCTTTTGCGCAAGACACCTGGGTTCGCGTTCACCACAGTCCTGATACTGGCCACCGCTATCGGCGCAAATACCACCAACTTCATAGCCGGCGAGCGCGGGTCTATTGCGCGCCGTGATCTCGAAGCAGTTGCACCACCTCGGCCTTGCCGTTCTTCATCGCCAACATCATCGCCGTTGTGCCGTCGTTGCTCTTGGCGTCAACCTTTGCGCCCTTGTCAATCAACAGTTCTATCAGATTCAATAAGCCGCCGCCTGAGGCCGCCATCAGCGCCGTGAACCCGTTTTTGTCCCTTAGTTCGGTATTTGCGCCGTGATCGAGCAGCAGCTTCACAATCTCCGCCGAGCCGGAGACGATCGACAGCATCAGGGGAGACAGTCCGTCTTCCTCCTGGAGATCTACATTAGCTCCCTTATCCAGCAGCAGCTTCACCTCGTCGATGTTGGCAATCATCACTGCGTAATTCAGCGCCGTGTCGCCGCGCTTGTCCTTGAGGTTGACGCTGGCGCCCCTGTCCAGCAGTTGCTTCACAGCGTCGATCTTGCCCATGGCAGACGCGGCAATGAGGGCTCTGATCCCGTCTTTGCCCTGGGCATCTATATGGGCACCGTGATCCAGCAGTTGAACGACCGAGGTAAAATCCCCTTTTTCAATAGCCTGAGACATCTGATCATCCGGGCTGACGGCAGGGGCCGGTGCAGCCTTGTCGGCCGGAGTCTGGGTCGCAGCCGGCGGATTCCACGACAATGCAATCACGGCAAAAACCACAACTGACAGAACTCTCTTCATGCTTTCCTCCTGACGCCGGGAACTTGCTCACGCACAACCTCAGCAACCCGTTGTCAAGTTATAAAAATGAATTCTACTCCGGCTTCCGCTCATCCACATTGCGGCCCATTCAATCCGCTTTTGTCCCATCGTCGGAAAGGTCACGCACAAGCGTCGATCTGCCCGTGATCATTTTTCCGAAGCCAGATCGAACCGGCAGAATGGTACACTCCGGCCAATGGTAGAGCCAAAGGGGAGATACTGATGAAAGCAACGAAAATCGAGTTTCGCCTGCGCATGGCGATCATGGCGGTCATCATTACGCTGGGCTTTACTGTGCCGTGGTCGGGGCTGCACAGCATTGGAACACGCTTACCGCTACTCGATTGGCTGCCGCTGGAACTCAGCCGGCACGGTGTAATCACCTTCTTTGCAGCCACTCGCCTTGTGATTGTTCTTGCCGCACTGATCGCCGCGAAGGCTATGGTATTCAGGGTATGGGGCGCGGCCTATCTTGGTCCCTCCACTGTGATCCACCGCAACATGAGAGGTGATGCTCTCGTTGCCAGCGGACCTTATCGCTACGTGCGCAACCCCCTCTACATCGGCCTGTGGGCAATGACGGGTGCGTTGGCCTTCCTCATGCCGCCCACTGGAGCGCTCTTTGTGCTGATCGCGGTCCCGCTCTTTCTGCTGCGTCTGACGCTTGGCGAAGAGGCTTTTCTAACCGCGAAACTCGGGCAGCCCTATCTCGAATATTTGCGCGACGTTCCGCGCCTCGTTCCTCGCTTGCACACCGCTCTGCCGCCCGCCGCCGGCAAGCCGCAGTGGCTCCGCGCCATCTGCTCGGAACTCACTCCCATCGGTGTCTTCCTTGCTCTGGCCGTCTTCTCCTGGAGCTACAACAACCTGCTCGTGGAGAGGGTGATCCTTGTCAGCTTTGGAGCTTCGCTGATCGTGCGCGCGCTGTTGCCAGGAATAAAGCAAACCGCTCCGACAGAGTAAAACGCTTCGATTTTTTCATCGTTCAAGGGTCTGCCGTCAGCGCAAAAAAACAAACGGGGAAGAGCCGGCAGGCTCCTCCCCGTTTTGTTGTCCGCAGTCCGGAAAGCTACTTCTTTGCGGGGGCGATGACGTCCTTGGCGGCCTTGGCCACGCGGAACTTCACCACGGTCTTCGCCTTGATCTTGATGGCGGCGCCGGTCTGGGGGTTGCGGCCGATGCGGGCCTTGCGCTCTGCCTTTACCAAGCGGCCGATGCCGGGGATCACGAATACGCCGTTCTTCTTGGTTTCCTTCACGGCGGTCTCTGCCTGCAGGTCGAGGAAGGCAGCAACTTGCTTGTTGGTCAGTTCGAGCTTCTCGGCCAATAGCCGAATCAGGGCGGTCTTGGTCAATCCTGTTGCCATTGTTCTCTTCTCCTTTTGAGGCGAACCCTTGGGCGCGCCGGTGTTGCCTGAGTTTCGTCAAGTTTCCATTGCGAGGCAGATACCGCATGGAGGGAGTGCCACTCTGGCAACATGCACAAAACCCTTGATTCATGCGGGTTCAGAAACCCCGTCGTTCGTTACAATGCGACTTTTGGCTGGGCAAAGTCAATGGAAAAACAGCGATTTCCACAAATTTCTTAGGATTTTGTGGGTGTTTTCACTATTTTTATCGATTTTAGCCTGCTTTTGCTGGTTTTGTCGCGGTTTTACGGGGGAAAAATCGACCTGCGAAGAGGCTTCACACTCTGCGTCAGTCCAGCCCGAAGAGCACCTTTTTCTTTGGCGCGAGAGAGGCGAGAATCGGTGTGTTGAGCGCATCGACGACCGGCGCAGCCAGCTTGAAGTAGCGTGACAGCGTCGCGGCGAAGTTGGGTTCAAGCGCGACAGAGGCTGGCAGCGTGGTGGAGAGTCCCCATTGCTTGCATCGAATCAGATCCATCGCGGGATGCTCGCACGGAAAGCCCTTGGGCGGGCGGGTGAGCGCGTTGCCCTCAAACTCGCTGAAGGCCTTCCGAATGGCTGCCGTCTGCAAGACCTTGCGGAACTCGACGTGATGGTCGAGCAGCCAGTGGCGAATGGCGGCGAGCTGCTCCTTCTCGGGCATCCATGCACCGGCGGCGATCACGGTCTCCTTGGCGCTGACGTGAAAGTAGAAGCCCGCGCCGGAGGTCTTCTTGAGGCCTTCGAGCATCCACCATGCGGCGACATGCGTTTTGTAAGGCTTCTTGTCGGCGCTGAAACGCGTGTCGCGATAGATGCGGAAGAGGCACTTCTCGGCGGGGCGAACGTAGGCGGGGGCGAAGCTCTCCATCGCCTCGTTGACCTTGCGAATGATGGCCAGCATCGGCTCTTTCAACTCGGCCTCGAAGATGGCCTTGCGCGGCGCGAACCAATCACGGTCGTTGTTGCGGGCTAGATTGCGGAGGAAGGTTAGGGCTTCGGGGCGGAGGTGCGGGACGGCATTCGGTGCTTTCACTTTGGAATTCATCACAAAATGAGTGTAGCGCCGGCGCCGAAGAGGCACTCAGGTCGGATATTCGTGGCTGTGAGTTCATTTCTGCGCCGTTCTTTCGGCAAGCCCGACTGGCCAAGATTTTCCTGAGAAGAATTTTTATAACAAAAGTGTTGACGTCCTATAGGGGGGCTATAGTTCGCACTTAGGTACCCAACAACCATGAAATGGCTTGACCGCACCGCAAGTATTGCTGTCATCGTCGCCGTTGTTGTTTTTCTTGTCGTCGTCGCGAGAAACGAGTTCTTTGCGCCGAGACCTCAACCCCAGCCGAATCCCGAAAAGGATCTTGCCGGCAAGACGATCTCGCTTCCTGGTGTCGCCTATACATACGGGCAAGATTCGCTGGTTTTAGTTGTGTCCACCAAATGTCACTTCTGCCAGGACAGCCTTGCTTTCTATAAACAGTTGACCGAGAAACTACACGGCAAGCTCGACATCATCGCCGTACTCCCAGAGCCGGAGACCGAGGCGAAGAAGTTCCTCGCGGACGCCGGCGTTCAAACCGAACATGTTGTCAAAGCTGTCCCCAACTCCCTTGGCGTCCGGGGCACACCCACGGTGCTGCTCGTTGACGACAAGGGAAAGATCAAGAATGTCTGGGTGGGACATCTCGATGAGGCGGGACAGAAACAACTGCTCTCCACCGTTCTGCCACAGGGCTAGGATGCAGTCTGCCTTCCCCGGCAGGTCAACTACAACCCTAACAAGCAAGAATGAAAGGAAAGCCATGAAGCCTACTGTGAAGCTCGTCTTTGCGGCGCTGATGATCTGTGCGGCGTTGTATTTTCCGAGAAAAGCACATGCGAGCCAGATGTACTGCGAGTCACCGCAAATCAATGAATGTGAGGGTAGGGCGATGTCAAGCATGTACTCATGCGTCGCCACTTGTATTCCGTATGGTAGCCAACAAACCTCAACCCCCGTCTCATTTTGCGCTACCTTCATAGTCTGTTCTACTGATCCCACGACCGGCGTGTCTGGACCGTGTTCAGACTACACTGATTGCAGCACGGTACAAGCAGTAAACCCGAGTTGTGTGCAGTCTTGCGTCAACGCGTATCAACCGGTAATTAATGCATGTACTCAACAGTACTGCTTTTACGAATGACCTGCCGTTCTTTCCACAAACCTGGCGCAGAGAAGTCGTCTCTTCCCGCGCCAGGTTATTGGAGCAAGTTATGAAGACCTGGATTAGCTTTCTCGTTCTCTCGATTATTCTTTCTGCCTCCGCACTCTACGCCAAAGACAAGGGCACCGACGAGCAAGCCGAAGCGCAAAGGTGGCTCCAGCGCGCTCAAGAGCAGACAAATCTTCGCTCGCTGGGCGCAAAGCCATTTCATCTGCGAGTGACATTTCATGCTAATGCAGGGGTGGAGTTTCTGCCGAAGAACAAGCAACAGATCATCACAGGAGATGGCACATATGAGGAGACATGGCTGGAGCCGCATCGCTGGCGTCGCGAAGTGAACTTTGGCGCTTATCATGCCGTGGAAACCGACTCCGGTTTGGCGCGCAAGATGCAGGCCAGCTCCGACTACGAGCCTGTGCGCGTCTTGATGCTGCTCGAGGCTCTTCTTTTCCCTGTACCCAAGAATGTGGCCTGGCCTGAGCCGAGGGACCCCAGGCTGATCTGGAAGATGAAGCGAGGCTCAGCTCCGTCGACGGATCAGAAGAGCACAATCGACTTCGTACAGATTTCGAGATCCCAGATCGCAGAGGGGTGCGAGATCAACTTCTCATATCTTTTTCTTCCCGACGGTATGCTGGTGCAGCGAAACGATCAAGGGCTGGCCTATTGGTGGCAGGACCAGATGAATTATGGAGACAGAATTGTCGGGCGGCATATCTCGGTGCAAGCCGGAGGTCGTGAGTTGCTCGCCGCAGAGGTCACCGTCGAGGCTGTGGGCAATCCATCCGCAGATCTCTTCGATCTGCCCGGCGACCCCGCAGAGCCTGGAATGACCCTGCGTCCGCTCCACCTGGGGGAGGCGAGGGCACCATGGGCAGATGGTCAAGGGGTCGGCCTTGGGTCTGGACCTCGATACCTAACGTTTGACCAAGTCTTTACCCGACAGGGCAAAACGAGGGAGCTGGAACTGATCGATACCGATGATCCTTCGAAAGCAACGGTCATCATGGGTATCTATCGAGGCTTCAATAGCTACCACCCGGCGATGATCGACAACAACCCTACGGAAATGTTCCGGAGCATCGGGATTATCATGCCGGGGTGCGGCGGCCACTGATCTGCCCCCGGCAGCCGACGCATCAGAAGCCATGCACTGCGCGCCGAAGGCCGCTGGCCCCCACCGCAGGTAATTACCGGATCACCTTAAGCGCGCCCCGGAAGAGCCCGTCAAAGTCGGCGGCGAGGGCGGCTTCTTTCGCTACGGCCTGCTCGATGGCCTTCTCGGCGGCGGGCCGCTGATAGCCGAGATTCACCAAAGCTGAGAGCACATCGTCGACCGCGGCTCCGCGGACCGATGTTTGTGTGGGCGCGACGGCGAAGTCATCGAGCTTGTCTTTGAGTTCGACGACCAGCCGCTCGGCCAGCTTCTTGCCTACTCCGGGGATGCGCGTCAGTTGCGCGTGGTCCTGGCCGCGAATGGCTTGTACCGTACGCTCGGGCGAGAGGCCGCTGAGCATCTTGACCGCCAGCTTGGGTCCGACGCCGCTGACGGTGATCAGCCGCTCGAAGAGGCGCTTTTCTTCGCGTTCGAGAAAACCGAAGAGGGCGATCTGGTCTTCGCTGACCTGGGTGTGGATGTGGAGCGTGGCCTCCTGGCCCACTGAGGGCAGAGCTGTAAAGGTCGGAATGGAGATGGTGACGTCGTATCCCACTCCGGCGGCCTCGACGATGGCCTGGCCGGGCTGCTTGTAGATGAGCTTTCCGCGCAAGTGAGCGATCATGGTGACCCATTGTAGAATCCTGACCGGCCTCAAGGACACCAACCCCCGGCAATCGCGTCCAACAATGGGGCTCAGGAATGGTCTCGGCGATAGCTCTGGCCAGCCCCCGCCAGATACAATGGATAGTGGATTGGGTTCCCGGCCGCGGCAGGCATGCGGCAGACGATTTTCGATTGTGAAGCAGGTGCACGTGAGAGGTATTCTTTGCCGCGGTCTGCGGCTCAAGTTGGTTGCAGGACTCGGAGTCGCACTGGCAACGCCCGCATTCGCAGTGGCTGCGGCCACGACAACTACGCTCGCCGCGCAGTCGGCCGCCGCTGGAAGCTGTGCGACGGCCAACCTGACGTTGACGTTGACAACGCTTTCTGTGGCCGTGACCAGCGCAGCAGGCGTTCCGGCAGGAACCGTCGCCATCATGGATGGGAGCAGCACGGTCCCGTTGGCCAGCGCAGTTCTCGATTCGACCGGCCAGGCAAGTCTTGTTTTCTATCTGCCAGACGGACCGCATTCGCTGAGCGCCGTGTATAGCGCGAATGCGACCTTCGCAGGCTCCACATCCTCGCCCGCTTCGGTGACGATCAGTTCACAGTGCGACTCAGCGTATGCGGTGACGGTGTCGAATCTCACGCCAGCCACGACACCAGCGAATACGCTTACGCCTGGACAGACGGGAACGGCGCAGGTCACAGTGGTCCCGTCGGAGGAGTTCGTTGCATCGTTGGGAGGCGGGCCGGCCTTTGTCGTGCTGTCGTGCTCAGGGCTTCCCGATGAGGCCTCGTGCACCTTTACGCCTGAGAATGTAGAGATTCTGCCCGGCCAGGATGCAGGTGTGAGTTCCACGATGGCGATTCTGACCAGTGCTGCTTCCACCACGTCGATCTCGCCGGTAAGCCGACCTGGCCGTAACTCCTCGCCTATTGCATGGGCTTTTCTGTTGCCCGGCGTCGTCGGCCTCGGCGGCATGGCGTGGGGAATGCGCCGACGCGAGTGGCTCCGCCGCCTTTCGCTGGTAGCGCTGGTGGCTGTGGTCACTGCGCTTGGCGCGACCGGCTGCAATCCGCGCTACAACTATGAACACCATGGCCCGGTGCCCAACCCGGCGACTCCGGCTGGAACGTACACCATCACGGTCACGGGTCAGTCTACTAACGGCGTCACTGCCCTCACGAACAGCACCTCCTTTTCGCTGACGGTGAAGTAGGCCCAGGAAAAAGCAGAGCGCAAGAGCCGCGTCCAATCGACAGCCGCCCCGAGATGATAAAACGGGGTTGCGGCTGAAGTGTGGATTGGAGGGCGGGTGTGGGGCACGTAAGAATCATCTGTCATGAGTGGGTTGTGTTGGCGCTTGTGCTGGCAGGTGGATTGGCTGCCTGCGCGCAGACTGCGGATCAGGCTTGGTTGGGCCGCTCAGGATATCACGGACCCAGCGATATTCCGCTCTTTGCCAAAGCCTTTGGCACCGGCATCGTTGAAAAAGCGGCTGAGAATGAAATCTATCGCGAAATTCGCAATTTAAGTCTGGCATCGTCAGGCGATTCCTTTGGGTCAATAAATGGCAGGATCATCTTAGGTACTCCCAAAGAGTTGCAACGCGCCTTTCCAGACCTTGCCATCCCCGGTGACCTGGAGCCGGAGGAATACTGGCTTCAGTGGGCTCAACACAACGGCCATCCATTTCTGGTTATTGTTGGCGCCGATGAGCGTGGCGTTCTCTATGGTGCTTTCGCCGTTTTGCGCACGCTTGCTGAGGACAAGGACCTGCATTTCTCCGGTCTGCGTTCGCACCCTGCGATGCCCATCCGCTGGGTGGATGAATGGGATAATCCCGACGGCTCAATCGAGCGCGGCTATGCTGGACGGTCGATATTCTTTGAAGGCGGCAATGTCCGGGAGGATCTTGCGCCGGTAGCTGAATATGCGCGCCTGCTAGCCTCGGTCGGCATCAACGGCGTCAACGTCAACAACGTGAATGCCGCGCCTCAACTGCTCGATGCCGATCATCTCAAGCAATTGGCTCGCATCGCCGATGCCATGCGTCCGTGGGGCGTGCGGCTGGCTCTCAGCGTCGATATCGCGAGTCCACAGAAGATCGGCGGCCTTGCGACATACGATCCACTCGACCCGGCGGTCCGCGCCTGGTGGAAGGCCAAGGCCGGCGAGATCTACGAGTTGATTCCCGACTTCGGCGGCTTCACCGTCAAGGCAGACTCCGAGGGCCAGCCCGGACCTGCGAGTTACGGACGCACCCCGGCAGACGCTGCCAACCTGCTGGCTGCCGCGCTTGAATCACATGGTGGCGTTGTGCTCTACCGCGCCTTCGTCTATAACCATCATCTCGACTGGCGCGACCCAAAGGCTGACCGCGCGCGCGCCGCCTACGACATCTTCCATCCGCTCGACGGCAAGTTCGCCGCCAATGTGATCGTGCAAATCAAGGAAGGCCCTATCGACTTTCAGGCGCGCGAACCGGTTTCGCCGTTATTCGCGGGCCTGGAGAAGAGCAGCGCGGCAATGGAACTCCAGATCACACAGGAGTACACCGGCCAGCAGCGGCATCTTGTCTACCTCGCGCCGATGTGGAAGCAGGTCCTCGACTTCGATCTGCGCGCAGGAGGCCGCTCCACGCCCGTCAAGGAGATCATCGCCGGCAAGAGCTTTCATCGCTCCCTCGGTGGAATCGTCGGTGTTGCCTGCGTCGGCCGCGACGGCTGGCGTGGCTCGCCGCTTGCGCTCGCCAATCTCTACGCCTTTGGCCGGCTGGCGTGGGATCCCAACCTCTCGCCGGACGAGATCGCCGCGGAGTGGACGCGACAGACCATCAATAACGACCCCGATGTCGTCGCCACCGTCACAAAGATGCTGATGCAGTCGTGGCCGGCCTATGTGAACTATACCGGCCCGCTGGGCATGCAGACACTCACCGATATCACCGGTTCGCATTACGGCCCTAACATCGAGTCGAGCGAAAACAACGGCTGGGGCCAGTGGCACCGCGCAGATAAAGACGGCGTCGGCATGGACCGCAGCGTGGCGACGGGAACCGGCTTCGCGGGCCAGTATCCGCCCGAGGTGGCGAAGCTCTACGAGTCGGTTGCCACCACTCCCGATGAGCTGCTGCTCTTTTTCCACCATGTGCCGTACACCTATAAGCTGCACTCCGGCAAGACGGTTATTCAGTACATTTACGATAGCCATTACGAGGGCGCTGAGCAGGCCGCCGAACTAGCGCGCGAGTGGGCCACGCTCGAAGGCCGCATCGACCAACCGTTTTATGAGCAGATCCGCGACCGCCTCGTCTATCAGGCCGGCCACGCCATCGTCTGGCGCGACGCCATTGTGCAGTACTTTCTGAGGCTGAGCGGAATTCCCGACGAAAAGGGCCGCGCCGGGCATTATCCTGGACGGCTCGAAGCCGAAGACGCCAAGCTCACCGGCTATAAGATTATCGATGTGAATCCATGGGAGGACGCGTCGGGCGGGAAGGCGGTCTCGTGCGCAGAAAAAAGCTGCGCAGCCGAGTGGACTTTTGCAGGCACCGCGGGCAGGTACGACATTGCCGTCCAATACTTTGATCTGCAAGGTGGCGCGGCGCACTTCACGCTAAAGGTCAACGGCAAACCCGCCGCCACATGGGCCGCGGATGCAACTCTACCCTCGCGCCGCCCTCATGGCGATAACTCCACTCGGCGCACTGTTCAAAATATGGAGTTGAAATCCGGCGATGTTCTGCGAGTTGAAGGCGTACCCGATGGAGCCGATCCCGCTTCCCTCGACTACATCGAAGTCACGCCCGCGACTTAACAGCCCGCGGTGAAAGTCGAAAAGGCCGAAAAACATCCGTCAGGGGCTAAAGCCCGGCATTCTCTTGGCCTTCATTCGACACGACTAAAGTCATGCCCTGATACAAGGCCTCCGGGTTTGGGTTCGCGGTCGCCCACCCTTTCGCAAAGTGCGCGAAAGGATGGGGCACCCTCAGTGGTTGGGCGGATCAAGGATGCGCCACCCGCCACGGGACTTTCATAGGGACAGGAGACTCTAGAAGCCCGCCAACTCGCGATCACTCGAATCGCTGCTAAACTCGCTAACACCGCTGACCACGACTTATCCGACTGCCGGTAGGCCTGCCAGCGCCATCGCGATCTCTTCTGCCGGGTACTCGTAGTTTTCCAGCTTGCCGGCCTGATAGGCGATGTATGATGCCATGTCGAAGTGGCCATGTCCGCTGAGGTTGAAAAGGATGGTCTTCTGTTTGCCTTCCTGCTTGGCTTGCAAGGCTTCGGTGATGGCCGCGGCTACGGCATGGTTTGACTCCGGCGCGGGGATGATTCCCTCGGCTCGCGCAAAGCGGACGCCTGCGGCAAAGGCGTCGAGCTGCTGCACGGTGACGGCCTCGGCCAGGCCGAGATCGAGCACGTGCGAAACCAGCGGCGCCATGCCGTGATAGCGCAGCCCGCCGGCGTGAATGCCGGGAGGAACAAAGGTCGAGCCGAGCGTATGCATCTTGACCAGAGGCGTCAGATGGCCGGTATCGCCGAAGTCGTAAACGAACTTGCCTTTGGTCATGCTAGGGCAGGCGGCAGGTTCCACTCCCACGACGCGCGCCTTGCTCTGGCCCTTGAGCTTGCGGCCGATGTAGGGCATTCCGAGGCCGGCAAAGTTGGAACCACCGCCCGCGCAGGCGATGACCACATCGGGATCGTCGTCGGCGAGGGCCATCTGCTCGATTGCTTCGAGGCCAATCACGGTCTGGTGCAGCAAGACATGATTGAGCACGCTGCCCAGCGCGTATTTGGTGTTGGGATCTTTCGCGGCTACTTCCACGGCCTCTGAAATTGCTATTCCCAGGGATCCGTTTGAATCCGGATGCTGGGCGAGAATCGCGCGGCCCGACTCGGTCTCGATGCTCGGGCTGGCGGTGACCGAAGCGCCAAAGGCCTCCATGAGCGCGCGGCGATAGGGCTTCTGGTCATAACTCACGCGCACCATGTAAACCTTGCAATCCAGGCCGAAGAACGAGCAGGCCATCGACAGCGCCGAGCCCCACTGGCCCGCGCCGGTCTCGGTCGAGAGATGCTTGGTGCCGTCCTGCTTGTTGTAGTAGGCCTGCGGCAGCGCGGTGTTGAGCTTGTGCGAACCGGCCGGGCTCACGCCCTCGTATTTGTAGTAGATGTGCGCCGGCGTGTCGAGTGCCTTCTCCAGGCGGCGCGCGCGGAAGAGCGGCGAGGGACGCCACTGCGCGTAGAGCTGCCGCACTTCGGCAGGGATCTCGATCTCCCGCTCCTGGCTGACTTCTTGCAAAATGAGGCTCATGGGAAAGAGCGGCGCAAGATCGGCCGGACCGAGCGGCTGGAGCGTTCCGGGATGCAGCGGCGGCGCCATCGGCGAGGGCAAGTCGGCGGCGATGTTATACCAGGCGAGGGGAATCCTATTCGACGGCAGGTTGTATTGAATTGTGTCCATGCGGAAGATTCTATCAGCGCAGACTCAGGCTCGGCCCGCACTTTCTTTCGGCATTCGAGGCCGTTTACTTGCCGCAGACGATCTGCGCGGCGCGGCGATACGAGCCAAAGTTGAAGGCATTCACGTAGCCCAGTCCGATCATCTTCTTCCTCGCCTCGGCACCGCGCCTGCCAGCCGGGCAGTAGAGCAGCAATACCTTATTCTTGTCCCTCACTCTGCGCGGCAGCGTCGATTCAATCTCATCCCTGCGGCAGGTTGATCGCGTTTGGAAGATGGCCGGAGTTGAATTCGCCCGCGATGCGCACATCGAGACCAATTCTGCATCTGCCACGCCAGGAATTTGCCACCCCGCAGCGCGGTAGTCCGCGGCAGGCACAATGGCAAAGCCACACTGCGCTGAAGACGGTATCGGCAGTTACAGACAACGATCACTGCAAACACAACTTCGACCCACCGTGTCATACATCCTCGCAACTTTGCAGTCCCTTGTAGCTCCGATAACCACGAATGAGTTTTATCCTGCTACGCCAAAGGCTTACCGTTCTAGTAAACTGAACGCGCTATGAGTTGTCTCTTTTGCAAGATCATTGAGGGCACGATTCCCTCGACGACTCTCTACCAGGACGAGTTGTGCTACGCCTTCGCGGACATCGATCCGAAGGCGCCGGTGCACATCCTCATCGCTCCGCGCGAACACATCGCCTCGATGGCCGAGGCCGGCCGGACCGACAGCGCGCTGCTGGGCCACCTGATGTGGGCCGCGGCGCGGATTGCCCGGGCCAACAACCTCGACAAGGGATACCGCGTGGTGGTCAATACAGGTCCTGACGGCGGCCAGTCTGTCGATCATCTCCACGTGCACCTGCTGGGCGGTCGCGCGATGGCTTGGCCTCCGGGATAGAGATTCCTCGGCACAGAAAACTGAGGGCGCTTCCTGGATGGAAGCGCCCTCGGTTACTTGCTCTCAATCGCCGTTACATGATCGGCTGTTGGCCAAGGTCTTCCTCGTCTTCGAGGCCATAGCGGCGCAGCAGGTTGGGCAGGCTCTGCGAAAAGGCCGAGCGCGGCATCACCGTGTCGCACCCTGCCTCGACAGCCTTGGCTTTTAGCTCGCCCTGCAGGTGGTTGAGAAAGCCGACGATCGAGGTCGTCTTCTTGAACTTCGCCTTGAATTTTGGAATGAGCGTGATGGGCTTGGCATTGAGATTGTTGAGATCGAAGACCAGTAGCTTGGGCCGCTCGGACTCGGGCAAGTCGTTCAACCGGGCTACGGTCTCCTTATCGGCGCCCTTTACAAACTCGACTTTGATGCCCAGTTTGCGCGCAGTCTCCTGAATCTTGGCCTGGAAGAAGAGATCTTCGATGAAGCAGAAGATGCGGGTTGAGGCATCGGCCCTCACCGGAATCGCCGGCTGCGCATCGTAAGCCTCAGGGTAGTAGCCGTTGTGGCCATTGCTGGTGATCTGGATCGTCGAGGGAGGACCGTCGGCTACGTTGCCGTTGACAGCGCGGTAGCTGTGGTCCATTGGGCCGACGAACTCCCTGGGGCCCTTTTGCTGGGAACCGCCCTTGCGCCTGCCCTGGTGCTGGCCGGAGGTGCTGTTTCCTGGCTGGCCGGGCGCCGCGCTGCCCTTCTGGAAGAACTTCTTTTTCTTCTTTCGTTCCTGGTTCTGCTGGCCGCCCTGCCGGCCACCCTGATTGGGCGCGGCAGCCTTGTGTTTTGCCGGCGGCGGCGGGGGTGGAGGCGGCGCTTGCGGCGGAGCCGGGGTCTGCGCCTGAGGCTGTTGGGTCTGTGCGGCGGCTGCCTGGCTGCTCTTGTTTTTCCGGCGGCGGCGGCGGCGCCGATGCCCTTGTAACTGTCCCTGGCCGTTGGCCGGGACCGGCCCCAATTCAAGTTGGGGCTGCGTTGGTTCTGTCGTCATGCGTTTGCTTCCTGATGCATTTCAGTGTTATGGATTGCGATATTCAGCATTTGCCCTAAGGTCGCCGCTCCCTGGTGGAAGCGCCGATTCAGCCACTCCAGCTCCCCATGACCTCGGTGAAGATGCCTTGGCCGCTGCGCACACAGGAGCGGGATATATCTACTCCATCCGATTGTCAGGATCGGCGCGGCGCTGCCGGCTCTTTACTCAGGTGATGCCCTTCCTCATGAGAAACTTCGCTGCCCTAAAAAACTGCGATGAATGGATCTGCCCGGCGAAGTTTCTTGCTCTGCGGCGAGCTTGCTCTGCCCTTTCGGGTGGCACGCGTCAGCCGCTTCACAGGCAAGTCTGATACTACAGTGAATGGGTGCGGCTGGCAAGTGACTCCAACATCCTCTTAGCTCCGGTAGTAACAAGGCGGCGATGTATTGGGAGTCAAAATCCGCTAAACGCAAGAAACGCCACTCCCCCAGAGTGGCGTTTCGCTGTCCCGCGCTGGTCACTGGCCCCCCAACTAAGTGGCCGGCGGTTCATCTCCACCGCGCCTTGAGACTTCCCCGACTGGTCAATCCCTTTTGAGGGCCGCTACATTGGCGGTTGCTCTTGCCGGGTGTCTTCTTTTTCTTTGGGCTGTCAGGAATGCTTCCAGCAGCCGGTACAATCACTGGCACCCTACTATTAGCAATCTTGATACCAGTCTAAGTTTCTTTATTTCTCAAGAGCTTGTGCAGGCCGGAGCGTCCTAGGTTTTTGGTTTTTGGAATTCATTTTGTCGGAAAACTTCTAAAAAACATATCAGCGTTTTCCTACACCTGGCATTTTGGGCAATAGTGGGTCCCCCGCCCGGCCAGCAGGATGCGCCGGATGGGCGTCTGGCAGTGGCGGCACGGCTCTGCCGTGCGGAGATAGACGCAGTGCTCCAGTTGGAAGAAGCCGCGCACGCCGTCGGCGTCGACGTAATCGCTGACGGAGGAGCCGCCAAGCCGGATGGCGTGCTCTAGAACCTCGATCAAGGCCAGCCGCAGACGTTCGAGTTCCGTCCTGGTCAGCCGGCCACAGCGGCGGCGGGGGCGGATTCCGGCGCGGAAGAGGCTCTCGTCGGCGTAGATGTTGCCTACTCCAGAGAGCAGACTCTGGTTGAGCAGGGCGGCCTTGATGGCCAGTCGGCGAGGGTGAAAGATCTGAACAAACTCCTCGGCCAAGACAGCCAACGGGTCGGCCCCCGGAGCGCTGAAGCCAGAGCTGCGGCTCAGGTCGCGGAACTCGAACCGTCCGAAGCGTCGCGGGTCGACGAAGCGCAGCTCGCGGCCGCTGGCCAGGCTCAGGCGAGCGTGAGTGTGGGCGGCGACGGGAGCCTCGGGAGTGGTGACCAGCAACCGGCCGGTCATACCGAGATGGACGATCCATTGGGCTGCTGGCGCGTTGGCATTGCCGTTCACAGGCGATCCGCTTGCAGGGCCCAGCTCGCAGACGATGTGCTTGCCTGTGCGGTGAACTTCTAGGATCGCACGGCTATCGAGGCCTTTGGCCTGGCGGGCTGGCGGCGTTTTGAAGGGCTCGCGGTGCCTGCCAACCAGACTTCAATGATGCGATCGCCGCGCAATCGATCGTTCACTCCGCGGGCGATGGTCTCGACCTCAGGCAGCTCGGGCATCGGTTTATTCTACTGAAGGGTCTTCGAGATTGAATTGAGGGAGACTGCGCATTTGCTCGTAAGCGACTGCGAGCATAAGAAGAAATAGAAGCACCGGAGAAGCCTTGCGTAAAGGGGTCCTAAGAATGTGTTGAAAAACCTGGATGACCGGAATTGAACCGCCCTACGATTCGTTTGTGCGAAGGGGCCACCAGGAGTCCAGGCTTCCACAGTATACGGTTCTAGATGTTGATTTGAGACCATACCCAAACAAATTCGGGATTCAATTCGCATGGCATTCTTGCGGCAAAACGGCCGGATCAACTCTGGCACGGTCAATCTGACTACGCCGATTCAAATCGAATTCGAAAAGCCATGTCTGAGGTCGGTCAAAGACGGCAGTGATCCCACTCGCCTTAACAAAAAGTCTCTGTTTCGACTTATCGATCCGTACGTCTGCGGGATAGATGTAGTCCCCCGCATTCGCAGCAGTAACGATTGATCCATCTGACGCGTATTGCACATCGATCCGCCCACCGGGCATTTGAGCGCCTCTTATGCGTATGTTCTCACCAGATGATGCTTTGAGGGAGACGTCCCACATGCGTGTGGGAGGATTGGACTCCGAATCATCTGCCCGTGTGGGAATACACTCTGCGTTTTTGTACCCCGTGATTGTCGGACTGTTTCGGACGACGTGATTGCAGCTAGTCAACAATGTGAAACTAAGCAGTCCACATAGCGCGATCTCGACTCGCATACGGGCTCCCCGACAAATACTACGAAAATCCGTTCAAGGAAGTTGCCTGCTACCCGAATCCGTGCCGCCCTACTTCTTTTTGTGCTCGCCGCGAATGCGGCTGGCTTCGAAGCTCACGATCTTCCACGAGCCCTGCTTGTCCTTCACATAGACGCGGGTGTAGCGGAAGCCGCCGGAGATCGGGCCGTTGGGCGAGGCGCCTACGACATCCACCCTGGAGGTGACGAGCGCGGTTGTTCCGTAGAAGCGCACTCTGCGATCGGAGACTGTGATGACCGAAAAATGCGTTGTCGGATTGCGCAGATTGGCCAGTGCCTGCTCCTTGGATTGGAGCGTGCCGTTGGGCAGGATGGCCATGTAGTCGTCGGCCAGCAGTTTGTCCATGGCCGCCGTGTCTGCCTTCATCAGGGCGTCCCGCCACGCATCCTCCAACTGGAAGATCTCCTGGCGGCTCTCGTGCTTCTCGGCCCTGGGCATTCCGGCCGAAGGGGGTTGCTGCGCGGGAAGCGCCGGCGCGAGCGCAGCGATCAAGAGCAGGGCATTCGCCGTCCGGCGGCGGACGTGACTGCCGGGGCTCATCGATCCGGAACGCATGATTGTAACGGATGGTAGCCCGGAATGAGGTCGCGGGTCAATCGATTTCAGCGAACTGCGGGTTACCGCTGCATCAATCGTCTGCAAATGGCGTCTCCGCCGGTGATCCTACCACTCCGGGAGGGCTTATCTTCCCATTTCAGAGGTTTGGACGAGGGCCGAGGCTCAAACGAGAGCGATGAGATTTTCGACAGCGCGCTCGCGCATCTTCTGATAGAGTCCGCCCACGGCATAGAGCTTGAAGTGCGCCGACTCGCGATGCGCTGCGAGGGCCTTGGCGTCCCGGTACTGTTCATAGATAAGCACGGTGTCGGGATCGTCCTCGAGAAAGTGAGGGATGTAGTGGACGCATCCCGGCTCCTGACGCGAGGCTGCAGCGAGGGCGCGCAGGGTTTCGGCGATTTCGACGCGATCTTCCGAGGCAAACTTAAGCCGTACACTGAAACTGATCATAAGAGCGGTATCCTCGTTGTGTTCCCGATGCCGGAGTCACGCCTAACGGCCATCGGCCCTCTGGCACAGGTAAAGTTTACGCGTGGATGCTCTCAAGGGCCGCGGCAAACTCCGGCAGAAGCATGGTCTGCTCCCGATCTGGTCCGGTCGACACCATTCCGATCTTCGCTCCGCTCTCGCGCTCCTGAAAACGCAGATACTCACGCGCCTCTAGAGGCAGCTTTTCGAACTCGGTGACGCCTTCGGTCGAGGAGCGCCAGCCTTTCATTTTGGTATAGACGGGCTTGATCGCTTCGAGGCCCTGCACATCGGCGGGAATCTCGTCTGTCACCTTGCCGGCGATCTCATAGCCCACGCAGATGGGTATTTCGTCCAATTCATCCAAAACGTCGAGCTTGGTGACGACCAGCCACTCGGCGCCATTGACCTGATTGGAGTAGCGCAGCAGAGGAATATCAAGCCAGCCGCAGCGGCGGGGCCGGCCGGTGACTGCACCATATTCGTTGCCGCGCGCCCGCAGGTGGTCGCCCACCGCATCGTGAATCTCGGTGGGGAACGGACCCTCGCCAACACGCGTGACATAAGCCTTGGTCACCGAGATCACCGTGCCGATGGCCGTCGGTCCC
>Ga0181529_10003199_pt1 | contig 18875 bp, 16 predicted proteins | sample PEATcosm2014_Bin_36_FD_119763 | JGI IMG/M metagenome (GOLD analysis project Ga0181529, IMG submission 119763) | Peatland microbial communities from MTU Mesocosm Facility, Houghton, MI, USA - PEATcosm2014_Bin10_30_metaG | ecosystem: Environmental > Terrestrial > Soil > Wetlands > Peat | place... | reverse complement strand
CGCATCGCACGACGACTCGGCTTGATTCCCGTCCTCTGGAACGCCATGACCACTGACTGGAAGAACCCTTCACCCGACGCGATTGCGCGGCAGTTGATGCGCAAAATCGACTCTCTAACTCGCAGCGGCCGAGCAGCCAACATCGTCCTTCACGACGGCAGCCACGCCGACCACGCCGCCAATCGCGCCCCATCCATCGCCGCAGCCGCCCAACTCATCGCCCGCTACCAGCCAACTCATGAGTTTGTAACTGTGACTGCGTGGAGTTAGCAAGGCAGCTGAGGAGGCCTAACTCGCTCTCTAACTCTAGATAATCAGTGCACGGGTTCGTCTGATCCCTGACCCCTGATCCCTGTTACTACTCTCCCGCCAGCGTCTCCAGCAGTCCATCGAAGTCTTCCAGGTGCGCGTATTCGATAATGACTCTGCCGTGGCCGTTGTGGTCGTCAATGTGGACCTTCAGCCCAAGCGCACGCTGCAAGCGCTCCTGCACTTCGCGCACATTGGGGTCAATGGAGATATCAGGTTTGGGCTCCTTTTTGGCGCTGCGCTCGGGATGCAGCAGACCCGTCACATAGCTTTCAGTCTGGCGAACAGAAAGCGAATGTGAAACCACTCGCCTCGCCGCTACTTCCATCTCCTCCGCGTGCTCAAAAGCCAGTAATGCTCGCGCATGTCCATAAGTCAGCTCACCTGTCTCCACGCGTGCCTGCACAGAATCAGGTAACTTCAACAATCTCAAGAAGTTAGCTACAGTTGCCCGATCCTTGCCGGTGCGTATCGCCATCTGCTCCTGGGTCATATGAAATTCGCGTGAGAGCCGCTCGAACGCGCGTGCCTGCTCCATCGGGTTCAGGTCGGCCCGTTGCAGGTTTTCGACGATGGTGATCTCCATCGCCTGCTCGTCAGAGACCTGGCGCAGAATTGCCGGTATCGTCTTCTTGCCGGCGATCTCCGAGGCCCGCCAGCGTCGTTCTCCGGCGATGAGTTGGAAGCGACCGTTGGCCAGCGGGCGCACCAACACCGGCTGCACTACGCCGTTTGAAGTGATGGACGCAGCCAGCTCACCCAACTGCTCCTCATTTAATTGGGAGCGCGTCTGGAAAGGGTTGCGATCAATCTGCTCGATGGGAATCTCGAGCGGCTTGCCTCCTTCATTGTCAACGGCGGATGGAGCGGAAACTGCGGGAACACGGGGCAACAGGGAGTCCAGTCCTTTGCCCAGGGCGCGACGTTTAGGGTCGGGAGCAACAATGGTCATAATTCTCAATCCTTTATTCCGGGGAAACTGCCGGAGTTCTCAGCTTTGCTTTCACGGATTTAGGCTCGTGCGCGGCGGTCTGCGAAGACGCAGCCGTCAGGAGCGTGGCAAGAGGCGTACCTCCGCCTCCGGCTCAGCATGAATTTGGTCTTCCTTGTGCGGAATGTGGATGCCGTTGCGCGCCAAATACTCCCCAGCCATTTCGAAGTAAGCCTCCGTGCCGCGGGAACGAGGATCGTAAAGGGCCACAGGCTTGCCATGACTGGGCGCCTCGGCGAGTCGCACATTGCGCGGAATCACGGTTCGGAAGAGGCGCTCTTTGAAATACTCGCGCAACGTATCCGTCACTTGCTGGGCCAGATTGTTGCGATTGTCGTACATGGTCAGCAGAACGCCCTCAATGTTGAGCGTTGGGTTGTAAGCGGCGCGAACCCGTTCGAGAGTGGAGATGAGCTCCGAGATGCCCTCCAGTGCGAAGTACTCGGCCTGCATGGGCACAATCAGCGAGTCGGACGCGGCCAACACATTGAGCGTGAGCAGATCAAGCGCCGGCGGACAATCCAGAATCACCAAATCAAAATTGCACTTAATCGGCCCCAGTGCGCGACGCAGGCGCAGTGCGCGGTCCTCGGCCCCCGCCAACTCGATATTGGCGCCGGTGAGGTTCTTCGAGCCTGGCAGCAGAGAGAGCAAATTGATCTCCGTGGGCAGAATCACCTGCTCGGCCGGAGCGTCGCCCATCAGTACGTCATAAATCGAGTGGCGATTGTCGTCGCGCTGAAATCCAAGGCCAGAGGAGCAATTTGCCTGCGGATCGCAGTCTACAAGAAGGACTTTGAGGCCCTCAATAGCTAGACAGGCGGCCAGATTGATGGCAGTGGTGGTCTTTCCGACTCCGCCCTTTTGGTTCACAAGCCCGAGAATCTTACCCATGGCAATCCAGACTAAAGGGAAGGGCCGTTCGAGGATAGGCGCTTGCGCTGTGGAGAACCACGCAAACCTGTGGAAAGCCTTCTGGACGGGGAGAGGCTAAAATCCGGCAGGGCCTTGCTGTGGAAGGGTTTCGGCGCAGGTCGCGAAAGGACTAATGGTAGTACGTCGAAAAGGCAGAACGGTGGAAAACTTCCGCGATTTCAGGAGAATTTCGAACTAGAAATCTACAAATACTTTGCAAGACCCAATTTGAAACTGCGCCCATTCCGGGCTAGAGGGGAGAATGTTCCACGTGGAACATTCTTGAGCTTTGGCGAACTCGCGAAAATGTTCCACGTGGAACAAAAACAGTGCAGATTAATGATCGCTCGCCTTCGCTTCCCCTTCGGTCGGAACTCTTTCCGTTATTCTTCGTATTGATGCCCATGACTGAAAATGCTCTGGCGGCCACCGCCTCAAGAGAAGCCGGCGAATCTTCGCTCTTCGCACCGGGGATTGTCCCTGTCCTGCTCCTGGCCCTCATTCGACTCGCTCTTTATGGCCTTGCCGGGCCTCATTACGGATACTTTCGCGATGAGCTCTACTACTTCGCCTGCGGCGAACATCCTGCCTGGGGGTACGTCGACCAGCCGCCGCTGATCGGCTGGATCGCTTGGCTTCTGCAGCACTCGATTGGGACATCCCTCTGGGCATTGCGTCTGCTGCCCGCGCTTGCCGGCGCTGCAACGATTCTCCTTGCGGGCCTGCTTGCGCGCCAGTTGGGTGGCCGCCGCTGGGCAATGTTTCTTGCCTCCCTCGCGGCCCTGATGGCGCCCATCCTCCTCGCCCTCACGCATTTATTTACTATGAACGCCTTCGACCCGCTGCTTTGGACTGCAATCGCCTGCCTGCTTGTATATCTCGCCAAGATCAAGCGTGAGCCCGTTTGGGTTGCTGTCGGTGCTCTTTCGGGAGTTGCGATCCTGAATAAGTACGGCATCGTCTTCTGGCTCTCAGGGCTGGCCCTCGGAGTGTGCCTGACGCCGCTGCGTCAAAGCCTGCGCCATCGTTGGTTTTGGTTCGGTTGCGTCCTGGCGGCGGCCATCGCACTGCCCAACTTCCTGTGGCAATACCACCATCAGTTTCCATTTCTCCAGTTGATGCACAACGTCCGCGCGCATGGCCGTGACATTTCGCTTGCACCACTTCCGTTTCTCTGCGCCCAGGCCCAAATGCTCGGTTTTGTCGCCGCACTTCTTGTGCCCGCCGCTCTCCTCTTTTTCTTTTCCAGACAGGGCCGGATCTTCCGTGCACTGGGGTGGTCCTACCTTGTTTTTCTTACAGAAATGATGACCCTTCACGGCAAGATGTATTACCTTGCGCCGGTTTATCCGATGCTGTTCGCAGCTGGGGCGGTGTGGGTTGAGAGCGTGACGGAACTCAAGCGCTGGGTATGGGTTAAGCCTGTTCTCGCTATGGCAATTGTCGCCGCCAGCGGCATCTACATTCCCACGATTCTGCCTATTCTCAGTGTCCCCCACTTTCTTTCTTACGAGCACGCGATGGGCATTGAGCAGCAGAAGCTCGAGAATCAGCCGCAGGGTGTACTTCCGCAGATCTACGCCGACATGTTCGGTTGGGAACAGATTGCACAGCGCGTGGCGGCGTATTACAACACGCTTTCGCCAGAAGAGCAGCAAAAGACTGCCATCTTTGCGAATAACTACGGGGACGCAGGTGCGATCGACTTCTTTGGCCCAAAGTACGGCCTGCCGAAAGCCATCGGCAATCACCAGAACTACTGGATTTGGGGACCGCGAGAGTACACCGGAGAGAGTCTCATTGTCCTGGGCGATGAAAACGAGCGCAATATGCAAACCAAGTGCGCCAGCTACTCGATCATTGGCAATACGAACTATCCGCTCTCCCGCCCCGATGAATGGTTACCCATCTATCATTGCCGCGGATTCAAGTGGAATCTGCAAGAGATCTGGCCGCAAATGAAGCATTGGGATTAAATCGCCCGTCAGGGAGTTTTGCTACAACGCTCTCCCAGCGCAATCACCCGGTCTTCACTGCCGTGCGGCGGCAGCGACTTGCTCCACGTAAACTCCGCTCCGGCCGCTTCATGGAGAGTCGGAAGGTCGGCGGTCGAGGTCATCAGCGCCAGCCAACCGCCGGGGCGGACCAACTTTGATGCTGCCAGAACGGCGAGTTCCATCTTGTCCACAGCGCGCAGAGTCACGCAATCAAAGGCATCACGAATTGTCTCCGCACGGCCAGAATGCACCGTTGCGGAGACTCCAAGCACTCGAACGACTTCGCAGAGAAAGGCGGCCTTTTTGCCCTGCGATTCAGCCAGAGTGACGGCTATCTCCTGGCGGCAGAGAGCAATAGGAATTCCGGGAAAGCCGGCGCCGGAGCCGAAGTCAAGCAGTGTGGCAATTCCAGTTGGCAGGGACCGGGCACATGCAATCGACTCGACAAAGTGGCGCGAGGCAATGCCTTCCTCGTCGCGAATGGCTGTCAGATTGACGCGGGCGTTCCAGCGAAGGAGAAGCGAGAGGTAGTCCTGGAAACTCTGAGATAGAACCGAATCGAGCGGATCCAAGCCAGCCTCTGCGAGAAGAGCGTTGAGCCGGATTCCGGGAGGACTTAGAGTTTCGCTCATGCCGATGTGGTCGACTCTTCAATCTGCCGCGGCTCCCAAACAGCAGCAGCCTGCACAAACGCCGCGAATATGGCGCGAGAGAAAGCGCTCTCAGTGTAGGTCCGCTCGGGATGCCATTGCACTCCCAAAACAAAATGCTCGCGTGAGTCCAATTCGACCGCCTCAATCACCCCATCGGCTGGCGAGACCGCGCTAACGAACAAACCATCGCCTGGAACATGAACCGCCTGGTGGTGGCTGGAGTTGACCTGGAGATAAGCGGTAAGTCCTTGAGGAACAAGGCTGGCCAGGCGCGATTCAGAAGCAATCCGCACTGGATGGGCCTCAACCACATCCCGGCCTGGGCGGTGATTGACAGCGGTTCTCAAATCCTGAATCAGCGACCCATTCAGCCATACATTCAAGGTCTGCACTCCGTGGCAGATAGCGAGAATGGGCTTGTGGAGATTGAAGGCGTCCTGGAGCAAAAGCTCGTCAACGGCGGTTCTGGCGGGATCCGGCTCACCGCACTCCGGAATCGGATCTTCGCCATATCTTTGCGGGTCCACATCAAACTTGCTGCCAGGCAAAAGCACACCCTGCACCCCTGCGAGCAGCCGGGCCACACGATCGGGCCGCTCGTGAAGTGGAACGATGATGGGCGTAGCCCCGGCCGAACGAAGGGCGGCTAAATAGGGCGGCAACGATAGCTGGTTGTATGCTGAATCGACTCCAGTGGGCTCGGCTATTGCGACATGGATGCACATGGCAGAAACAGTGTAAGGTCTCCGGCGAAAAAGCGATAGGGAGGCTGGACCGTAGAGTCTAAGTCCAGTACCTACAGCCGCAATACCGTTAGACGCTCTCGCGCGTTGCGACGGGCACAGGCTGGTTCAACAATTCCTGGATGGCGTCTCGCAGCCGTGCTGTCAGTTCGTCAGTTTGACGCATCGTCATTCCCACGGTTTCAATTGGCTCGCCGATTTTCAGAGTCAGCTCGCCAGGGTAAAAATGGTGGGTATGCATCGGCAACAGCTCGTAGACTCCGCCAAGCGCGAGCGGCACCAATGGAACCTGCGCGCGAATGGCCAGGTAAGCCGCGCCGGAGAGAAACGGCTTCAACTGGCCGTCGAGAGTCCGTCCGCCTTCAGGGAATACGAACAAGGGCATACCGGAGCGCAACGCCCGTGCTCCAGCGCCGAGGCTGGAGAGCGTGGAGTGCGGGTTGGCAGTATCGATAGGCATTTGTCCTGAACGATTTAAGTACCATCCTATAAATGGGATAGACCATAACTGCTTCCTCGCAAGAATACGAAACTGGAAGGGCAGCGCGGCGAAGATTACCGGCACGTCCATGTAAGAAGTGTGGTTACACGCGTAGACGGCGACGGGGTATTTTCGCATGTGTTCCGCGTCGATCACCGTGAGCCTTGAGCCTGAAGCCCATACGCAGGCTCGCGCCCAGTTTCGCGCTATCCTGTGCTGCGCATTGCCTTTCTTGTCCACAACGGAAACCAGCAGTGAAAGGCTTCCAAAGACCGCAGTGATGAGGCCAAAGAGCGGTGTTTGGAGGAGGTTGGTGCGCCAGCGATAGAGGCGTGGTAGAGGATTGGGACGCTGTCTCATGATACGAGACCTCCAGCGAGGAGCAGCGATCGCACTTCGCCCACGAGATAAACCGATCCGGAGACTACAACTGTCCCGCCGTGCCCGCGCTCAATGGCCCATTGCAGAGCTTGGCGGACGGAGCCTGCGCTTAGGGTTGAAGTCCCCGTTGCCCGGGCAGCAGCTTCCATCTCCCCTATCGGAGTGGCCCTGGCCGAATGGATGGGCGCGAAAATCACCTGATCGAAGAGTGGAAAGAGAATCTGCGCCATCTCCGCAACAGGTTTGTCGCGCAAACAGCTGAATACAAGAAGCCGCGGGCGGTTTTCGCTGAGTAATCCGGATAAGCCGGAGCGAAGCGCCCAGGCTCCAGCTGCGTTGTGCGCCACGTCGAGAATCCACTTCACGCCGCCCGTTTCGATTCGTTCGATCCGTCCGGGCCAGCGCGTCTGACTAACCCCTTCGGCAATGGATGCCGGGGTGATGGGAAATCTATAAGTGGAAGCCAACTCGACGGCAGCGGCAATGGCCAACGCCACATTCCGGTGTTGGTGAGCTCCAGTGAGCGGAGAAGTGACTTCTACCGCAGTGCCCATCACTTCGATTGAATAGGAAGCAGCTGTTTCCGCGCCGATTGGCGGCATGTACGTCTCCGCCTTCACTCGACGGAGACTGAGTTCGGCCACTGCTTCACCCAGCACCTGATTGGCCTCCGGATGCTGCGGCAAAGTAATAAGAGTGCCGTTCCGGCGCAGGATGCCGGCTTTCTCGCGCGTGATGGCGGTGATGGTCGAGCCCAGCCATTCCGTGTGGTCGAGCGAGATGTCGGTAATGATGGAGAGCAGCGGATCGACGACGTTGGTCGCGTCGAGCCGGCCGCCCATCCCCACTTCGAGCACAGCCAACTCAACTTTCTCTTCGGCAAAGTAGATAAGCGCCTGCGCGGTCAGAATCTCAAAGAAGCTAGGATGCTGCGGAAGGCGGCCTTCGAGCACCAGTTTCTGTGCGACATCGTGGACGCGGAAATAGAGCCGGGCAAATGAATCGTCGGAGATCTCTGTGAGATCGATACGGATGCGCTCGTTGACACGCTCGAGGTGCGGCGAGGTGTAGAGGCCGGCGCGCACGCCGGATGCGGTCAGGATCGAGGCCAGTGTGGCCGCAGTTGAGCCTTTGCCGTTGGTTCCAGCCACGAGCAGCGAGCGAATGGAACGATGCGGATCGCCCAGCGCAGCCAGCAGAACACGAACCTCGTCGAGCGAGAACTTTCGCCGAGGCTGGCCGGGGCGCGTATACAACTCCGGGGCCATGGCGTTCAATTCATTGATGGCTGCTGAATAGGACATGGAAAGAACAGTATAGAAGGCGGCGGGATATGGGGTGTGGCGGGACAGAAGAAGAGAGAAGCGCAGATCCTTCGAATACGCTACGCTCCGGTCAAGATGACGAACAAAGATAGGGAATTAATTCGCTGACATCATTCTCCGGAACGGCGCACGCAAAGAGCATGATTGTATCTGCTATCGCCGAGCCGGTTGGAGGATCGCGTCTCACTGTTGAAGCTGAAATTCCACGCCTGCGCAGCATTTTTCTGGGTACTGCTCCATATCCAACCGGAGATTTTCAGGTTGCCCTTCACGTGCCAGGTGGCCGCATTTCCACTTGACCACTGACCAGGAATTTCGATGCTGGGGTCATAGATGGCCTGAAGTTCATCGATGGTGGGCAGTCTCCAGTCTGAGTATCCGCCCAGGCGCAGATTTGAGCAGTAGGCGTTGGCTTGGTTCCAATTCATGTCCGACCCGTTATCTTGTTGCGTCCAATTCAGCCCGGTGGCTGGGTCTGTCCATCCGACGAGTGCAACGTTCGCGGGAGTCTGGTTTTGCGCGTGCGCATTAAGAGCAGCCATGCCCAGAACTGCCAGAAGCAAGTGAGATGTTAACCTTCTCTTCACTGTTTGGTTTCTCCTCGATCTTCTTTCATTGCCCGGTGCGGCGCACACAGAGGGCACGATCTTCTTTGCTGTCGCTAACACGGAAGGTGTACCGTTTTCCATTGGAGAAAAAGAAGAACCACGCCTTCGAGGAAGCCGGAGTGCTGCTCCAGAGATATTTGGAGGAGAGATTCAGGTTGCCCTTCACATGCTTTTCACCCGCGTTCACGTCGTAGATTCCCTGCAGCTCGTCAATGGTGGGCAGTCTCCAGTCTGAGTATCCGCCCAGGCGCAGATTGGCGCAGTAGGCGATGGCCTGATTCCAATTCACGTCCGATCCGTTGTCCTCCGTTGTCCAAGTAAGGCTGGTGGCCGGGTCAGTCCATCCAACGGGCGGAGGAAGGTTCGCGGGCGTTTGATTTTGCGCGCGGGCCTGTTGGCCAGCCATGGCAAGCACGGGCAGAAGAAAAAGAGTGGCGCTATTGGCAAAGATCATCGAGTTTCTCATCTATAAGGCGTCCTTTCCGCGGATGTCGAGGAATTGTCCTCTAGCGGCGCACACATAGAGCACGTTTGCCGCCGCTGAAGCCGAGTGGGCCGGAGATCCGCCCCCCGTGGCTGAAAGTGAAGCGCCACGCCTCTCCAGAAGCATTTCCCGACGAACTGCTCCACTGCCAATATTCCGACAGTTTCAGGTTGCCTTTTACATGGTAGCCGTCTACGTTAGCGTTTGCGTCGTAGATGTCCTGCAGCTCGTCGATGGTGGGCAGGCGCCAGTCTGTATACCCGCCCAGGCGCAGATTGGCACAGTAGGCGATGGCCTGATTCCAATTCACGTCCGATCCGTTGTCCTGTTTTGTCCAGGTCAGCCCGGTGACCGGGTCAGTCCAACTGACCAATGCAACCTTTGTGGGAGTTTGAATTTGGGCACGGACCTGCGGGACAAAGATGCACAGGACGAAGACGAGAAAAAGAGAAGCGCTTTTGGCAAAGATCATCGGGCATCTCATCTAGAAAGCGTCCTTTCCGCCGCCGCAGAGTTCAACGGCATGCGTGATGGCTTTGGCCACGCGGTTAGCCATCTCTTCGTCAGAGAAGAGGAAGACATTGACCACGCCCCTGGGTCGGCGGGCAATGAGCGTAAAGAGATTCGGCGCGATGCGCGAGTTCCAGTCGATATGGCCGTTGCGGCTGTCCACCTGATTCTGGTTCTGATCCTGGGGCAGAACCAGGATCTCCTTCACGTCCTTGAGCGCCAGAGAGTAATCCGCGTCGTCGATGCGCTTGCCGTTCTCTTGGGCGCGCCAGTGATAGGTGATGCGGCAGGCGCCAGCATCGGCCACCAGATTGCTCATTTCTACCGTGAACTGGTTCTTCCATTCCACGCCCTGCTGCGAGGCGTCGGTGACGAATGCGGTGTAGCTCAGCTTGCCTTCGGCGGCGTTCTCCTGAATGAACTGCATGGTTTTTTCGAGCGATGGACCGCTGTCGGCAGGCCTGGGCGGGGGCACGACGGCTTGCTGGGCGTGAATGGTGCTGATGGACATCAGCGCGAACGCGAAAATGGATGTGATATTTCGAGAGGTCTTTCTCATGAGCGTGCTCCTCGATTGCCGGCACAGCATTACAGGAACGAGACAAAGCCTGAGGATGATTTGAAACATTTTAACTCCATAGCCAAACATGAAGAGAAGCAATTCGCGCAAATCACCATGCGCAACGGGTTTCGATTGTAAGGCTTGAGATTTGTGCAGGGGCTGGCGGTCCGCGTTGCTTTATTGCCTCAGCAGTAGTCGCAGGGCCTGACGGGCGTCTTGCAGGCAGGATCGGGCTTCATCTTCCGAGAGAAGCCCCTGATGGACCGCCTTTCTGCCGATATCGTTGACCAGGTTGGCCACGCGCGGAAAGTCCGCGTCGAACCCTGTCATTTGGAGGTTGTTGTTCACTTCATGCAAGAGGTTGCCGAGCGTGGCCGTATTCCGATAGCGCGAATGGATCTGCCTGGTGAGCGACGAGGGCAGCTTTTGCTTGATGGCCTCCTCGAGAACCGAGCGGCACATGACCGCACAGGCTGTGTAGAGGCCGAAGAAATAGCAGCGGGTAGCTTCGTCGAGATAACGGTCGGCCTCCTCTGAGCTGGGCGCGGCCACTACACACTCGCGCAAATGAGTCGCCCGCTGCACAGCCGGCTCGACCAGCTCGAGCAACTCGAGGGAGAATGCGGTGCGTAGAAGATCGTTCTGTTGACCGTCAAGCGCACGCTGAATCGCCTGCCATGCAGGCGTGGGCGCTTCGAGCCCGGCATACTGCATCTTTGTGAGTGAAGTGAGCCGTTGCCGCGCGTGCTTAATGAACCCCTGGCGCATCTCCTGTGCCATCAGACGCCACCCGCTGACAAAGGCCTCTGCGTCCTGCCGGTACCGGGTCCACAACTCGTCGTACACAATACCCGGCAAGACCTCGCGCAACTGCGCAAACCGGCCTGTGCGCGCCAACTCTGAGATGGACTCGCAAAACTCTCGTCCCGGCGCTTCTTCTGCCGACATTTGCAGCAGTTCGCGCTCCAGGCGGCCCAAATCGATACCCATCTCTGATGCCCTCACCTGGCGAGTTTAAGACTAGCTGGGTTAAAGCCGGAGACAGATGCGGTTTATCTTGCGGGCTCGGTGCTGGAACGGGAAGCTGTCTCTTTCGGCAAGCGTTGGCGGGAATTATTGAGCGATTTTTTGGGGTCTCTGTTTCCGGTTTTTTGAGAACGCCGCGATTGAATCGATTCTGTGAGACAAACATTCCCTGAGCGGCTAGGCAGTGTCTGACGAATCGACCGGGCATTCTGCAAGCGGAGATAAATCTCCCTCAGGGGCTGAAGCCCTATTCATTTTCTTGGCTTTTGCGGCACAACTGAAGTTGTGCCCTGACACAAGGCCTGTCGAATTGTGATTCACTAGACACTGCCTAAAGCCGGCGTTGATTTTGTGGCCTTTGTGGCACCCTTCGACTTCGCTCAGGGCAGGCTTCAAATCCATGCCCTTTCAAAGCATCGATTTAATCAAAGTTTCCCTACACCCCCAACCGACCCCACGCAGACGTTATCGAAAAGGCTCCTCTGTGTATCGCAGGTACCGCTCAAGCTATTGCAATACGCGGCTGCGGACGTGCTTTTCACATAAATCGTCGCGTTTGCACAGGCCTATTTCCTTTCCCTGTGGGAGTCGTGGGAAACCTGGGCCACATTCACGAGCCCGCAGCCGGGTTTTCCAAATCCCCTCATTTGCACAGCTCTGTTTTAGAAAACTTCACCCTAGCGCAAACCTCTCTCCTGAAACCAGTTCACCCTTCTTTCCACTTTTCCTCGCTGAACGACGGGTACTACTATCTTTTTTCTTTATTCTTCTACGTTTTTCCTAACACCCGTCGCTCTGTGATTCCCGTAGCGCTCAGCTAGCCATCGCGTGTCCTGAAAAGAGACGGAAATTCATTACTCCGAGAAATTGAAGAATCCAAGAGAAAACAGCCGCGAGGTTTTCCAGTCAAATGCAGCGAGTTGGCCCCCGCTGCGCGGGGATGGCGAGTTGGCAAGTTGGCGGGTGATATCAGCCAGATCGACTTCATCCTTGCCGTGGGTCGGCTATGCCGGTGGACGACCGGCACGTTCGCCTCCCCGAATGAACACCACAACTTCAAGTCCACGGAATCCAGAGAAGTACCCCTGTTTTCCACGCGCATATTAACCCGGAGGTGAATACAATCAAGAAGAAGAAAGCACTGTGGTTTCCGAGGGACAGCAAGGTGTTGTAAAGTGTGGCCAGTGTTGAATCTGCTGTGATTGGGTTTTCTTTGCCAGTTGTACAGTGAGGGTGGGATCATGCCGAAAGTGGAAAGTGAAGTGGAGAAGCCGGTGGTGTCGGGGGCAGCGATGGAGATTACCGTAAGCCGTCAGGACCTGGTCAAGGAGCTTACCGCGACGCAAAGCGTGGTGGAGCGGAAGACCACCATTCCAATTTTGTCGAACTTCCTGATTGAGGCGGAAGAGGACCGGCTGAACATTACTGCGACCGATCTTGACCAAGCGATCCGGACCAGCACTGAAGCCAAAGTGAAGAAGCCAGGTGCATGCACGATTCCTGCCCGTAAGCTCTACGACTACGTCAAGCTGCTACCAGACGGCGACATCTCGATCAAGCTGCTGGAGAACCACTGGGTGCAGATCCGCTCAGGGCGCTCGAACACGAAGATGGTCGGCATGGCGCGCGCCAACTACCCGCAGGTTCCTGAATTTCCCACGGTCACAGCTACCAGCATTTCTTCACTGGCACTGAAGACACTCATCAATCGCACCATCTTTGCCATCTCAAATGAAGAATCGCGCTACACGCTCAATGGCGCGTTGCTGGTGATCAAGTCTGAGTCGCTTGCAATGGTGGCGACGGATGGGCACCGGCTGTCCTATGTTGAGAAGCCCAACGAAGTTCTCGAAGGCATCAGCGGCGAGAAGCGCGTGCTGATTCCACGCAAGGCTCTACAGGAGCTGCAGCAGTTGCTGTCGGTCTCCGATGCCGAGAAAGTGGAGTTCGCCGACGACGAGCACACACTCTTTTTCCGCGTCGGCCATCGCACGCTTAGCACGCGCAAGCTTTCGGGACAATTCCCGAACTTTGAGGCAGTGATGCCGCGGGACAACACCAAGTTTGCTGTAGTGCGGTCGAGTGAATTGTCGGCGGCTATTCAGCGAGTAGCGCAGTTCGCAGACGAGCGCTCGGGCGCTATTCGGTTGCGTCTGGAGAGCAACGAGCTGAAGATCAGCTCGAACTCGGCCGAGAGCGGCGAGAGCGAAGACACTATCGACACGCCCTACTCAAGCGACCCTATCGCTGTGGGCTTCAATTCCGGTTACATTCTCGACTTCCTGAAAGCTCTTGGCAATGAGGGCGAGGTTAGGTTGGAGTTCAAGGACTCGCAATCGGCTGGTCAGATGCGGCCTGAAGATCCGGACGCGGAGTATAAGTACCGGTATGTACTGATGCCGATGCGGATCTGACCACCTGCGGTGGGGCGGAGCTTTTTCAATCAGTAAGCAAATATACAAGACAGTAACGGCCCGGCATAACTGCCGGGCCGTCGAGTTTATAAGTTGAAATAACTGATAGAAGGTTCTTAAGCTACTGCGGGAGCCTGTAAAAAAGCCAGTGCGCGGATCATGTAGCCTTTTAACTCACGGCGATGGACTACTGCGTCTAAGAAGCCTTTTTCCAGGAGAAACTCAGAGCGCTGAAAGCCTTCAGGGAGTTTTTGGCGGATGGTCTGCTCGATAACTCGTGGGCCGGCAAAGCCTATCAGAGCGCCTGGTTCGGCTATGTTCAAATCGCCAAGCATGGCGAAGCTCGCGGTGACGCCGCCGGTGGTGGGGTCAGTGAGAACGCAGATATATGGCACTTTGGCGTCGTCCAACTGCGCGAGAGCAGTGGAGATTTTCGCCAGTTGCATCAAGCTCACCACGCCTTCCATCATGCGCGCTCCGCCGGAGGCAGCTATGATGATGAGCGGCTTGCGAGTGAGGCGCGCGCGGTCAACGGCGCGCGCGATGGTCTCGCCCACCACTGCACCCATGGAACCGCCGATGAAGCTGTATTCCATGGCGCTGAGCACTACCTGATGCGGGCCGAGCTGACCAACCGCGTTGAGAATGGCGTCGTCGAGGCCAGTTTGCGCCTGCGCGGCGCGCAGACGGGCCTTATACGGTTTTATGTCGGTGAAGTTGAGCGGATCAGTGGAGCGCAAGCCACCGTCGACTAACTCGTATCCAGGCTCGAGCAGTAGATCGATGCGCTGGCGCGCTCCCATTTTGAAGTGGTGCTGGCATTTGGGGCAGACGTTCAAGTTGGCGAGCAAATCCGCCTTCCAGATAACCTCGCGGCAGCCCACACACTTGATCCACAAACCCTCGGTGCGCACACGCTTCTCGCCTGCACCCGCGGCTCTATGAGAGCTGGCACCGGAGTCGTATTCTCCACTTTCACGCTTAAACCAGGACATTCGACCTCTCAAGAAACGGGGATCAGGGATCAGTGGTCAGGGAACAGAAACAGTGAACTACTGTCAGTATTCTATCCCTCGCTGGGCCAGAATTCCCTTCTGGTAGGCGTGCTTCATTTCGCGCATTTCGGTGACCGTGTCGGCAAGCTCGACCAGCAGGGGATGAGCATTGCGACCGGTGAGAATGACATGGACCATCTCCGGCCGCAGACGCAGAGCTTCGGCCACAACGGCCGGGTCCAACATGCCATAGCCGATGGCGTAATTGATTTCGTCGAGCACCACCATATCCCAGTCGCCGGAGTAGATGGCTTCCCGCGCTTCGGTCCATGCAGCCTCGACCAGGCGAACGTCTTCGGGATCGGTCTCAGCTCCGCCGACCTTCACAAAGCCGCGGCCCATCTGCTTGAGCACGAAGTTATCGCCGAAGGCTTTCACCGCGTCCAGTTCGCCGTAGTGCCAGGAGCCTTTGAGGAATTGAATCATCAGGACGCGCATTCCATTGCCCACAGCGCGCAGGGCCGTGCCCATAGCGGCAGTGGTCTTGCCCTTGCCGGGGCCGGTGTTTATCAGAATCAGTCCTTGTCGCGAATCGGTCATAAAAAATCAGGGAACAGGGAATAGCTGAAAGCGATTCGCGTTCCTGTTGCCAGTATAGGTGGAACAAACGAGGCAGGTGGAAGAATTGCCTGGACGGCCCAGGCCTGAGCTTGCCGAAGGGGCCGGTCTTCAATGTCCGGCGTGATATGGGTGGCCGGCGAGGATTGTGAATGCGCGGTAGAGTTGCTCGGCCATTACGAGGCGCGCAAGAGCGTGGGCCATAGTCATGGGCCCGAGCGAAAGCAGCAACTGCGCCCGCGCTCGAGCAGCGTCTGACCATCCGCTGGCCGGACCGACGGCAAAAACAATCTGCTGCGCGCCCTGGTCGCGCCGTGTGCCGAGCCACGCGGCAAAGCTTTCCGAAGTCATCTGGCGGCCACGGCTATCGAGCAGGACAGTGACGGCGGGCGTGCGCCCTTCAAGGCGTTGCAGCCAATCGAGCAGCGCCTGCTCGGTGCGAAAGGCCTCGGCCTTGCAATGCGCGAAGGCGGAGCAGCGGCCCAGATAGACGGCGATGAGCGAGTCGAATTCATCCTTCGCGCCGGGGCGCGCGCCGATATGCGCGAGGGTAAGGTTCATGGGGAGCAGAATACGCCACCGGGCTCGCCCATGCGCCGGATTTGATGCATAGGGCCGATTTCGCCTGGGAGCTGGGGATTTTCCCTTTAGGAGCGTTAGAGTTCCGGGCCGCAGGTGACCAAAGAGCGGGGCGAATGTCTATTTTTGGGATTATCGAAAAAAACTATACATATTTCCATATATTGTGACAGAGAGCACAATTGCTCATAGTTGATTAACTTGTTTATTTTCAACAATAAATAATTACTTTGGTTCGGTTTTCCGGTATGGCACTCCACCTGCATATCTACTCGACAAGCAGTGCCTCGCCTTCCTGGGATTAAGTCTATATATGCCCAAAGAAACGCCGAAGCACAAGAAGTAAATTTGGAAGTCCCCGAATCGGGCTTCTGGTTACAACCGAGTTTTCTGGAGGAGATCAATGCGCAGCACTTTTCTGAGATATGTGGTATGCGCCATGGTCGCACTCTTTCTGTGCGGCGCAGTCGCGTTGGCGCAGGTTGAGAGCGGACAAATTGCCGGGACGGTCATGGATCAGTCCGGCGCCGTCGTCACCAACGCGGCCGTCGTGGTCAAGAATCTTGACACGAATGCCGAGCGCAACACTGTTACATCCGCAACCGGCTCATTCCTTCTTCCCGGCTTGACGCCAGGCCACTATGTGATCACTGTGACCTCGGCCAGCTTCAAGCCATACACCGCGAAAGCGGAAGTGGCTGTAGGCGCGCACGTAACGCTTGATGTGAAGCTCTCAGTGAGCTCGAGCGTAACGCAAGTGCAGGTGGTTGCCGAGGGCGGCGTGGAAGTGAACACGCAGACCCAGGAACTCTCTCAGGTTATCGATACGCAGCAACTGCAACAGTTGCCCAGCTTGACGCGCAACCCTTATGACTTTGTCGGTCTTTCCGGCAACGTGAGCAGCGGTGACAACACCACCAGCGGCAGCAACAGCGGCCAGAACCTCACCAACCGCGGCGTCGGCTATGCCATCAACGGCCAGCGCGAGTCGGGCACTGAGATTCTGCTGGACGGCGTAGAAAACATCGCCGTCTTCGGCGAAGGCGTCGGCGAAGATGTTCCGGTTGACGCGGTGCAGGAATACAGCGTTATTACCAATAACTACTCAGCCGAATTCGGACGCGCCTCTGGCGGCGTGGTGAACGTGACCACGAAAGCCGGCACCAACAAATTCCATGGCGGCGTCTGGGAGTACAACCGGCTGTCAGCTTATACGGCCAACACATACGGGAACGATGCGCAAAACTGGGCCAATGCGCAGCAGGATCTTCCCATATCGCCCAAGGGCACCTACACCCGCAACCAGTATGGATTTTCGGTTGCCGGTCCGGTCATGAGGAACAAGCTGTTCTTCGAGGCGACGACCGAGTGGACGAAGGTACGCAGCGCAGCCGTAGAGAACGAAGAGATCTTCGATCCGGCCTTTATCGCCCTGCTACCTGCCAATGCGAAGGCTTACTTTGGCGCATACGGCACCGGCGCAGTGCCCTCTTCGGGCGTAGCCGCGACATGGGGCGACTTACAGACAACCGCATTGGCAGCTGGTAACCCTAAGATCAACAACGCTACAACGATTCTCGACTCGACGCCGGTTTTTGACAGCGTCACATTCCACGTGCCGTTTGATGCGGGCGGCGGCGTGCCGCAAAACACCTATGCGCTGATTGGACGCGCCGACTACAACCCGACGGACAAGACGCAGATGTTCTTCCGCATGGGCCGCGAGAGCATCGTGGAGCAGAACGGCGCAGCCTCGTACAGCGCGTACCCGAAGGATGATGTAGGAGATACCTCTCTCAACCAGAGCTACCTCTACTCGCTGTCTCACACCTTCAGCACCAACCTGTTTGGCAGCTTGAAGGCGAGCTTTACGCGTTTCAACACCGCGAACTCTTTCGACACATCACTGACCTACACCCCCAACCTGATGTTTGTCTCGCCTGTCGATCTGTTCACCGGCGGGACGATTCAAATGCCGGGACTGGAAAACGCCTCGGAGCCCGGCGAAGGCGGCTTGCCCTTCGGCGGCCCGCAGAACACCATCCAGCTTGAGCCGGATATCTCCTGGACCAAGGGCAAGCACTCGATACGCTTTGGCGGCTTGTATACCTACATCCAGATGAATGCCGCGTATGGCGCTTACTCCCAGGCCGTGGAAGAACTGGGCGCGAGCGGTGCGAACAGCATGCTCGATCTGATCAATGCCGACGGAAATGCCATTGGCAGCCAGCTCGTCGCCTTCGATGCCAGGGTCAATCCTCAAGGAGATTTTCCCTGCCACGCGAACCCAAGCTACTGGACAACGAATAGCCAAGCTGACCTGATCGCATCCGCAGGTTGCACGGTGACCCCTCCGTTGACCCCGGCGAACCCAGCACGCAGCTATCGCTACAACGACTGGGCGATGTACGCGCAAGACAGCTACCGGTACACGCCGAAGCTGACCCTCAACTATGGATTGCGCTGGGAGCACTACGGCGTACAGCACAACAACAAGTCGAATCTGGATTCCAACTTCTACTTTGGCTCAGGCCAGGGCATTGAAGAGCAGACCAGAAACGGTCAGATGTTCATCGCTGACAAGAGCCCGGTGCATGGATTCTGGAAGGCGCGTTGGGGCACGTTTGCGCCTCGCTTGGGCTTTGCGTATGACGTGAACGGCAACGGCAAGACCAGCGTACGCGGCGGCTTCGGCATGAGCTACGAACGCAACTTTGGCAACGTAACCTTTAACGCCAGCTTCAATCCTCCGAGCAGTGCCGTTCTGAGCCCGGTTTGCGCGGCCCAGGAATCCACCTGCACCATAGGCGTTACCAATAACGACCTTGGCCCGCTTGGCCTCCCTGGTCCCTCCGCTCTACTGCCTCCGGCTGAGCTACGCATGCCCAATCCTGAGATCGAAGTGGCGCAGACACAGTTCTGGAGCTTTGGCGTACAGCACCAGGTCACTTCCAGCACGGTGGTGCAGGCGACCTATAGCGGCGCGCACAGCATTCACCTGTATGACATCGAGAACATCAACCAACTGGGCGCGGGCCAGGTTTACCTTGGAGACCCGATCACCTTTAATCCGACGGATCCAGACTGCCCTACGGCCGCCAGCATTGACCCGAATTGGGCATCAGATAGCGGTATCGGTCCCTGCTTGAACCGGCCTAACGACCAGTACACCAACATCAACATGCGCGGCAGCATGGGTTCCGGCAGCTATCAGTCTCTGCTGCTCGGCATCCAATCGCAAAACATTCACAACACGGGTCTCGACCTTGTTGCGAACTACACCT
>Ga0181529_10003198_pt1 | contig 18875 bp, 13 predicted proteins | sample PEATcosm2014_Bin_36_FD_119763 | JGI IMG/M metagenome (GOLD analysis project Ga0181529, IMG submission 119763) | Peatland microbial communities from MTU Mesocosm Facility, Houghton, MI, USA - PEATcosm2014_Bin10_30_metaG | ecosystem: Environmental > Terrestrial > Soil > Wetlands > Peat | place... | reverse complement strand
TGCTCAATATCGGGCTCGATTCGAAAGGGTCTGTGCCTGCCCCAGAAGTGGAGCGGCTGCGACAGATAGGTCAATGGCTAGCGGTAAACGGCGAGGCCGTCTACGGCACCAAGCCAACCCTGTTTGGGGAGGAGGCTGGTTCGTTCAGCCCGACCCAGGTCGACAAGAACGGCAAGCCAAGGTTCATTCCGGCATGGAACTGGCGGTCAACAACATCGTCCAAGGCCCTCTATGTTGAGCTTTTCACATGGCCGGGGGAGACGTTCCATCTCGACAACGTGCCGCGCAAAGTGATGGGGGCGTACCTGCTTGCCGACCCGTTGCGGAGGCCATTGAAGATTAGCCATACGGGTAACAGCCTCGATGTCAGCCTGCCTGGCAAGATGCCGGATCCGCTTGCCACGGTGCTGGTTTTGAAGTTGACGAAGTAATCACGGTCTCGGGTTGGACCAGGTGTGAAGTTTTTTATTGGTCAACGTGAATTTTGCAGGGCAGCTAGTGCTGCTGGCATGGGGGCGTGGCTCGGGTCGCGCTGTGCGAATGCTGCTCCTTTGAAGATTGTTGGCGGAGCCGCAATCGATGTGGAGGGCAACGCTCTCTCGCAGGAGAAGGTACGCGTGCGCCTGCGGTGGCAGGGGCCTGAATGCCATCCCCTCGTGACGAATCTGACCCGCGACACTTTGCGTCTTCGTGAGGTCGTGTTGCTGGAGTACCGTCACAATCTGCCGCACGAATCGCTGGTGTACGGTGAGAGCTTTCAAATGCTCACGCAGACTGTTGGAACGCTGGCAGCCATTCGCGAGATCGGTTTTGGCGAATAAAAGCACTACCATATTCCTGGGCCGAAGGATGCGGCTGTGGTAACGAACTTGCTCACGCTATCACCGCCTGGGCAGGAGACAATGCTGTTTGCCTATACATCGAGCCGGCGTTTCTGCGGTCGATTCTATCTGCGGGAAGGATCGATTTCGGCTGTGATGGACATGGAGGGCTTGGCATCCAAATTTCTGGCCAAATAATGGACTAATTAGCCATCTCACTGCGGCGTGATCGGAAGACGATAACCTTAGACCATTCTCCGATTGCTGTAAAGCGGCAAAACGGATTCGAAACCATGCCTTTGTGTCCTCTGCGGAGATGGTCGGGAGCATCTCCGCGATGGTTTGACAGAAAGCTTCTCGCTGCTACGACTCCCGCAACAGCTTCACAGGTCCCAGCAAACCCGACGCCACCAGCGGCGAGTCCTTCTTGAAGTAGTTCCAGGTCACAAACGTGTACCTTCGCTTTGATGGCCTCAGTTCATCCTTCAGGAACCAGTCGGGAAACTCCTTCATGAACTCCCCACCGCCGACTTTCGCGTCGCCGACCTCCCACACCCAGTCCGGCGGTTGTTGTTCGTCGCCGATCAACCGGTTCGCCCACACGTTGGTCACGGCAATCTCAATCCGGTTCTCGCCCCGTCGCACCAGTCCCGTCACGTCGATCCGCCACGGAGCGGTCCACAGCACGCCTGCCTTCTTGCCATTCACAGTCACCTCAGCCAGATGATGGCATAGGCCAAGGTCGAGAAACAGCCTGCCCACACGCGGCCAATCATGCACCCGCAAGGCCTTTCGATAGACCGCCGTTCCCGAGTAATACCGAATCCCCTCGTCATCGTGTTTGGTCCAATCGCTCAGCTGCGGAAACTCAATCGATGCCGGTCCACCCCACGCTGGATCGAACGCCACATCCCAGCTTCCATCCAGGGTAGACAACGACTGAAAGCTCGCAATATTTGACCCAGCTTTGCCGCTCTGCCGAGCGGATTTGCGGAAAACAACGAAGATACTCTGCGCCTCGGCAAACTCCAACTCAAAACTCGTTACCCCATCACGCTGCTCAAAGGCGGTTGCATCCCGCATCGTCCCCCAAACCGGGTCCCACAACTCCGGCTGCTTCCCGGTGATCGGAAAACTGACGCGAACCTTCCCTGCGGCACGCGCGACGTTCGCCACAAAAAAGACACTCGCCGTCCCAATGTCGCGCCGGATGCTCTTGAACTCCAGCTTCCCCGTGATCCCGGAAAACGCAGCGCTGTTCGCTGTCGATTCGTCAACATACACTCCGCGCTGCAGCAGATTCTGGCAGCGCCACACATAAGCAAGCCACGCCTTGCCTGGCTCCCACCACGTCTGATTGCGCCCAAAATGAATTCCCCACTGCCCCATCGTGTTACCCGGCTTATACTTTGCATCCCACGGCTGATGCACGAAGTGGTGAAGGTTCATCCGGTTGACGCCCGCACAAAACGCCGCATCGCCGATAGGCTTCAGCCAGCTGGGAGTTGCGTTCCAGTGCGAAACCCGCGGGTCCGACGTAAACGACTCTGCCGCAATCAACTCCTTCCCCAGTGCATGAGCCGCTTTGATTACCGGCTCAGCCGACACCGGCGAATAGACGCCATTGTTGGTCCAGAACTCTACGACAGGACGGTCGAGCGATCCCACCACTTCGCCAATCACCCAGGGCCCGTCATACGGCTCTGCGACAAACTGCAAGCCCGCCGCATCCGCCAACGCCCTCGGCGTTGCCCAATAGCAATCGCGGAACAGATCGAAGGTGGTCCGCTTTAAATCCGTCTTGAACCGCGCCGTCTCCGCCACGCTCTGCAGCGTACGCCCAGCCAGCACCGGAAGCCATGGAACAATGTCGTACCCGCGCCGCGCATGGAACTCTTCGCGCATCTTCGGCGTCCAAGTCGGCTCTCCCGCCTCGTAGCTGTCAAAATAGAGCGTCGTAATCCCTTTGCCCATCATGTCGCCCAAATGCTGTTTCATCTCCGCCAGCACATGCTGCACGTGGAAAGTGACGGCCTCTTTGCTCATCTTGTCGCACTCCAACCCCATCGCGTCCCACGCCGCGGGTTGGATCATCGCTCCCGTTGTCGTATGTCCAAAACGATAGACCGTCCACTCACCCGCAGGCGCATCCCATTGCAGCGCGCCATGGCCGTCCATGCGGTCGCTCAGCATTACAATCTGCTCAGACGCAACCACGCCTTCCGCCGGAACCGCAATCACCGCAATGTCCTTGTAGTACTCCCGCCGCGCCTTCACAATCGGACTGCCGATCCGTCCCTGCTCCGGAATGAATACCAGCGGAAACATCGCATGAGGATGCGGATCGACCTCCGCCTTCGGCAACACTCCGCTGAATGCTCCCCCCCCTGCACTTTTGTCTTCGACCAGACCACCTCTTGCATCGAAAGTTCCGGCGTAATCCATGTTCCGCCGCTGCTCTCGTAGCCGGCACAATTATGCAGGGTCAGCTCCAGGCCCAAGCGGTGCGCTTCCGTGGCCGCATGGCGTACCATACGCCACCACGGCTCTTTGAACGCCACAATCTCTGGCGTTGGACTCTTCCCTATGACTCCGGCCCACGGAACCACCGTGTCGGCAAGGCTGAAGATCGTCGCCCCACCAATCCCCGCGTTCTTCATCGCTTCCAGATCCCTCGTAATGCCTTCGCGCGAGATGTTGGACCCCATCCACATCCACAACACCTGCGGCCGGCTCCACTCCGGAGGCGACGCGAAGCACCATGATTCGCCTGCCCCCTCCGACTTAGGCGGCAAAACCCTTGTCTGAGCCGAACCGCGGGAAGAATGAATTGAGTCGAAAGCTGCACCCGACAAGAGAACGCAAAAGCCGCGTCGCGATAACGTCATGGGTCTCATCTCCTGAATTACAACATTAATAGCATCGACAGAGAGTTGGTTTGAGCATGGAGCCGCACTGTTCATTCAAGAAGATTGTGTCTTCCCTTCTAACTGCTCGATGCGGTTTTCCTCGCCTGTACAGCATCATGTATCGAACTCCTGGGTGAGATGCGTCATGTCATGCGCGCCGTATCTCATTTTCATTTCACGCACGTTTTCCGCGGCCCTCGATAACCTTAACGCCGTTCTTGACGTTCCGCCCAGGTATCCAGCAATATCCCCTCAAAGCGCCCCGCAACCCTCTTCGTTCTTCCACTCGAAGCAACTTACTCCCCAAGATTGCGGCATCATCCTATTGCTGCTTGCGCGCCTGCCGAATAAGGATGACGCTCCACGGTGCGATGGCACGGTCGATTTTCAGATTACCAGCGCTATCGGCTTCGGCTTGATACTTGAGAGTCGACAGCGCGGCGCGCCTTAGCTCGACCACCTGCGCCCGGCTCGGTGGATCTGGGCGTCCCATCTGCTCCCACGCCCACACCGCATTGCCATGCTCCCGATCCAACACTTCGATCTGGAACAGCGCGCCAGGAGCAAGGTTGCTGATTTCCAACTTGACCTTTCGCGAACTTCCACTGCCATCGATCCGGTCTGCCTCCTCGACATTCTCCGTCTTGGGCAGAGCCGTCAATTGCTCCGGCGGATAGTTGTAGACAAGTGCAGTGATGTCTCCGGACGAGTGATCGCGTGTAAGAATCGCGCCATCCCCTTGGCTGATGACTTCGTCCCCAAGCTGATGGAGATACCTGTAGGCATGAAACGCAGGTTTGGCAATCTGCTGGTAATTGATCATCCCGAACCCGCCGTGAAAGACCGAGTCGATCTTGCGCTCCTCCTCAAATACATCGGTAAACACCCAATAGGATAAGGAATCGACCAGCCCCACTGAATCCAGATTGGTCTTGAGGATGAACGCCGCAGCAGCCAGCCCATCGTGACTGTGGTCAAGAGGCGACGGGCTCGAACTCCATTCCGTCAACTGGATTTCGGCCTTTGGATAGGGACTTGCATTTACAATTTTGCGCAAAATACGCAGGTCATCGCGGGTTGAGTCGATACTGCGACGAAATCGCGGCGTGGCAGTCCTAGGACTTCCATCTTCGATGGCAAAATCCTGCGGGTAGGGATGAGTTGAAACAAAGTCCACCGGTAACTGATTCGCCTTGCAGTAACTGAGGAATTCCTCAATCCAGATGGGCTTCCAGGGAATCGATAATGGGTCAAACGACGGCCTTGAGCTCTGTGCTACCTTAAGCGCTTCCTTGTCGAGTATGAAATTGCTGGTTGCTGGACCTCCAACACGGAGTGCGGGATCAACACCCTTCACCGCTCTGGCGCTTACTTTGTAGAGTTCGAAGTACTGCTCCTGGGTCCCTGCAAAGAAGTGCCGTACCAAATTCGGTTCATTCCAAACTTCGAAATACCACTGACGAACTTCTTCAACCCCGTAGCGATCCACCCAGTGGCGAACAATGTGGCTTACCATGTCAGACCATTTTGCGTAATCCGAAGGGGGACCACCATTTGCTTTCCACCAGAAGGAGGTGGCCTTTGCCGTGGCCATCTCATCAGGCACAAAGCCCAGCTCAACAAATGGTCTGACCCCCACTGCCAGCATCCTATCGAATAGATCGTCCACGTATTGGTAGTTGTAGACTGGCCGCCCCTGGTCGTCTTCGCGATACACAAACATATCGTTATGGAACAGACCATGGAAGCGCACATACTGAAAGCCCGCGTCGCGATGAACTGTCTGCAACTCTTCCTGCCAGGTAGATCGCAGGCCCTCATTGGCTCGACCTGCGCCCACGACCTTGCTCCAATAGTGCACTAGAGGGCTGGACTTCCCTTGTGCATCGCCCTTTAGGACAATCTCGGTAGAAGGATTGGTTTGCGCACTCAGAGCGCCTGCAGTCATAGCTAACATGAAGAGCATTCTGGCTAGGGAATCAAGGGAATATTTCTTCATGAAACGGACCCCAGCACGGCCCGGCATCCGCCAATGTCTTACGCTGGTTCTGTTGTGCTTTCCCATCTTCATCTTGTCCTCGGTAACACAATCTGTGACGCCTATAGATCCGGCAACTTTGGTCTGTGTACGTGCCCCATCCATTCGCGCGTCTTTTAGGGAATCGGCGGGAAGAAGCTGCCGGTGTTCTCTCGCCGGATACGTGGAAGACACCTCTATATTGCGATGTACAGTCCTGTTAACTCGACGCGCACGCTGGCCATCGACAGTGCAACTTCACTCTAAAGCACAGGCCCTACTCCTGCGTGCATCCATCGAGAGTTTGCACAGCATCATCCCTGCCTGGATATGCAGCCGTTCCTCGGAAGTTCTCCAGCTTCAGCATCGTGACATTATGCGCCTCCAGTGCCGCGCCAAAGTCCGGCTGGCGATTCTCACCCCAATTCGCCTTGCAGTTGCGCACGGTTACGCGGCGCGCATTGCGCAAAAAGTAGGCCGACATGCGATGCGGCTCCAGGCCTTCTACTCCGGCCATGGTAGGTCGGTTATCGAATTTTCCACCGGGGTACTTTGACCAATGGTCCCAGGTGAGATCAATGTTTTCGAGCAGCACATCTTCAATCGGCTGATCGGGTAACCCGTCGATGCGGAAGCTATTCTCTGCGCGGCCGCGGATGTTGCGCAAGCGGATGTCGCGCAGCGAACCAACGTGCCCATCAGCCGTGCGTGGCCATGCGGTAATGGAAGCGGCCTCACCCCATCCCCACCAGCGCGCGGCGTGGTGCTCGGCATTCACTTCAATATCATTAAACTCCACGTCCCAGATGTTGCCTGGCTGGCGATGTGTGATGGTTGGCCCACGGCCAGCACTCTTTAGCACGCAGTGTTCGAAGCGAATTCTGCTGATGTCTGCAAAGGTTTCCGTCCCGATCTTCACACCGGAGTCTCGGGTGGTCATATTGCAGTGGTGTACGTATATGTTGCGTGTGGGTCCATAGTCCAGCCGTTGTGCACTGGTTTTGATCACGATCGAGTCGTCGGCCCCAACGATGTCACAGTTGCGAATCTCCACGTCGCGGCAACGGTCTGGATCAATGCCATCGCAGTTGGGCATGTCCATCCAGTTGCGAATGCGAATACCATCAACTAGCACTTGTTCGCAGCCCAGCATATGAAGGCCCCAGGTAGGGGCGTTGCCAAAGCAGATACCGCGCACCTCAAGGTGCTTACAACTGCGCAGCGAGAAAATTCGTGGCCGAAATGCCTTTGGCTCCCAGCGCTCGTCGATCGTGGAGTAAGTCGTGACAAACAGTTTTGCCTGTCCATCGATGAAACCTGTTCCCGTGACGCTTGCTCCCACTGCGCCATCGGCCGTCACTACGCCTGACTCTCCATCCGGATAGGCCGCTGGATCGGTGCAGGCAACCAACGTGGCGTCGTCAGCAAGATGCAATTCCACGCGATTCTTCAACACGAGCGCACCGGTCAAGTATTGCTTCTTTCCAGGCAAAACAACGCGCCCACCACCGGATGCGCTTACTTCATCAATAGCCTTCTGAATCGCTCTCGTATCGTTGGCTATGCCGTTGCCAATGGCACCTGTTGCCAGCACGCTTGTTTCCTTCGCCGTTGGCTGCAGAAGCACGCCTGCGCCTGCCAGACCTGCGCTCTTCAAGAACTCTCTACGTTGCATCCGGCTCCCCTCGCCTCAAAGATAATTCTGTCCGCCGCTGTGGTGCCATTACGGGCAGATGTGTCCACTCGGCGCTCATGATCTTGCGCCAGAAAAATGCCCCCCTTTGCTGAGAAGGGGGGCGATGAAGAGCAGGCAAAGGATGCTTCCTTTGCCTGCCTTCGTGTTGCGTGCTACTTACGCCAAATCTAGAATTGGATTTTGGCGCCGACTTGAAGGATGCGGCTGCTGTTCTGAGTACCGCCAATCTGGCCAAAGTTCCAGGCAGTCGGGCTGGTGTTGGGGCCCGAGAAGACCGGGCGGTTTTCCACGTTGAAAGCCTCCAGACGGAACTGGAAGAAGCTGGTCTGGGTGAGGTTAAAGTTTTTCAGGATCGACCCATCCCAGTCGTTCAGCGCGTCGTTACGCAGGTTGGCGAATTGGCTTTGGAAGGTCCGGACGTGGTTGGATAGCTGAGTTCCGCCGTTGCCGTTCTGGCAATAATCCTTGGTGTCGCTTGTGGAAACACTGTTGGCAAAGGCGTTGATGTTGAAGGCCGGGCAGGTAGTGCCGGCATTGTTGTACTCAGTTGCCTGGCGTGGGTTGTAGTGGAGAGCCTGCCCTGTCGGCAGCATGTCGCCCCAGCCGATCGGAGCGCCCTGCTGGTAGAAGAAGCTGGACGCGATGTTCCAGCCGCCGAGGGGCTCATCGAGCCAGATCGGGATCTTGGCGCCGAACTTGCGTCCGCGACCGAACGGCACCACATAGCTGACGCCGATGAACGCGTGGTTGGGGTGATCGTATTGAGAGACCCGGTGCTCCTGGTGTGCGTCGAAGGCATTCAGGAAGCTGACTCCCTCGAGCAACTTGGACCACTGGTAGTTGGCCATGATAGAAACTCCATAGCCTGTGCGATGTTCGACATGGATGTCGAGAGAATTGAAGGCGGAACTGCCCTCGGGCACGTTCTGCTCGGTGATGGCGCCGAATTCCGGGTACGTTTCCAGAAACTGCAACAGGGTGAAGGTGGAGTTGGAGTTAAGGCTTCCACCGTTGGGCAGGATGCCGTGAAATGGGTTGGCGATGGAGGCACTGAGGCCGGGGTTGGAGGCGGTTGTCAGATACTGAGGCTTGACGTAGTTGAGCGACTCGTTGATGGGCAAACGACGGCCCGTGCTGCCTTCGTAGAAGACATCGGCCAGCCACCCGCCGAGGAACTGGTGCTGGAAGCCCAGGTGCCAGCGTTCGGAGTAGCCGTTGCGGATGATCGGATCAAGGAAGGTGAGGCCCTGGCCGACAAACGTACCCAGACCGAGGGAGGAGCCGGATGCCGGCGTCAGCCCGTTCGGGAAGGGATTGGCCAGAGAGCCCGGACCATTGATGGCCGAGGGAGGGGCATACAGGTTGATCGGAGCCTGGGTAGTCTGGCTAAAGCCCTCCTGGTTGATTGAGTTGTTGAATGGGAAGATCGGGATCACGAAGAGGCCGAAGGCACCGCGGACGACGGTATCCTTGCCCAGGAAGGCTGGCGAATAGGAAAAGCCTACCCGGGGACTGAACATGGTCGACTCGAAATTGGAGAAGATCCCGTGGGGTCCGGTGAAGGTGAGTCCACCATTGACATGGAAGTCGCTTGGCGAGAGCACGGGGTTGGGGTTGGCTGCGTAGGCGGCTGTGGCAGCGGCGCTATATGGATTGACGGCGGTGGCGTTAAAGCCGCTGACGGCGGTGCCTTCCCGCTCATTGGGCGAGAAGTCCTTGTCCATGCGCAGGCCGATATTCAGAGTGAGGTCGGGACGAATGCGCCAGTTGTCCTGAAGAAAAGCCCCCAGGTAGGTCTGGTTACCAACAGCGTGCGCGTTGTAATCGTAGCTGGCAGAGGAAGGCAACCCGAGCATGAACGCAGCGGTATCGGAGCCCATCGCCGCATACGAGACCGGGCCAAACGCTCCGGTAAAGTTGTTGTCGAAATTGTAAACGCCGCTGGAATTTCCGAAGGTAAAGTTACCCTTCTGAAATTTGCGTCCATCGAAGCCGAAGTTGATCGTGTGCCGACCCGCCATCTTGGTCAGGTTGACGAAGATATCGTCGCTGTCGAACGGCGCCGTGCCAGGAGTCTGCGTGGTTGAACCCAGGTTGATGACCGATCCCTCGTTGAAGTAGAAACGCGGGAAGATTTTGTGGGCGGTCGGCAGGCTGGGCAGGCCGAGTGTGCTTGCATCGAAGCCGTCGCCATTGGTGACCGAAGGCTGAGAGTAGCGGGTGTAATTCAGACGAAATTCACCCACCAGGGTCGGGCTGAAGGTGACAACATCCCCAAGGGAGAAGCCGTAGTTCATACGATAGAGGTAGTCGCCCAGGGCCGGATCCGATGCCCCGAAGATCATATTGTTGTATTGGACACGCTGGTTGTGGCGGCCAGTGAAATACATCCGCTGGCTAGGCGTGATTTGGTAGTCCAAGCGGCCGATCTCATTGTTGAAACGATCGCCGGTTACGGCAGTCTGCCAATAGTTGTTTTGGCCAAGTTGGTTTCCAGCGTTCGGGGTGGGTGCCGGATAATATTTCATTGCAGCCTTCGCGACGGCGCTGATAGGCAGAGAACCCGAGGCAATATTGTTGTTATTGAAAGCAGTGCGGTCCCAAACGGTAAACCCCTTGGCAGCGCAGGCAGCGTCGACTGTCCCGCTCGCCGGATCGAAGATAGCCTCGGAGTTATAGGGAGCGCTCTGAACGCCAGGGCATTCCGTATCAGTGCGGAGGCTTCCCTCGGCGAGCTGCGCCGAGAAGTCACCGGTCCGTTCCGCCGCGGTGGGAACCGTGGTGTAGGAGCCGCCGACCCCTGAGTCGTAAAAGCCCTCATAGCCGAAGAAGAAGAACATCTTGTCCTTGCCGTTGAAGACCTTGGGAATCCAGACAGGGCCGCCGATGGTGCCTCCGAACTGGTTCTGGCGTGAGACAGTGTTTCGAGCCCCGGGGGTACGCTTCATGAAGTAACCAAGGGCATTCATGTCGTTGTTCTGATTGAACTCATCAAGCGAACCGTGGAAATGGTTGGTGCCAGATTTGGTGATTTGGTTGGCGACGCCGCCGCCGGAGTGGCCGTAAGTGGCGTCAGACTCAAAGACCTGCATCCGAACCTCGGCTGCGGCCTCTACCGGCAGCTCATAGGCTGGGGCGTTATCCGAAGCGTTGTCAGGCGAACCATCGAGGAGAATCTCGGAGTTCTTGTTGGGGAGACCGCCGACGGAAAAAGCGGCAATGGCGGAGTTGTCAAACGGGCGGGTGCCAACTACATTGGCGGTTGCAGTCACGCCGACCGTGTATTGAGCGAAGCTCATGGGCGTTCTGCCATTGAGGGGCAGGTCGGCCACCAGTTGCTCCGGAACGATCTGCCCCACGCTGGCATCTTCTTTGGTGATCAATGGCGCTGCAGAGGTCACTTCGATGGTTTCCACGGCGGTGCCCATGATCAGCTGAATGTCGATTGTTGGGTGATCACCCACGCTGAGGATGAGGTTCTGGCGTTTATACTTTTTGAACCCCGGCGCATCAATGGTGAGAGTGTAGGTGCCCCGCTTCAGAAACGGCAGGAGGTACTGTCCGGCTCCGTCGCTGATGGCTTTCGACTGAACATTTGTGGATTGTTCAGTTGCGAAAACGGTTACTCCTGGAATCACAGCGCCACTGGAATCAGCCACAATTCCGCTTACCGCTGCGGTAGACACCTGCGACCGTATCCAGGATGGAGCCAGAAGCAGAATGAACACCCATGTGAATTGCAGAAAACGTTTCATCGTCAAAACAGCCTCCAAGTGTTGATTGAATTGATATTGAGATGGTGATGGTTCGTTGAGACTTCTAGGATGTTGGAGGCTGCCTAAAGCCGCTGGCAAGTTAATTCACCGTGATGCCTGGAGGTAAGGCCCATGTAAAACAAAGGTAAAGAATGTTTCACAGCCCGGGGGTGTACGACATTTCGAAATTAAAGTCCCCGCCCCCAACGATTTCACTGTGCAGCAGATAGGTGCGGTCGATCTGCTTTCCGTTGAAGAGGACTGTCCGGACGTAGAACTTGCCCCTCTCAGCTCCCGGAGCGTGAATTCTAAGGGTCTTGCCGTTGGCCCGTGAAACGATAACTACATCGAAGTGTGGCGTACCGATGGCGTACTGTGGAGTTCCTGGGGTCACAGCGTAGAAACCCAGTGCCGAGATGACGTACCAAGCCGACATTTGCCCGGCATCGTCATTTCCGACTAGGCCATCCGTTGTGGCATGGTACTCCTTGACCATCACGTCATGGACGTGGAGTTGGGTTTGTCGGGCGCGCCACAGCATAGTCGTAGAGGTACGCGATGTGGTGGCTGGGCTCGTTACCGTGGTCGTAGAAGCCGCGTGCGAAGAGTTCGTCGAGTTTGGCCACAAAGGCTTGTGGGCCATGTTCCATCTCTATAAGCCCGGATATATCCTGCGGAACAAAGAATGCGTATTGGAACGGCAGCACTTCTGTAATGTAGCTGGCAGGGCCCCCCCGGATCAAAGGGCGCGACCCAACTTCCATCTGCATGCCGTCCGCGAGCAAATCCCGTTTCTGGATCGCTGACATTGCAGTAATTCTTGGCCCGCAATGAGAAGATTTGGACATCGTCCGTATGGCCTAACCATCCAGCCATTTCACCGACGAGAGCGTTGTCGATTCTGGTCTTAACAGAAAGCAGGGTGCTGCGTTGCAATTTCCTCAAGAAGCACCGCAAGAACGGGATTACTTGATGAAAGATCGTCGGTTCACCGCCGTTTCAGCCGTCTATTCGGTTCGACCGCTCTCCACATCGTTCTTGCCAGTTCTCGGATGGACGCGGAATGCGATTATGCGGGAATGTAGAGGTGTTCCGCTCACTTGAGAACTCGCAAGCAGAACTTCAAAATAGGGAATCCTCTTGCTGTTAATATGCGCCAGAAAACCCTCGAGAGCTTCATCACTCGTTACGAATTCACCGGCGGCGCGCGTTGCCTGTGAATCCGTCCCTTCGATAATCAAGGCACTGCTGAACCGATTGAGGCCGGGAACGAACGCAACAACACTAAGGCCCTGACCTTGCGACAAATTTCCCCCGCCGACATAGTCTCCTTGCTCGCCAGCTCCTGGTTGCCGGTTGTGCACGGTGGATCGGTGCAGAATTGGATCATATTCCATGGAGAAGTTCATTCTGCCTTCAAACAGCTCAACCCATGGATTTGACTCACGACTGCCAATGAGGATAATGCTATGCGTCTTGATGGCCTCGCTTGAGTAATCCCGAGCGAAACTAAGATGCAAAACTTGGTTCGAGCGGTCGAGGTCAAGAATGCGTTCAGCGACGATGAAATCGCCTACACTACCGTTGTTGCGATCGAATACGCTCTGCAAATCCTCCTGCCGATCCGCACTGAGTCCCGCATAGCCATCGAGGTGTTTATAGTCGTAGTTTAGGTAACGAGCGAGCGATATGGAACGGTGCTCGATATCCTCTGTAAGCGCAAAAGAAGTATCTGCGAGAACGATGTCAACTTCCTGCCCCTTGTCAAAGAACTCAGACCAGAAGATACGCAACGCTTTTCCGGCGCGCCAAGGACTATTCTCTTGGCGGAGGTGCACAATCTGCCATAGCAAACCTCCACACACGATCAGGAGGAGGCAGGAGACAATCGGCCAGAGGATGGCAATGCGGACCGGGCTTACAAAATCGGTTAACGCCTCCTTTTCGTCGGAAAGCTGAGGGGCAACCATGGCAATCTGTTCCTCGGGAACAGAATCAGGAAGTTCACCTTGGGATTCATCACGCGGACGAAAATGCAGGTTATAGGAACCGCGCGGCATTTCGACGATAACCGGTTCACCCGCGCCTTCCTCGGAGAAGTATTCCTCTAGCCGCCTGCGCAACTCGCTGGCATTGACGCGTACTATGTTATCGGTGCTGGTATCATAGTTCCTGGGACGCTCAAACACCGCAAAGCCAATTTCGCACTCAGAAGGATGTACGGAACCGTTGGAGTTACTGTGTTGCCCTATATAGAACAAGAGATCGCGCAATCGCATCGCTCGGCGAAACCTGCGGCTGGTCGTGATCCGCTCCAGCAAGGCACGCTCTTCCACCCCTAGGGCAGTCCGATGCTCCGAATTTGCGCCTTCACTCTCGATCCTACCTTCAATCATGATCTCTCAATCCTCGGATAACTGGAGCAAAGAACATCCTAAGTCATCTCTCCTAGAGTAGTTGGAACCGGCAACCACAAACCAGTTGCAATGCCCGTATAGCGGCACCAACTCTTCCAGCTGCGGGTCCTAGTTCGCTTCTTCTTCATGGTGACACCAACGGTCCAACATTGTCTTCCTCGTTTTCTACTTCAATTCTTCGTCCTGGCGAACGGCCACCTTGCCGTACTTGCCGCTGGCCATCAGCTAGCAAACTTCATCGGCCTTTGCGAGGGCAAAGCGGTGGATGACGATGTCGACCGGATGCAGGTTCCAGCGCAGCAGGCGTTCCACTAGCTCCTCCATCAACCACGTAAAGGTTACCCATGAGCCTGAACACCATCTTCTGGTCATTCATCATGTCCAGCGAGGAATTCAGCTTCACCGAGCCGCCTTCGCCAGTGAACACGATCCTGTCCTACTTACGCGTGACCCGCAGCGCAGCGGAACTTGCCTTGGAGTGGGCCCAACAATCCACGGCCCGCTCCACCTCCAATACCGATGGCCCTCTCCGCAGTACGGTACGAAATGAGGGCGGTATCGATGAGGCTACAATGAGGGCTCACGTTTCGTCTGCACGATATAGTCACCGTTAACTTGCCCATGCGAAGAATAATGCTTGGATCTCATACTGTCAACTCTTGCTCTTTACGAGCTGGAAGTCGACCTGCTGCTCCGCATCGGGCGATGAAGTTGGCAAGGAGGCACAAAATGAGGTTGATTGTGCGGTTCTTCAGCTCTCGTGGCGTTCCGGCACCGAGCATCTTGCGCAGCACCAGGCTGATATTGAACGCGCCGACGTGGATCAACTGGAGATGAATACGTCCCAGGGAAGGAATCGGGCCCCCGGAGCAATGCCGAAGGCCTGATTCTACTGCTTTCCTAGAAGAAATACCCCGATCGTCTTCAGTTCTCCGACCGCGATTTCTGTATGGGTGATTGTTGTCGTGTTTGCCTTATTGTTGTGGTGTTTGGGGAATTGTTGTCCGCCACCATCCTTGTTGATTCGCTCACAAAGTTATTCCACAGTTACTGACTTGGCCAAGTTGCGTGGCTGGTCCACGTCGCATCCGCGGCGCACCGCAATCGAGTAACTCAACAACTGCAGCGGCACAATCTCAATCAGCGGCACCAGCATCTCCGGCGCGTCGGGAATGAAGATCACGTGCTCCACCAGCGAGGCAATTGTGGTGTCGCCTTCGGTGGCCACGGCAATCACCCGCCCCGACCGGGCTGTAACTTCCTGCAGGTTCGACAGCGTCTTTTCGTAACGCAACACGCTGGTCGGATCGCTCCGGTCGCAGGTGGCCAGCACCACCACCGGCAGCGTCTCGTCGATCAACGCGTTGGGCCCATGCTTCATCTCGCCCGCCGGATAACCCTCGGCGTGAATGTAAGAGATCTCCTTCAGCTTCAGCGCGCCTTCCAGCGCGATCGGGAAGTGGATGCCGCGGCCCAGATACAGGAAGTCGCGCGCGCTGGCAAACAGTGCGGCCAGTTGCTCGCATTGCTCGGAGCGCGTGCGCAGAACCTCTTCAATCTTGCCCGGAATCTTGCTCAGCTCATCGATCAGCTGGATGGACTGCTCCGCGTCGATGCGTCCCCGCAGTTGGCCCAGCTTGACCGCCAGCAAAAACAGCGCGGTAAGCTGCGCCGTGAAGGCTTTGGTGGAAGCCACGCCGATCTCCGGCCCCGCGTGGGTGTAAATGGAGCCATGCGCCTCGCGCGCCACCATGGCGTCCACCACGTTGCAGATGGCCACGGTCTTGGAGCCAAGCGCGATCATCTCCCGTTGCGCCGCCAGCGTGTCCGCCGTCTCGCCTGATTGGGTGATGAGCAGACCCAGCGCGTTGCGATCAGGGATCGGATTGCGGTAGCGATATTCACTCGCATAATCCACATCCACCGGCAGCCGCGCCAGCCGCTCAATCATGTATTTGCCGGCCTGGCCCGCATGCCAGCTGGTCCCGCACGCCGCAATGTTGATGCTGGAGGCCGACGCCAGTTCCTCATCAGAGATCTTCATCTCCGCCAGATAAATTTTTCCGGAATCCAGCGAGACGCGGCCCATGGTGGTGTCACGAATGGCGCGCGGCTGCTCCCAGATCTCCTTCAACATGAAGTGCTTGTAGCCGCCCTTTTCGGCCTGGATCGGGTCCCACTGGATGCGCGTGATCTTGCGCTCCACCGGGTTGCCGTCAAAGTCGGTCAGCTCCACTCCGGCCAGGGTCAAAATGGCCATGTCGCCATCGGCAAGGAAGTAGATGTTGCGGGTATGCTGCAGGATACCGGGCACATCGCTGGCCACAAAATACTCGCCCTCGCCCACGCCAATAATCACCGGCGGTCCAGAGCGCGCCACCACAATCTTGTCAGATTCCGTGGCGGAAAGCACGCCCAGCGCAAAGGCACCGCGCAACCGCTTCACTGCCGCGCGCACGGCCACTTCCAGCGCGATGGGAGCGCCAGCGGCTTCAGCGTCCTTCTGAACCTGTTCAATCAGGTGCGCAATAATCTCGGTGTCGGTTTCGGTCACAAATTTGTGGCCCAGTTCCGTCAGCTCGCGCTTCAGGTCCAGGTAATTCTCCACAATGCCGTTGTGCACCACCACAATGCGGCCCGTGCAATCCCGGTGGGGATGCGCGTTTTCCTCGGTGGGACGGCCATGCGTGGCCCAGCGCGTGTGGCCAATGCCAAACGTGCCTTCCAGCGGATGGTGGCGGAGCACCTCTTCCAGGTTGCCCAGCTTGCCCGAAGCACGCGAGATCTTCAGCTTGTCGCAGCCCGGCTCGCCCACGGCAATGCCTGCCGAGTCATAGCCGCGGTATTCCAGGCGGCGCAAACCCTCAATGATGACTGAGGTGACATTTTTCTTGCCGACGTAACCAACGATTCCGCACATGCCGTAATTGTAAGCGATGCGGCTGGCAATGGGGATTGAGGCGCAGCCTTCAAGCGGAATACAAAACCCTCAAAACAAGAGCGAAAATTGCGCTTTGAATCCGCTCTGCGCCGGAGGATGGCTGGTGACTCTGGTATATTTGCGGGCGAGGGAAAACTCCCATCCTATCTGTAATTGAACCCGTGGAGGTAATCAAGCTATGCCTCGATTCCTTTATGCTTCTGTCGCACGGTTGCCTGGAAACTTTTCTAGACTCACGGTCCGGGGAATGCGGACGACGATAGCAACTGCCGTGTTGCTTGCTTCGTTGGTTTCTTGGAGTTTACAGGTTTCGGCGCAAGCCTCTTCGCAAATCGTTCAGCATGTCGATGGAACGCAGCTCCAAGCGCTGCCCAACCATCTTCCCTTGTGGGCAACCGCGGGCCACCAGGTGGGCGTGTTGCCGGGCGATCAGATGCTGGATCACCTAACTCTGGTTCTGCAGCGCTCGCCGCAGCGGGAGTCGGACTTTGCACGCTTCCTTGAAGAGCAGCAGAACCCTGCTTCGCCGAATTACCACCGCTGGCTGTCTCCGGCCGAAACCGGCGCCCGTTTCGGGGTTACCGATCAGGATATCGAGACTCTCTCCAACTGGCTGCAATCGCAAGGGTTGCACGTTGATTGGGTGGCGCGGAGCCGGGTCTTCCTTGGCTTCAGCGGCACGGCCGCGAATGTGGGCCGGGCCTTCCATACCCAAATGCGGTCCTACCGGGTAGATGGCGAAGAGCGCATTTCCATCTCTTCCGACCCCATTCTTCCCGCGGCTTTGCTGCCGGTGGTCAAGGCCATTCACGGCCTGTACACAGTTGAAGACCGTCCGGCTTTCCAGATGGACGCGGCGCAAGCGGAGGCGCCGGACGAGAACAGTAACAGCGGAAATCATTACATGGCCCCCGCGGATTTCGCCACCATCTACGATCTTCCTGCTAACTTGACAGGCTCCGGGCAGACCATCGGAATTGTGGGCCGCTCGCGGACCAATTTCGCCGATTTCGATAACTTCCGGAGACTCACCGGGTCCACATTTTCCAACCCGACCGAGATTGTTCCTACTGCGTTTGGGGGCGTCGATCCGGGGGCCGCGGCGACAACCTGCACAACCTCGCCCTGCTCGCCTCCCGCGGATCAGGGCGAAGCAACGCTCGACGTGTTGCGCGCGGGCAGCGTTGCACCAGGGGCCAATCTTCTGCTGGTCACCACGACCTCAGCCAGTGGCGGCATCGAAACCGATGCGGAGTATCTGGTCGAAACTACCCCGGTTCCGGTGCAGGTCATGACGATCAGTTTTGGAAGCTGCGAGTCGGGAGCTGGCGCATCTCGCGTCGCATTCTGGGATACGCTCTTTCAGCAGGCCGCCGGAGAAGGTATCTCCGTTTTCGTTTCTTCCGGCGATGCCGGGGCCTCTGGCTGCGACACACACGGCGGCGCGCCGCCCGCATCTCCCCTACCCAATAGCCCCAATTACATCTGCTCCTCCAGTTATGCCACGTGCGTGGGTGGAACCGAGTTCAACGACTCCAGCGCCTCCAACTACTGGAGTTCCAACAACGGCACCTACCTCTTGTCGGCTTTGAGTTACATTCCCGAGGGCGCGTGGAACGAGCCGCTGAACTCCATTTCCGCCACCCAAGTGAACGCTTCGGGCGGCGGCGTGAGCGCCTTCATCGCCACCCCATCCTGGCAGACGGGCACCGGCGTTCCCTCCGCCAAGTCCGGACGCTACTCCCCGGACATTGCCTTCTCGGCGGCCGGTCACGATGGCTATTTCGCTTGCTATGCCGCGGCCGGGAACAGTTGTGTTGCTGGCTCTAACGGGTCCTATTCTTTTGAGTATTTCTATGGCACATCCGCCGCGGCTCCCTCCATGGCGGGCATTGCCGCGCTGCTCGATCAAAAGCAGGGAGCGGCGCAAGGCAATCTCAATCCGCTGCTCTATGCCCTGGCGGCCAGAGTGCCTGCGGCGTTCCACGATGTAACTGTTGCCAGCAGCGGAGTCAGCGCTTGCACCGTCAACACGCCCAGCATGTGCAACAACAGCATTCCCTCGCCCACGGGCCTGGCCGGCGGGCAGGCGGGTTATCTGGTGACCCAGGGTTATGACCAGGTGACCGGACTCGGCTCCCTCGACGTGCAGGCATTCATCGATAACTACTTGCCTGTCAGTGCTACAAAACCCACGGTCACCGTCAGCGGCACGGTGGTTATTGATCCGGCCCTGAAGTATTGCTACGCAGCGGCATAGTAGACATCTTTCTGTCCGAAGTAGCTTTGGACACGATCTGGCTGTTTCTGGATGCTGCG
>Ga0181529_10003195_pt1 | contig 18887 bp, 16 predicted proteins | sample PEATcosm2014_Bin_36_FD_119763 | JGI IMG/M metagenome (GOLD analysis project Ga0181529, IMG submission 119763) | Peatland microbial communities from MTU Mesocosm Facility, Houghton, MI, USA - PEATcosm2014_Bin10_30_metaG | ecosystem: Environmental > Terrestrial > Soil > Wetlands > Peat | place... | reverse complement strand
TCAATTTGCTGGACAATGCGTGCAAGTTCACTCCCCGCAACGGCGCCATCGAGATCCGCGGCTATCCGTTCTTCTGGGAGCGGAGAGTCTGCCGCGCCGCATCGCTCGACCCCTCCATGGATCGTCGTGTCCAGCAGACAGGAACTCCCAACTCCTTCCGGGTCGATATTCGGGACTCCGGGCCAGGGATTCCCACTGCCCACGTGGTCAAGATTTTCGAGGAATATACGTCGTATTCCGGCGGGCAAGACCGGTCGGGCGGGGGTCTCGGCCTAGCCATCTGCCGCATGGTCCTGCAACAACATGGCGGACATATCTGGGCCGAGAGCCAGGCTGCCGGCGCTGTGTTTTCCTTCGTTCTTCCAATGCAACCGGCCGATCCGCGCATCCAGCATATGGATTCGCCAAACGGGTACCTGGCCGGCGTCGAGGAGGGCTTGGACTAAATGCCTGTCGCCAAGAATGGGCGCACCATCCTGCTGGGAGAGGACGATCTCGAGGTCCGCGGTTACCTCGAGACGGCCCTCCGGTGCCAGGGCTATGCCATCGAGGTCGCGCAGGATGGAGAGGAAGTCCTGGCATGCCTTCGCGCCAGCCAAGTCCCCATTTCCGCCGTGGTAATGGACGTCGTCATGCCCCGCCGCGACGGCATCGAAGCCCTCAAGGAGATCCGCCGTCTCAATCGCGACCTCCCCGTCATCATGATCTCCGGTGCGTCTTCCCCGCTCAACGTCGTCGACGCCATGAAGAACGGAGCCAACGATTTTATCGCCAAGCCCATCAAACCCGAGGATCTGCGGAAAGCCCTCAAAATGGTCCTGGACGCGCCGCCGCCCGCAACCTCCAGCCCCCTCGAACCGCCATGCGCCCCCGCGCATAAGCAAATCGTCTTCGGCACATCCCCGCAAATGCGGCAATTGCAGAACCTGATCGCTCAGGTCGGCTGGTCGGAAGCCCCCGTCCTCATCCAGGGAGAGACCGGTACCGGCAAGGAAGTCCTCGCTCGTGAACTGCATGCCTGCTCCCCGCGCGCCAAGAAGTCGCTGTTGAAGCTCAATTGCGTTGCCCTTCCCTCCGAATTGGTGGAAAGCGAGTTGTTCGGGTATGAGCGCGGAGCCTTCACCGGAGCCTTCGAGAAGAAGCCCGGAATGTTCGCCCTCGCCGACGGCGGCACCATCCTGCTCGACGAAATCGGCGACATGGACTTCAAGCTCCAGGCCAAGCTCTTGCAAGTGCTGCAAGACCAGGAATTCCAGCGCCTCGGCGGCAAAGACACCATCAAGGTGGACGTCCGCGTCATCGCCGCCACCCACCGCGACCTCGAAAAAGCCATTGCGGAGAACAACTTCCGCGAGGACCTGTATTACCGCCTGAATGTCATCAACCTTCGCGTGCCGCCCCTTCGCGAACGCCGGGAGGACATCGGGGCGCTCTGCGAATTTCTGATCCGCAAGCACACCGTGCCCGGCACATCAGCCGCGCAGCTCCCTCCGGCGCTCAAGGACCTGTTCCTGCAGTACCCATGGCCTGGCAATGTCCGCGAGCTCGAGAATATGATCCGCAAGTTCCTCGTTCTTCGCGATTCCATCTCCATAGAGCAGGAACTCCGCGCCAAACTCCAACGCCGCGCCGTGAATGGATCGGCCCACAACGGAACCGTCCCGGTCCTGGAGCCTCCGCCGGTCGACCTTCATGCGCCGGTGAACGGTGACGCCATCGCCGCGCCCCCTGCGCCTGTGCTCGAGCAGGTGGCGAGGACCCAGCGCGAGGCCGAGCGAGCCGCCATCATTAGCGCTTTGAAATCCACCAACTGGAACCGCAAACAGGCGTCCGTGCTGCTACAAATCGACTACAAGGCTCTGCTGTACAAAATGAACCGCCTCTCGATCAAGAAAGACAAGCCGGCTCCGCACTCGATTCAGACCCGGGCCGACGCGCCGCCGGCTTCCGGGCAGCCGTTGCCCCCGCAGCCGGCGCCGCCGCCGGTTCTCGTCCGCCGCGCGCTAGGTTGAGGTTCCCAAGGTTACGGATCCGGATGATAAAAGTGGGCAAACTCGACCGCGGACTCCTACCTGCTGCCAGCTCTTTCACCCGCCACGGCATCGCGAGTTTTCCGAAATTCTGGTTGCCATTGACCAAAGTTCCTTCCACTGTCCCAATGTTTGGGAAGAACCGGCCGGCCAGTAGTACCCAAACCCCACTCTCCCCGATAGATTGAAGTCTCCAATCTTCGTACCGCCAATCAGATGCCCTGTCATTCAGAATTCATAGCTCACGCAACATCAGGCGAACGTTGGAGTTACCTGTACTTCTCTGAAACGACATGGTTTCCTCGGGCAAGTGTGGCAATCGAAGTGCTATCCCATGGGCCTGACGCCTGGCTGAAATCCGGGCCATGCAGTCCCACTGAAAATCCTGCGAATGGGACTCCCAGAGCGGCAGCTTGCGCTAAATCGCAGTCCGTCCTCGCATCGAGCCCCATCGTACAAGACTGGTCTTTGTAGCGCCGCCAATTCTTCGCTCGGCGTCGCACTCCGTTGACTAACTCAACACTCGGAACGAAAGGCCAACGAACCGTGGCAACCCCTCCACGATACACCTCGCTGCTTCGACGGACCAACGGAAACTCGCACGGCGATCAGACCGCCGCGGCGTTTTATGGGATCCTGTCGCAGGAGCTGTTCGCCCGGACACTGTATGTGGAACGAAAACGGACCGAACGCTCCGGCCGTAGCTTCGTGCTCATGCTTCTTCAATCCACCAGGCTTCTGAAACCCAGCGGCGACCACCAGGCGCTCAAGGACGTGCTGCTGGCGCTCTCCCGCTCCACCCGCGATACCGACACCAAAGGCTGGTACAGCGAGGGCTCCACTCTCGGCGTCATCTTCACCGAACTCGGCGCCGATGTCGATGGCCGCACCGTCGCCAACGCTCTCCTGAACAAGGTCACCAAGGCGCTCACCACCGCGCTGACAATTGGCCAGATCAACGAGATCCGCCTCTCCTTCCACGTCTTTCCCGAAGATTGGGAGAAGCGCGGCCCCGCCGAAGAGACCGAATCCAGCTTCTACGACGAACTGTTTCACGAGAACCCGCCCAAGCGCTTGCCCCGCGCCGCCAAACGGACCATGGATATCGCCGGCAGCGTAGCGGCTTTGCTCTTCGGCCTGCCCCTGTTCCTCGCCATCGCCATCGCCATCAAGCTCACGTCCAAAGGACCCGTCCTGTTCTGTCAGCAGCGGCTCGGCCAATACGGCCGAAAGTTCAACTTCTTGAAGTTCCGGTCCATGTGCGTCAATAGCGACGCAACCATCCACAAGGCTTACGTCAAGCGCTTCATCGCCAACCAGACCGAAGACTGCCAGACTTCCGAGGGCCCGGTTCCCTACAAACTGACCGCCGACCCGCGCGTCACCCCCATCGGCCGTTTCCTCCGCAAAACCAGTCTCGACGAGTTGCCGCAGTTTCTCAATGTCTTGAGCGGGGAAATGTCGTTGGTCGGTCCGCGCCCGCCCCTCCCCTACGAGGCGGAGTGTTACCACGTCTGGCATCGGACGCGCTTGCTGGCCGCCAAACCCGGCATCACCGGCCTATGGCAGGTGGCCGGACGAAGCCGCGTCAAGTTCGACGACATGGTTCGCATGGACCTGCAGTATGCGACTTCGTGGTCGCTCTGGCTGGACGTCAAGATTCTCTTACAGACCCCTCTCGCCGTCTTCTCCACGAACGGAGCCCATTAGTGCCAGTCGCAAAGCGGGGACTGGGGACGAATTTCGCCGGTTTTGCGAAACTTCGTTGCCTGTCCCCGGTTTGCCCCGCCCTCGGGATCACTGCCGTGCCATTTGCGAACGGAGCCCTTTAGTGAACTGCCGCGCAAACACTGCCCGATATCGCTACCAGTCGCAAAGCGGCCCCGTCCTCGGAATCCCTGCACCCCCTCTGCACCGGAGCCCACTAGCATGATTCGAGTCGGAATTATCGGTTACGGATACTGGGGCCCTGTCGTATCCCGCAACTTCCAGGCCGCCGACGGCTGCCACCTGTCCGCTATCTGCGATGCCCATCCCGCCGCCCAGGAGCGCGCCCGCAAAGCTCACCCCGGCGTCCACATCACCGCCGACCCCTGCGAGATTGTCCGTTCGCCCCACATCGACGCCGTAGCCGTCATCACCCCCGTCTGGACTCACTTCGAATTCGCCAAAGCCGCGCTCGAAAACGGCAAACACGTCTTCGTCGAGAAGCCCTTCACCGCCTCCGCGTCGGAAGCCTCCCAACTCATCGATCTCGCCGCCGCCAGGAAGCTCCTGATCATGGTCGATCACACCTTCCTGTTTACCGGCGCCGTTCGCAAAATCCGCCAGATGATCGACCAGGGCGTTCTCGGCAAGCTCTTCTATTACGATTCCTCGCGCGTCAACCTCGGCCTCTTCCAGCACGACGTCAACGTCATCTGGGACCTCGCCCCGCACGATCTCGCCATCATGGATTACCTCACCGACGCCGAGCCCGAAAGCGTCAGCGCCACCGGCCAGTGCCATCTGAACGGCCTGGAGGACATGGCGTACGTCTCCGTCTACTTCCCGCACATGCTGGCTCATATCAACGTAAACTGGCTCTCGCCAGTGAAGGTCCGCACCACGTTGATTGGCGGCGAAAAGAAGATGGTGGTCTGGAACGACCTGGAAGCCGACGAAAAGATCAAGGTCTACGACAAAGGTGTTGAAATCTCCAACGGCCAGGGCGTCTACGATCTGTTGGTCAGTTATCGGTCAGGCGATATGTGGTCGCCCAAAGTGGACCAAACAGAAGCGTTGAAACTGGAGACCAAGTACTTCGCCCAGTGCATCGACAAGAATGAGACTCCTTTTAACGACGGTATCTCCGGATTGCGCGTGGTGCGCCTTCTGGAAGCCGCCGCGCTGTCCCTGAAGGACCGGGGACGGCCGGTCGCCGTATGACCGACTACCCCGGTGTCACGTTCGGCCAGAACGTCAAACTCGCCAAGTTCCTCAACCTCTACGGCTGCGACATCGGCGACAACACCAAAATCGGAGCGTTTGTCGAGATCCAGAAGAACGCCAAAATCGGCCGGAATTGCAAGATCTCCAGCCACACCTTCATCTGCGAAGGCGTCACCATTGAGGACGACGTCTTCATCGGCCACGGCGTCATGTTCATCAACGATACTTACCCGAGAGCCACCACCGCGGCCGGCGGCTTGCAAACCGAAGCCGACTGGACCGTGGAACCGACCCGCATCGCGCGCGGAGCTTCCATCGGCTCCAACGCCACCATCCTGGCCAAAGTGACCGTCGGCGAAAACGCTATCGTGGGAGCCGGCAGCGTCGTCACCAAAAACGTCCCGCCGAATTCGATCGTCGCCGGAAATCCCGCACGATTGCTGGAACACCCAGTTAGCCGCGGATGAACCCGCATCAGCAAAGTAGTTCGGGGTTAAGCGCGAAACGCCTGTATCCGTCCGTCCCCATGGAGTTCTTTTCGTTATCGATCGGCCAATTCCAGCCACAGCCGTAGCGCTCTGTCGACCTCTTTGAGTACGCTCGCGGGCAGCTCACCCGCGCGCCCCGTAATCTTGTTCCTCGGGATGGCGATGACCTTGTCAACCATCACTTGCGACTCCAGTTTCAGGCCGGTGGCTCTCCCGGCCGGCACGGGAATGCGAAACAGCGGAGCATCCTCCGGATAGCTCGTGATCAAGCACACCGCCACACTGGAGTGTGTCGCGTTGAAGAGGTCGCTTTGAACAACCACCGCCGGCCGCGGCTTCCCGAAGTCTCCAGGCGCCACGCAAATGACGACATCGCCGCGCTTTATCTCCATCCCGACGTGTCTGCCATTCCGTACCAGTCGCCCTCATGCTCGTTCCTGGAAACCAGTTCCGATTGACGTCGCGCCTCCTCGGCAAGCGATTCTCGTTCCATCGCATGCAGGTACTTCACCAGTGCATCGACGATAATTGCGCTCTTCCCCTTGCCGGTCCGCTTCGCTGCCTCCGCCAAGTCGCGCTGCAACTCCTCGCTCATCCGAAAACTCGATGTCACAGAGGGCATACTCTTACCATAATACATCTGTATTGCAGTTCTTGATCCGTGCCGATCCGGTAGAGCACCCGCAAGCCGCCCTCGGACGACTGCGTACTGCCCGGTATCGATGCGAGTCGCAAAACGGGGACTGGGGACGAATTTCGCCGCATTTGCGAAACTTCGTTGCCTGTCCCCGGTTTGCCCTGCCCTCGGAATCACTGCATGCCCAGTTAACTTTATGACCAGCCTAGACAAAATCCCGTTCCTGGACCTCGTAACCCCCCACCAGGAGCTGAAAGCCGACCTGACCGCCGTCTTCCACCGTGCCCTCGACACCGCCGGTTTCATCGGCGGCCCCATGGTCGAGGAATTCGAGCGCGATTTCGCCGCCTACTGCACCACCCAGCAGTGCATTGGCGTCGGCAGCGGCACCGACGCGCTGCGTTTCGCTCTGATCGCCGCCGGAATCGGCCCCGGCTCCATCGTCCTGACCGTCCCCAACACCTTCATCGCGACCACCGAGGCCATCTCCCAGGCCGGCGCGCGTCCGGCCTTCATCGATATCGATGAGCGCACCTACAACATGGACCCGCGCAAGCTGGCCCAGTACCTCGCCGACGAATGCTACATCGATGTCGATTCCGGCGTCACCATGCATCGCGACCTCGGCATGCCCGTGAAAGCCATTGTGCCTGTTCACCTGTACGGCCAGACCGCCGACATGGATCCCATTCTCGAACTGGCCCAGGGCTACCAGTTAGTGGTGATTGAAGATGCCTGCCAGGCCCACGGCGCCGAGTACTTCTCCAAGCGCGACAACTGCTGGAAGAAGGCCGGCTCGATGGGTGCAGCCGCGGCCTTCAGCTTCTACCCCGGCAAGAACCTGGGAGCCTGCGGAGAAGCCGGCGCCGTCACCACCAACGACCCTGACTTGGCGCGGACCGTCCGCAGGCTCCGCGACCACGGACAGAATCGCAAATACTACCACGAGACCGAAGGCTACAACGGCCGCCTGGACGCCATCCAGGCCGGCATCCTGTCGGCCAAGCTGAAGCATCTTCCCGAGTGGACCACCCGCCGCCGCGAAGCCGCCGCCCGCTACCGCAATTTGTTTACCCAGAACCGCGACCGTGAGGGAGCGTCCCTGCCGCCGGCCGTCAGCCGGCGCAAAGATGAGCCAAACTGTGGGGCAGACTGGCAGTCTGCGGCTTTATGTGGGGCAGGTTGTCAACCTGCGGACCGAATGCGGGTGCCCTCTGGGCGCGGTCCAGGCGAGCGAAGCTCGCCCGCCAACCTACCGCCCTTCGAGCCCGACTATGCCAAGCCCGTATATCACCTATACGTCATCCGCGTCCCCGACCGCCAGGCCCTCATCCGCCACCTGGCCGACTCCGGCATCGGCGCCGCGATCCACTATCCGGTGCCCCTGCACCTGCAGAAAGCCTATGAATGGCTGGGGTACGAGCCGGGAGACTTCCCCGTTGCCGAACAAGTGGCGCCGGAGATCGTATCGCTCCCGATGTTCCCGCAGTTGACCGCGGAGTGCCAGGCGCGAGTCGTAGCCAGCGTGGAGAGCTTGCTGTCCGCGACGCACCCGGTGGAAGCGCACGCCGAGGTCCTCTACTCGCGGGCCGTGGCGTAGAATCTTCCGCTCCCACAAACACCTTGCTCCGCCACATCAAAACCATCAAAGACGTCGTCGATTGGGGCCTCTGTACCGGATGTGGCGCATGTTACTTCGCCTGTGACAAAGCCAATGTCACCCTGGTCAACATCGAATCCGCCGGAATCCGCCCCCGGTTCAAGTCCGATTGCGGAACCTGTACCGCTTGCCTCACCATCTGCCCCGGCTACCACATCGACGGCGCCGCACCGTCCAGCGGCGCCAACCACCCCGAACTCGGCCCCGTGCTGGAGATCTGGGAAGGCCACGCCGCCGACCCGGAGATCCGTTTCCGTGGCTCGTCCGGAGGCGTCCTGACCGCCCTCGCCCTATTCTGCCTCGACCGCGAAGACATGGCCTCCGTTCTCCACACCGCCATGGACGAATCCACGCCGTGGACCAACAAAACGGTGCAGAGCCACAACCGGACCGAGCTCTTGGCCAGAACCGGCTCCCGCTACGCTCCCTCCTCACCCTGTGAAGGCCTGCAACAGATCGAAGATAGCTCGAAGCCCTGCGTGTTCATCGGCAAACCGTGCGATGCCTCCGCGGTGTCCATGCTGTCGAGTTCCCGCCCGCAGCTCAGCCGGAAAATCGGACTCTCTTTGACGTTCTTCTGCGCCGGTACCCCAAGCACTAAAGGAACCCTCGACCTCCTGAAGTCGCTCGACGCCCCTCCGCACCAGGTCAGCGCTGTTCGCTATCGTGGCGACGGCTGGCCTGGAAAATTCAGCGTCTCTGGCTCCAATGGAACCAATGGGAAATCCCTCTCCTACCAGGATTCTTGGAGCCGTCTCGCCGGCTACCGTCCTTTGCGATGCCACCTCTGTCCCGACGGCCTCGGCCAATCCGCGGATATCTCCTGCGGAGACGCATGGGAACGTTTTTCCGATACCCCGAACCCCGGACGCTCCATCGTCATCGTGCGAACGCCTCGTGGCCGCGACATTCTGCGGCGGGCCATCGAAGCGAAGTACGTCGAACTCGAACGCGTCGGCCCCGAGGCCGCAATCGCTGCCCAACCCAGCCTGCTGCAAAGACGGAGTGAGCTCTTTGGACGCTCGTTAGCCATGCGGCTCCTATTGGTTCCGACTCCGACCTTCAGCGGATTCCCCCTCTTCCGTAGCTGGTTACGCCTCTCGTTCTCCAGACAGTTTCGGACCGTTGCTGGAACGCTCAGACGGATACTGCTGCGTGGCCTCTGGCGAAAGCGGCCTGTTCTTTGCTGAAAATGCCTGCCCTCCGTCTCGATCGCTTCGCGTCGCTGCACCTCTTCCATCCGCTTTCCCGTCGGAGGAACGGCTCGCCAACAGCTCGCATTCCCATCCTCATGTATCACGCCATTCAGGATGCGCCCTCAGGCGGCGGCCCGTACTACGAAACCACCACATCGCCAGCCGTGTTTGCCGGCCACATGAAGTACTTGAGCGATAACGGGTACGTGACAATCACCCTGAAGCAGGCCCTTTCCTCCTTCTCGCAACCCGTCCCACACAAAAGCCCCGTAGTCCTGACCTTCGACGACGGATTCCGCAGCGTCTATACCACCGCGTTTCCCGCGATGCGTGCGTACGGACTTACCGGAACCGTGTTCTTGATCTCTGGATCCACCGGCGACCCACGACGCCGGTTCCTCGGCATCGACTGTCTCACCTGGAGCGAAGCCCGCGAAATGCAAGAGCACGGCGCCTCGATCGGGTCACATACCGTTACGCACCCGGTCCTCGCCGAAATGAGCCGACCGGCTATTGATGAGGAGCTTCGCCGGTCGAAGCGCGAGATCGAAGACCGCCTCGGAACGTCCGTGACGTCATTCTCCTATCCGTATGCGTTTCCCGAAGCCGACCACCAGCTCGTCTCCTACCTTGGCGCCGCTCTGGCGCGATGCGGCTACAGGCAAGGCGTCTCCACCATCATCGGGACCGCCGGGCCGGCGGACCACCGCTATTTTCTACCTCGAATTCCAGTGAACACCTGGGATGATTTGAGCCTGTTCCGGGCAAAGCTGGAGGGTGGTTACGACTGGCTGCGTGTTGCACAATCGATCTACAAGACGGTTCGGCGCCGAGTTGCGAACTTTTTCTAAGGGCACCAAGAGCCAAAACAAATGGACCTTTCCATCCTCATCGTGAACTGGAACTCGGCGCATTACCTCAAAGCTTGTCTTTCATCGATCTATCGGGAAGTCAAGGGCATCGAGTTCGAGGTGCTGGTGGTTGACAACGCCTCCTACGACGGCAGCGCGGAACTGGTGAAGAACGAATTCCCGCGGGTCACGTTCATTCAGAGCGACAAGAACCTCGGCTTTACTCGAGGCAACAATCTGCTCTTCCAGCACACGTGCGGGCGGAACATCCTGCTGCTGAACCCGGACACCGAAATTGTGGGCGACTCCATCCAGGAGATGCTCGGACTTCTCGACCGGCTGCCGCAGGCGGGCGCGATCGGTTGCCGGCTGGTTGATGCCGAGGGCGCGCTGCAGACCACTATCCAGGCCTTTCCGACAATCTGGAACCAGCTTTTCGATATCGGGTTTCTCCAGCACCGCTTTCCAAACTGTTCGCTCTGGAAGCTGAGACCGCTTTACGACGAGAGTACAGAGCCGGTGGAAGTGGACTCCCTCTCTGGCGCGTGTTTCATGGTCAAGCGCCACGCCTTCGAGCGAGTCGGCCTCATGAGTGAAGATTACGTGATGTACGGCGACGACATCGACCTTTCCTACAAAATCTGGAAGGCTGGGTATAAGGTCTTCTACACCAACCAGTCCCGGGTGATCCACCACGAAGGCAAGAGCGCGGAGTCCTGGAAACACGGTCTTCCGGACGTATGGAAGAGAGCCTCAATCTACAGGTTTCTGAGTGCGTCACACGGGCGCTCGTATTGCGCTTGTTATAAGGCCGCGATGGCTTACGCCGCCTTTGTCCGGCTGGCGTTGATCGTTGTGATGAAGCCGTTCGCCGGGGATTTCAGCCGGAAAGAGAGGCTGAACTTAGCTCTTACCAAGTGGAAGCGTCTCTTCCAGTGGGCCGTGGGAATGAAGGGATGGGCCAAACGCGCCGGCGAGGATGCCGGATTCGCCGCCGATAAATGGTAGCGCAAGACGCGGAGAAATTGGGCTCCATTGGTTGCGCAGACACCACCCCAAGCGACGTCTCGACCGACAATTGGGAGAACATCGACAAGCCAACGATTAAGCTACCGCCGCGCCGCGTGCACCGGTGACCAAAATGGCAGAGATGCTCGGCCAACTCATACTCCACCCGCTTAGCAGCATGCGCCTCGTTCTCCGGCGAATTAAGGAAATTCCCCAAAAAGGACTGCCACGCTTTTCCAGTCGAGACGAAGAAACCTTCGATAGCCGCTATGATGTCGAAACCTCCGGAATGGTCCGCATTGTCAGTACGGCTAGTCCCAATGCCGCTCACGGCAACCGGTACGAAGCGTGTTCCGAGGAAATCATCCGCTGGTCCATCGAGCACTGTGCGTCGCCGGCGGCATCCACCGTGTTCATCGACATCGGTTGTGGAAAGGGCAAGGCCATGATTATCGCCGCGGAATATGGATTCTCGCGCATTATCGGAATTGAGTACTCCGAATCGCTCGCGAAGGCCGCCATTCGAAACCTCGAAACGTCTCGGGTTGAAAGCCAAGTCCTCATAGAAGACGCGGTCGCCTATCGATTTCCTCCCGGCCAATCCCTCGTGTTTATGTACAATCCGTTCGACCAACATGTCTTTCGGCAGGTGCTCCGCCATATTCCGTCGTCCGCACGCATTGCATACTGCGGGCCCGGCCAGGTCACCCTGACGGACTGCGGGTGGACACCCGTCGCCAAGAAAGGCGCAGCGGCTATATATGTTCGCGGGTTCTAGTTACTAGGCGCCAGCGATTCTGATTCCGTTCCTCAAATAGGCTCCGCTCCCAGATAATCACGCACATGACATCGGATACCGAGAGCACCCCAAGAAACCATGTCTCCCGATTGATGAGAGGGCCGACGTACGTCATCATCACTCCGGTGCGCGACGAGCAAGGATACATCGCCGACGCGATCCGCAGCGTTGCGGCGCAGACCATTCCAGTCACCGAGTGGGTAATTGTGGACGATGGTTCGACGGACGGGACGGGCGCACTACTCGACAGCTACGCCCGCGAACACCGATGGATCTCGCCCATCCACCTCCCGAATCGGGGCCGCCGCGACGCTGACATCGGCGCGATCGGGGCGCTACTCGCAGGATACAAGGCTCTGAAGGCGGACCGTTGGGAATTCCTGGTAAACCTCGACGCCGACATTGGCTTGGAACCAGACTATTTTGAGAAATGCTTCGAAGAGTTTCACCGTTACCCGCGCCTAGGTATTGGCGGAGGGACGCTCTACCATTACAATAAGGCGGGAGACGCCGTAACCGAGTCCTGCCCCAAGGGCCATGTGCGCGGCGCAACCAAGATCTATCGCCACGCGTGCTGGGAGGCGTTCGGCGGCCTCGCGGAAGTACCCGGCTGGGACACTCTGGATGAGATCAAGGCCAGCATGGCGGGCTGGCGCACGCGTAGCTTCGCCGCTATCCGAGCGCTCCATAAAAGGCCCACAGGTACGGCAGACGGCAACTGGCGCGATGCAGTCAAAAACGGTCGCTGCGACTACTTTCTCAGTTATCACCCGCTATTCATGGTGGCCAAGTGCCTCCGGCGGCTGGCTGCCAAGCCGTACTTTATAAACTCACTAGGGCATCTCTGGGGTTACCTCGGAGGATACGTGAAAAGGCGCCCGCAGATCGCTGACCCTGTTGTCATAACCTTCCTGCGAAAGCAGCAACTTCGAAGGCTTCTGTTCCTGGAAACCTCCTCTAGATAGGGGTCGACACTCAATGTTATCAGTTGGCAAAGGGCCTACCGAACTGGATGTGAGGTCAACGCGGGGAGCAACGCTCACAAAGGTTGCCCGCACGCTTGACGAGGTCGACGCCATAGCCAACCTCTGGCGCTCATGGGAGTGCCACCCGAACTCAGATATGGATGCGTATTTGCACACACTAGCATCAAGACCTGATGTCATCGCGCCCTATGTCATTACGGCGCTCCGTGATGATGTACCCGAGGCACTGCTGGTTGGAAGGTGCGAATGGACGTCCGTGCCGATCCGCGTCGGTTATAGAAACCTATCCGAGCTGAAGATTCGCGCACTGACCTTCATTTATGGTGGCCAACTTGGCCACTTGTCTCTCGACGCGAGCCGGGGCGCGGTGAGGCAGGTTCTGTCGTCGCTAAAGACTGGCGAGGCGGACATCGCGTTCTTCAACCACCTGCACGCTGGTTCACATTTACATTCGTGCGTCACCACGATGCCGGGATTCCGTGCTCGCGATCCCTTCCCGAGCTTGCGGATTCACCGGGCCATGACGGTGCCGGAATCTGTCGATGCCTTTTTTCTTCGTCTGTCGCCCAAGGTGCGCAAGAACCAACGCTGGCAAACCAGGAAACTGGAAGCGGATCACCCAGGGGACGCCAAGCTCAGATGCTTCCGAGATGTGTCCGAGTTGGAAGTCCTGTTTCGAGACGTCGAGGAGGTTGCCAGAAGGACGTACCAACGTGGGTTGGGAGTCGGTTTTGTGAACTCACCCGAAATGCGGGGCAGATTAGAACTGAGCGCTCGAAAGGGATGGCTGCGCGCTTTTGTGCTATATGTTGCCGGCGCTCCTTGGGCATTCTGGATTGGAACGTCGTACGGGCAGACGTTTCATAGTGACTTCATGGGATACAATCCCGTGCATAGCAGTTACTCGCCTGGGATGTGTCTGATCATGAAGGTCATCGAACAGTTTTGCAATCGGACGCACTCCGCTGGAATCAAGGAGATCGATTTTGGCCTTGGCGATGCGCAATACAAAGAGATCCTCGGAGACCGCGAGTGGGCAGACGTGTCCGTGTACATATTCGGGCCGTCCATGAAAGGCCTTGCGACCAGTCTGTTGAGGGTGCCGGCGCTGCTCGTAGAACGGGCGGCAAGGGCCGGCCTTCAACGAACGGGCTTGGTGTCCCGTATAAAGCGGATCTGGAGAGAATCCACGCGCAGGCGAACGATGTTGGGCACCCGCGAGACCGACCAACGATGCTGGCCAGGCTGACGCCTGACGGCCTGCGCCCCGAATCGCCTGGTGCTATTCGACCCGTGTTACCTAACGAACCGAAGCGTGGTATCGTCCAGATTCGAGAGCGAGGGATAAAGTGAAACGGGCGAGAAGTTCCAGTGGCGAGCGCCACCTTGCATGGTCGATGTTGTTCTTACTGGGGGCGGCCGTCGCCGCGCATGGGGCCACGTATTATATTGATTTTACCTCTGGCTCTGACACGAACAATGGCACATCTGTCTCCACTCCGCTTAAGCACTGCCCCGGAGATGTTAATGCTACAAATGTTGCTGCCAGCACGACCCTCACTGGGGGAGACACGGCAATATTCAAAGGCGCGGTGACCTACATCAGCCCGAGCGCTGGCATTACCGTGGCGAGCGGAACATCCAGCACCTCAAGGGTACTCTACGATGGCAATACAGCCGGGACGTTTGGCGTCGGGAGGGCCGTTATTTCCGGGCCGGTCGATGGCAACGGAAACGGCGTGAACAACTCAGTCGGGTTCAACGCGGTATCCAAGAACTACTTCACTGTTGAGAATTTCGAGTTCTACCGCCTTGGAAGCTATCAGAACTTTCTGAGCTACGACTGTTCGAGCCTGCCTCCGTCCATCGTTGGCACTGGTATCTACTTAAAGCAAGTCAGCTACGCAACGATCCAAAACAACTATTTCCACGAGATTGGGGAATGGCAGAACACGTCCCCTCTGAGGGGCGACGCCGACGTAAGCGGGTACGGTGTGAAGGTGGACAGCGGGAACAACTTATCGATCACTGGCAACGAGTTTACGAAGATGTCCTACGGTGTCTATCTGTTCGTCTACAACTCTTCCCCGTTGAACATCTCCCAAGTGACCGTCAGCGGCAACAACCTGCACAATTACATGCGCTGGCCAGTTTCCGGGGGCGTGAACGGGGATGGCGCGACGTTCCAAGACGTGAGCATCTACAACAACGCGATCCACGATTACACCGAATACGACACTGGTGCCAGCAACAGCTTTTGCAGTTCAGTGCCGCACACCGACGGCATCATCCTTTTTATTGGCGGCATCCCGTATCGGAATTCGACCCTTGGCACGTCTGCTCACCCGATCAGAATTTACGCCAACTCCTTCTATCAGAACGCGACTACCGGCGGCGGAACGGCCTACATTTTTCTTACCGGATGGGGAGGCACAACCTACGTTTATAACAATACGTTCGTGAACAGCCACCCGTCCGGCGGGGGCGAGGGCTCGCTCTATGTCCAGGACGGGACGAGAGCGTCAGACAATAACCCCGCGTTGGACTATCACTTCTGCAACAACACGTTCTATGATGGAACATATGAAATATTTCTTAGGTCGGTGACTTCCAGCTATGAGTTGAATCGGACGGGCAACGTGCTGGATATAGAGAACAACATCTTCTATCAGACGGACAACGGTGGCGGGGGTATAACTTCGGTAGTGTCTTACGACGACAATCACAACAATGTGGGCATCACCAGTCTTCCTACGACCTTGGACTACAATTTATACTATACGCCGAATCAGTCGGGTCATTATGCGTTCCAGACCCACACAACGCAGGGGATAACAGACTATAGTTGGAGCGAACTTCAGCAGTACCACTCTTTCGAGGCACATGGAGGATACGCAGATCCGAAATTCGCTGCGTTGTCTGGATTGGGCCTCAACAGCAGCAGCAACGATTTGAGACTGCAAGGGTTGTCTCCAGCCATCTCAGCAGGCGCCAACCTCTATTCCGCGTTTACGGCGGATGCAGCGGGGAACCCCCGCCCGGTTTCGGGCGCATGGAGTATGGGAGCTTATCAAGCCCAGCAGCGCCCAAATCCGCCTTTGTCCTTGACGGTGACGAGCATTCACTGATCCAACAAGTCCTGTCAGATTGCCCCTCCGCCCGACCCCAAACGGCCGCCGAATGAGTACCGTGATGATGCCCAAGCCCGCTTTCCAGTGGTCGCACTGGTGGCGCACATCGGATGCGTGGATCTGTATATAATCAACTGCGCAGCCGCCTGGACCTCCCGAACATTCCGGCGCTGGACGGAATACGTGCCGTCTCGGTTGCGCTCGTAATTCTCTTCCACGCTGGCATTCCGGTGTCGGGTGCCCTCGGGGTGTTGATCTTCTTCGTCCTCTCGGGGTTTCTCATCACATGGCTTCTGCTGAAGGAGGACGAGAAAACGGGCACAATCTCACTGAAGGGCTTCTATCGGCGTCGCGCCCTTCGAATTTTTCCCGCATTCTACTGCTTGTGGTTGGTTACGGCCGTTCTGCGCGTGGCGCGCGGAGGTGTGATCCCCTGGGCGGCGGCGTGGAGTTCGTTCTTCTACTACGCAAATTATTACCAGGGCATCATGCGGCCTACCGATAGTTACCTGCTCCACACTTGGTCGCTGGCTGTGGAGGAGCAGTTCTATCTCTGCTGGCCGCTCCTATTCCTCCTGCTTTCAAAGGACCGCCGCCGCCTCGCCTGGACTCTGGTCGGCATCATCGCCTTGGTGATCGCGCACCGTACTGGTCTTTGTCTCGCCGGAGCTCCCGTTCAATACATAAGCTACACGTTCGACTGTCGGGCGGATTCGCTGCTTTGGGGCTGTCTGCTCGCGGTGGCGCTGCGCGGCGGATACCTGTTGCCATTTTGGGGCTGGGCTTGCAGGCGGGCGTGGGCACCGCTGCTGACGGCCGGCTTCGTCGCCGTGACCGCCGCTGCCCACGTCAATACCATGATCAGGCTTACCGTCCTGCCGCCTGCAGTGGCCATCCTGATCTGCCAACTAGTGCTGCAGAGCCAATCGAGACTGTGGCGCTGGCTCAATTCCGGCATAGCCCGGTACCTCGGGCAGATCTCCTACCCGCTCTACCTCTACCACGGCATCGGAGTAGCAAGGCTCCCTATACCGGGCTGGTTGAAGCTCCCGCTCATTATAGGGGTCGCCGTGGCGCTCGCCTCCGCGAGCTACTACGCCGTCGAGAGACCGATCCTGAGAAGATTTAAGGCACCCAACAAGGTGCAAGTACCAGAGATGGCTACTTCGCCGTGCCTATGATCCAGACGTCGTCGAATGGTCGGCTCATGTCTATAAAGGCGCTGGAGACCGTGCGACCAACTTGCTTCGCCGGCCTTACATAGACCTTCATGTCTCGCAAGTATTCTATCCTGAGAGGCGGCGTGACGCTGGCATTCGGCCAAGGCGTCTCTCAGGCTTGCTCGTTCATCAGGAATATCCTCGTTGCGCGGCTGATCAGCCCTAAGGACTTCGGCATTGCGGCCACGTTTGCAGTGACGATCTCCGCGTTCGAGATGATGACCAACCTCTCCGCAGACAGGCTACTGGTTCAGGCGAAGGAAGGCGACGAGGCGGGGCTTCAAGAGACCTCGCAGGCTATTCAGGCCGGCCGAAGCCTGTTGGTCGCCTCGATCATTTTTCTGGTAGGTAGACCGATTGCCATCCTTTTCGGGGAGCCGCAGGCGGGTTGGGCTTTTGAGCTACTTGCCCTGGTGCCGCTGTTTCGCTGCTTATTTCACCTGGATACGGCACGGCTTCAGCGCGAGATGCATTTCCGGCCAACGGTTACCGTGGATGTTGGCTCGCAACTGTTGGTGACTGCGGCGGCAGTCCCTCTGGCGTTTTGGCTGCGAGACTATAGGGCCATGCTCTGGGTCCTGATCCTCCAGGCGGCGAGCGCAACTGTCATCTCCCATATCGTTTCAGAGCGGAAGTACGGGTGGGCGTGGGAGAAATCCTACGCGCGGCGGATTATCTCCTTCGGGTGGCCGCTGCTCATCAACGGATTGCTGCTCTTCGTCATTCTAGACGGCGACCGATTCATTATCGGCTCGGCCCGTAAGCTCTTCCATCGGAGCAACCTGACGCTGTCGGATCTAGGGATATGGTCCGTTGCGTTCGCACTGACCATGGCGCCGACGTTCTTTATTGCCAACGTCAGTAACTCGCTTCTCTTACCCCCACTTTCCAGGTTGCAGCACGATCGTGGCGAGTTTGCCCGGCGGCACTCTGAATTCGCCCAGTGCGTCGCTCTGCTTGGCGCAGCGGTTTCGGTGCCGCTCATTGTGGCGGGCGGCCCGTTGATAGCTGCAATTTATGGCGATAAGTACACTGAGGCAGGCACGTTTACCGGCTGGCTGGCAGCCATGTGGGCGTTGAGAATGGTCCGCTATGCTCCCACCATGGCGGCAATGGCCCTGGGCGATAGCCGGAATGCGATGTGGTCCAACATTGCCAGAACGGTCGCCCTGGGCGGAGTGCTGGTCACCGTTGCGACGGGAAGGGGGTTGGTCTGGATCGCCATTTCGGGCTTTATCGGCGAGGTACTAGCCTTGGCGGTGTGTCTGTGGAGGCTCGATTTTCGCCACGCCGTTCCCGCCTCCATCTGTGTCCGGCCATTTGCCGCCCTCGGTGCCGGGCTGCTGGCTGCCGGCTTCGTGTCATGGGTCGGCATTGGCCACCTGGGGCTGGTCCCCTGCGTCGGGGCATCTGGGACGCTCGTCATAATCGAAACCCTGATGATGCTCGCCTTGTTCCCCTCGTTACGCCACCAACTGCTCCGGACCATGTCCAAAGTGCGGCCGCTGCTTGCCACCGCATGGGGCGCGTCAGCGTGAGCGCCGCAGTGGATGCCGAAGACAGGCCTGAGACGGGGATACTACCTCTGCCCGTGGCCAGCCGTAGTGGGAATTGCCGGCTGAGCAAGTGGTGAGGCACATGAGCGAGATGGTCAAGCCGCTCTCGAACGACCCACCGCAAGATCCTGTTCCACCGGCCGTTCCGCGCGGAGGGGATGCGTAAATGCCACCAGAAGGCTTCGGTGCTATTGGAGCGGGGGGCGCGACCCACATGCACCCAGCCGTGGCATGCGCGCTTGCCTTCGCGGCAATCCTCGTCTTTTTACTCCCGCGTCGGTACCTCATCCCAACCCTATTCGCGGCGTTCTTTCTCATCCCGCCGGATCAGGTCGTGGTCCTTGGCCTATTCCACTTTCCCACCGAACGGGTCGTGATACTGCTAGGGCTCGTC
>Ga0181529_10003190_pt1 | contig 18899 bp, 17 predicted proteins | sample PEATcosm2014_Bin_36_FD_119763 | JGI IMG/M metagenome (GOLD analysis project Ga0181529, IMG submission 119763) | Peatland microbial communities from MTU Mesocosm Facility, Houghton, MI, USA - PEATcosm2014_Bin10_30_metaG | ecosystem: Environmental > Terrestrial > Soil > Wetlands > Peat | place... | reverse complement strand
TCAGGTAATATTTATTACTTTTCAGGCTCATACATAGTTAAACGGATAACAAAATCAATTAAGTGATCTAATAAATTATTGTAACCATTCAGCATTTTATAGGTATTTTGTAAATTTACTATTCTCGGGGCTCTAAAGGGCATTAATATACTTACCTATAATATTTATTACCTGAAAGGTAAATGGGGATTTTATTTATTATAGATTATTAATGTGATCTCAAATCGCAAAAAAAATCATCCTTAATTGAGCAATGGCTCAAGATTTTGTATACCGTTTTGTATACCGTTTTGTATACCGTAATAAAGACACTGTACTGTTTTTAGGAGTATGGGAATATATAAATAACCCAGATTTTAATTCCCTCGAATTCGAGGAAATTAAAAACGAGGCTGAAAAAATCATCCTTACCGAAAAAATTGAGTTTATTAGTTTTGCGGTAACCGACAATTTACCACCCATTTTTACCATAATCTTTCAAAATTATCGTTATAGGTCAAATAGATCTTGACATATCTACCGTTCGTCTTAAACTTACACTAACTGAGTTGACTAATAGGCCAAAGTTGATTTAGGGAAAACCAGCTATCGGGTTAGAATAGTCGGAACTCGCCGCACGAGGATAGACCTATATTACACAAGGGATGTGTGTCATGGATGACTTGAAAGATTCAGGGATAGAAACGCCTATTGTTAGTAGTGAGCAAGCTTCCTCTCCTCCAGAGAAGATGCTACCTGCTAGCGAAGTAAACAACATTGTTAAATGGGAAAAGCACCGTGCGGCAGAAGCTGCCAGACGGGAAATGCAAGAGGCTCACGAGGCTGAATTGCAAAGAGTACGCTCTGAGATGGCTGTTCCTAAAGTTAAAGAAGAGCCAAGGACAGAGTTAGCGGCTTCTGGAATAAATAAGGAAGAGTTAAAGAAGGAGCTTTTTGAAGATCTTCTTGATAAAGCGAAGGCTTTCAAAGAAGAGGAGCAAGAAAGAGCTCAGAAAGCGAAATTAGATGAGCTTTCACAGCAGTATTATCTTAAGATGGGCCAAGGATCTGAGGCTGAAACTTTGCCATCGGACTACAAAGAAGTGATGGCAGATTTTAATCCTTGGACATATCCTTATGCTGCCTTATTAGCAGGACAGGTGGTAGATGGAAATCTACAACAAGTTATGTACGAGCTAGTAAGTAATCCCAGTAAACTAATTGAAATTAATGATTTAGCGCAGAAATCAGAATCGATGGCGACCAGACAGTTAAAGAAACTAGCTGCCTCGGTAACCAAGAATCTAACCGCTAAAGCTAGCAATGCTGAAGTTCCACCCCCTTTAAAATCACTCAAGCCATCAACGGTAGGTATGGATGCCGGCCGCCCGATGACTATAAAGGACTTTAAAAATGTGTCTTGGTTAAGAGGTTAGCCCGAATACCATACCTTGAAATTAATGGATTAATTTTAAGGAAAGAAAATGCCAGCACCAGCTCAAAATATATTACAACAAGTGCAAACTTATCAATTATCTTCACTTGGGTATTTACAAAATCTATGTTGCTTTATTTCAAATGCAAACACTAAATTTAAAGATTTTGAAAAACTAGTAGGCAATTTAGGGGACGCTGTCTCTTTTGATTTGCCGCCACGCTTAATTACTAACAATTCTTTAGTTGTTAGTGCACAACCAGCAATACAAAGGACTCAATCTCTTATTTGCAGTAATCCAAAATCTACTTTCCTTTCTTTCAGCTCTGCACAATTTGTCTACCAAGTAGAAGAGTATATGCATCGCTGGGGAAAGAGCGCAGTATATGAAATTGGAACTCAAGTTGAATCAGATGTAGCTCAAGTATGTCTACAAAACACCTTCCGTTTCTTTGGAGATGGAACAACTCCTATAACTTCCTATACTCAATTAGCTCAAGCATTAGCCATGTTTCGTAACTTTGGCTCTGCCACTGGCCGCGCTAAAGGGTTTATCTCTGATATAGCAGAGCCGCAAATCATTGGAACTGGGCTAAATCAGTTCGCTTTAGATAGGAACAATAAAGATGCCAATTCTTGGGAATTAGGCTCTTTTAGCAATTGTGATTGGTTCAAATCAAACTTGCTGCCAATTCACTATGCAGGAACTGAAGGCACCAAGGGCTCAACTCTAACCGTTGTAGCTACTAATGCTACTGGCTCTTTGACTTGGTACAATAGTAATGGGACCTCTTCTACTATCCCAAAAACCTCTGATGGCTCTGTTACTGCTATTCAATTTAATGGCTGCAATAGTGCATCTGATAACAACAGTATTGCTCAATACGACAGATTACAGTTTAAAGACGGCGTAAGCGGATATACCGATTTGAGATATTTAACCTTTATCGGTCATAAGGTTTCAAATAGCCCAGTACAATTCTCAGCAGCTCAAGGCTCTGCTTCTAATGGAAGCAACGTAGTGGTACTAGTTGGTCCTCAATCGAATGCCTTTTCATTGCAGGCTAATTCTTGTAGTTACCAGAATTTGAATACCCCGATTGTGGCAGGTATGCAATGCTCGGTAATGCCAAGCCATAAGAGTGGTTTGATTTATGCAGGAGACCCTCTGTTCTTAGCTATGCCTAAGTTACCAGACCAGCCTCCTTACTATACCGGTAATGAAATAGATCCAGATACAGGTGTATCAATACGGATGTATTTCGGAACCATGTTCGGCGCAGATATGATGGGTATTGTGCATGATTGTATCTATGGTTATACATTGGTCCCGGAAATGAGCATGGCACTGGTGCTGCCGTTGACTCAGTAATGCTATAGGCGCCTATAGATTGAAACTGAAACAAACTTAACTTAAGGAAAAAACCATGACTAATCCAACTTATCCAATAACCAACCTTGGCTACCTAGATATTCAAGGGGGACGGTTAACTTATGCAACCTCTACCACATTTACTGTGGCATCAGGGCAATTTCGTGACTCAACCAATATCAACGATATAGTGCTGTCTTCAGCGGTTACCGTTACTGTTCCAAGCACAAGCGCTGTAACAACCACAGGACTTAATGGCCTTGATACTGGAACTCTAGGAACAGCAGGAACTGCTACCAATACTATCTATTATGTATATGTCGTCGCTAGTTCAACCAATGGCAGTACAACTTCAGCAGCTTCAGCTGGAGGTTTGGCTACTAGTTATACTATGACCGACCCAGCTAGTGGAGAAACTTCTACTATCTCAATTGGTAATTCATATTTGCCGGCAGGGGCGATGATTTCTAAATCTTCAACTGGCCCATTATTACCAGCTGGTTATGATATGTATCGCAGGATAGGGTTTGTTAGAATTAATGGAAGTTCTGCTACCCCGAGCGTAATAACTATTGAGCCATTTATTCAAACTGGCTATGGCAAAAATCGTACCATGAGATATCAAACGCCTGTTGCTGTTGGGGCTGGCGGTCCTGGGGCAACTGGTAGCTCACAAACATATGTAACTATTGGAGCCTTACTTGGAATAGTTCCACAACTTTCTGTTGATGTATTGGTAAACTGTGCTTTATCTGCAGGAACCCCAGGCAATTGTCTGCTCTTAACTGCTGCCAATGGTACAAGCAGTGCTCCTGCAACAACTCTTTCTTACTCTAAGATGTCATCTCTTGTCGGGGCATCGGCAAGTCTTTTTCAAGTAGCGCAATTGGTTTGTCCATGTGCATTGAATAACGCTGCTACTCCAGTAATGGAAATAGATTATTGTACTCAAGCTTATGGAGGGTCTGGAACAAGCAATGATAATGTTGCATTCACTATTGCTGGATATATAGACGTTCTATAAGGCCATAACGCTAGAGGGGTTAATGCCCCTCTGGTAATATAAGGAGGGCAAGGATGCCCATAATTTACAGTGCAGCTCAACTTATCAATGAGGCTTTTTATACAAGTGAGATCGTAAGTCGTGGCTTTCAAAACGTGGCAGCCGAGCAGGCAGAGACAGGATTAATTAAGTTAAACGAGATCATTACAGAGTCAGCTATCATGGATGATATGCTGCCGTACTATACCACGCAATATAACTTCTATGGTATTCCAGGCCAGCAGCAATACTTTATTCCAAATTTAGTAAAGCTTGAAACTTTAGTATTCTATATCAATGGTGTAATTCGCTATTTCATGGAGAAAGTCTCCCAAGACTACCAATTTGGGGCGGCTCGCGTAGAGAATATTAATTCATTGCCATATACTTATCATTACGAGAGGGCTTATCAATTAATAACACCTACACCTGAGCCTATCACAAACATGGTATCGCAAGCTAATATTGGTACCAGTGTTGTAGTAAATAACTCTACAATTATTATTACAGACGGAAACATTACCCCTCTTTCATCTGTTACAGCGACGATGTTAAGCAGTTCTAATGGTGTATTTGTAACGAGTGCGTCAGCAGGAAGCGGGACTTTAACCGTTGTTTGTAATGGAATACCTGGGGCGGTTTGGTCTTTATCATATTCTTCTACTACGCCTGTTTCGACTATTGTTAACCAAACCAGTGCTAACGTTAATACAAATGTTGCTACCCTTACTATTGTTGATCCAACTGTCGAGACAACCTCGACTGTTACAGCGACTATGGTAAGCAGTACTAATAATGTATCTGTAACTAGCGTGACAAAAGGTTTTAATACCTTAACTGTTGATCTTACCGCGGCTCCTGGCGCCTTATGGACTCTATCCTATACAGTAATTACTCCTAGATGGACTCCAGGAAGCAATATCTTTGTTTATTTCTTCCCCGACCAGGCATACCAATTTATGGCGACGGGATTATTTCAATTACCTCCCTTAACCTCTATCTATGATGATTTGGGAACTATGTTTGATAGTTACTACATTACCTATTTGCAGTATCGCTTGGCAGAAAGATTATGCATTGCTTATAGCTTTAATTTTCCACCTCAAGCCCAGAAGTTGTTAAGTGAATATCAGATGGCAGTGAGTAAGCGCTCTGCGCCAATGGATTTGACCTTGAGAAAATTGACCACATTGGGCAATAGCCAGTCAATTAATTATGCGATGGCGAATTTCCATTCGGGATGGATTTGATAAATGAGAACTACTCCTGACTCTCAGCAGGTGCCGATAACGATTTCAGGTGGGTCAACTTTTGGCCGTTACCAGAAAATAAGTAGCGCTCAGACATACAATATGTTTCTAACAGATGGCTGGCTTTGTAACACTGCGGGCTACTGTAAGGTGGCTGGATTTTTCGCAGAAACTATAGAAAGCGAAGGGCGTTTAATTTACCATTCTGTTTTAGGTAATTTTATTCTTGTCGTTGTTAATGCTGATGTTTATATTTTAAATGAAGTCTTTCACCCTACTTGGATTGGCCAAACAACAACCTCAACTGGGGCTGTTTTTGCAGCGGAAAATTTAAATAAGCAAATTTGTATTGTCGACGGAGTAAATGCTTATATTTACAATTATTCTCTAGGCGCAAATTGGACCACTCAGAGTTTACCTTTTGCCCCTACCTATGTGCAATACCAAAATTCTTATTTTCTATTTGGAACCAATACTTCAATTTGGTATGTATATCAATATGATGTCAATAATGCCTTTTTGATAGTTCAAACAACTCCAGGGGGTCAATTTACCATTCAAACAAAGCCTGATACTGCTCTTGCTGTGATAAGGCTTCCTGAGCAAGCCTCTAATGTTCTAGTGATGGGCAGTACAGTATCTGAGATTTGGACTCAAATTGGAGGCATTCAAAATTATAGGCGCAACAATAGTATAAACGTCGATTATGGAGTAGTTTCAGTATCAACCATTGCATCTTCAGATGAATTTGTGGCATGGCTTGCTCAAAATGAGTCTAACCTTCCGGTAATTATGGTAGCCAATAGAAAGGGCGAATTTCAACGGATATCTACCGATGGAATCGATTACCTATTATCTACTGTGGCTTATCCGAAAGAAAGTGCTGGGATGATTTATCGCCAAGACGGGCATTTGTTTTACCAGTTAACATTTTATAACTATATAGACAATCTTACATTGCTTTATGATTTTACTACGCAAATGTTCTTTAATTTAAGCGATTGCAATTTAAATTACCATCCAGCTTGTGGCTATGCATATTTTAATGGAGAACTATATTTTGCATCATTAAATAATTCAAATATATATCAATCTTCAACGGCTTATACTACTTACAATGAGAACCTATTAAATTATGGTTATCAAGATCTTAATTTAAATTTTGTAATTCCGCGTATTAGAATTTGTGACACTATAAGTTTACCTAATAGTGCTCAGTTTAGAACCAATAGTGTTTCCTTTACTTTAGAACAAGGAACAGATCCAAATTATACTATGGCTCAACTTGAAGCAAATACCCCTACTTATATAATCACAGAGCAAGCTTCATTCCCCTCAAATGCTATGATTTGTCTTGAGGGAACCAATATCCCAATAGCATTAGAAGTTTCTGAGCTTGGGGTTGCTCCAATGTTTAGAGATTTCACAGGGGTTGCGAGTTATCAGCCAAAGATTGGATTAACCGTTTCAAGAGATGGGGGGATCACTTGGAGTAATGAGGTATATAGGGTTCTTAATACTGAGGGCGATCGCCAGAATATTTTAAACTGGGAGGGATTGGGCTCGGCGAATTATTTAACCTTAAAATTTAGATTCTATGGCATGTCAAAATTCGTGTGTTCTGGTGGTTATGCAGAGCTGCATTAAGGAGAAAAAATATGTCTGATTTACCGACCTTTTTAACAGGAGACTCTGCAAATATTTTAAATTACGAAATCGAATTAAACGAGACCCTACGCCAATGGTTCTCAAGCGCAGGATTTGTTATGCCAACATTAACGACCGCTCAAGTGACTCAATTATTGGGCTCTTCCACCCCTCCAATAGCAGGCACTTTCTGGTATAATAGTACGTTGAATAAAATGCAATTTGTCGGGGCTGGAAATACTACCCAGGTAGTAACGAGTGTATAACACAAGGAGAATAACCTATGATTTGGTCAACTTTACTTCCTCTTTTGACGAGTGTCGGTTCGCACTTATTTTCAAGAGTAGGTGGCGGAGCAAGCTCTCCGCAAGAGGCAGCAGAGCCTTATATTAATCGAAGTTCACAAGAAATGATTGGTCTACTAAGACCCTACCTAGAAAGAATGGAAAGAGAACACCTAGAAGATAGACCAAGAGCCTTTAGCGAACATGCGGAAGATAGGCAAAGGATAGCTAGTGATAGGATGTCTCAGTATGAAGCATATAGAAGAATGCTAGGCATGTATGAAAATATGCCTCAGGCTCCTGAGTCAAGATATCAACCTATATATAATCAAATGGCAGAAAATCCTGGCCAACATATGCAAGGTTTAATGCAAGGCTATGAGCCTTCAAAGCAATACCAAACTAAATCGAAAGAGATGTTAGGGGCTATGAGAAATTCAGCCGCTGCTGGAGGAATGTTAGGAACTCCCTATTCTCAAAGACAACAAGCTGATGTTGTTAGAGATCTATTAAACTCTGACATGGGAGAATATTTGGAGCATATGTCAAACACTCAAGGTAGAGGAATGGCTGGGGAAGAAGAAAGAGTGGGAAGATTAGGCCAAGATATGTACAGGAGACGCGGAGGAATAGAAAGAGCGCTCACCGGAATGGCTGGAAATCCGCAGGCTACCCCTCCTTGGGGAGTAAGTGCTGGCGGAGAATCCTTAGCGCCTGGATTGGCTCAATCATTAGGAACTAATTTTAACCAAATTGGAAGTTTAGCTTTTCAAGGGCAGCGCGAAAGAAATCTAAATAGAAGTTATGATAGAGCAAACAGGGCGTCATTATTTCAATCATTGATGCCAAACTTATTTGGTACTGGCGCAGGTGGGAACCTTGGAGGTCTGTTTGGTAGTATATTTGGAGGGTAAGAACTATGGTTGGATGGGTTGATTACAGCAAAATAGAACCAAAGATTGGGGCCTCAGGTCAAAAGCCTGATTTATTTTCATTGATGTGGCAAGGACGCCAAGGGGCTCAAGCCGATAAACAGCAAGAATTGGCTAATATTATTAAAGAAGCAGAGGCTAAGTATGCCGAGCCTCATCAGAAAGCCAAGGCCCAGCTGGAGCAATGGAAGGCATCTCTTTACCCAGAAGAAAGTAAGGCAAAAACAGCTTTACAGGGCGCTCAAGCGTCACATTTTGGGAATTTAGATAAGTATATGGGGCCAAAGTTTGAATTAGATAAAATGTATAAACAAATGCATATGCGTCAAATGCAAGAAGAAATGGAGAACCCATTTTCTAGGTTTAAAGGCCATAGTAACGAATTAAAAAGAGTGATGGATCGTAATTTTCTTGTTGATAAATATGGGGAAGGTTCTTCGGAAGTTAATTCCTTTGACATGTTATCAAGCGGAAAAGGAAGAGATCCACAAACAGTAAAGTTGGAAAGAGCCTATGAAAACGCTTTGAAAGAATATAAATCCAATCCCACTCCAGCAAATAAAAAGAAAGTTAATGATTTTCAAAAAATGTTAGAAAAAAGCATAAACAGTCCAACTGCAACTACGCAACTTTACAATATTGATAAAGCATTATCACTAGGGGAAGAACTTGATTTGGATGCAGCTACTCAATACGCAGGACCATGGGGAACTATAAAAAAATGGGCAGATACCTTAACTCCGGGAACTTCAAAGAACCGCGAAAACTATGAAACCCAAAAAAGGCTGTTAGAGATAATGGCAAATGAGTACGCTTTAGGTCTAAAAATTCCAGCAGATAAGGAGTCAAGAAAACATCACCATGAGTTATTTAACCCTTCTGGTCGTGGGATGTCCCAAAAAGCAACTAAAGAAGTATTAAAAAATACTATTAACTCTTTAATTCAACAAGCGAAAAAAACACGAAAGAATCTATCACTTCCGGTTTATGAGGAAGAAGAAACCCCTGAAGATTGGTCTCAATATAAGGCAAACAAATAAATGAGCGACACAGTTAGAATAACGCACGAAGGCGAAGTATATAATATCCCCAAAGAATTAGAAGAAAAATTCATGACTTCACATAATGGTGCGGTTGTGGAAACCACAAAACAACGTCATCCATCAAAAGAAAACCATTTAAAATCAGCGGCAATTGGCTTTGAAAGAGCAATGGCAAGCCCGGGGGCAGGGTTAATGCAATTAATAGGCCAGCCTGAATCAGCTAAATTCATTCACGACTATTGGGAAGATGCTTATAGAAAATCGAAAGAAGCCAATCCTTTAACCGCTATGGCAGGATACGGGGCTGGAGTTTTAACGCCATCTGTTGCAATTCCATTTGGAGGACCTGCTTCATTTCTAGGTCGTAGCGCTTTAGGAGCTGGAATAGGGGGTGGAATGGGATTTATTGATTACGCTCCTGAAGGAGAGTCAAGGTTAGCTAATACTTTAATGGGAGCAGGAGAAGGCGGGGCAAGTGCAAATATAATTCCAGGAGCTATGGGGCTATGGAAGGGAGCCTCTGCTATTCCAGGTAAAATTGCTAAAGTATCAAATTTTACGAAAGATTTAGCTAAAAGAAAATATGAAAAATATTTTGGGGAATATGTTCATCCGCCAGAAGAATTAGCAAAATACGAAAAAATGACAAAAGAATATCTGGGCTCTCATGGAGAAAAGCCAGCAAAACAATTGGCAGACGAAATTGCCCATGAAGATTTAAAAGCTTTAAAAACAGAGGGAAATAGGCGTTATAATGAACTATTTAATAATGCCGAAAAAGCCGGTATTACAAAGGCAGAATTAAACGAAAAGGATTTGCTTTCTGATGTGCGTGAACTTTTCATAGGTAAGGTCGCATCTGAAAAACAATTGCGTCGTATCCCCGAGGCAATTCAAACTAAAAATCTAAGAACTATTCAACAAGCAAAGTCAGATTTAGATAAATTTATACACAAAACAACAAAAATAGATAACAAACAAGGTCTTTTAGCGGCCGAAACAGATTCATTAGAAGCAGCTAAAAGATTAAGAGCTAAATTAGAAGATTCTTTAAAAAACGCCTTAAGAAAAGCAGGCGGAGAAAAAGAAGTAAAAGCTTTTGAAGATGCTAATAAACATTGGGTAAAGGTGCTAGAAAACAAACAAAATCCAGAATTAACTAAATATAGAAGAGGACGTACTGAGCCAGAAGATTTGTTAAAAAGTTTAAATAAAAAATATAGAGCTCCTTTTAGAGAATTTTTCCCAGAACGCCGCGAAGAAATTCGTAAATATATAGAATTTCCAAAACAAAGAGCTAAATTAGAAGAAGGGTTGAGCAAATTAAAAACTGAACATGAAGTAGCAAGAGAAAAATATTACGAAAAAAGAGACGCAAACAGATGGAAAGCCGCAACAAAAGCAGGTGGCTATTTAGGAGGTTACGAGCTGATTAAGTTCCTTGGTAAGGACTAGATAAATCATTTAAGACATAAAACAATAAAAATTATAATTAAAAGTATTTGTATTTGAAACATAATAACTACAACATATCATGGTTATAAAACCCATGTCAACTTACCTAGAAAATAAAGTAACTAAAGTTGCTGCTATAATTGAAAAAGTAGAGGTTAACATTGTATATAATAATGTTTGAATAGATTTACGAAGCTCTGATAATTCAGTTTTCACGCTAAGGTTGTTCTCTTTCATTTCCTGTCTTAATTCCCTAACAGTTGAAGCAAATTCTTCCCTAGAAATAAAATTATTTATATCCATGTTTTGTAGCCTTTTATTTTTTTATATATTATAATATTAATTAACTTTTAAAGCAATAAACAAAAGGATTTGTTATGCCTTTAAACCCGCTATATATATGCGACAACTCCATTCAGGATTACTTTGTAGATAAAGCCGGAAACCCCCTTAGCGGTGGCCAAATTTGGTCCTTTCAGTCAGATGGAATAACCCCTAAACCCTTATACCAGCTAACTGGCCAGGCCCCTAATTATTCATATGTAACTTTATCTAATCCGGTGACATTATCATCCTCTGGAACTCCGCAAGACTCTTCAGGCAACAATATTAGTCTATATTACTATCCATATGATCAAAGCGGTAATATTCAGTTATATACCATCGTAGTGAAGGATGCATTAGGGAATCCTATATTAACCAGGCAGGCAATGCCTAATGGAGTATTACCCCAAACCACTCCATCAACTTCAACTCCTACTGCGAGTTATCTAGTTGGGTGGGATTTTGCATTAAATCCATCTCAATTTGCCAATACCGTTGGCCCTATAGCTATTTCTCCTTCTAAGAGTTTTTATGCTTGGGATCAAACCATTGTCTTTCAATCCGTCGATTCTGGTGTGATTGCTTCCAGAGGCCCCAATGGAGAACTTACATTAACTGCCGCGGTTGCTGGAGTACAAGTTGCAATTATTCAATATCTAACAGGATATTTAACAGATCATGAAGTTTCGGAAATGTTAAACGGACCATTATCTGTAGCCATCCAATCAAAAGCCACAACAAATCAATTAAACGGGATCACCGGCACAGTATCATTATGGTATGGCACTGGCTCTATTGCAGGACAATTAACAATTCCAACGGGCTCAACCGTTGCGTCCGGTAGAACATTGGTAGGAACTCTTGACCCTAATGGGCACCCAGTTACTGCTAATATTAATCAACCAGCAGGTGGGGCATGGGTAGAAATTCCAAATGTAAATGGAACAGGACAATTTGTAGTTATTCCCTCATCTACCACAGGATTTAATTATAAGGACTTTAGCGGATGGACATTAAGTGGAGCCCCGGCTACTCAACAAGCGGTTTATTTTGCAATAGTAGTTGGCTTTGGAGCCATGAATTTAAATGATGTAATATCAATTGCAACGGTTTCATGTGTTCCAGGCAGTATCCCTACCATCCCTTCGCCAAAAGCACAAGAAGAGGTTGTAACACAATGCCAGGCTTTTTATGAGAAATCTTATGCGATCGGGTTTTATCCAATATACTCAACCACCACAACCAACGGTCAAGAAACGTATCTTTCTCCTTCAGTTGTAAACCCTAGAGTTGTTAACAATTCTACTCCTGGCGTAACTATCGAAGGAGTAACCTATACCGTTTCAGACGCGAGTATTACACTATCTTCTACCATTCTTGTTGCTTTGAGTACTAATTCCGCCGGTGGTTCTCCAGTATATATACTAGGATATGTTCCTTTAGCTGGCGGCCTTCAAGTAACATTTACCGCAACCCTTACACAACCATGGTCATTTTTCTATATTGTAACAGGCTCATCAACAAGAACGAGTACCGTTAATCAAGCGTCTACTAATGCACACATAGTTCTCGGCCCTCCTGTGGTTGTTACTATATCTGATGCAAGTATTTCAGCTTCTTCTAATGTTACGTCCGCGGTAGCTTCTTCTTCTAACCCAGTTACTGTGATTAGCACAACGCCTATAGCGAATAATGTGGTTATTGTACTTAGCGGAAACCCTGGAGCAGCCTGGACAATAAACTACGCAGTGATTTTATCGCCTTTAGCATCTGGAACTATCCACTATAAAACACCAAAAGCTTTTGACTCCCCAAATGGAATGATTTTTAGCCCTATAATTGCTTATCCTAACGTCGGATGGAACCAGCCGTATTCTATTGCACCAGATTTATCAATAAGTGGTACAACAGGATATTGTATTAATACTGTTGCTTCGTGGTATGGAACCTCAGGCTATTTTAGCTGCAATATTCCTACCAATGCCGCCGCTGGGAATATCATAGCTTTACAATGGGTCGTTGATTCAAGGATTGGAGTTGTACTTTAAGGAGAATTTTATTTATGACAACTAATTTTAGATATGATAGTAGTAAAAATTTCTACAATGATTTTGGACAAGCATTTAGCGATACAATTTATAGCACAACCCTTGCCGCGAGCACTCCGGCCGTTTTCACTGTTCCTAGCACTGTTGGACTAGGCCAAGCTTCTTCAACAGGAGTGAACAAAAAGTTCTTGGCGCTATTTTCATATACCTCTGGATATGATGTTTTTGTAACAACCAAAGGTACAGCAGCTGTGCCTGCTGGAAATACCTTTGCAAGCACATACTCAGAATTAAATCCAAAGGCTAAAGTTGTAAATTCGGGGGACATTATAAGCTGTATAAGCACTGGAACACCGAGCTGTACTGTAACGCTTTATAATATTTGGGATTGAGGATAAATAATCATGAGTCAAGCCTATTTTAGCAATTTTATAGCAGGTGGTAATATTACCCCAACAGACCAAGTTGTAGGGGTACGAAACGGAATTAATACAATATTTAATACCGCTTCTCTTCCAACATTTCCTATCTCAATGGTGCAAGGTGGTACAGGCGCAAGTCTAGTCCCATCTATAAATTGCTTAGTATATTCCACCGCGGCTGCTCTTGCTCTTTTGCCAACGGTTGACTCTGGCGTGCTCGTTACTTCAAATACAGGAGTTCCAAGTATCAGCCAAACTCCATTTCTTAACAATGCAAGCGTAAATACTTTAAAATTTCTTAATGATGATGGCATTTTAGATGCAAATGGGCTTCCAATATTAAGCTTATGTAATACAGTAGTAAATCCTGTTAATTTCCTTTATGTATGCAATAACGTTGCGGGCGACCCTCCTGGTATTTCATCGGATGGCCAAGATGCAAGTGTCGGGATAACATTTATACCAAAAGCAAATGGTATAGTCGGCGTATATAATAGCACAAGCGCCCTAAAAATTCCCTGCGGAACTACCGCTCAAAGACCTTCTACTGCCGTAAATGGATATACAAGAATTAATGCTGACACCGGTTTGTTTGAATATGTCAATGCTCTAACAGGGAATTGGTCTTCGGGTCAAAGATGGAATACTTATTCTAGCGCAACTACCTTAGCTACTGGAAATGGATATATTGCAAATAATAATGTTTCTGCGGTAGTTTTTACTCTTCCTGCCACTAGCTCAATTGGTGATACTTATCAAATAGTTTCAAATACCCAGGTTGGCTGGCAAATAAATCAAAATAATACACAAACAATTCAATTAGGAGACCAGGCAACAACCACTGGAAGCGGTGGCTATATTACACCACTATATCCAGTTAACTCGGAAGCTAAGGCATTAGGATTCTGGATTGAAATAATCTGTAGCGTTGCAAATACTGAATTTCTTGCTTGTATGAAACAAGGGAATGTTACCCTTTATTAAAGGAATATATGCCAGGTTCAACTAATTCTATCAATAATTCTGCGGCAAACCTATCTCTTTTATCAAATACCGGCATTTTAGACTCTAATGGTAATTCATTATTAAGCCTTTCTCCTACGGCCAATGCTGTTAATTATTTAGTAATAGCTAATAGTGCAGAAGGTAACGGTCCATCTATATCGGCCGCTACCACTGGCTCAGACACATCAATTGATATTCATTTAGCTCCTCCCTACACAGGAATTGTTTATATAGATGGAGGGGGATTGGTTCTTTCTCAAAGCTCTGCCTATTTGACAATGACTGATTATCCTACCATTACCGCTGACACTATTGCTAATCGTCTTGTGCAACAACAAACTAGTTTTGCAACGGCCATAACATGTAATCAAAGCTTGGGAGTCATCCAAATTTATTCAAATAATTATAGCGCTAATACAATGTATACAATCACATTGAATAATACTTATATTGTTGCAAATAGCGTTGTATTAGTGTCGTTACAGGACTGTTCGCTTGGTACTCCTTTTTTAATTGATATCCAAAATACTAGTGTTGGTAGTTGTGTTATCTCTATTTTTTGGATTGGCGGTTCGTCTGGCTCGTCAGGAGCTTGTACTTTAAATATTTCATTCGGGGTGTTTTAATGACAGCAACAAACAATGCTACTAACAACTCTTTTGAATATTTACAACTTCTAACCAATACTGGATTTTTAGACCCTAATGGAAATACTATATTAGGAGTTTATGCTACAACAAGCGCTATTCAATATGCAATGATAGCAAATGCCCCAGCTGGAAATGGCCCTGTCGTAATTCCTGTTACTACTAATTCAGACCCAAGCATTCATATTCATTTTTCGCCAAAAAATACCGGAACCAATAACGGACTTGTTTATATGGATGGTGGAGGGGTGGCTCTTGCTCCCTTTCCATACTTTAGCTATTTAGCAATGCCTCATTATCCAGTCATTACCGCTGACACTATTGCTAATCGTCTTGTTGCCCAAACTGGCAGTATTTCAACAGCGGTAACCCTTAACAGTAATTTTGGAGTGATAGAAACTTATACTAATAATTTTAATATAAACACAGTTTACTATTTTACCTTGAATAATACTTATATTAATACAAATAGCGTTGTATTGCTATCATTACAGAGCAGTACAAAGTATCCGACAAACTATCCTTTTGTAATTAATGCTCAATATGTTGCGGCGGGAAGTTGCACTATAATGATTTATTGGGTTGGCGCCGCAGGTTCAACAGGAAATTGTAATTTATATATTTCATTTGGGATCTTTTAATGACATCAATAACAAATTCTATTGATAATTGCACAGCAAGCCTACAATTTCTAAGTAATGTTGGGGTTTTAGACTCTAATGGAAATCCTATATTAGGAGTTTCTCCTACAACTAATGCTGTTAATTACTTGGTATTAGCTAATGGCGCTCGTTTTAATGGTCCTACTTTTTATACGACTTCAGGTGGAACGACTATAACACAAGCTAATATTGGAATAAACGTAGTAACAAATCGTCGCTTGTTTACTCTTTATATTACCGACTATAGCATTACCTCAGCTAGCCTTGTTACGGCCGTTATGACATATAGTATAGGAGGACCAGGAGTTGTTGTTGTTAGCACAACTTGTACTACTAATTTAATAACTGTTGTGTGTAATAAAGATTATTATGGCACATGGACTCTTGTATATTATGATGCAGCAGTTGATTTACATATAACCCCTAAAGGAACTGGCAAAGTCTATATAGATGGAGGGGGATTAAATCTTTCTCAAAGTTTTGCTTATTTAACAATGCCTCATTATCCAGTCATTACTGCCGCATCAAATAATAGACAGGTTCAACAACAAACCAGCATTGGAACAGCTGTAACAACTACGTTTAAGTTTGGTGTTATAGAAACTGCCACCGCTAGTTTTACTGCATATCAAATATATGCCTTCACATTAAATAATGCATTTATTAATGCAAATAGTATTGTATTAGTATCATGCCAAGGAAACGCGCAATCACAGATAAATGTGCCTATGGCAGTGAGTGCTTCAGCTATTAGTAGTGGTAGTTGTAGTATTTTAATCACCAATATGGCGGATGCTACGACAGGGAATATTAATTTATATATCGGATATGGAATTTTCTAAATGGCAAACGAATGGTGGGTTGGTCCAGGTTCAATCCAAAACTCTATCAATAATGCCGCGGCAAGTTTGCAATTGCTTTCAAATACCGGACTTTTAGATCTCTACGGAAATCCAATATTAGGTATAGCTTCGGTCGCAAGTTCGGTCAATTTTCTTACGATAACCAATTCTATAGCAGGGGCCTCTCCTTCCGTTGCGATCACAGGTAAAGATACCGATATAGGTATGAATTTAACCTGTCAGGGAGCAGGCATATTAAATGTTACAGGCTCTGGAGGACTAGCCATTGCCGATGGACCTTTAGCTATAGCAGATGGAAACAATCTAGTATTATATAATGACGAAGCCAGCCCTAATAATTTCAGCGCCTCAATAAACGCTATAAATGCAACCGCCAACGCTATATATACCTGGCCGCCAGCATTACCAACCGCAACCCATGTTTTAACCAGCGATATTCATGGAAATATGCAATGGGCAAATGCACTAGTCATAAACCATGTAACCAACGGCGTTAATACATTTACTTTCAGTGATGCAATATCAGGCAGTCCTCCTATCATGGGTACTACAGGGCCCGATACCAACATATCAATGGATTTGTCCTGCAAGGGAACAGGGGCGGTAAACATCACAGGCTCAGGCGGCTTAATAACCCCTATGATTGCTGATACTAACGGCAATAAATTATTAACCTTTACCACAACACCATCTTCGGTTAATTATTTATCGATGGCTAATTCTGCCACTGGAAATCCTGTTTCAATTACAGCCGGAGGGACGGACACAAACGTAGGAATAAATATAGCCGCCCAGGGAACTGCCCCTGTTACTGTCACAAGCGCAGGAGGATTAACAGTAGGAACTGGGGGAATTGTTCCCTCCCCTTTTCTTACCAATCCTGGAATAAATTCATATGGCAGCATTAATATATTAGGTACAGGACCCGCTGGAATAGCTAGCAGTTTATATTTATATGGGGTAGGAAATGTTTTCTGGACAGCGATAAGAGCGACCCTTGCTACTACAAACGCTATTTATGTATGGCCAACCTCTCCTCCTTCATCTGTTACTCAATTTGAAGTTTTGGTATGTGTTGGAACAGGAGTACCTCCTTATCTCACATATAATCTTATGGAATGGCAAGGAACCACAGGAGGTACAAATTCTCAACTTATTGTTTTACAAGATAGCCCCGTCTTATGGACCCCAAATATAGGAGCCGCAACTTATAAAACCTTACAAATGGGAGCGGGTGGCGCAGGAAGCGGCCCTGGAAATATTTTAGGATATGATGGCTCTTTAGTTCTAGGATTTTTCCCTGTAAATAGCGGCGCTGGAACAAACACTGCCATAACTATAGGAAATCAATCAGGGGGCGCCCCTCCTATTCTTTATACTGTTGGAAGCAATGTTCTTGCAGATGTTGGCCTTAGTATTACATGCCAACATAATGGCGTTGTAAATGTTACTGGAACTGGAGGCTTTTCTGTTTCAGCGGGCCCTATTGCAATAACTAGTGGTAATCTTTTAGAGTTCATAAATGTTGGAGGCTTTACCACATCAATAACGGGAACTGCCGCAACTTCTGCGGCTGCTTACACATTACCCGCCGGGCTTCCTATAGCAACTCCTGAATTTTTATCCTGTACAACGGCGGGGGCAATGAGTTGGGTAGGTGTAACAGGTACAGGAAATGTTGTATTAGCAACGAGTCCCACTATTAAAACCCCAACAATTATAGATACGAATAACATTAATTTACTAACCTTCGCTACTACCGCTTCCGCTGTGAATTATTTAGAAATACAAAATAATATAGCAGGGTATAATCCTTCCATAATAGCGGTAGGCCCTGTTCTTGCAGATGTAGGGATAACCTTAACTGCTCAAAACAATGGGATAATTAGTGTCCCAGGCGCAGGCGGCTTATCTGTTGGCGGTACTGCAAATTTTGCCGGTCCTGTAAAAGTAAATCTAGGCGGCTCTATAGAATTTTATAATGTTGGTGGCACGTTTTATACTGCGTTTACCGCAGGTTCTACAACTGCTAGCACTACATATACTTTACCGTTAGCTTTTCCAGCATCTTCAGCCTTTCTAACGTCTACTTCTGCTGGGGTCATGTCGTGGACTACATCATCTTCAGTAATACCATCGACCGCTACTGCTAATCAGATATTATTGTCTGGAGCTAATGCTAGTCCCACCTGGAGTACTAGTACATATCCTGCAACAAATGCGATAAATACATTACTTTATGCCTCTGCGGCAAATGTGATGGCTGCTCTTGCTACAGCTAATTCAGGAGTCCTCGTCACCAGTAATACTGGAGTTCCATCAATAAGCTCCATTCTCCCAGCTCACTCGGTCGCTGGGAATATCACAATAAATGCCGGGAATGAATTAATCCTATATAATACAGGAGGAACATATTATGCGTCTATATCAGGAAGTGCTGCTACTTCTACTGCTAATTATACTCTTCCTGTAGCATTGCCAGGAGCTGC
>Ga0181529_10003189_pt1 | contig 18903 bp, 18 predicted proteins | sample PEATcosm2014_Bin_36_FD_119763 | JGI IMG/M metagenome (GOLD analysis project Ga0181529, IMG submission 119763) | Peatland microbial communities from MTU Mesocosm Facility, Houghton, MI, USA - PEATcosm2014_Bin10_30_metaG | ecosystem: Environmental > Terrestrial > Soil > Wetlands > Peat | place... | reverse complement strand
CGTCGGCGGCGGCATTGCACCGCGCATTCTGGAAAAGCTCAAGGACGGCATCTTCATGAAGGCCTTTACGGAGAAGGGACGTCTGAGCCAGTTGCTGGTGAATATGCCGGTGCGCGTGATTCTGGAGAGCCGCACCGCGCTGATGGGTGCTGCTGCTTATGCCGAAGCCCGAGCCGCCCAGATCAGCGGCACCTCGCCCCGCGCCGCCTCGGTCAAGCTCTAATCTCCTAGCGAATAGATCACATTGACCGTCGTCTCCACCGCCACCGGCTCGCCCACCAGCAGGTAGGGCTTGTACTGCCATTTGGAGACCGCCCACATCGCTGAAATGGCCAGGCAAGGCGCAGGTGCCGAGATCACGCGCAGATCGTAAATATACCCATCCCGGCCTATAATGGCTTTCAAAACCACCGTGCCGGAGATGCGTGCATCCTTGGCCTCCTGGGGATAAACCGGCGTCTGCTTCTTGATCAGCATACCCTGCATGACACCCGCCGAGATCGGCACCTTTTCGAGACTCGTAGCCGATGCTTCTACAGTCGGTATCAATGCCGGATTAGAGGGATTTAAGCCGGTAATTGAATCTACCGTCGCGGTGAGTATCTTGCGCGTCCCATCCAATAACGTAATTTCGCGGGCCAGATACTTGTTCTGCACTTTGACAATGTGGTTGTACTCTGTGAGCAAACTTCCAAAGGAATGGCTGGCCACCAAAGCCGGCGTCTGTGGGTCGAAACAATAGGTTGGAAACAGTCCCAGGGGAACAAATTTTAGTTGCTCGTTATATGGCATCCGCGGAACAGCCATCATGCAGGGAATCTTCGTTTTTCCAACTGATAAATTCTGACGGTCAAGTCGATAATTCGCCGGGTCCAGCTCTTTGGAGTCCGGCAGCGGCGCGAGTAGCCCATCCTGCAGCTTGTATTCAAAAAAATCCAGCGGCTTGCCTGTATCTTGATGCGCGCCTTTCCCGTCCGCCGTGTGCCAATCCGTATGTGTAGCGCCCGGTCGCGTCCACGTGCTTCGATAGAGCTTCGGCGAGGCCCACCAGTACTCAAAGCTTCCCTGTTCCGTTGGCTTGCCCTTCTCGTCGTACAGCTGGTAGGTCGCCTTCAAGTGCCAGGGCTTCAATGCCGGGTCGGAGAAGTCATAGAAGGGAGCGGCAGCCGCGAAGACCTCGTGCGGGTCTTTGGGCAGGCCGGGTGCGGCGTTGTCCGCACTCTGGGCGAATGCGGGCAGTGTCGCGAGTGACAGGGCAAGAAGACAAATGATGCGCATGGTGAGGATAGAGTAACACTAGAGCGCAGTGGACTTAACGCCAGTCAGCAGTTACAGCGGCTCACGTCCGATGGCGCACATCCGGTTTTCGAGGGCCATGCGGTCGAGCGTCTCCAGCGGCAGGCTCAGGAACAGTTGCACGCGATGGCGCATCTGGCGCAGGGTTTGCGCGAAGGCCGCGCGCTTCTCGTCATAGGTGCCCACGACCGCCGCCGGATCGGGAAAGCCCCAATGCGCCGTCACCGGCTGACCGGGCCACAGCGGACAAGCCTCGCCCGCCGCGTTGTCACAGACCGTTACGACAAAATCCATTTGCGGCGCGCCGGGTTGCGCGAACTCGTTCCAGCTTTTGCTGCGCAGCTTCTCCGCCGGGTAGCCCAGCGCGACAACCTGCTCGATGGCAAAGGGATTGACCTTGCCGCTGGGATGGCTGCCCGCGCTGTATGCCTGAAGGCGGTCCGCGCCCAGCGTGTTGAAGAGCGCCTCGCCCAAGATGCTGCGCGCCGAGTTGCCGGTGCAAAGAACCAAAATGTTATATGGCTTGCGCATGATCTTCTCCTTTTGCATCTTCCTTAAAAATACTTCTGCTTCATCCACAGCGAAACCTGCACCAGCAGAATCAGCGCCGGGACCTCGACAAGCGGACCGATTACAGCAGCGAAGGCCGCGCCGGAGTTGAGGCCAAAGACCGCGACCGCGACCGCAATGGCCAACTCAAAGTTATTGCTGGCCGCCGTGAAGGAGATCGTGGCCGTCCGCGAGTAATCGGCACCGGCCATGCGGCCCATCCAGAAGCTGACAAAAAACATGACGACAAAATAAATTAGCAGCGGCACGGCAATGCGTAGCACATCGAGCGGAAGCTGGACAATCAGATTGCCCTTGAGGCTGAACATCACCACGATCGTGAAGAGCAAGGCTACAAGCGTCAGAGGGCTGATGGCGGGGACAAATCGCGTTTGGTACCATGCGCGGCTTTTGGCGCGCACCAAAAAAAATCGCGTCAGCATTCCTGCCAGAAAGGGAATGCCGAGGTAGATGAAGACACTCTGCGCAATTTGTCTCATGCGAATATCCACAACCACGCTATTCAAGCCCACCAGCGGCGGCAGCACAGCCAGAAAGAACCACGCATAAACGCTGTAGAAGAGCACCTGAAATACGCTATTGAATGCCACCAGTCCGGCGGCGTAATCGGTGTCTCCCTTGGCCAGCTCATTCCACACAATCACCATGGCAATGCAGCGGGCAAGGCCAATCATGATCAGCCCGGTTCTGTACTCCGGATAGTTGCGCAGAAAAATCACCGCCAACACAAACATCAGCACCGGGCCGATGAGCCAGTTCTGCAGCAGCGAGAGACCCAGCACCCTGCGATTGCGAAAAACCTCGCCTAGCCTCTCATACTGCACCTTGGCCAGCGGCGGATACATCATCAAAATCAGGCCCACGGCGATGGGGATGTTGGTGGTGCCTGATTGAAAACGTTGCAGCAACGCGGGAAAGGCCGGCACAAATCGTCCCAGAGCAACGCCCGCCGCCATCGCCAGAAAAATCCATAGCGTAAGAAATCGGTCGATGAACGATAATTTTGATGCGTTGGGCATACTGCAGCAAAGCTCTGTGTTACTTCGCATTCAATCTCTCCTCTGCGGCAAGGGTGTGAAATCTGGACCTGTTTTGTACTTTTCCAGAACCAGTGTTTTCGTATCCATTCTTATCGCTTCATATCTGCTTAAGCGAATATATAATCAGACAACATATCTGTCAAACCGTATACAATAATTTCATGGGTCGTCGCGCCATATCCCTGAGCATGGCCAGCCTCTTTGCGGCACTCGCCGACGCCACCCGCCTGCGCCTGCTGAACCTGATGGCCGGCCGCGAGGTCTGCGTCTGCCACTTTGTGGAGATTCTCGCCCAGAGCCAGCCGAAGATCTCGCGGCACCTGGCTTACCTGCGCAAAGCCGGCATCGTCACAGCACGCCGCGAAGGCAAGTGGATGCACTACAGCATCAGCACTCCAATCGATTCCGTCTTCGCGGATGTATTGACCGCGCTGGGCAATAACAAGCAGATGTGCGCCGACCGTGCCAGACTCGAACGCGTCTGTTGCATTGCCGACAGGGATAAAGTGGAATAGATACAGAGAGGCTGAAACGGCATGATGCGTTGGTTGGTGCATTGGATGATGCGCGTCGTTGTGATTCTGGCAGTGGCTTTTGTTGTCCTATATACGGGCGATTGGTCTGTCTACAAGCTGCGCGGATCGCCCCAGGGCAAGGTCTCCGTCAGTCGTTACGTGACGATTCCGCTGAAGGGCAACCGGCAGGAGTACGACTATTTGGGAACATTCGACGCGCCTTGTTCGCGCTCACTATTTTCCCAGGTAGGACTGGCCACGTGCTGGCAACTAAGCCGCAGCCCCAACCAGGGATTCAGCGTTGATTAGTTTCCTGTAGGGAAAGTATTCACCGGGTGAAATCAAAACATAATACCGTGACAGGGGTCACTACGAAAAACTTCGAGTGCGTCTACCATCGTCTAATCTTATGGCAGATTTCGAGGAACGATGTATAGCCGCACCCAGAACGAGAACGGAACCTACAACACCCGATGCCTCTACTGCTTCATGACCATCGCCTCGTCTGTGGAAACCGACGAGGAACTGGAGGATAGGGAGCTGCGGCACATCTGTCCGGAGCGAGCGCTATCTGAGCTACTGGCGCTGGAAAAAGCCATCGAATCCCGCACACAAACAAACTAAGGCCGTATTATGGGTTGGGCACAGACTCCTCAGCCTCTGCGGAGCGTGGGCTTTCGTGGCCGTTCTGGCCGATGGCGCTGACGGCATAACGATAGTTGTGGCCAGACTGTAGCTGGGTGTCATGAAAGGTCGGCGCGACGAGCGGCTCGGCGGACGAGATGCGCTTCCAGGCGGCTTCACCCTCGCATCGATAAACGGCATAACCGGCGAGGTTGACATCGTCATCGGGTTGCCAGCTCAGGTCGATGGCATACTGGGGTGCAGACGCAGCGGTGTTTTCGCCGGTGGTTGTAATGGCTGCCAGACCGGTGGGAACTTCAGGCGGGAAGATGTCCTGCGCGTCGATGCGTATCGGTGCAGAGAGCGGGCCAGCGAGTTCCAAAGTCTTGCCGTACACCGTGATACGAGCGATGCGTTGGGCGCGGTATTCATACGTCTGGCCGAAGCGAATGCCTTTGTCAAGAGTTTGGCCGCGAACGCTTGTACGGCTCTGCGCACTGTCTTCTACCAGCAGGTTCTGCTCCAGCAACTCGGGCTGGGGCGCAAGCAGTCCCTCGTGAGGTTTTGCGGCAGAAGGGGTGAGCAGTTGGCGATGCAGACGAATGGCTGAGGAGTCAGAAGCGCCCGAGTTTGTCCAGCGCAGCAGTATACCCGTCTTGTGTACCTCGGCGGTGAAACCTGCGACCGGCGCGGGGGCATCACCAGCCAGCACAAAGGCGGCATTCGAGGGACCGGCCGTACGGCCGTTGTGGTTTCTTAGCTCGACAAAATAGCTAAGCGGACGCGGCGCGCCTGTGTCATATTCGGTGGGCAGCGTGTCAGTGAAGACTCCGACGGCTCCGGGAGCAAGTGCAAGATCAGCTGCTGTCGACTCGCAGGCGGCTGCGCCTTGCTGGCGGCAGAGGCGCACATCGATATTGCCTATTAGCAGCAGCTTATCGGTGTTCTTCTTGGGCATCGTCCAGGTGAGCGCGATCTGGTTGCCGACACGGCTGGCAGACAGGTCGTCCACCGGAACGGGTAGGTTAAGCGAGGGCGGCTGGGGTGCACCGGGAGTGCCGCAGCCGATGATAGCCAGTGTGGCGGCCAGGGTGGTGAATGTGGCAACGTGAAGGAGGTGTTGAGTTCGCATCGCCTTTTCAGTCTACCGGAGCAGAACGGGAATGACAGAGGTCGTTTACGGGTTTCTACAGCTTTCGCAGACGTGCGCAGGCTTCGTCCAGCTCGTCGTCTTTTTTTGCGAAGCAAAAGCGCAGCAGCTCTTCGCCGCCTCCGGAACAAAAAAAGGCGGAGCCGGCGACAGCGGCAACGCCGGTTTTGGCGAGCAGATGGCGGGCTTTCTCGGCGGCGGTTTTGCCGGGAATATGAGCGGCGGCGGCGAGTACGTAATAGGCTCCGGCGGGAATACTCGGTTCGAGTCCGGCGGCGCGGAGAGCACTGAGGATGCGGGCACGCTTGGATTGGTGGTCACGGGCCAACTGCGTGTAGAAGCTGGGCGGGAGCTGCTCCAGTCCCGCGGCGGCACCATGCTGCAAGGCCGAGGGTGCGCAGATGTACGTCAAGTCATGAAAGTAGCTCATCGCGCTAATCCATTTGGCAGCGGCGCAGACGTAACCGAGACGCCAGCCGGTGACCGAGAAGGTCTTGCTAAAGCCGGAGATAACGATCGTCCGCTCCTTCATATCGTGCAGCATGGCGGGGGCGATGTGCCGCGCTCCGTCGTAGACGAAGTACTCGTAGATCTCATCTGTGATAAGAAAAAGATCGTGCTCGATGCAGAGGGCCGCTACGGCTTCGGTTTCTGCGCGGCTGAAGACTTTGCCGCTGGGGTTGGCGGGCGTGTTAAGCAGCACGGCGCGCGTGAGTGGGGTGACGGCGGCGCGTAACGCGGTGGCGTCGAGGTTCCAATCCGGCTCAGCCAGCGGGACAATCACCGGCACGACGCGCATGGATTTGAGAATGGCGACGTGGTAGCCATAAAACGGTTCAAAGACGAGCACTTCGTCGCTGGGATTGAGCAGCGCCATGGCGGCCGCGTACAGTCCGCCGCTGGCACCGGAGGAAACCAGGATTTCGCTCTCCGGGTCGTAGTCGAGGGCGTAGTCTCTCAACTGCTTGGCGGCGATGGCCATGCGCAGGCGAGCGATGCCGTCCAGACGGGTGTAGATGTTGTAGCCTTCACGGATGGCCTGGATCGCCGCCTGCTCGACCGGCGCGGGGACGGGCGTATCGCATATGCCCTGCGAAAGATTGATGCCTCCGACGCGGTCGCACGCAATGCTCATGGCGCGAATCTCCGACTGTACGGTGGCGGGTGCGAGCTGGCTGAGGACGAGGCGAGATGCGGCTGAGTTGGACATGGTTTTCCTTGTGCTTTTATCTTACAGAGTGGAGCAATCACAGCAGTCATGAGCAGGCGCGTAAAATTTATCTTGTATGCATGAACTTTCCCTGGTGACGAGCATTGTGGAGACGGTGACGGAGACGCTGGCGGCGTTGCCTGCGGCGCGGGTGGTCGAGGTGCGGCTGCGCGTGGGGGCACTGGCCTCGGTGATTCCGGAGTCGCTGGAGTTTTGCTGGGAGATTGTCATCGAAGGGACGCCTCTGGAAGGCTCGCGGCTGGTGGTGAATATGTTGCCGGTGGTGATGCACTGCGCGGGGTGTGATGCGGATGTGACGCTCGACGGCGTACAGAGCTTCCGCTGCCCGCAGTGTGGCTCGCCTTGCAGCGAGATGCGGCAGGGGCGCGAACTGGAGATCGATTCGATTGAAATTGATGACGGGAAGGTGACAGCATGACGACCAGAATTGTCGAGATGCGGCGGGGAATTCTGAAAAAGAACGACGAGCTGGCGGCTGGCTTGCGGGCGAGCTATGCCGAGGCAGGCGTGCTGGTATTGAATCTGGTATCCAGCCCCGGCACCGGCAAGACGGCATTTCTGGAGCGGACACTGCGCGAACTGCGTGCGAAGGGAGCGCGGGTTGCGGCGCTGGTCGGCGATCTGGAGACCGACAACGATGCGCTGCGGCTGGCTGCGAGCGGAGCGCCGGTGCGGCAGATCAATACGCATGGCATCTGCCACCTGGACGCGGAGATGATCGGCAAGCACATCGAGGGTTGGGCAGGCGTGATGCTCGCCGGCCTCGATTATCTCTTCATCGAGAATGTCGGCAATCTGGTCTGCCCGTCAAGCTACGACCTGGGCGAGCGGATTCGCGTGGCACTTCTGAGCGTCACCGAGGGTGAAGACAAGCCACTCAAGTATCCCACACTCTTCAACTCGGCCGACGCCGCCGTGATTACCAAGATCGACCTAAGCGAACCATGCGCCTTCAACCGCGAGCTGGCGCTTAGGAATATCAACGAGATTCGCCCCGGCATCCGCATCTTTGAGACTTCAGCGAAGACCGGCACAGGGATGGTGGAGTGGCTGGAATATCTGAGGGAGGAGCGGGCTATGCGGTAGCCAAGATATCGTGATATTCCGGCATTCTAGCCCGATACTCAAGCGGCTATTTTTCTTGACAATTATCTCGAATAGAGCCGACTCCATGAGTGGATGGTTGAGGCACCGAATGGACGTGATAACCGGGCGCAAATCGCTAAATGTCAAGGAAAGAGGTTGCATTCAGAGGCCTATGAAGACGGCAAAAAAATCGTGAGCTGGTTCTAAAAAACAGCATAGCGAACTGACGAGGGTGGAGACCGGCAACAACGGAATTTCGGCAAATAATGTAGACCAAGAAGCACAATTTCTATCGAGAATGATGGTTGTCGTTGACAGTAAATTGTAGTTGACGCCAGATGCGCCAGCGTACTGACGCATAAGCATGCACCGTTCAACAGGTGCCGTGATGCAGCTTCCAGAACTCCTGAAATCCCTTCAACCGCACCACCTGAAAGTAGTCGCTGGCAACCAGGTAGAAGATCGTTGCCACGGCCCACGCGCCGCGCATCGCCTCCGGGCCGAGCTGGTCGCTGAAGGGCAGCGGTGCCGCCGCCAGCACCATCGCCAGCACCAGCAGCGCCAGCTTCACGATGCCCATCACCATATTGATCTCCACCAGCTTGCCCGTCATCGCTCTTCCAAGCCGCAGGCTTTCTCCCAACGCGGAGAGCGCGGAGCGACCCTCCAGTAGCATCAGAAGAGGCGCAACCGAGAGCGCCCAACTGGTAAGTGCCCACGCCGTAAAAAATCCCAGCGAGAGAAAGATCACCCAGATGGAAAGGCCCACCAGATCCGGCTCGGCCTTCGGCGTGATGTGCGTGGCCGCAGCCCACTGCACAGAGCGCAGCCAGCAAAAGCAGAGAGCCGCAAAGCCAGCCAGCCACGCGGCCTGCAAAGCCATCATCGCGAATGGGCGAAGGCGTAGCGACGGCTCCATCCGCCGCATAACCAAACCGCGCCCAATTCCCGAAGCAATCACCCAAGCCACGGCAGCCGCTGGCAGTAGCCACAGCAGCACAGCCGCTACGCGAGGCTGATAGATCGCGCAAGCGTTGCTCAGTTGCCCGGCGGCAACCCAGGGATTCTGCGCATCGAAGTTGCTAAGGCCGACAGCGCTCGGTCGCAGCTCGCCAAGAATCTTGTGTGCTTCAATCCAGCAAGCCAGAAGCAAAGGCAGACCGAAACTCCAGCGCCAAGCCACTTCAATCGCCGTCAGAGACGGCCGCGCAAAGACCCAACTCATTAGGCCGACCAGCGTTTGGGTTCCGCGCTGCGGCGCGCTCATGCTACTTCACCACCGGGATCCCCGGCGACGGGTCTTTGTCGCTGGGGTGTAGCACCAGATTCACCAGCTTGCCCGGAACGACAATCACTTTGGCGACAGTCTTGCCCGCCGTGCGCGACTGGACTTTTTCTCCAGCCAGTGCTGCGGCTTCAGTGGTTTTGGCATCTGCATCTGCTGCCACGTGCACCACCTCGACGAGCTTACCGTTGATCTGCACTGGAATCTCCAATTCATCTTCCTTGGCCAAGACTGGATCGCTCACCGGCCAGGAAGCGCGAAGGACGGAGCCTTCCTCGCCCAGATCCTCCCAGAGTTCGGCGGCAAGAAATGGAGCAAAAGGGGCTAGCAGCAGAACCAGCGTACGCAGCAGCTCGCGCACCACCGGCGCAGGAACCTCGCCCGCCGCCAGTTGTGTGTCAGCGGCTTGAATCTCGTTGACCAACTCCATGATCGCTGCCACACAAGTGTTGAAGTGCCAGCGGCCTTCAAAGTCCAGTGTGATTTTTGCCGTGGTTTGATGCAGCTTGCGCAGCAGCTTCAGCGATAAACCGCTGGGTGCCACGGAACCCTGAGTCGAATGCCCCACCCTCGCCACGTTTTTGTTGTTGTGGCTAGGGTGGGCTTCCGTGCGCGCCTTCGGCGCATACTTCGTCGTCAGCCGCCAGACTCGGCCCAAAAAGCGGCTCACCCCGGCGACGCCATCCTCCTGCCAGTCCAGATCGCGGTCCGGCGGCGCAGCAAACAGCGCGTACATCCGCGTCGCGTCGGCGCCGTATTTGGCGATCATTTCGTCGGGCGAAACGACGTTGCCCTTCGACTTGGACATCTTCGCGCCGTCTTTGATGACCATGCCCTGCGTAAAGAGCCTTCGCGCCGGCTCGTCGTTCACAATCAGCCCCAGATCGCGCATCACTTTGGTCCAGAAGCGCGAGTAGATCAGGTGCAGAATCGCGTGCTCCACGCCGCCAATATACTGGTCGATGGGAAACCAGTACTGCGCCGTCTGCGGATCAAAGGGAGCCTTCGCGTTCTTCGCGTCGGTGTAGCGATAGAAGTACCAGCTCGAATCGACAAAGGTGTCCATGGTGTCGGTCTCGCGCTGGGCCGCCGCGCCGCACTTCGGGCATTTCACGTTCACAAACTCCGGCACGCGGCTCAGCGGCGAGCCGCCCTGCTGCGTAATCTCGATCTGCGCGGGCAGCACCACGGGCAACTGCTCGTCCGGCACCTGCACCAGCCCGCACTGCTCGCAGTGAATGATGGGAATCGGCGTACCCCAGAAGCGTTGCCGGCTCACGCCCCAATCCTTCAGCCGAAAGGTGACCTTGGCCTCGCCAAAAGCTCCAGCCACTGCAGTCTCTTGCAGTTTCTTCTCGGCTTCCGCGCAACTCAAGCCGTCGTACTCGCCGGAATTGACGAGTTTCCCTTCTTCAGAGCAGAAGGGAAGAGGCTGCTCCATGCAAAGGTCGCTCGGCTTGATGACCTGCACGATCGGCAAGCCGTACTTGGTCGCAAACTCAAAGTCGCGCTCATCGTGCGCCGGAACGCTCATGATCGCGCCGGTGCCGTAGTCAGCCAGAATATAGTTCGCCACCCAGATGGGCACGCGCGCGCCGTTATACGGATTCACGGCAAAGCGCCCCGTCGGCACACCGTGTTTTTCAATCGCGCCCAGGTCGCCCGCCTCGCGCGCCTTCTTCTGCTGGTCGAGCAACTCATCCACCTGCGCCTTCAGCTTCGCGTCAACAGCGGTAAACTTCGCCACCAGCTCATGCTGCGGCGCCAGTTGCACGCTGGTTGCGCCGAAGATCGTATCCACGCGCGTGGTGAAGACGCGAATCCTCGTCGTCTCGGTCCCTGGTCCCTTGGTCCCTGGTCCCTGTTCTTCCAAAAAGAAATCAACATCCGTCCCTTCGCTGCGCCCAATCCAGTTGCGCTGCATGGTGCGGACCTTCTCCGGCCAGCCGTCAAGCTTGTCCAGACCATCGAGCAGCTCCTGCGCGTACGCGGTAATGCGAAAGAACCACTGCACCAGATCGCGCTGCTCCACCTGCGTCGTCTCATGCCGCCAGCAACAGCCATCCACCACCTGCTCGTTAGCCAGTACCGTGGCGCACTCCGGGCACCAGTTGACTTTGCTCTTCTTGCGGTAAACCAGATTTTTCTCATACATCCGCAGAAAGAACCACTGGTTCCAGCGGTAGTACTCCGGCAGGCAGGTGGTCACTTCCGTCGCCCAATCGTAGCCCAGACCGAGCCGCTCCATCTGCCGCTTCATCGCGGCGATGTTGCTGAGCGTCCACTCGCGCGGGGGCGTATTGTTCTTCAGCGCGGCATTCTCCGCCGGCAGCCCAAAGGCATCCCAACCCATCGGATGCAGCACGTTGTAGCCGCGCATCCACTGGTGGCGCGCCAGCGCGTCGCCAATCGAGTAGTTGCGCACATGGCCCATGTGCAACTGGCCGCTGGGATACGGCAGCATCTCCAGCACGTAGTACTTGGGCTTGCCGCAACTGGCAGGCTCCGCCGCATAGAGTTTGGGGTCCGCAGCCCACCGCTGCTGCCACTTGGGTTCAATCGCCGCCGGGTCGTACCGCACTTCGTTTTCTTCCGCCATAACCTCTTTAGTGTAAATGGAAGGCGCTTACTGCACAGGCGGAGGTGGTGGTTCAGTAGTGGCCGCAGTCTTTTTGCCCGGACAGGCGGCAGGAGAAGGTTTCTTCATCACAATCTTGTAACCCTCAGGCGGTTGGAAGACAGCAGGGTCGGGATCGCCCTCGCGGAAGTCTTGCAGCTCTTCCGACCACTTCCCAAGCCGAGAGTCATCAACAATCTCACGCACCAGCAGACCGATCCGGCGTACTGACGTAAAATACTCCGGCAGCTTCTCTCCAAAATACTCCAATTTCTCTGACTTACTCCACCTCCAGGGATCATCAAGACGATAACGATTCGTCATTTCAATACCTGCAGAGCCGTCCAAGCCGGGCACACTAGCCCTCCATATCTCAACGCTGCGCACAATCGTCTTGACAGACCCATTTGCGCGTATTGGAGTTGGTCTGGAAGTCTTGAATCCCTGTGCCACATACCCCTGAATCGTCTGTGTTCCCAAATCTTCCACCACAGGCTTCGAGCGAAAAACCTCATCCTCGTGCGTCTCCATTTTCGTGCAGGAAGAATGTGACGCTTCTATCTCCGCAATCTTCATCTGCCAGGCCTCCTTACCAGGTACGCTCCAAGTGGTCCTGATACCGGCAACAGGGTCGTAAACGCAGAAATACGTACTTGGCGACTCATCCTCCGGCAAGGGCGCTACTGTTCGTGAATTCATCCAGCGACCCTGCGAGTCAATGGCAAACACTTCAGAAAATTCAGTAATCTTGGTGTTTCCGTCTTTCTGTAACGGTTGCACGGAAACTTGGTACTCTGCCGTGTAGGACTCACGCACAGTATTTGCACGATTGTGGACAGGCAGTTCTATGTATCCGCAATGTTCAACCTGAGCTGAAACCGGCAGCGCTAAGCCCGCCGCCACAAACAGCGCCATCACTCCACTGATGCTTCCGCGCATAACGTACCTCGTACGCCGCGATCTAGCGACTCACACAGTATGACGCCATTTTTTGAAGAACGCTTGCGGAATTCTGACTTTATTTCACCAGCCCCAGCAGCGCCTTTACATTCCGCTCCTCATCCCCCGGCGCGTCCACCGGCGTCTCCGCAACAAACGCGGCGTGCGCAAAGCGCTTGTCGTTGAGCAGCCGCCGAAAGGGTTCCAACCCCATCGTGCCCTTGCCGATCTGCTCATGACGGTCGAGCTTGCTTCCTCGCTGGGCCTTGGCGTCGTTCATGTGCCAGACGCGCACCGCCTCAAAGCTCACCGTCGCAGCCACCTGCCGCATCGTCTCCTCGTAGCCCTCGGCGCTTACCAGGTCGTAGCCCGCGACCCAGGTGTGGCAGGTGTCCAGGCAAACGCCCATCGGAGCCGAAGGCTTGAGCCGTTCCACCAGCTCGGCCACCTGTTCAAAGCTGCCGCCCAGCGAAAACTCCGAACCCGCCGTGTTCTCAATCAGAATGTGAAACGGCGTTCCCTGCCACGCCAGACCGTCAATGGCTCGCGCAATCGAGTCGGCGGCCAGCCGCAATCCCTCGTCGCGGGTCAGCCCCTTCCACGAGCCGGGATGCAGGACGAGGAACTCCGCGCCAAAGGCCAGCGCCCGCTCAATCTCGCCGCGAAAAGCTACGACGCTCTTCTCGCGCACCTCCTCCGACTGGCTGCAAACATTCACCAGGTAGCTGGTATGAATCACCAGCGGGCCGACGTCCAGCTTGGTGCGCTGTTCTTTCATCCGGGCAGCCTGTTTGGGGTCCACCTTGGGCGCGCGCCACATCCGCGGACTCGACGAAAAAATCTGAAAGGTGTTGGCGCCAATCGCCCTTGCCTGCTCGACGGCGTTCGAGGCCCCGCCGCTGGTGCCGAGATGGATGCCGATGCGCTTTGTCATGTACACAGTTTAGTGCAAAATACGGAAATCCATTGCCTAGATTCGCCCTGTTGAAGTTCGCGGCTACAGGTCAACTTTTTATGGAATAATAAAATCCTTCATCCTGCATTCCAGCATTCATGCGGTTATTACGCCGCATGAATGCGGAGTACAATCGTCCCCAAGAAATATTACCTGGATATCGGCGGCTGAACCTCAATGACAAGAGACAAAATTCGATTCTTAAATTCTGCGCGCATATCCAGTACGCTGAAGACCATCAGCCTCTATGGACTCGCATTTCTGCCTGTCATTTGGGTTCTATCGCTCAAGTATTTTCTTCCTCAGTTGCTGGATAACGAGGCGGGGAAACTGGTTAGCACGCGTCAGGTCTTTGAGCCTTCATTTCTGAGCCGCGACTGGGCTGTGGCGCGCGGCAGTGGCGACAGTGTCTTTGACCTTCCCTTTGCCTTGTTGATCGCTCCCCTTTGGCTCTGCCTGCGGAATTGCATTTTTGTCGCGCTGGCCGCACGACTGCTTTGCTGGACATTTCTTCTTGCCGCTCTTGTCAAGCTCTCACGCACGCTAACTATTGAGTGGTATGCGCTTTCTTGCACACTGTTCGTGTGGATTTGCAATGACCAGAGTCTCGGCGCGGCCGAGTGGATTTTTCGCGGCGCGGAGGCAAAATGTCTGGCTTATGCACTTTTCTTCCTCGCCATTGATGCCACCCTGCGCAGCCGACTTTGGGTTGCGGGTGCCTGTTGCGGGCTGGCCATTTGGTGTCATTTCCTGGTTGGCGCCTGGGGTAGTGTTGCGCTGGTCGGAGCGTTGCTCCTGCGCTATCGCGACTATGGCGGGCGGCGGATCGCTCAGTTAACTGCTCTTGTCGTCGGCGCTTGCGCGCCGGTGGCGGTCATCGCCGTCGGCTATGCAACACAAGGCACTTCAGCTCAACGTCATGCCGCCAACCGCATGGCCGTCTCCTTCTCTGATCCGTTTCACCTCGACCCTTCCTGCTTTGGCGGCTGGCAGGAATTTGTTGTGGCCTCTGTTCTCGCCGTCATTGCCGCGTGGGTTTTCTTCAAAGTTGCCGCGCCACCGCACGCCAGACTGATGTCTTCCTTTCTTGCCATGCTGATCTTGATCTTTCTAGCAGGACTTCTGGCGTGGCAGACAAACCAGTTCTGGTTTTTGAAGAGCTTTCCATTTCGCGTTCCAGACGTCCTGGTATTTTTGTTCTTCATGTTGGCGCTGCCGTGTTTTGTCGGGCGTCTGATCGCTAAGCTGGCCAAACAGCTAGGGGCGGATTGCTGGATGTGCGGATTGAGAGCTTCGTCTTGGCACTCTGCTTTTCGTCTTGCCTTCTTTTTCTGTCTGCTATTTATCGTGTTTGCCGGGGTTTTGCGAGATGTTCACGGTGTGCTGCAATACGACCTTCCGGTTTTTGCATCACGCTGGCAACAGTACCTCGATGGCCGGAAAAGTTCTTGGCAGCAGATGACGGAGTATATCCGCGACCATACGCCGCAGTCGGCAATCATCATGGCTCCTCCCTGGGAGTTCTCCTTTTGGCTCGACGCGGAACGCGCACAAGTGGTTAATTTCAAGCGTCCTCCACACAACGTGCGCCTCCTGGAGTGGCATCGCCGTCTAACGGCGATGAACGGCGGGCCATTTCGTTCGCGAGGCTTCCAGGCTCTGGAAGAGATCAAGAGTAATTACTCCAATCTCAGCCCCGCGCAGATTGAAGCGATTCGCAATATGTATGGTGCCGACTACTACCTGACAACTCGGCAGCGCAGCGATTTGCGCGGAGATTTGATCCATGTTTGCGGATCGTATTACCTGTACCGTTTGTCGAAGCCGGAAGAACCATAATCGCCCTTGACGTCAGCAGGCTTGCAGAAAGCGATATTGACAAGAAGCGTCATCGCAGCCGATTACCAACGGACGGGCACCCGTAATCAGGCGCTTTTATTGATTTCATCTTAGAATTCCTTCATGACAGATCCCAATGTTGCCATTACTCGCCTTCTAATCGATGTTGTTCTACCCAACCTCAAGACCGTGCAGGTTAGCCAGACCGAGCAGATCGCTGCCAATGACCGGCTGGAGAACGCCATCGAGGAGCTGCGCCTACATCTGGAGTCGCAGTTTGCTCACATCCAGGCGCAGTTGACGGCCTGCCGCGCGGAGTTGGCGGCGACGCAGGCAACGCTCAAAGCCACGCAGGTGCATCACGGCCTGGTTGCACCGGACCGCGCCACGCTCATTCACTAAGTCTGCAATAATGCACGGTATGCGAACCGTGCTCACAGCAGAGCGGCTTTGGGATGGGACGAGGCTACTCGAGCGGCCCGTAGTGGAGATTGAAGGCGGCCGGATCGCTGCGATATCAACGCGCGCGGCTGGCGATTTGCCCATCGGCGCGCGCGTTCTAGATTTTCCCGGCGCCACGCTCGCGCCTGCATTCTTCGACATACACATTCATGGCGCAATGGGTCACGACATAATGGAAGCCTCGCCCGAGGCGCTCGCCGCCATCGGCAGCTTTCTGGCCCGGCACGGCACCGGCAGTTATCTGGCCACCACCGTCACATCGCCGCTGGATGCGACGCTGCGGTCGCTGAACGGGCTGGCAAAGCAGCTGGCGCTGCCGCCGGTCGCGGGCCAAACGCAGGCAATCGGAATTCATTTGGAAGGCCCGTTTCTCTCCCATGCCAAGCGCGGCGTGCAGCCTGCCGAATATCTGCTTGCCCCTGACATCGCCATTTTTGACCGGCTCTTTGATGCCGCCGAAGGCCGCATCCGTCTGATGACTCTAGCGCCGGAGCTGCCTGGAGCAGTCGAGCTGACCGCGCACGCTACGGCGCGCGGCGTGAGGGTTTCGCTGGGTCACTCCAACGCCACAGCCGCAGAGGCCCGCGCCGCCATCGCCGCTGGAGCGGTGTGCGCAACGCATACCTTCAACGCGATGCGTTCCCTCGACCATCGTGAGCCAGGAATTCTGGGGAAAGTTCTGACCGATGACGCGCTCTATGCCGAGCTGATCTGTGACGGCATGCACGTTGCGCCCGAGATGGTGATGTTGTGGTGGAAGTCAAAGGGACCAGAGCGCGCCATTCTGGTGACTGACGCGATTAGTGCGGCAGGAATGCCCGACGGCGAGTATCACTTGGGCGACGTTGCCGTTCTGGTTGCAGATGGCAGAGCGACTGCCAACGGCGTTCTGGCCGGCAGCCTGTTAACGCTCGACCGCTCGCTGACGAATTTTGTGGAATTCACTGGCGCGTCGCTGGAGCAGGCATTGCGTTTACTAACCACCAACCCCGCTGCCATGACCGGCCTCGGCAATAAGGCTGGCTTGCTCGCTACGGGGCAACCGGCCAATCTTGTGGCCGTGGATCGAAACGGAACGCTCGTTGGCTCGGTGGTAAATGGGCTTCATTGCAGTGCAAAGTAATCTGCAAAATTAAGGCAAAGATAGAGCGAATCGTTTCCAGGGAGTCTCAGATTAGGCGACAGAATGACAGCAGCCTTGTCCAAAATGGGAAGAACGGCCTTCCCTCTTCCGCATCGCGGGTTCCTCTCATAAATTCATAATCTGCCGATGAAAGCCATATCACTTTCTGGAAGGCAGAAGCGTGAAAGATGAAACGTACCTCCGACACCGTTCCGCACAGGGAGCACGCGCGACGCCTGCGACAGATCGCCCATTCGGATGAGCTGACGGGACTGCCCAATCGTGCGTTGTTGAGCGACCGTGTGCAGAAGGCCATTGCCCAGTCGAAGCGGTGGGGCCACCTGCTTGCGGTGGTGCGCCTGAATCTGGATGGGCTGGAGGCCTTCCATGACCGCTATGGGCGCGACGCCGGTGATCAGGCGCTGATTGCGCTGGCACGTGGCATGAAGCGGACGCTGCGCAAAGGCGAGACGCTGGCCCGGCTGGAAGGAAACAAATTCGCGCTGCTGCTGCCCGCTCTGGAAGACGAGCAAGCCTGCGTGCCTTCGCTGAACCGCTTGCTGGAAGCGGCCGCGGAACCGGTGCGCGCGGGGGACGCGACGCTACAGCTCTCGGCCAGCATCGGCGTTGCCTTTTATCCCCAGGCGGAAGATGCGGACGCGGATCAACTGCTTCGTCAGGCCAGTCAGGCACGGCAGCGTGCCCGGGCCGCGGGCAAAAACCGCTATCTCTTCTTCGACGCCCAGCATGATGCCGGCGTGGGCGGTCATCCGGAGACACCGGAGCGCATACGTCAGGCACTGGCGGCCCGTGAATTTGTGATGTATTACCAGCCCAAGGTGAACATGAACATGGGCAAGGTTGTGGGCGCGGAGGCCTTGATCCGCTGGCAGCATCCGCAGCGAGGGATATTGTCGCCGGCGGAGTTTTTACCCGTGATTGAAGATCATCCGCTGGCCATTGAACTGGGCGAGTGGGTGATCAGCGCCGCGCTGGAGCAGATGGAAGAGTGGCTGGAATCAGGGCTGGATATTCCGGTGGGCGTGAATGTGGGAGAACGGCAGTTGCAGCAGGCGGGCTTTGCGGCTCGTTTGGCCGAGCTGTTGGCCGAACATCCGCGCATCAAGCCCTCCAATCTGGAGCTGGATATTCTGGAGACGACTCCGCCGGAGGACGCTGTGCAGTTGTCGCGGCTTCTGTACAAGTGCCGCGAGACGGGCGTGTCGTTTGCGTTGGACGACTTTGGCGCGGGGCATTTATCGCTGGCCGAGTTGAAGACCTTGCCGGTGGATGTGCTGAAGATCGATCCCAGCTTTGTGCGCGAGATTCTGGAAAATCCCGACGATCTGGTGATTCTGGAGGGAGTACTGGGGCTGGTGGCGGCCTATCGGCGTCACGCGGTGGCCGAGGGCGTGGAGACCGTGGAGCAGGGCTTGATGCTGCTGCGGCTGGGCTGCGAGATGGCACAGGGCTATGGCATCGCCCAGCCGATGAGCGCCGATAAAATTCCGGGCTGGGTGGCGGCGTGGCGTCCCGATCCGCGCTGGATCGAGGCGTTTTCCGTTAGCGTGGACGAACGCCCGCTGCTTCATGCCGGCGTGGAGCACCGCGCCTGGGCGGCAACCATCGAAACCTACCTCAAGGGTGAGTGCGACCAGGAGCCGCGCGTCAGCCGCCACCAGTGCCAGTTTGGCGCATGGCTTTACGGCGACGGGCCAGCCGGACGCAGCTCGCAGCCGGCCTTTCAGTCGATTGTGGCGCTGCACTGGCGGATTCATGCACTGGCGGCCGGACTCGTCAAATTCCACGTCCAGGGCCGGAATGACGAGGGGCTGGCCCGCCTGGGCGAACTGAAAGACCTGGTGGACAAGCTGGCCGATCAGTTGAATGCATTTGGGCAGAAGGAGCCGGAGTGCGTCGCACAATGATCATGCGTAGCAAGAAGTACGAGCCACTTGCAAAACTACCAAGAAACCGGCATTACAGATTCAGTTGCCCCTGCCGTGCGTTGGTTTGTTGCGAGGGCAAAGCTGCCAGATACGGACCTACCCCCCCACCCGTATTTTGGATGCAAATTCCTTGTTTTCATAAGCTTACCGGTAGGGTAGCGCCGCAAAATCGTCAAAACAAAGGAGTTATTTGCAAAATCGTCCAGGATAAGGAGTTACGGG
>Ga0181529_10003188_pt1 | contig 18905 bp, 14 predicted proteins | sample PEATcosm2014_Bin_36_FD_119763 | JGI IMG/M metagenome (GOLD analysis project Ga0181529, IMG submission 119763) | Peatland microbial communities from MTU Mesocosm Facility, Houghton, MI, USA - PEATcosm2014_Bin10_30_metaG | ecosystem: Environmental > Terrestrial > Soil > Wetlands > Peat | place... | reverse complement strand
TTGACTGGTGCGGTCAATAGCCATTGCGTCGGACCCGGCGCGCCGGACTAATGGATCTGCGCTAATCGGCCTGCGGCATGTTCGGACGGCAACGGTGAGTTTTTCATCAGGCTTCTAGGTCCCTCTGCGGAGTCCGAATGCCGGACTTCGACTTCTTCTTGATGGCGTGCAGCACGTAGACCGCGTGCCGGAATTTCGCCGCGTAGATCAGCCTGTAAGCGTCACCCCGGCAAGGCATCGACAATTTCATGATGTTGTTCGCCCTGGACCCTTCGAACGGCGAAGCCCTGTCGGGCTGCCCGCCCATCTGGAGGTTCTGGACGTCATCGGCGAACGCCTCTCTCACCTGAGACGGAAAGCCCGCAACGTCCTTCTGGGACGAGCCAAGATAAAAGAGCAGTTTGGCTGTGGCTCCGCGGATCTCATGCCGCTATTATGGAATATATCCCATATTTCGTCAACCGTCCTGTTGGTTGTTTGGCTCGTTTGCGACGGGTGCGTGTCAAGTCTGCAGCGGCAACAGGAGGTGTGGCGGCGGGCCGGAGCACAATGCCGTCCGCGAGATAGCCGTGCGGCGCACTTACGGGGCGCCGCGGCAAGCGGACCGTTCTCCTGGCCGCGCGCCTGTCCGGTTAGTCAGGGAACAAAATCGCGCCCTCGGCACGACCGCCGCACGGAGATGGACCCGCTCGTGCTTGAGGGCTCTTGCGCGTTCCTTTTCATCTGGTGAGAGCGCCTCGCGTGCGGAAAGGAAACCGCCCGCCCGCTGTAGAATCGAATCACGTCGGCTGTTTGAGACCGCGCATAATGCCGCATCCGTCAATCGGCCGAAGGAGGGGCGTTCCGCTATGGCGCTGCTTCGCAGAATTATGATATGGGCCGTCGGGCTCGTCGCCATCGTCGTCGCATTCGGGGCCCTGTTCCACTTCGTGGCGCCAGCATGCGCATGTTCGCCCGTGAAGACCGCCCGCGCTGACATGGCGACGATCGCCACCGCCGTCGAGGCTTATCACACGCGCTGGCACGTCTACACCGGCAATTTCGCTGCCCTCTCCGCGGACCTCGGCAGCGGCACCGGCCCCGTAGGTCCCGGCACCCGAACCTACACCGTTATCATTCCCGCGCACGGCTGCACGGACAACCGGGGCAACCCGATGAGGATGCCGCGCGACCGGAACGATCGGCCTGGTTTCTGCGTCCGGGACAACGTGACCGGCGACGGCGTCTTCTGCCCCGGCGTCTCGCCGAACTGAACCTGCTCCGCCGCGGACCTCGAAATCCGACCCCGAACTCCTTGACGGGGACCGGAGGCCGAGTTATACTGTTCCCACGATGCGAACAAAGCTCTTGATGGCTGTTGTTGCCTGCGTCACGACTGCGCCTGGCGCACAGATAGTCGCCCTCGCGGCCCTCCGTCCGGGTTCGCCTCCGGCTTCGCGTGCCTCCGGCGCATCCAGAGTGGATCTCGGTCGCCCTCATCCTGCCCATCCTGTTCATCCTGTCCAATCGCTCGACTTCGATCGAGACGTGCGGCCAGTCCTGGCCGAGAGCTGCTTCACCTGCCACGGATTCGATCCCAACAAGCGTCAGGCCGGCCTCCGGCTCGACACGCCGCAGGGCGCCTACGGCAAGCTCGCCTCCGGCAGACAGGCCGTCGTTCCAGGCAACCTCAAGGCGAGCGAGATGGTCGAGCGCATCACCGCAGCCGGACCCATGCACATGCCGCCGGAGGGATCCGGCAAGAAGATCTCGCCTGCCCAGATCGACACCCTCAAGCGCTGGATCGCGCAGGGAGCGAAGTACGATCCGCACTGGGCCTTCGTCGCTCCGAAGCGCCCGCCGCTGCCTCAGGTGAAGATGCCCGGATGGTGCCGCAACCCCATCGACAGGTTCATACTCGCGAAGCTGGATAAGGAGGGGCTTTCGCCCTCGCCGCAGGCCGATCGCCGGACGCTCATCCGGCGCGTCTCGCTCGACCTCACCGGGCTGCCTCCCACTCCGGCCGAGGTCCACGCCTTTCTCGCCGACACGAAGCCCCTCGCCTACGAGCGCCTTGTCGACCGGCTGCTCGCCTCGCCGCACTACGGCGAGCGCATGGCAGTCCAGTGGCTCGATTGCGCCCGATACGCCGACACGCACGGGTTTCACATCGACAGCGGACGGGACATGTGGCGCTGGCGGGACTGGGTGATCGACGCCTACAACGGCAATCTTCCGTACGATCAGTTCGTTATACGGCAGCTTGCCGGCGACCTGCTGCCCAACGCCACGCTGGACGAGCGCATCGCGAGCGGATTCAACCGCAACCACCCCATCAACTTCGAGGGAGGCGCAATCCCCCAGGAGTACCAGACGGCCTATATCGTGGACCGCATCGACACGACCGCAACCACCTTCATGGGCCTCACGATGCGCTGCGCCCAGTGCCACTCGCACAAATACGATCCCATAACGCAGCGGGAGTACTACCGCTTCTACGCCTTCTTCAACAATATCCAGGAGAGCGGCCTGGATGGTCAGAAGGGCAACGCCGCGCCGTTCCTCAAGGCGCCCAGCCGGCAGCAGGCCGCGCAGCTCGCCGCCCACGACGCGCAGCTCTCCACGCTCCGCGCCGCAGTCGCAGTGCGCATGGCGGAGGCCGCGCCGGCAGTCGGCGAATGGGAGCGGAAATCGGCCGCCGGGATCGCGCAATCGCCCCTCAATCTGCCGGACACGCCCTCTTCTCCCGCGGGGCAAGGGGTCCGGGGACTGCTCGCCCACTACAGGTTGGACGAGGGCGCCGGCATCCACGTGCGCGACGCGGCCGGCAAGCAGCCCGCCGGATCGTTCCGCGGCCTGCCGGCCTGGGCGCCGGGGCCATTCGGTCCGGCCATCGCGCTCACCGGCCAGAACTACGTCGAGATCGGCCCGGCGCCGGATCTGGACCGCGCCGACAGCTTCTCGTACGGCGCATGGATCTATCCCACCTCCAACGAGGCCGGAGCGGTCCTCTCTCGCATGGACGACGCGGCGGCCAACCACGGCTGGGACATCTATCTCACGTCCGGCCGGGTCTACGCGCACCTCATCCACGCCTGGGAATCCAACGCAGTCCGCGTCAACACGAAGAACCCCGTTCCGCTCAATCGCTGGTCGCACGTCTTCGTCACCTACGACGGCTCGAGCAAGGCGCACGGCGTTCGCATCTACGTGGACGGCCGGCCGCAGGAGCTGGACTACACGCACGATTCGCTCACCGACACGATCCGCTCCACGGCGCCCTTTACGATCGGCCGCCGCACGCCCGGATCGCCGTTCCAGGGACGCATTGCAGACGTGCGCGTCTATGCCCGCCAGCTTTCGGAAGCCGAGGTGGCGGATCTCGCCCGGCTTGGCGCAGTCGAGCGCGCGCTCGCCGTTCCCGCCGCGAAGCGCACGGCGGAGCAGCGGGACGCGATTACGCGGGCCTATCTCGAACGCACGGACGCCACGTTCCGCAAGCTGGCCGCCGATCTCGCCGGCTGCCAATCCAAACGCGACGCGCTGGACGGCGAGATCCCGACGACGATGGTGATGCAGGAGCGGGAGAAGCCGCGCGACACCTTCATGCTGATCCGCGGCCAGTACGATAAACCTGGCGACAAAGTGACGCCCGGCACGCCGGACTGTTTGCCTCCGCTGCCGGAGGGCGCCCGTACGGGCGGCGGCGCGGCCGCGCCGCCGAACCGCCTTACGCTCGCCAGATGGCTCGTTTCGCCCACGCACCCGCTCACGGCGCGCGTCGCCGTAAACCGCCTCTGGCAGATGGTCTTCGGCACGGGCATCGTCAAGACGGTGGAGGATTTCGGAACGCAGGGCGAGCGGCCGTCCCATCGCGAGCTGCTCGACTGGCTTGCCACCGAGTTCGTTCGCACCGGCTGGGACCAGAAGCGGATGATGCGGCTTCTCGTCACGTCGGCCGCGTACCGGCAATCCTCCGCGGCATCGCCGGCCCTCCGCGAGCGCGATCCCGAGAACCGCCTTCTGGCGCGCGGGCCAAGGCAGCGGCTGCAGGCCGAGTTCATCCGCGATCAGGCGTTGGAACTGGCCGGCCTGCTAAACCCGGAGATCGGCGGCAAGTCGATCAAGATCTATCAGCCGCCGGGACTCTGGGAGGAGATGGCCTTCGGCGGCGGGTTCAGCGAGCAGACCTACGCGCAGGATCACGGCGACAAGCTCTACCGGCGAGGCATGTATATCTTTGCCAAGCGCACGGTGCCTCCGCCCTCGCTCGAGACCTTCGACGCGCCGAGCCGCGAGTTCTGCTATCCGCGCCGCTCGGTGACCAACACGCCGCTTCAGGCGCTCGAACTGATGAACGATCCCGAATACGTCGAGGCGGCGCGTAAGTTCGCCGAGCGTATTCTGACGAGCGGCAGATCGGACGCGAGCCGGATCGACTTCGCCTACCTTTGCGCGCTGGCAAGGCCGGCCCGCCCGGCCGAGCGCCGGATTCTGCTCCACCTGCTCCACGAGGAGCAGGCAGCCTTCCGCAAAGATCCCGTGAAGGCGGACATGCTTCTCAGCGTCGGCGACTCGGATCGTAACTTCGGCCTGAACATGGAGCAACTCGCGGCGTATGCCACCGTGGCGAGCGTCATTCTCAACCTCGACGAGGTAATCACGAAAGAGTAGATCGGCCGCAGATGAGCGGAAAAGGCACAGAAGAGATGGATTTCCGAAGAGAGTTCGAGCTGATGTTGACGCGCCGGCAGCTTTTCGGGCGCATGGCCTCCGGAATCGGCACGGCAGCGCTCGCATCGCTGCTCGACGAGCGGGTGTCGGCGAGCTCGCGTCATGCGAAATGGGTGAGCCGCGGCGTACTTCAGGCGCCGCACTTCGCGCCGACGGCCAGGCGCGTCATCTACCTCTTTCAGTCCGGCGGTCCGTCGCACATCGATCTCTTCGACCACAAGCCGGCGCTCAAGAGCCACCACGGCCAGGAGCTGCCGGCCTCCGTGCGGATGGGCCAGCGCATCACCGGCATGACCTCCGGCCAGTCGTCGTTTCCCTGCGTCGCGCCCATGTTTTCTTTCTCGCAGCACGGCAAGTGCGGCATGTGGCTCAGCGAGCTGCTGCCGCACACGGGCGAGATCGCGGACGACATCTGCCTGATCAAGTCCGTCAACACCGAGGCCATCAACCACGATCCCGCCATCACCTACATCCAGACCGGAGCGCAGCAGCCGGGAAGGGCGAGCATCGGCTCCTGGTTCTCCTATGGGATCGGATCGGAGAACTCGAACCTGCCGGCCTACGTCGTCATGATCTCTCAGGGCACGGGCAACCGCAACGATCAGCCGCTGTTCGGCCGGCTCTGGGGCAGCGGCTTCCTTCCCTCCGTCCACCAGGGCGTGAAGCTCCGGGCGGGCGGCGATCCCATTCTCTATCTGTCCAATCCCTCGGGGATCGACGCGCAGAGCCGCAGGAACATGCTCGACAGCATCGACGCGCTGGACCGGATGGCGGAGCGCGAGTTCGGCGATCCCGAGATCCCGACCCGCGTCGCCCAGTACGAGCTGGCCTATCGCATGCAGACGGCAGTTCCCGAGCTGACGGACCTTTCGAAGGAGCCGGACCATATCTTCGAGATGTACGGGCCGGATTCGCGCAAGCCGGGCACCTACGCGGCCAACTGCCTGCTGGCTCGCCGGCTGATCGAGCGGGGCGTTCGCTTCGTCCAGCTTTTCCATCGCGGCTGGGATCAGCACGGCAACCTGCCGACCCAGATCCGCGGCCAGTGCCATGATACGGATCAGCCCTCCGCCGCGCTCGTGAAGGATCTGAAGCAGCGGGGACTTCTGGACGATACGCTCGTGGTGTGGGGAGGCGAGTTCGGCCGGACCGTCTACAGCCAGGGCGCGCTCACGAAGGACAACTACGGCCGCGATCATCACGGCCGCTGCTTCAGCCGGTGGATGGCGGGCGGAGGGGTGAAGGGCGGCACGGTCTACGGTGCGACGGACGACTTCTGCTACAACATCGTGAGGGACGGCGTCCATATCCATGACCTGAACGCCACCATCCTCCACTGCATGGGGATCGACCACGAGCGCCTGACCTACCGCTACCAGGGCCGGGACTTCCGCCTCACGGACGTCCACGGCGCGGTAGTTCCGGGCCTGCTCGCCTAGCCCGAACGCCAGACGCCAAGCTTCTGCATAGGTGAGCCCCGCACGCCGGCTCAGTGTCCGAGGCCAAAGGTCGAGTCGGATACTCCTGACGTGGCGCCATTGGGGCATCTACGCCGAATCCACGTCGCCGCCGCTCATAAGGCGCGCGACGGAGAGGTCTTCGTCTAATTCGGGCCAGTGCAGGCCTCGGCCGCCTCCGCTGATCTGGTACCGGGCGCGCTGTTCCGGCGTCGCGTCGTGAAGCCTTGGCGACCAGATCAGGGGCACGCCCAGTACGCGTCCGTCCGTCAGGAATACCTGCATCGAATCTTCCGTGAATTCCACGGACGAGGCCAGCGCCGTGGTCGGCACGAATGAACGCCGCGCGCGGTGATCGTCAATCTTCAAAGTCGACATTCCAAGCCTCCACGAACTCGTCCGCGTGCTCGCGCACCAGCCGCTCGATCTCGTTCAAATCCCTGGCGCGGAATCCGTAGTTGGATTCCAGGGCGACGGGCCGGATCCAGAACTTCGCCCCATCGGCACCGGACTGAACGTGTATGTGCGCCGGCTCCTGGCCCTCGTTGCTATAGAAGAAGAACCTGAACCGGCCGATGAGCAGTATCGTCGGCGTAGCGATATTGTACCTGGTTCCCTGATCGTCCGGAGGCCGCGCGGAATCGCTACACAGCGCCGAGCCGTTTGGGGCTGACCCTGGGGCCGGGGACGAGAACGGCTGACCGGGGTGGGTCGACGCAGATTGGCTCGCCGGATTCGAAGCGGCGCTGCGTGATGCGCTGGTCCTCGGCGCTGCGAGCGAGGCAGCCCGCGGGGATGGGCCACGGCGCCGGCCGCGGTCGAGGCGCGGGCCGCGCCTCGCGATGCAGACCCAGCACACCCTGGTAGGTCTGGCTGGGACTGGAAGGTTCGGTTGCGAGAGGGCTATGGTTCGGCGAGGACGTCGTCGAGGAGAGCGAGAGGCAGCCCGGGCATTCGGCGAAATCCGAGGTCGTTGGTGACGAACAGCTTGCATTCGTGCAGAAGAGAGGTTGCGGCGTGGATGGCGTCCGGAGTCTTGAGCGCAGGCTGGGCGGCGCGCAGGCGAGCGGCCTCCCGAAGCACGGATTGCGAAACAGGCAACAGGCGCGTGTTGGCCTGTTTCCAGAGGTCCTCTCGCAGTGCAGCCCGAGTTGTGTCGCCATCGCGCAGCGGCCCGACGAGGGTTTCGAGAATGACCAGCTCACTGCTTACGGCGACGATCGATCCGGTCCTCACGGCGTTCCAGAGCGGACGGCACACTGGCGCATATTCCGGGTGCTTGTCTACGGTGTAGATGGCAACCTGGGCATCAACGTATACCCAACCTGACGTTGGGAGCATCAGCGATCCCACGAACGGCGCTCCTCCTGGAACTCCTTTTCGAGCCGCGCCCACTCTTCCGGCGTGCGCTCGACCGGCGGGAGCGAATCGAGGAATTCGATAACATCGTTGAACTTGCGGCCTGCGCCCGGTCCACCATTATCGGAAGGCGCGACGGTCACATCCACTTCCTCGCCGACGATCAGCTCCGGCGCCGAAACCTCGATTCGATTGCCGGGCAGGACTCGCGTCTTGAGCCGGATGGCAGCCTGTGTCATGGCCGTTCCTCCTAATCCCATTATACGCCTTTTGGGGTCTACAGCGCGCCGAGCTGTTTGAGGCTGACCCTGGGGCCGGGGACGAGAACGGCTGACCGGGGTGGGTCGACGCAGATTGGCTCGCCGGATTCGAAGCGGCGCTGCGTGATGCGCTGGTCCTCGGCGATGGGGGCGGGATCGGCGGAAGCTTCATTGGATGGCCGCCGCGATCACCTTCTCCGCGTCAACCTGACTGCTGCGGACGCGGCGTCTGCAGATACTTCTCCGGGAACTTCCACGGCGCGCGGTACTGCGGCCTGGCGAGCTTGACGGCCTGGGCGTCTCCGACGATCCGCTCGCCTTCAGGATCCCAGCGGACCTCGCGGCCGAGCCGGTAGGAGAGATTCGCGAGCGTGAGCGGAAGATCCACGCGCCAGTGGTAGTTGACGTTGCAGCTCGGCTGCTTGCGCGACTTCACGCAATCCAGCCACTCGCGCTCGTGGCCCGGCGACGGCGGAATCGACTCGGCCGGCGGCGTCGTATCCTTGAACAGCTCCCCCTCCGGCACGATGTCGCACCGGCCGTAGTCGGCCATCAGCGTTCCGTTCAGGCCATGAAAGTAGATTCCGAGCCGGCGCTCCGGCTTGCCGCGGCCGAAATCGAAGCCGAAGCTGTTGCAGCAGCTCATCGACCAGGTCATCGTGAGGCCCGGGTATTTCCAGATCACCTCCTGCGTGTCGGGCGCGTCGCCGTCCCCTTTGATAACGTAGCGGCCGCCGTAGCAGCTCGTTTCGAGGGGCGCGCCGAGGTCGAGCGCCCAGACGGGCAGATCTATGATATGCGGCGCCATGCCCGGAGTCCAACCGCCGGAGTAGTCGAAGAAGGAGCTGTGGAAGTAGGCGTCCTGGAAGAGCAGGCGATTGAAGTCGCGCTTCGGCGCCGGCCCCAGCCAGAAGTCCCAGTCCAGTCCCTCCGGCGGATCCTCCTTCGGCGCGTAGCCGATGCCATCCGGTCCCTGGTTCGTCACGTTGAAGGCGCGGACGACGCCGATCTTGCCGAGTTTGCCGGATCGGATCCACTCCACGACGCGGCGGTAGTTGGCCGTGGCGTGGATCTGCGTGCCGATCTGGCTGATGCGGCCGTGCCTGTTCACCGCGTTGCGGACGGCGAGCGTCTCGTCGGGATAGAGCGTCATCGGCTTCTGGAGATAGATGTCTTTGCCCGCTTCCACCGCGTTGATCGCGACGAGTGCATGCCAGTGCGGGGTGGTCGCGATGATAACTGCGTCCACGTCGCTTCGGGCCAGCAGCTCGCGGTAGTCGGCGTAGCCCTTCGCCGTGCCCTGGTGGGGCGCCAGAACGGCGTCGCGGCGCTCCTTATAGACGTCGCAAACGGCCGTCACCACCACATCCGGCTGATTGGAGCATGCGGCCAGATTGGCGTGTCCCATGCCGTTGACGCCGATAATACCGAGATTGATCTTCTCGCTCGGCGCGACCTTGCCGCCGCGGCCGAGGGCAGATGCCGGAACGATCGTGGGCGCAGCGAGCGCTCCCGTCGCCGCCATAATCACCTCGCGTCGCGAGGGCGAGCTTTTCGTGCTCATCTCATCCTCCCATTTCGGATCGCCGGTTGTAGATGCGCCACTGCTCGGCGCAGGCTGCGTCTGCAGATTTGCCGCCGGAGTGGATCCAGAGCCGGTAGCTCAGCGTCAGCGTCCTTTCGACGTTGAGCGGGTAGCGCGTTCCCGCGGTCGGGAACGTGGGCTGAAACCAGTCGATCTCGGGGAATTGGACCCAATCTCCGGGATATTCCGGGTTCTCCGCGCTCTGGAGAACGGCAACGCCTGCGGGCGTGGGGCATCCGCCGAAGCGGCCCGACATCTCCGCCCACGCCATGCGCGGCTTCGCCTCCGGCGGATCGGTGTGGACGACGATCTGCCGGCCCTCCACCGTGTTCATGCGCATGTTCAGCCCGCCGTAGTGGGCCATGCCGCGACGGGCGAGCGAGACGCCTTCCACGAGAGGCTGGAAGATGAATGTCAGGTCGGCAAGGCGTCCGGCGGACGTCGCGGCGTGTGCGGTTATGATGGCGCGCTCGTGCACGATGGGCTCTTTGTCTTCCCATCGCCACTCGCTTTCGGCGGCGATCCTCGCCGAGGAGGGCGAGACCGTCGTCGCGACGTCGCCTACCGGACGCGCAAACACCTTTTGCAGGGCATGCAGATCTCCGAGCTCGCCGCGATACTGCACTTCCGGCCACGCCCAGTAGATGCCGCGATGGTGCGGATGGTCGACGCACCAGTCCCTGGTCAGGACCTCGCCGTTCGGGCCATAGAGCGGATGGATGTAGTCGCCGCGCGGGCGGGCGTAGATCAGATTCGATTGGGCGATACCCTTCAGCAGCTCGCCCGGCTGGACGGTCGCATGGTTATACTGCAGCACGGCCTGGTCGTTCTCGACGATGCGGTACGGTCCATCTGCCGTGTCCGATGTGATCATGAACCGCGAGCGCGGCGCATAGGAGCGTTGGTCCATAGCGCTAGCCTCCCATCCCATTCACCGGTCCCAGCTTCCCGGGAGCTTGCCTGCCTTGCCCGGCGTCAGATGCGATTCCCAGTCGATCAGCAGCTTGCGCAGATCGGCGGCTGCGGCCGAGCCGGTCGATCCGGCCAGGTTATGCATCTCGCCGTGGTCGTCGCGCATATCGAAGAGCTGCTCGGTTGCGTCGCCCTGATATTTGATCAGCTTATGGTCCGACGTGCGGACCATCCTGCCGTTGGTGGCGGCCTCCGTAACGAGAAAATCGCGCCATTGGACCGGCCGGTCTTTGAGGAGCGGAACGAGCGAGCGGCCGCGGCAGTCCGGCGGGGAGTCGATGCCGGCGAGCTCGCAGAGCGTCGGCGCCACGTCCAGGCCGGAGACCAGATGCGTGCGGTCCAGCCTTCCGGACGCGAGTTCGCCCGGCCACGAGGCTGCGAACGGGACGCGCGCGACCTCGTCGTAGAAGAACATCTTCTGCCAGAGCTTGTGGGCGCCCATGCCGTCGCCATGGTCCGCAGTGAATATGATGGCCGTGCTCCGGTCCAGGCCGGTCTCCTCCAGCGCGTCCAGCACGGTGCCGATGTGCGCGTCCACCATCTCTACGTGGCGATAGTAGCTCCAGCGGTAGTAGCGCCACTGCCACTCCTCCCATCGGGCCAGGCTGCTCCACGTGGGTCCGCTGCGCCACGTCTTCACGAAGCTCTCCGGCTCGCGGCCGTCGTACAGCAGGTTCGGCCAGATCGGCACGAGCTGCCGTTCGACGTCCGGGTAGGGAAGCGCCTCCATCGGCTGCGTATGCGCGAAGATCCAGTAGCAGATGTCGTGCGGCTGAAGGAATCCCAGAGAGAGAAAGAAGGGATTGTCGGAGGGCCCGTGTGAGCGGAAGACCTCCCGCGCCGCCCGCGCCACGCTGGCGTCGCCGTGCTCGCCGAGGCCATGCCCGTGAGTCAGCACGCGGAAGCTGCGCGTGTGGTCGCGACCCGTCACGTGCCATTTGCCCGCGTAGAGCGCGTCGTAGCCCCTGGCGCCGAACCACTGGCCAAGGTCCGGCATATCCGGCTCGATCGGGAAGGAGTCGTTCCTGACCACGCCATTTTCGCTGGGCGGTCTGCCGGTATACCATGAGGCTCGCGCCGGGCAGCAGAGCGGGTCTGCCGAGTAGGACTCCTGGAAGGAGACGCCGCGAGCGACAAGCCGATCCATATTGGGCGTGCGAAGGTGCGGGCAGCCGTGGGCGGAGAGAGCTCCGGCGAACTGCTGGTCCGTGTGGATGAAGAGCAGGTTGGGCCTGCGCTTCGGCGCGCAGGCGGGGATTCCGCCAAAGAGAGCCGCGGCCGACGCAACGGCCTCTCGTCGCGTCAGCTTAGGGGCGTCGCTGCGGGCATCTGGATCGCTCATGCCGTAACCTCCGGAGCAGAGGCGGTGGGATCGAAGATATAGGCTCTTAGAGACGCGAGCACGATCACCGGAACTCCGGATTCGGAGAGCCACCAGGTCGTGGGCAGGATGCCGGCGCCGGTCTGGAGCAGACCTCGGAGGCGCATAGGACCGTCGGCCGTCTTCACCTCCGTCTCGGCGTAGGGGCGCAGGACCTGGTCCGTCCGCAGAGCGTCGAGCTCCTCCAGCATCGTGAAAGTCAGCGGGCCGGCTGCGCGCCGCGTCGTGTCGAAGAGAGACCAGCTTGCCACCACCGGCGGGGCGGCCCGCATGGCCGGCCCGCGGCTCCGTCGGATGCGCCCGCGCCCAACCTCGCCGCTATCGGTGCGTACGGGCGTCGGCGCCGGGCCCGGGCCGGTTGCGAAGAAGGCGCTGCGCCGCTCCCAGCCGAGGAGGCTGCCGACCGCGTCTGCGCGGCAGGATAGGACGGCGGAGGCGCGGTCTTCCTGCCCCGCCGGCAGCCCGATCCGCACCGACACTTTCAGGCGGTAGCGTCCGTCGGGCTCCGGCTCGCGCCTCAGGCGAAGCCCTCCGTACGGGCCGGTGAACCACGTCCGGTCCGGGTTGGGCTGAACGTCGAAAATGGTGTATGCGGCCTCCCATTCGCCATTCGGGCCGGCCCGGCCGACCGGCGCCGGAAGAGCGGCAAGCCGTTTAGCCGCGGCCGGAAAAGCCAGAGGCAGATGAACTGCGCCTTTCACGTCGGCCCTCCTAATGAAATAACTGTGACAGGATGAACAGGATGGACAGGATGGCTCCGTCCGCGCGTCCCTCGGATGGACTTGTCCACTTATCCTCATGTGCGCCGCATGCCGCCGGCCTTCCTTCCTGCAGAACGGCCGAGCGGTGCATTGCAAGCGATGGCCGGCCTGATTGGGAGCGCAGGAGATCGGATTGCGGCCAACGAAGAAGACGGTCGGCGCGCCGATAACGCGCGCAGGCGCACCGAAGCCGCGCTGAACGCGGACCCGCCGGGACCGGCTTCTTTCGATCTTCTCCTCTTGTCTTTTTTGCGCTTTTTTGCGCTTTTTTGCGGCCAATCTTATTGCGGCTGATGGGAACGACGAAAATGGCTGAAGAGGCTGATGCGGTCGGCAGACCGGTACGAATCGTGACGGTGAGTTTTCCTGATATCGGCAAGACGGTGCGAGAGATCGCTGCGCTTGTCGAGGAGGAGTGCGCGCGGGGGTGCGACATTGTCGCGCTGCCTGAAACGTGGTCGGGCCATGTTCCGGAGCCGCTCGACGGCGACGCCGTTCTCGCCATGTCCGCCATCGCAGCGCGTTACGGGTCCTACATCGTCTGCCCGATCGATCGCGTGGATGGAAGCACGCGGTATAACTCGGCCGTACTGCTCGACCGCGCCGGCCGCGTGGCCTGTGTGTACGATAAGGCCTATCCGTACTGGCCCGAGCTGGATCAGGCGCCGCCGGTGCGGCCGGGCCGAGGCGTGCCGGTCCACCAGGCGGATTTCGGCAGGATCGGCATGGCGATCTGCTTCGACGTGAATTTCCCGGCCGTCTGGCGGCAGCTCGCCGACCAGGATGCGGAGCTGGTCGTCTGGTCCAGCGCCTACTCGGCCGGCCTCTCCCTCCAGCCCCACGCCATGACCCACCAATACTACGTCGTCACCGCGACCTCGGCCTGCCACTGCCAGGTATTCGACATCACGGGAGCGCGCATCCTGAGCGAGCGAGCCGACGGCCTGCAGATCAGCAGGTTCGTCCTCGACCTGGACCGCGGGATCTATCATCAGAACTACAATCTGGAAGGACGCGAGAGGCTGCTCAGGGAGCGGGCGGACGACGTGGCCGAGGATCAGTGGCTTGAGGACGAGCAGTGGTTCGTGCTGAAGGCGATCCGGCCGGGAGTGAGTGCGCGAGCGATCGCCCGCGAATACGGCCTTGAGGAGCTGCGAGATTACAAGCGGCGCAGCCGGATTGGGATCGACGGTGTGCGGGGAATCGCGCTCGGCGGCGATCCGGACCGGGATACCCGGCGGTCCTGAACCGGCCGGCGTGAATGCGGCGCCGCGCGCTGCGCGTGCGCCCTCAGCGCCAATCGAGACGCGCGATGCTGAGGCCGCGGCGCGGATATTCGACGCTCGATATGTACCACCTGCCGTCTTCGCCCTGGAAGACCTCGGGCGCATGAGCGGCGAGCTCCGTGATGGGAGCGGCCGGATCGAAGTTGAGCGGATCGTCCGAACGGTAGACCCAGGTGCGGTGTTGATAGGCGCCGGATATGGTCTTCATGTCCCACTTGCCGTCGTAGCCGCACACGAATAGATAGAAGGCGCCGTTAACGCTGCGGAGGGAGGGCGACTCGGGCGCGATACCGTGCGGCATCTGCAGTATGACGTGCGGCTCGCTCCAGCCGCGCAGATCGGGGGACGTCCGCAGCATAACCCGGTCGACACTGCAGTAGACCATGTAGAAAAGGCCGTTATAGCAGAGAAGATCGGGATCGCGGGTTGTCGGCTCCTCGTGGAACAGCGCGCCGCACGGCCACCAGGAGGTGAGGTCCGTCGAGATCGCGAGCCGGATCGGGTCCGGGCCGTAGACCATGGCGTAGCCGCCGCTCCCGACCCGCATCACGCATGGGGCGTAGATGGGCGCGATCTCGTTCGGCCGATCGGCCGGCGCAAGAAGCTTGCGCTGATCCGTCCAGAGCCCTTCGGCGATGACGGAGGCGAGCGGGCCGGCGGGCGCGAGGGCGTGGAATAGCTGCTGCTCTCCGTCGTGGACGTTCGCCGGGCTGGTGATGGGATGCGTGATGCCTATCGCATGCCATCGCCCCTCCGGTCCAAGGACGATCGTATGGTCGTTCGGCACCCACACGTCGTAGCGCTTTCCGGCCGTCAGCTCCGCCGTGCTCGGTCCCGGGAAGATGTCCGCGCCCGGCCGATAGACCGTTATCCATGCCGAGGCGATGCGAGGCGTCACTATCTTCTTTCCTCCGGCGTCCGGATTGTTGGAAACCTCAGTTTGCTCGCACTGCTCCATCTGGACCGTTCCGCTTCGGGAGCCCGAGATGCGGTTTCCGCGCAGCACCAGTCCCCTGACGCTCGTCACGCGGATGGCGGGGACGGGGCAGTCCGAGATCGTGTTGTCCTCGATGCGGATATCCGTATGCGCGCCTGCCGGCGCGACCTTTCCGAAGCGGCTCGTCGATTCCACGACGATGGGCGTGCGCATGCAGTTGGAGATGGTGTTGTGGGCGATAAGGACGTGCGACGAGTTTCCGGCCTCGATCCACCAGGCTTCCGGCGACACCAGGACCGCAGCCATCCAGCCTCCCGTAATCCGGTTGCCGATGACCTGGCCGTTGCTTGCTTTGATCACCATGCCGCGCGAGCGATTGAATCCGAAGTCGCATCCCTTCACGAGAAATCCGTCGCCCAGCATCTTGATCGGAGCGACGAGCGATCCCATCGGCAGATCGACGCTGCGGTCGAGCACGACGACCGTGCCGTGGGTGAGTCCGCTCTTCCTGTACGGCTCGTGCATCGGCAGGCCGATGAGATAGGCTCGCTCGGCCGGCGTGATGTCGGCGTCCGGCCGGCTTTCGACGACGACGGCATCCGGCAGCCGCGCTCCTTCGCCGGTCAAGAGCTCGACGCGGTCGCCTTTAGCGGGCGCGGCGCCGTCGTGCAGGACGCGGAGCTGCGGTCCTTTGCAGGCGGTGACCATGGAGTAGAAGCCGTGGATATTGACGGCGTCGTCGCCCATGAACTTCGCCGTGCAGTCGACGATCTGCGGTCCGCGAGCGGCCTCAATGCTGTGGAAGGCATCGGCGTTGAGCGAGCGGAGGCGCGGAGAGCCGCGCTTGATCGGATCGTCCGCCGGCGGCCTGCGGTCGATCCTGCAGCGCAGATAGGTGCTGCCCTGGCACTGGTTCTCCAGGAAGCCGAAGCAGTTGGAGGCCCATAGCCGGATATCGACGAGGCGCGTATTGCTGGAACGGTATAGCGTGACGGCGTGAGGCACGACGCCGCCCGGCGCGCTCTCTGCGCCGACGGCGACGAGATCGCCGATCTGTTCGGGATCGTGCGGCGAGCCGCCCTGCCTGTGAACCCGGATGCGCTTCGGCGCGAGCACGTCCACTGCAGTCGGCGTATACGTGTCGCAGCGGAGGGTTCTGGTATCCGGACGGTAGATCTCGTAGAAGCTGGGACGAACGGCGGATGCGGGCGGATAGCCGTCGAAGAGCTCGATGGTGTGCTCGGACCTGTTCGGCGAGAGGGCGACGATGACGCCCTCGGAGTAGGGCAGGGGATCGTAGTCGATCGTCATCCCCTTCAGCGTGAGGCCGGAGCAGCCCTCGATTGAGACCGCGCACGTCGTCTGCGTGCAGACCATCTCGACGCGATCGGCGACGATCGTTATGTCATGGAGGTCCTTCAGGCGCAGATGCACGCCGTTTTTCGGCTGCACCCGGTACCGCCCCGGCGGAATGATGATCCGCTTATGGCCCGCCTTGACGGAGGCATCAACATAGGCCTGAAGGTCGAGCGGATGCGCCGGCGGCGAGCTCCAGGCCGGGGCCGCGATAATGAGAACAGATAATAAAAGAAAAGGCTTCACCAATCAGGTTCCCTCCCGCCGGAGCGGGCGACGGGTCGCTGTTCCGCGCGACCATGACAAGGCCCGGCCGAGTTATTGTCGTTGCGCCGGACTAAAGTCCTGCGCTAATCGGCCTGCGGCCATCCGTCCGGAGGACGGGACACCCGTTTCCGCCAGATCCGGGGGGATTCCCGGTTGCGGCGATCCCGCGACGGCGCCGCCGCGAGGCGCCGGACTAAAGTCCTGCGCTAATCGGCCTGCGGCCATCCGTCCGGAGGACGGGACACTGATCCGCGGAGATTCCGCGGGGTTTCTCAACACACGCTGCGCCGGGATCAGGCTCGATCGCCCGGCAGCTTGATGTCCAGATCTTTCTCGTGCGGCACGATGTAGTCGGTCGGGCCTTCGCTCGCCGGCCGACGCATCTCGCGGATGAGCGTGCTCAGCCCCTTCGGCGCGAGCTCCACGTCGCGGTCGAGCCGGATCGTGCGGGCAGCCGGCTTGCGCGGGCAGCCGGATCGCTCGATCTCGGCGTGAAGCGCTCGCGCCGCCTCGCCCCACGGCGTCGGGCGCAGATCGGAGTCCAGCCAGGCGGCGACATCCTTCGGCGCCGGATTGTTCGGGTCGACGACGTGCTGCAGGTACCAGTTCGACCAGCCGGAGACGTGGCCGATGCTTCGGCGAACCATCTCCGCCTGACCCTCCGCGCTTCTCTTACCATCCGGCGAGCTGAATGTGTACTCCTCGACGATGACGGGCATGGGCCGGCCGGCGTAGGCGAAGCGGGCCAACACCTCCAGCTCACGCACGATATCCTCCATCTTGCGACCTCGCGCCAGCTCCGCCTCCTCGCGATTGTCGTGGAAGGTCACGTAGTCGATGAGCGGCTTCTCCTCTGCCGGCGTATAGCCAAGGAAGTGGCGCGCGGCGCCCTCCCAGAGGTTCCATGTACGCTCGTGGTTGCTGATCGTCACCATGTGAGTGGGATCGGCCTTGCGGAGCGCCGCGATTTGCGGGCGGAAGAATCGGAACGTCGTCCATTCGCGGAAGTTGCTGTAGTCGAGGACGGCCCGGTCGCCTGCGAGGTAGCGATGCGCGTGCTCGTCGTAGGCGTGGCTGGCGGCCGGCACAGCCGAGAAGGCCGCATAGGATGCTCCGTGCGCCTTGTTGAGCGCCGCGACGGTATGGTACTTCGCCTCCAGCCAGGCCCTCCAGTACCAGAGCGCGATATCGCCGGAGAGCAGGGGCGCGCTCGGGTCGTCCGGCGTCCAGTTTCCGATCAGGTTGCCTTCCGGAATGGACCATTCGACGCAGGGCGAGTAGGAGAAGAGGGCCGGATTGCCGCGCAGGCGCTTGCCGAGAATCCGCCAGAAGTCGACGAGCACCTCGAGAGAATCGATACCGGCGTCGGTCTTCCAGGGCCTGCGCCCGAAGCACTGGCCGCCCTCGCGGAACCAGGTGAGCGTGTGGCCGCCCCACTCGGTCAGGGCGGCCTCGGCGCGGATGTGATGCTTTGTACAGAGGCCGAGGAAGTCGTCCAGGTTGTCGAGGTAGCCGGGCGCAATGCGCGCTTCGCCGGGGAGTTGCGGGTCGGGCAGCAGGTTGGAGATCGGCAGGAAGACTTTGAGGAGGTTGAGTCCCACGCCCTCGCAGGCGTCGAGGATCCGGTCGTAGCGGTCGTGAGCGTAGCGCGGGCCGAAGATGTTCAGATCGTCCATTGAGGTGAGAACCAGGTTCGATCCGAACGGGATGAAGCGCCTGTGCGTCTTCGCCGTCTCGAAGGACCAGTGGTCGGGCGCGACGCGTATGATCTCGTCGTCCGGGGGCGGTCCCGCGGCAGCGCGCGTGGACGCCGCGGCGGCGACGGTCAGAACGGCGCCGCCCAGCAGGACCTCGCGCCGGCCGATACGTGTGGGGCTCATGCCGATGTCTCCTAAGGCTTCTTTTCCTTGACCATGCGCACGCCGTCGTCCTGGATGAGCTTTCCCGTTACCCGATCCCAGCGGCGCGTGCGGACCGGAATATGGTGCGCGCCGTGGCAGTCCGTGCAGACCTTGCCCGTCGCGGAGGCAGAGGCGATCGCCAGGGACTTCGCGTGGAAGGCCTGCCGGATCCGTGCGTCGACTTTGCGCAGCCCGGCGGCGGCGTGACAGGCGCTGCATGCGGCGGCGATCCGCTCGTTCGGGAACATGATGTCGGGGGGTGTGACGTTGTTTTCGTCCGAGGCGTGCTTATCGGACCGGCCGTGACAGCTTCTGCAGCCCACGCCCGCCTGCTGATGCGTCCGCGCGAGCGGCTCCGCCTTGAAGTTGACGTGGCAGACGAAGCAGTAGGAGTTGTCGGCCGGCTTCGCCGCCTTAGCATGCTGCGCTTTGCCGGCCGGCGACGGCGGAGCGGCGGCGAGCGCCGTTCCCAGGAGGATGCCCGAGAGCGCGACGCCCAGCAACCCACGAGCAACCGGCCCGGCGAGATCAAACATATTTCGAGATCGTTCCATCCTGCCCATCCTGCCCATCCTGTCCATCCTGTCCTGATGGTCCGCCGAGATCAGACGTACTTCCACTCCCGCAGCCACTCGTAGTCCGGCGGCAGGTTGGCCCACATCTCCTCCGT
>Ga0181529_10003186_pt1 | contig 18906 bp, 16 predicted proteins | sample PEATcosm2014_Bin_36_FD_119763 | JGI IMG/M metagenome (GOLD analysis project Ga0181529, IMG submission 119763) | Peatland microbial communities from MTU Mesocosm Facility, Houghton, MI, USA - PEATcosm2014_Bin10_30_metaG | ecosystem: Environmental > Terrestrial > Soil > Wetlands > Peat | place... | reverse complement strand
CCACCACGATGCGCGTGCTGGCCTGGAAGACCACTCATCCGCATCCGCCCGGACTGGCCCGCCGGATGGCGCCATTCGCAGGACAGAACCTTATCAGCACAGCGGTGGCAATGGTGGTTTGGGGCCGCTCGGAAGTTCTTTTGCTTGAGTATTTCAATGCCGACAAAAGTCAGGTGTCCTTCTATTCCGTGGCATTCACCATGGCCGAGATGTTGCTGCTCGTCGCGACTATCTTCGGTTCGGCCGCCGGCGCCACCATCTTTGCGCAATATGGAAGAGATAAGTCGAAACTGCCCGATCTGGCCGCATCAACCTTTCGCTATATTGCGCTGATGTCCATCCCTCTGCACTTCATCGCCGCCTCGCTCGCCGCCTCCGCCTTGCTGGTTGTCTATGGCGATAAATTTGCCGGCGCGGCAATGGTCGTGGCACTGGCGCCTCTGCTCTGCGTATTCAAGGCATTTCTCATGCCCGCTCAGAATCTGCTTGAGAGCATGGAGCGGCAGCGTTATGTTATCGGCGCCACGGCCTTTGCGGGAGTAATCGATATTGGCGTGGCCTGGTATTTCATTCCCATGCACGGCGCGGTGGGTGCCTGCATCGGCAATGGCGCCGGTCAGTTCATGGCCGTCGCCATTCTGTGGATCATCTCTGCCCGCCTCTACCAAGTGAAACTTCCCTGGATGCTGGTTGCCAAGCTGGTTTTTATCAGCACGCTGGCATCATTGACCGCGCATTTTGTGGCTGCGCGCCTGACGCCTCTAAAAGCTGTTCTATGGGGCGGGAGTGCGGCATTCTTTGTTCTTTTCTTTCTTGTTTACCTGCTGCGCGTGCTTGAACCTGAGGACTACACCCGGCTCAAGCAACTGACTGGAATGATGCCCCAGCCAATCTCCCAAATTGCTGAAGAGGCTGTGGCGCTGCTCGTCCGTCCCGAGCGCGGCAGCCCAATCAGGTATCGGAGTTATCCGCTGCCCAGTAAGAATGGTTCGGTTATTTCCAGAATATTGAAGATGTATCATCTTCTGCTATCGGACGAGATTCGCAAGCAGATATTGAATTACAGAGAAGCCACCAGGGGAGTTGCTTTGAAATTGAAGCTGACGTCCATTCCAGTCGATGCCTGCCTGCGCGGCGGCGACGGCGGCGTGAGAGCAGCTTCCTTCGCCCGCTTGATCGGCGATCTTCGCTTGCCGTCACAGCACATCTCACAATGGCCGCATGTCAAACTTCTTCAGCAGTTCGATGTTCTCGGCCAGCACCTTTGGGATGAGGGAGTTTTTGAAACTACAGAGTATTATCAAAGCGCAGTGAGAAATATCGAGTTATTCGGTAATTACTTTGATGCGGTCTTGCCTTCTCAGATTCGAAGAGGCGCAATGCGTTTCGTTCGTTCCTATCAAAATGTTGATGCAGCCGAGGATTATCCCGAAATTGACGGTTATATTCGGAACCCATATGAGTATATTTCCGTTTATCCAATCAAGGATTCGACTTATTATCAGGTTTGCGAGGGCCATCACCGGCTGGCCAAGGCCTACGCCTCTGGCGTCAAAAAGGTTTCCGGCCTCATCCTGCACCCCGCGGTTACCACCCCCTTGCAGGATTTATTACGTGAGGTCTTATGGCTGAAAGGACGGAAGGAGTTATATCAGCCGATTGATTCACCGGAAGTAGCACAGTGGACCGTGGTCAGGCGCTGCTCGGACAGGCAGGCTAAAATTGAGGCTTTTCTGCGCGCTGAAGGCTTGATGCCCCCTGCCGCTCAAAGCTGCCTTGATGTGGCCAGCAGTTATGGGTGGTTTGTTTCCGCCATGACAAAGGCCGGCTTTCGAGCTGAGGGCGTGGAGCGCGACCCAAATGCAATTTCGGTGGGAATGATGATGTATGGCCTGAATCATGAACAGGTGCATCGCGCCGATGCTGTAACATTTCTTCGCGCGCTTCCATGCAAATACGATGTCATCACTTGTTTCAGCCTTCTGCATCATTATATTTTGAAAAATCTGAACGCCAGTGCGGAAGAGTTGATTCAATTACTGGATTCCGCCACGGGTCATGTCCTGTTCTTTGATACTGCCGAAAGTCGGGAATATCCCGGACAATTGCCTGTTGAATGGGATGTCGACTACATCCATCACTGGCTTGAAGCGAATACAACATTCTCGCGGATCATCCGTCTCGGACCGGACGAAGACTGCGTTCCTCTCGATTTGAAAAGTTTTGGGCGAATGCTGTTTGCCTGCGTCCGCTGATCTTGAAAATTACGCTTTGACCGGGATATGGTCACCCGCCCTTTCGCCAAACGAGGTTCCTTACGCACGATCTTTGTGCGCTGGGGTGGCTAGTACGCGACAGGATAGGGCACCTGCCCCAAATGAAGACCTACCCCACCGACGGCAACCCGGCAAGAGCCATGGCGATCTCTTCCTCCGGGTACTCGTAGTTTTCGAGCTTGCCGGCTTGGTAGGCGATGTAAGAGGCCATATCGAAGTGACCGTGGCCGCTGAGGCCAAAGAGGATCGTCTTCGCCTTGCCTTCCGCTTTGGCTTGAAGCGCCTCGCTGATGGCCGCGGCGACGGCATGGTTGGACTCCGGCGCGGGAATGATGCCCTCGGAGCGGGCAAACTGAATTCCGGCGGCGAAGGCGTCCAGTTGCTGCACGCTGGTGGCTTCGATCAGGCCCAGGTCCATAACGTGCGAGACCAGCGGTCCCATGCCGTGATAGCGCAATCCTCCGGCGTGGATGCCGGGCGGAATGAATGTGGAGCCGAGGGTGTGCATCTTGACCAGCGGCGTCAGATGGCCGGTATCGCCGAAGTCATAGGCGAAGTGGCCGCGTGTCAGGCTGGGGCAGGCGGCCGGCTCGACGGCGACGATGCGTGCCTTGCTTTGGCCCTTGAGGTTGCGGCCCACATACGGCAGCGCCAGTCCGGCAAAGTTCGATCCACCGCCGGCGCAGGCTATCACCACATCCGGCTCATCGTTGGCCATGGCCATCCCCTCGATGGCTTCCAGGCCGATCACCGTCTGATGCAGCAGAACATGATTGAGCACGCTGCCCAGCGCGTATTTGGTGTCGGGATCCTTGGCGGCCACTTCCACGGCCTCGGAGATGGCGATGCCCAGCGAGCCGTTGGAGTCCGGATGGGCGGCAAGAATGGCGCGGCCGGAGTCGGTCGTATCGCTCGGGCTGGCGATGCAGGTGGCGCCGAAGACCTCCATCAGCGCGCGGCGATAAGGCTTCTGATCGTAGCTGACGCGCACCATATAGACCTTGCAATCCAGGCCGAAAAACGCGCAGGCCATCGACAGCGCCGAGCCCCACTGGCCGGCTCCGGTCTCGGTCGACAGATGCTTGGTGCCTTCCAGCTTGTTGTAATAGGCCTGCGGCAGGGCGGTGTTCAGCTTGTGCGAGCCGGCCGGGCTTCCGCCCTCGTACTTGTAATAGATATGCGCGGGCGTATCCAGCGCCTTCTCCAGTCGGCGGGCGCGGAAGAGCGTCGAGGGACGCCACTGCGCGTACAACTGCCTGACCTCGGCGGGAATCTCAATCTCCCGCTCCTGGCTGACCTCCTGCATAATCAGGCTCATCGGAAAAAGCGGCGCCAGATCATCCGGCCCAATCGGTTGAAGCGTACCGGGGTGCAACGGCGGAGCCATCGGCTTGGGCAGGTCGGCGGCAAGGTTGTACCAGGCAAGAGGAATGCGGTTTTGCGGAAGATTGTATTGGATGGTTTCCATGCGGAAATTCTAACAGCCTGGACGGCAGAACTGGCAAAGAGACCGATGGAAAGGCGCAGAAGAAGCTTGCGGTCTGCACCGAATGAAGCAGTAAATTCTCCACACAAGGACTGATGTGCAGGTTTCCATTGAACGTTAGTTTAGCTAACAGTAGACGAAAAGAATGAATTCAGGCGGATTGCGCTCAAGCGCCCGATCCCCTTCGCGCCGCCTGATCACCTTATTTGTCCCTGCACGCAAATCTTTCATTTGAGGTCACCAGAGATGCAAAGCATTTCATCAAGAAGTCATGCCAGAAATCAAAGCGAAGTAAAAAAGCGAAGCACGGCGGCAGTATTTCTGTCGCTTTTAGCCATGGTCACTCTACTCTTGTTATCCGCAGGTCAACTTGTGGCGCAGGGCTGCATTCTGGCGCGGTCGCCGGAACAGAATGCATTGCCTACAGGCCAAGGAGGAACCCTGGAGCCGGGGCACTTTCAAATTACGATTGGCGAGCGCCACCAATTCTCTTACCAGCATTATGTCGGCGATACCTACCAGGAGTACCGGGCACAGGACAAGACTCAGGTGGAAAACAGGATCAATCTGATTACCACGAATCTGACTTATCAATGGACGCCGAAGGTCAGCTTTGAGATCGATATGCCGTGGCTCTTTGCCTCGCGCAAAAGTCAGAATTCACCCATCGAGTACCAGTCCACCGGCCTTGGAGACACCATCATCGGCGCCAATTACTGGATTCGGAATCCAGAGCACGCACCGCGCGACAACTTCTCCGTTGGCCTTGGACTGCTGATGCCCACCGGCAACGACGATGTGGAGAATACGGTGGACACCAACACCACCGGAACTGGAGCCGCTGTGGAAGTGACAGCGCCCGTGGATTACTCGATTCAGCCCGGCAATGGAGGTTGGGGATTGGTGATGCAATGGATGGGATTCCGGCGCATTGGAAAAAACCTGACCTTCTATACGGATGGGGATTACATAGCCACGCAGGGTGGCACCAACGGCGTGCAACGAGGAGCCACTCTTTCCACCAAGACCCCGCTGGATAACTATGTTGCCATCTCCGACCAATATCTTTTGGAAGCGGGCGTTGCCTTTCCGGTGCATCGCATCAAAGGACTGAGCGCGACCTTTGGACCACGGGATGAGGGCGTGCCCGCCTACAATCTCTTTCCCAACAGCAATGATGGCTTCCGCAGACCCGGATTCGCAGTGACCGCCGGACCTGGAGGTCAGTACGGGCGAGGATCCAACACACTCTCTGCGGGCGTTTACAAGGCCATTCACCGTGATCGAACGGTCAGCTATCCCGACTCAGTTTATGACGCCCATGGAGACGCCGCCTTTGCGCAGTATGTTTGGCTGGCAAGCTGGACACATCGCTTCTAAGTTGGAGAGGTATGTTTCAGACATTATCGATGATGCTTCCATTCCCAGGTTCCGCAGATTGGAACCTGGGAATTTGCAACTGGTTTTTCAACAAGGAATAATCCATGAAGATATCCGCATGGGCACGAACGGCTCTCGCCTTCTGCTTTCTGATTTCATCGGCGCAGGCCAAGCGCGCTCCCAATCTTGAATTAAGGGATCTGGCTGGGCATACACATAAGCTTTCGGAGTTACGCGGCAGTATCGTGGTGATCAACTTCTGGGCGACATGGTGCGTGCCATGCCGGGAGGAGCTGCCGTTGCTCTCGCGGCTGAGCCAACAGTTCAAGGGAAAGAATATCCGCTTTATCGCAGCTTCCGCGGACGAGCTGGAGAATCGCGTAAAAGTGGATCAGTTTCTAAACCACAATCCCCTCGCGGTTGAGGTATGGCTGGGCGCGGATTTGGATTCTCTGGACCGTTCAGGATTGGGCAACGAACTCCCCGCCACGATGATCCTGGATGAACAGGGCGAGATCATTGCTCGCATTGAAGGCGAGGCGCGCGAGGGAGATTTGAAAGCGCCGCTGGATTGGCTGCTCAACGGCAGAAACGGCCCACCGCCGCCTGCGATGATCAACCGGTATTGAGTCAGTTCTGCGCGCGCAAGGCGTTCAGTTGCCCGGTCCAAGTGCCGTTATTGAAGGTGATGCCACCCATGATCAGGCCATCATCCGAGACGGCAAGCCGATATCTATCCAAGCTGAAGATGGTATTGGGGTCGTCTTTCTTGTAGCCGTTCAAGATTAGTAACCCATCGCCTTTACGTTCGCCCTTGACGAACTCCGTGGCGGTCATGCCGACCTTGGCAGCCACTTCAGCAGGGGCGCTTGCTGGAACTTTTCGCAATGTCCAGACAATTGCACCACGAATGGAACCTTCGCCGGTGGCCGCGCAACTTCTGCAGCCAGGCCCCGTTTCCAGTGTGATGGTGGCCGTAAAAGAATACCCCGTAGGGTCGATCCAGATTCCGCGCCACTCCCCGGCAACACTGTTCGATTGCGCGCGGCAAACCAAGCTGCCCAGCAAGAGCAGACACAACAGAAGAAACCGGTTCTTCATCGTTCTTCGTTCCTTTCGCCTGAAAGGCATGCAGTCATTGTACGTCCAGGCTGGAAGGAAGCGCTGCAAAGAAGATGGACAGATGCGTTTTTCTGCACAGAACAGAGCGTGAATCCCCCGCAGGGGGCGGCTTCGCTTTAGAGTTGCATGGAAAATGGTTCCTCTTTGGCAATCTTTCGAGAGAGCTGGGCGGCTTTCTGGGAGCGTTCAAAAGCCTGCCGAGTCAGTTCGGTATCGCTGGCATGATCGCCCGTGCTGTGTCCGCAGGCAGCCACTGCGTGGGCGTGCGCTGCATGGTTGTGGAGTTCCGCGGCTTGGGAATGTTCGCTTTGGGGCATGGAAGTCTCCTCTTCAGGCAAGCGTATGGGCCGCCTGTACCAAGAGTCTTCCACTTGAGCGCGGAGAGCACTGTGCAATCCGGGACAGGTGCTGCTAAGCGCGATTCAAGCGTCGGCAAGGGAATAGGGTTAAGTCGGGCTGAAAAATCGAGTGAGTCCAAAATGGGACAATATTTACAATTAGTCGCGCCTAAGACTGTCTTATTCCTGTACACTGGAGGCGCTATGAGCTGCATCTTCTGCAAGATTATTGACGGAAGCATCCCTTCCACCGCCGTTTATCAGGACGAGCAGTGCTACGCCTTTGCCGATCTTCACCCGCAGGCGCCGGTACATATTCTGGTTACGCCACGCGAACATATCGCGTCCCTGGCCGATGGCATTGAAGGGGATCGCGCGCTGCTTGGCCACCTGCTGTGGGCCGCGGCGCAGATTGCCCATTCGAAGGGCCTCGGCAAGGGCTACCGCGTGGTGATCAACACCGGCGAGGACGGCGGTCAGACGGTGGATCATCTCCACGTACACCTGCTCGGCGGTCGCGCAATGAACTGGCCGCCGGGATAAGGACTAAGGGACTATCAGGCAATCATGTTCAAAGAATTTTCAGGTGCTTCACGGCGAGAATTCTGAACCGTACCCTCACTCTTGACCTCGCGTCTCATGTGAGCCGCCGATCCAATAACCATCGTTTTTCGTTTGAGTCTTCCGCCGTGCTCATTTCGGAAGAGACTGTTTTTCCGTCAAGCGCTCAAAATGAATCACGTAATGGAACAAAGGCTCAACCAAGGTCATATCCAGGGCCATTCCGTCGGCTGTCATCTTTCCTGAATAGGCAGCCTGGCCAAAGGAAATTGAAATGTTCCTTGAATCCTGGTCATAAGTGACCGTGTGCGCCAAAGCGCCTTTGATTTCTTCATAGGGGACATCGAGGTAGGCTCTCAGACCGTCTTCGGTATTGGAGATGTGAAAGATCTTTTGCACTTTGGTGCTTCCCCAATCCTCGAAGCCGGCCCAATCACCACAAACGGGGGTTGGCGGCGCCGGCTTGGGAGTCTTCACCTGCCATGTGAGGCGCTTGAAGTTGACCGGCCAGGAATCCTCCGAGTCTTTGATCACGCCCATCATCTCCGTGCCCGAAGGGCTGACGGTGGCTTCATAGAAGTACACAGAGGGATAGGCCGCAGTGCCCTCCTTGTTGAGCTTGTAAGTCTTGAAGCGGAGCGTTAAATGGCTTCCGTCGAAGGAACCGCCGATGGCCGGCCAACCGTAGGCGTTCTCATCCGGGAAGTCTTCAAGCGCAGTCATCTTTCCATCTGCGTTGGTGTTCATGTGCAGAAGGATATGGTGAACGACTCCCTTGATTTGTGCATCACCCTGCCAATCGCCGGCAAGCGGAAAAGCTTGCGGACCGGTTTGCGAATTTCCTGAAAGCGGATACAGCGCCCATCCGAACAACAGGAAAATCAGGATGAGTGACTTCATGCAGTACCTCGATCAGGCGCCAGGCGACCGTGAGAGGAAGAATCGCAACCAACTTGTATCACGATTGGTGTTAACACGTCCTGGTCCCTGCTTTCCTACATCGGCTGCGGCGTGTTGTCTTCTTCCTCTTCCACGCCGTAGCGGCGAAGAAGATTGGGCAGCGTCTGCGAGAAGGCTGAGCGCGGCATCACCGAGTCGCAGCCAGCTTCAATGGCCTTGGCCTTCAGTTCGCCCTGCAAGTGGTTGAGAAACCCAATAATGGATGTCGCCTTCTTGAATTTGGCCTTGAATTTGGGAATCAAGGAGATCGGTTTGGCATTCAGGTTATTCAAGTCAAAGACCAGCAACTTGGGGCGTTGATCTTCCGGCAAATCTGCCAGCCGGCCCACAATATCCTTGTCGCCCTTGACGAACTCCACCTTCACGCCGAGTTTGCGCGCCGTCTCTTGAATCTTGGCCACAAAGAAGAGATCCTCGATAAAGCAATAGATGCGGGGCACAGCGTCAGGGCACACGGCAACCAGGGGCGCAGGCTGGTAAACATCCATGTATTGGCCGCCGCCGTTGCGGCCATTGCTGGTGAGTTGAATGGTGGAAGGCGGACCATCCGCCACGTTACCATTCACCACGCGGTAGCTGTGGTCCATGGGGCCAACAAACTCGCGCGGACCCTTTTGTGTCCCTTTGCGCTTGCGCTGCGACTGGACGGAAGAGCTATTTCCGGGTTGTGCGCCCGCGTTGGAATTCTTCGGAACAAAAGCCTTTTTCTTTCGGCTCTGATTGGGCTGCGCGTCTTGGCGACGGCCCTGAGGCTGGGGCTGCCTGTGCTTGGGGGCGCGTTGCGGGGGCGGTGGAGGCAGCGTCTGGGCGGTCGTCTGTGGAAGCTGCGTTTGTTGCGCAGGAGCGGCTGATGACTGGCTGCTCTTGTTTTTACGGCGCCGGCGGCGACGCCGATGCCCCTGCTGCTCCTGGCCAATGGCCAGTTCCGGCCCCATCTCTGTTTGAGGCTGTATCGATTCTGTCGTCATGCTTGAACTTCCTGATGGATTGCTCTTTGTTGCATTGCGTTCTATCGTTCAGCGGCCACAGCGACGCTGAACATCCTTTACCCGCCGCCTGAATCTTGGCGGGAAAATACGACGGTGTGCGGCAAAATACGACACAGGAACACTTTTCCCAGGCATCGAAACCAATCTTCGCTTCATTCAGGACGAATCCCTGAGGTTGCAGCGCTCTTGCAGGTTCCAGTAGCTTCCGGAGTTCTTCCAACCAACTCACGCACCCTGCCGCAGCATTGATTCAAACTCTGCGTTCGATGAAAAAATGCGGCTATATCGCTGCGCACATTCTATCCGGGGAAACCGCTCCGCCCTGTTATGAGAATACTATCGGCAAGAGCCGCGCCTTCCTCAGGTTATGCCCTTCCTATGAGAAGCTCGACCGCCTGTAGTTTGCAATGAATGTGTCGGTCCGGCGAAGCTTCCTTGCTCGCGGCGAGCTTGCACTGCCCCATTCGGGGGACTCGCGTCAGCCGCTTGATAGGCTTCTCTGATAGTACAGCGACCGGTTGCAACTGGCAAGCGAAACTCCACGAATTTGGTTTGGGTGAAGTGCAGCGCCGGCCTCACGACCGGCTGTGACATGAGCCTCCCGGCCCACGTTTGCTGATTTACAAGAAGATTTACCCAAGTCAAGAACGTGGAGTTGCAGCCTTTGAGCTTACTTGCCCGCCGCCGCGGAGGCTGCCGCTTTGCCGTGCATCGCATCGGAAAAGTATTTGCCCTCATCGGTCAGCGCAAAGCTATCCCACGAGGAGATCATGCTCGGCCCCCACTCCGGATCAAAACACCAGACAACCCAACTGATGCCTCTTGATTCCAGGTAGCTGGTGATCTGGTCTCCGTAGGCCAGGCCCTCATCCTTGGGACCGTAACTGGTGCTGAAGCCAATCTCGGTGGCGATGATTGGATAGCGGTCAGCGGCAAAGCCGAAGTCCTCTTCCCATTTGGGCGGCCACGGCTGCTGCCTTTTGTTCGGATAGGGATGGACCACATATCCAATGCGCTCGGCGCGGATGGGCGCGTCGCGCAGCGGAGCAAGGTCATACGCCCAATCGAGTCCGGCAACCAGCGGTATGGCCTCGCGGTTGGTGGCGCGAATCACTGAGATCATCTGCTCATTGATCTCGCGCCATTCATCCCAGCTCATCGTTCCAAGCTGCCCGTTGAAGAGCGTCGGCTCGTTGAAGATCTCGAAGAAGGCCACCGTGTGATTGCCTTTGAAGTGAGCCGCCATCACGCGCCAAAAGTTAAAGCTCTCCGGCAAACTGGTCTCATACATGGGGTCCTGAAAGAGGCCCTGCTTCAGATTGCCGATCGAGTGCCAGTCAATATCAACATACAAACCCAGCTCGGTGGACCACTCGACAGCCTGATCGAGCAGGGCGAGATAGTTCTTCACGCCGCGCCCGCGCCACGCCACCGGATGAACCGGAATGCGTACGATCGTGGCGCCGGTATCTTTAACCTTGGCGAAGAACTCCTTGTTCCAGTGCCCCTCACTCTCAACCTTGTCGGGATCGCCGATGTTGACGCCGCGCAAGAGTACCGGCTTGCCGTCGGGATCGACAAAGCGATTGCCGCGCACCGAGATCAAAGGCAGCTTCTTGGCGTCGGGGCTGTTCAGAGGCTGGGTCGAATAGGCAGCGTGCCACCAATCGTTCACCTTTGCGGCGGGCGGGTTCGCTGTTTGAGCTAAAGCATTGATACTGAATAGGATGGCAACTACGGAGAATGTGTACCGTTTCATCGGGATTACTCCACTGAGAAGATTGAGTCAAACTCCGATTGGCATCAGAGCGAATGGCCTATAGAAGATCATAGACGCTCCTGCCCTGCCCTTCGCCGCATGGGTGAAAAGGGAGGGGTGAAAGCATTGATACAACCTGTTCTAGCTAAAGTTATGGGGCCCGGCAGCAGCTTCCGCGCGCGGATCAGAGGCGCGCTGGGCTGATTGAATGGCTGTAACGCCGCAGTCTGCGTGGCCGCACAGGCAGATGATCTCCAACTTGTGGCCGATGCCCTCGCAATGATCGCTGCAATACTTTTTCTTTTCCGGGGCAAGGCAGGTGCAGGTCATATTCGCGCACTTTTTCTGATTCGCCATAATCCTCCTTTGCCGCTCTCCTTGGCGCACCTAGAGAACCGGAAAATAGGTTCGCCGAAGAGAAACGACGCTGTGATAGTAGCGCAAAAAACTTTGCGTGTGCGAGAAAAATCAACCGCGAACCGGAGCGATAGTTCCAAACCAGATTACAAACTGTTCCCCATCCTGAGATAACCGGCTCCCGTTGAGCACTACGATAAATAAAGTGACTACAACACACATCAAGCATGCGACGGTCGAGGTGGCCGAAGGCTCAACCCACTCGGCGGATGGAACGCGCATTGGCTTTCGCCGCCTGGGCCACGGCCCGGCGGTGGTCTTTGTGCATGGCAGCGTCTCCACGCACACCGATTGGATGCCGGTGGCGCGGCTCTTGGCAGATCGCTTTACTTGCTTTGCCATGGATCGTCGTGGACGTGCCAGGAGCGGCGAAGGCGTGGGACCGTATTCCATCCAGCGCGAGTACGAGGACATTGAGGCCATGCTGGCCGTAGCCAAATCTGAATCAGGATCTGAAGCTATGCTGGCCGCTCACTCCTACGGCGCCATCTGCGCGCTGGGCGTGGCCATGCGTCATCCCGTTCCGAAGCTGGTCCTCTACGAGCCGCCCTTGCCCGTGGGGGGATTGATTGCCGGCGAAAACTTGCCGCCCTACATCGCCGCCATCGAGCAGGGTGATCTGGACAAGGCACTGGATTGGGGCTTGGCTCGCTTTCCGCGCATGCCGGCGAAGTCGATTGCCCTGCTGCGCGCTTCGAAGGCATGGCCAAACCTGCGCTCGCTGGCCAAAAGCTGGATTCGCGAGCTGATTGAAATGGACGCGCACAGCCCGGATGTTGAGCCGTACCGAGCGCTGGCTTGCCCGTCGCTGCTGCTGGCCGGGAGCCTGAGTGCAGAGCATCCGATGCTGGACGCCGCGCGCGCGCTGGCCGAAGTTCTGCCGGGCGTGCGCTTCGAGTGGCTGCCCGGTCAAGGTCACGGCGCAATGCGCGCCGCGCCGGAGATGGTGGCCCGGCTGATCGACGAGTTTCTGGGCGGGTAATGATTCCTCAACTTTATAGAGTAGGAAAAATCGTTCAGCGGGGAACTGTATTCTCTTCAAACCATTGGGCTAACTGCTCTTCGGAGATTTCGCCGGCGGCAAGCGCCCAGAATGTCAGAACCCGGTCTTCCTTGGTTGCAGTCAATAGCCAGCCATTCAATCGAAGGAAGGTTACGGAAACCGTAAAGGCCGTACGCTTGTTTCCATCGGCAAAAGGATGATTGGCTACGATGCCTTTGGCGTAGGAGGCAGCAAGCAGGGCAAGCGAAGGGGCTTGTTCCGAATAAGCAAAGAGATTTTTGGGCCGCGCCAAAGCGGACTCCAGTAGCCCGAAGTCGCGCACACCCTCCATGCCGCCGTGCCGCATCAGCACTTCCTCGTGCATGGCCAAAACCACGTCCTGCCGAATCCAGATTGGCCCGCTCATTCAGCAAGCCTCTGCAAAACGTCCCGATTTTCGCGCATCACCTCTCGCGCAGCTTCCATCTGCGTTGCAAAATCCTGATCGAAAGGAACAAGACGAATGCCCTGAGAACCCTCCGTGATGTAGAGCGAATCGCCCTTCTGGACATTGAGTCGCGCCAGCGTCTCTTTGGGCAGGATGATTCCAGCGGAGTTGCCGATAGCGATGATTTTTGCGGTCGTGGCCATGGAAGGCCTCCTGTTCAGGTCTAAGTATAACATAAGTTATAACGTCATTGGCTCCGTGATCATGTAGAGGTTCGGGGTTCCCCCTTACTTTGTCCCTAACATCTCAATAATCTTCCCTCTTTCCCTTGCTAAAACCTCGGGGGCTTGCTCCCAATTATCGATTCCTGGATATTTATGTGCCGTCCGATATTTATGACGCAATGTGTATCGGTCAGCTGTACCATCGTAGACATAAATCCGAATTTCAAAGAAATGCGACGAATAGTGCGCCTCCATCCCTTCCCAAAGATAATCCGCTGTTATGAAGACAGGTAGCGGTGACGCTATTGGTATATCCCAAGCTGCAACATCTGCCTGATTTGTGACTATAATCTCCGGCAAAAGATTCTTGAGGCGCCCATCAGGTTCAGCACGCAGTAGGACATATCTGTCGGAACTTCCGCTTCCTCCGCCGCGATTGGCGTTGAAGAGCACTATGGACCCTCCGCCATTAAGTCTTAGCCGCTGCGAGTGGGCGCGAAGGCCAAAATATAACCAGCTATCTTTATCAAATTTCTCGCCATCAGGTGCCAGCGTAAAGCAGTGAGATTTTTCCTCGGTTGTGCAAAGTCGCGCCCCACTTACAGGAAAATTGTCCTCGTCCAAGATTCCTTGGTAAACCTTGTAGGGCGGAAATGTCCTCAACGCCTTCGAACTCTCGTCCTGAGCCAACAACCGGAACGCAGAAAATATCAACACCCCTGCAACCCACAAAGTTCTCATGCACACATCTTAACCAATTTCGGTCATTTTGTTCCTTATTGACGTGGATACACAATCCTGTCCAGTAAGAGGTACTTGCTGGACAGTTGCGCCTTTCAAACCAATTCAATGCCTGCGATTTCGACTTCCAGGCCGCCGTATTCGGCGTGGTCGTTTTCACGGATGCGGTAGGCGAGGTCGATGAGGCTTCCTTGCGTCAGGCCGAGTTCGGCGGCGCGGGCGGCTAGGTTCCAGCCGAGAGCGCGCAGTGCGCCGCTAGATCCCGGCAAGGGCTGCGGCTGCACGGAATCCTGGGCCAGCTCCAGGCGGATGTGGCGCTCCTTCATGATGCGCGGCGGGGCGAGCAGGCGGACGCGGCGGGCGACAAAGACCGGCTCGGGGTTGCCGTGGCCGAATGGCTCCAGCTTGCGCAGCCAGCCCACCAGCACGGTGCTGATGCGGTCGAGCGGCAGCTCGGCGTGAATGCGCAGCAGATGAACCGGCTCGCGCGCGGCCAGATGCTCCTCGGCGTAGAGGCGCAGGCGCCGCTTCAGCTCCGGCAGCCGCTCGGTGGGCAACGCAAAGCCGACAGCAAAGGCGTGGCCTCCGAAGCGGGTAAAGAGGTCGGCGCAGCTTTCGAGGGCGTTGAGCAAGTGAAAACCGTCCACCGAGCGGCCTGAGCCTTGCGCAACGCCTTCTTCAATACTGACAACGATGGCTGGCTTGGCGGTGCGCTCGACGACGCGCGAAGCCAGAATGCCAATGACGCCGCGATGCCAGCCGTCGCCGTCGATCAGCAGCAGGCGGTCGGCGGCCAGTTCGGCGTCGGTGGCAAGGCGTGCTTCGATGGCGGCAAGTGCGGAGGCTTCCGTTTCGCGGCGCTCGCGGTTGAGGCGCTCCAGCTTGGCAGCCAGTTCAGCGGCGCGGGCTGCATCACGCGTGGTGAAAAGCTCGACAACCTCCGAGGCTACATCCATGCGTCCGGCGGCGTTGATGCGCGGCGCAAGGCGAAAGGCCACGTCAAAGCCTGTGATCGCCTTGGCCGCCGGATCAAGGGCCGCGGCAGCAAAGAGCGCACGCAATCCGGCTCCGGCTGGGCGGCGCAGTTCCCGCAGTCCGAGCGCCGCGATGACGCGATTTTCGCCCTTCAGCGGAACCGCGTCGGCGATGGTGGCGATGGCGGTCATCTTCAAAAAGCTGGGCAGAGTTTTTTCGCGAGTGCGGGCTGCGTCACGCCGCTCCAGCAGCGCCTGGGCCAGCTTCATCGCAATAGCCGCGCCGCAGAGGAATTTTTCTGGATAAGGGCAGGTCGGCTGATTGGGATTCAAAATGGCCAGCGCATGCGGAACAGCTTCGCTCGCCTCCAGTAAATGATGGTCGGTAATAATCAGGTCCAGGCCCAGGCGGCGCGCGGTCTCGGCCTCGGCAAAGGCTCTCATGCCGGTATCCACCGTAATCACCAGGCGCGCACCCTCGGCGAAGGCCGCCTCAAGCACGCTGGATTGCAGGCCGTAGCCCTCGCGCAGCCGGTGCGGCACATGGAAGCGCGCCACGCCACCCAGCATTTCAATGGCGGTTTTGAGCAGCACAACGGCAGTGGTTCCATCCACGTCGTAGTCGCCGTAGAGCAGAACCGGCTCGCGCGCCGTGACCGCCCGCTCCAGCCGCTCCACGGCAGCGCTCATGCCCAGCATATGCAACGGATCGTGCAGTTGAGCGATCTCTGGATTGAGAAAAGCAAATGCCTCGGCGGCCAGCGTAACACCGCGCGCGGTCAGCAGCTCAGCCAGCACCTGCGGCAGCCGAGCCGTCTTGGCCAGCGCAATGGCCTCTGTCGAATGAGGCTCGACATAGCTCCAGCGCTGGCGAGGAGGCCTTTGAACCGTCTGTGGCGTTGAATCTGCCAGCGCTCCCGGCTGCGGAGCCGGCGCGGAGGCTCCGTTGAGGTCAGCGCTTGTTCCAGTCAACAGGGCTATTCTTCCTCTTCATCTTCGCAGCAGTCGTGGTCGTGGCCGTCGAGGAGCAACTCCTGAAAGGCTTCAATGTCTTCCACAAGCTCCTGGAAGCGCTCATACCACTCGGTGGTGGTCTCATGCAGGAAGACTATGCCTTGATGAACAAAACCCAACTGGATGTAGCCAACATTGCCGGCGTACTTGCGCAACCATTGCGCCTCCACCAGCTCCGTGGCTTCTTCGTCGGGGAAGTTCATCTCCCCGGCCTCTTCAATCAGCGCATCCAGTTCATCTTCTTCCAGCGTCATCTCGCTGAAGGTCACAAAAGGAGCGCCCACGTGCTTGGCCATCTCCACAAAATCTTTCCATGCGTCCGGGTTGTCCGCGCCCTCCCAAACAACGGAGGGAATATCTTCGGTGACATAACCGGGCAGGCGTTTCAGTCCATGACCTTCAATGAAGGCCACCATATCGTCTTTCAGGGAGAGAAGATTATCAATGCTCATAGTCAATTTCTATTTTCGCAGACGCAGGCGGGCTGGCGCGGCACAAATGTGAAATCTTTCCCGCGCAATACCAAAGGGCGCGGCTCGGCATGACGAATTGTCCGGACAGAATCTATTTGGAGATTGATTGTGTTGAAGGCGCTTGGCAGGCATTGAAGGTTGCACGGCGGCCGCGTCTCCGAATGGAAATGCGGCCGCTGTGCTGGAGGGCAGGCTAATTTACGGTAAGGGTGACAGAGCCTGTAGCCGTCTCCGTGCCGGAAACGCCGGTTACGGTTATGGTGTAAGTTCCCGGCGTGGTGCCGGGATTACTGCTTCCACTACTACCTCCACTGCCGCAGGCAAGGACGCCGCTGGCGAGGGTTACGCCAAGCGCGAAGATTCCGAGCAGCTTCCGCAAGCTACGCCGCCGTCCGGGGATACAGAGGAATAGGAGACAGGCCAGAGTGGTGCCGCCTGTCGCATACCAGGGAAGTCCAGGCTGTTTGGGATAGCCCAACGCGCTGCTGGTAGCCGCTGTCGTGGTGATGGTGAGTGTAGCCGTTCCCGCACTCACCCCGGTAATGCTCACTGGGGTAGTGGTGCCGAAGCTCAAGGCTGGTGGATCCTGGGCTCCGGTCGGGCTGGATGTAACAGCGGCAGTGAGCGCCACGCTGCCCGTGAAGCCTCCGCCAGGGGTAACGGTGATTGTGGATGTGTTCGCCGTCGTTGCGCCGGGTATGACGGTGACCGCTGTGCCGGCAATGGTGAATGTGGGAACCGGGGCGGCGGAGGTGGTAAAGCTATTGATAGCCCCGCTGGTTATGCCGACACTGTTCTGAGCCTCGATCTGGAAATAGTAGGTCGTGCTGGCGGACAAACCGGAGAGGTTGGCGTTGACCGGCGAGATCGTTGTTCCCGAGCCGAGATCCTGGGAAGCCGTCTGGTTGGCTCCGGTCAAGGTGCTGCTGGTGCCGTAGAGGAACCAGGCGTTGGTGTCGGCTCCATTGGGGTTCACCGTCCCAGCCAGCGTAGCGGAACTGGTGGTGATGGCCGAAGCTGAACTGGTAGTGGGTGCCGGCACACTCGGGGCGGTCACTGTCACCGTTGCCGATGTGCCCGTAGTGCTGCCATAGTTTGATGAACTTGCCGTATCCGGCGTGTAACTGGCCGTCAGAGTGTCGGACCCGGTTGCCAGCGAACCGGCGGCGACATTGAACGTCGCGCTGCCACTACTGAGCGTCGCCGTGGAGGTGTAACTGCCGCTGGTCAATGTCACCGTGCCAGTCGCCGTCGGTGTGCCACTTCCGCCGCTGACGGCAACTGTCACTGACAACGCTTCATCTGTCAAGATGCTGGTTGAGGACGGTGTCACTGTCACTGACGGCGTATCCAGGAAGATTAAGAACGTCTGTGATACCGGGGTTGCGGCGGAGTAAGTGGCATTTCCCCCCTGGGAGGCTTTCACCGTGCAACTACCAACCCCAGTGATGGTGACCGTACTGCCAGAGATGGTGCATGCGTTGGAATTGGCGCTCAGGATTTCCAATGTGTCGACAAAGGCGCTGCTGTCATTGATTCCGCCTGCCACGTACAGCGAGCCGTCCAGCGCCACAGCGGTCGAATTTGCGAGCGCTGCGGGAAGTGAGGTTCCAGTACTCCAGGTATTCGTGCCCGGGTCATACACATACACAGCTGAAGAGTTGGCCCCGACGGCGTTGGTGCCACCCACCACATACAGATCTCCGTTGATGACATCGCCCGTAGTGTTGACTAGAGGGGCAGGCATGGGAGCCATGGTACTCCAACCGCTCGCCGGATCGTACACGTCGAGAGTGGAAATTGCCGTCCCCGCGTTACCTGCGCCGCCCGCAATGTACAGTTTGCCGTTAATGACGCCGCCCGCGCCATTTGCATGAGAGTTCGGGCCGGAAGGGAGACTGGTCCAGCTATTGGCCACCGGATCGTAAACGTCAAACAGCGCATAATAGCCGCTGTAGCCATTGCAGGGCGTGAAGACGTAGAGCTTGTTATTGATGTTTCCCGCGACGCCGCAGCCGCTCAGGTGCGGCATTATGGCCAAATTGGCCCAAGTATTCGTTGCTGGGTTGTAAGCCTGAAGAGTGTTGTAGGGCAGGTATGGGCCCCAGCCGCCGGCAACATAGACTATACCGTTCATGGATGCGGCAGAACCTTGCATGACAGCCGTGGGCATCGTCGCCATGCTAGCCCAACTATTGGTTCCAGGATTGTACTGCAGCATGGTGCTAGTCTGGTGAGAACTTGAAGTCTCGCCGCCGGCAAAATATAGGTTCCCGTCTCCCGGAGCCGCCGCCATTGCGCCAAAGGCCGGGGTGGGCATGGAGGTGCCTAATGACCAGATATTTGGGATGGCCGAACCCAGAATCTCCAATGTGTCGACAATACCGCTGCGATTCGACCCGCCTGCCACATAAAGCGCGTCGTTCAACGCCACTGCGGCCAAACCTGTGAGCGCGGTTGGCATGGAAACCTGCGCACTCCAGCTATTCGCCACTGGGTCATACACATACACATCTGAAGAGTAGGCTCCGCTGGCGGTAATGCCGCCCACCACGAACAGTTTTCCATCGATGACGTCGCCACCGATTTGCGCCAGCGCGATCGGCATGGGAGCCAAGGTGCTCCAACCGCTTGCCGGGTCGTACACATCGAGAGTGGATATCGCCGTCCCCGCGTTACCGCCTCCGCCCACGATGTAAAGTTTGCCGTTGATGACGCCGCCCGCGCCCGAAACATGCGAGTTCGGGCCGGAAGGGAGACTG
>Ga0181529_10003183_pt1 | contig 18911 bp, 11 predicted proteins | sample PEATcosm2014_Bin_36_FD_119763 | JGI IMG/M metagenome (GOLD analysis project Ga0181529, IMG submission 119763) | Peatland microbial communities from MTU Mesocosm Facility, Houghton, MI, USA - PEATcosm2014_Bin10_30_metaG | ecosystem: Environmental > Terrestrial > Soil > Wetlands > Peat | place... | reverse complement strand
TTAGAATTGCCAAATTCGTCGCAAGTTGTTAGAATCAAAAGCGCGGGCCACCCTAGCTCAGTTGGTAGAGCGGCTGATTCGTAATCAGCAGGTCGCCGGTTCAACCCCGGCGGGTGGCTCCATTCTAACCGTCTAAAAACAAATAAGCTTACCTGAAATCCTGAACGGTGGCTACGACGCACGCGGGGCCGAAATGTGTGCCAATAGTGTGCCAAACTTGGGCAACCCCACCTGAACAGGTCCGACGACAATCAAAATCCGAGCCACTCTTCGCGCATCTGCCAACTGCCGTCACCGGTCGAGATTCTCGTGCTGCGTCCTGCGCTTGCTGATCAGCCTGACCGACGCCGTGATCGACTAGGCCAGCATTTCTCTTGTTCATCTCGACTCTTTCCTGCCTGCCGGCCGTTTTTTCTGCGGCGCGTCGAGCAGAAGGGCCTCGACCTGAGCGGCCGCCGCGTCTTGCATATGAGGAAGGACATGGGAATAGGTATCGAGCGTAAACGCGACGCTAGCGTGTCCAAGTTGCTCGGAGACCACCTTGGCCGGCACACCCGCGGCCAGCGCCAGGGTCGCCGCGGTGTGGCGCAAATCGTAGAGCCGGATTCGCGGCAGTTTTGCGCGTTCCAGAATGCTTTGGAAGTTGCGGAGAACGAGATTTCTCTCATTGAGCGCGTTCCCGTTTGTGTTGGTGAAGATCAGATCAACCGCTTCTGCTGGCACCCCACTGCCCGCCGCTTCCTCCGGCGCCGTGCAACGGTGTTCCTTCAAAAGCTCGATCACCCAATCCTGTAGCTTGATGACGCGCCGGCTGCGCGCGCGTTTGGTATCGGCAAACTGCCAGCCACCGCCTTTGATCGGCTCCAGCGTTCTCGTCACGCTCACCGTTCCTTTCCTGCAATCGATGTCCGGCCACTTCAGGGCAAGATATTCGCTGGGGCGCATGCCGGTGGTTAGTGCAAGAGCGAACAGCACGTAATACCGATCGTGCTTGGAGGCTTCCAGGAAGTCCCTTGCCTGCGGTGGAGTCAACACCTGGATCTCGCCTCTTGCCTGACGTGGCAGATCCACGCTGTCGGCGGGATTGACTGGGATGAGGCGCCACTTGACAGCTTGGTGTAGCGACGCGCGGAGCACTGCGTGCGTAAAGCGGACGGTCCGAGCTGACAAACCGCGCTCCTGCATGCTGCCGTAGAGCGTCTGGATTTCGAGTGGCTCGATTTTCGAAACCGTGCGGGTTCCCAGCGCGGGCCGCACGTATCTCTTCAGAAGCGCCTCGTAGTCGCGATGTGTCTTGGCCCGGAGTTTGGGCTTCGCTGCAGTTTCGAGCCATTTGTCGAGGTAGTGGTCCAGACTCATACGTGACGGCTCGAAGAACGTCCCGAGGTCCCGCTCCCGCTGCGACTGGTTCAGGTAAGCCTGCGCGTCCCGCAGCGTGCCGTGTATCGTCTTGTTATGGTACTGCCGCTTCCCGGACTCCGGGTCGCGTCCCATGAAGATGCGAACTAGCCAGGTCCGCTCTCCTCTTGCGATGATTTGTCCCGCTTTGTTTGCCATTAGCGTGGTCCTTTGAGGGAATTCTGGCGCACAATTGGCACATATTTACCAATCATGCGCTTGAGTTTTGTTGAGCTTAGGGGAGTTTAGCGGCTGGTCGCCCGCCAGCAGATTGCCGATTGAAGATCCGGCGGCTGGGGCCACCTGCGCGAGGAGTCTGGCTTCCTCAGGCCGGCGAAATGCGATCTGTTTAGGCTGGGCATCTCTCCTAGGCGCGCGTGACCTCGGAGCGACTTTCGGCGCACGGCCGGCATAAATGTACGGGTTTCCCGTGTGTCGCGATGTGACGGATAATGGGCGTGAATCGGGCCGCAACGAAAATGTCGATACTCGCGAGTGAATTAGCCAGGATGGCCGGACCAAAATGCCAGGAAACCGTGTCGGCGGCGATGAAGAGATGGGAGGAGAAGATCCGCGAGCGGGTCCGGCTAGAAATGGCCCTGAAGCTCGCTGACGACTCGGGCTGGGGGAGACAGGTGCAGCGGGTTGCGGTCATCACGTCCGATGGCCTGCCCGCGGCTCTTCTCGCCCACGAGCGTGACCTGACAAAAGACCTGCCTGAGATTGCGGGTATGTTTCGACCTGATCTTCTGAACTTCAAAGAAGCTTCGGCCGCGCTTCAACAGCTTCTGGACCGGCTGGGCAAGCTTGACACTAACTGGACCGAGCGTGCGAAGACCGAACATGCGAGGATCGTCGCCCTTGAAGCTCTAACAGGGGAATTGCTGGAATTGGCGAAGAGCGCCACTTTCACGGACAGGCTCAAGACCATTGACGAGGATATCCTTGGCGCCTATTTCCCAGTTGGAAAGAATCCAAAGCGGGGCAGCCAACCTGTGGTCGAGATCTATTGGACGGTCATTGGCGCGGTCGCAAAGGCAATCCAGGTGGATGTCGAAGGCTTGGCTCTCACGGTGCTCACACACGAGCTTGCCCACGCCTACTCCCATCTCGGGGCGGACACTGACGGTAACCGCTGGGCGGACGAGGCATTCTGCGAGTCGGAGGTCCTCATCAAGGAAGGCATTGCTCAGTACTATACCGACAAAGTCGTCCAGTGGTTCCAGCAGCGCAATATTGCCGCACCCTTCAGCGCGTACGCCGAGCTCCTCAAAGTCCAGAGCCCCCCGTACCATATCCACGAAGAGTGGCTCAGGAACTTTTCGCCGGAGATAGTTCGCGCCGCGATGATCGAGTGTAGAAACAACCAAGTTACCGGAACCGGGGGTTTCATTCGGTTGATGGAGATGGCGAAAGAGCGCCTCGATCGCCACCCATGAGATCAGCGCGTGCAACTGAAGCATTGCTGCGCCGCTGCGGATGTGCTTCAGGGATAGGGATCGAGTCGCGCCGGCACCAGCCCCACTACTTTTCCGGTGACCCACTTCGTCGAGAATAGCCACGCTTTATTGCTCTTGCCGGTGCGCCGACTGCTAGAATGGCAGCTTGCAGCGATCCATGGCCGACTCGAACTTCCTTTAGATCAGGATCTTGGGGACTCTGTGGTCGCCAAGCGTGGATATGGCTGTGGGAACCCCTTCCGAAGGACATCGACAACGCCTTCGCGAGCGCTTCTTGGCTCGTGAACCGGTTGCGCTCGCCGACGAGGCGCTGCTTGAGCTCCTGCTCTGTTACGCCATTCCGCAGCGCGACGTCCAGCCAATTGCCAAGCGGCTGGTCGAAAAGTACGGCAACCTGTCGTCCTTGCTATCACTCGATGCCGCCGTGCTTTGCTCCGAAGAAGGAATCAAGCAGGTTACCGCGGTTCTCCTGAAGCTCGTTGACCACATCAGGACCAGCCCGGAGCCCCCGACTGCTTCCGGCAAGAAGAAGGCGGGCAGCGTGTCCGTGCAGGAGAGCCTTTTTCTTGAACCATCGCACCCTGCAACCAGCAAGGCCGAGCACCCACCGGCCGCCAGAGCTGCTCCGCCGGTTTCGAAACCTCGGGGTGTGGAGGTATTTTCGAAGTCGCTGCTAAAGGAGACCGCCGAGTTTCTGCCGCTTCTGCCAGACGCCGAGGACCTTGATGAACTGCGGGAGTTTGTCCGGCCCCGGTTCCATTACAGTTCCGAGACCACTCGCAACCGCAGAGTGAACTACGTCCTAAAGAGGATGTTCCCCGGTGGAACGCCGGACAGAGCACTCATGCAGTTCGCGAAGTTGTACGCCGGTCAGCAAGAACTGCGCGACGTGGCCTTCCACCGTTTCTGCCAGTCGGAGCCGCTCATGGCGAAGGCTGTCGATGAATTCTTCCTGCCGGCCATTGGTGCGGGGACGATCACGAGAGAGGCGCTGCGAGCGTACCTTAGGAACCTGTTCCCAAATTCCAGAACACTGGACGACTGCAGCCAGGCAATTGTAGAGGCCCTCGTGACCACCGGCATCGCCCGTTCGGACCGGCGAAGCGTCCACTTCGCCTATCGCGAAATCGCGCTGCCGTCGTTCGCATTTGTCTTACACAGCGTGTTCCCCGAACCAGGAATGTACAGCCTCGCCTCGATTGAGTTGCACCCTGCGGTTCGGCACATGTTCTGGAATCCAGACCGAATCCTGCCCAGCGTCTACGAACTCCGCAATCGCGGACTGATATCAAAGGTCTCGGAGATTGACTCCGTGCGGCAGTTTACTACCAAGTATGAGCTGGCCGGCATGGTGAACGTCCTCAAGGAGCCACCGGTGCGCAAATGACCGATACCGACATCATCCAAGCACTCAGGGAGAAACTCCACCTGGAAGGTGGCCGTCACCTGTACGGCGTTTTGGGAAGTTACCAGAGGCTGGAGTCATTCGCGAAGAAACTACAACAGGCGAAGGATACGGGCGGCAACAAGTTTCCCAAACCGCTGCACGTCAATCGCGGCATCCTCGACTCCATCCCGGACGACGAGTTCAAGTCGCTGGTGGAAGACGAGGCCAGGGTGCCTGAACCGGTCCGTGCACACGTCGCCCGAGCATTCGAGCGGTTCCTGCGCAAGAACCTAGAGGCGTCAGGAGTATTAGTACTTAACGGCCTGGAGCTGCTCTTTTCTTACCAGGTCGAATTGACTCTCTTGAGGACCATTGCCGCCGACGACTTCCGCGTGATCTTGCTCTTGCCAGGCAAGCGCGCTCACGGCAAGATCATCATGTTCCCTGAATTGGAGGAGGGTGCACACACTCTCCCCACAAACCTGATCGCGGAGAATCACCTGTGGGAGCTTACTGCGTAGCCGAAGAGGAGACAACCAACCATGCCAACTGCTGAGAACCTGTTCACCGCACGCAAGAGCCTGGATGAGATCTGCACGACGCCGGACAAGATCATCTCGGTGTACTCGCTGGAGAAGCACGTTTGGCTGGACTCTAACTCCGAAGAGGCGCGGAAGAAGCGGCAGCCCGAGTTGCAGACGGTCGAGGAGTTTCAGCTCGACCCAGTGCGGCCCTTCCTGACGGACATCCTGCGTCAGATGGCCGCGCCCTACAACAAAGAGAAGCGCGACAACCCGATCGGACAGGGCTATTGGATTCAGGCCGAGTTCGGGTCTGGAAAGTCGCACCTCTTGTGCTGCCTGGCGGCGCTTGCCCTGGGCGGCAAGAAAGCCTGGGAGATCATCGACCAGAAGGAGAAGAAGGCCGGCCGCGGGAAGCGTGAATCCTTGTATCGCTTCTGGGAAGAAGGCATCGAGGGCAAGAGCGCAGGCAAGAAGGGCATTTTCGTCATCGTAAAGACCCTGGTTGGCTTCGGCGGCGGAACGGTCGGTGTCGCTGAACAGGGCAAGCGACTGGTCGACTACATCATTGACGCCGCAAAGGAACAACTCCAAGCTGAGGCTGGCAAGAATCTGTCGCTCTACCCCGTGGAAGTACTTGCCGACCGGTTCCTTAAAGAGGATGTCGACCGCTACCGCAACGATTTGAAGAAATTCCTCCGTGATCCCAAGTTCTGGGAGCCGGACGAGTTTGAGGATGTCGACAAATTCATCGCGGACATTCAGGAAAACAAGTCGCCGGAGTACAAGCGGAGTCGCGGCAACAAGCTGTGGCGGTTCTACACCGAGTACTTGAAGGTCCAGCCCCAGATCGCGATGGAGTCCGAGGACGTTCTGAAACACCTCGTTGAAGTCATCATGGCTGAGGGTTACAGCGGCGTGCTTCTCGTTCTGGACGAAGTCTCCCTTTTCATGAAGGATCGTAGTGACGACCTGCGGGTAGACGACGAGCGCACGCTGGTGGTCCTGTCCAACAGGTTGGCGAAGATCCACAACTTGCCAATCTGGACAGTGTGCGCGGCGCAGCAGGCAATCGAAAGCAAGATGGGCGTCAAGAACATCATCGCGGATGACCGGCTCAAGCTCGTCAAACTCCTGGAGGAAGACAAGGACTACTACAGCATCGTCCTGGCCCGTGTCCGCGAGATCAAAGACCCAACCGCCATCAGCAACTACTACGCGCACTACAAAAAGGGCTTCACCTGGCCAGCAGCGATCGGTGAAACGGAATTCGCCCATTTCTTCCCGTTCCACAAACCGGCTATCGAAGTACTTCGCGCCGTTACTTATGAACTGACCACAACCCGCTCGGCGATTCACTTCATGCACCAGACGCTCAAACACCAGATCAAGGTGAAGGGCAGCGAACTGGTTCGGCTTTGGGAGTTGTTCGATGAGGCCGTGCGATACGAGGAAGACCCCAGCGGCGTTCACGCCGGGATCACCAGCATCAAGACCAAGCGAGAGGCGGAATACAGGGCCTACGAGGCGTGCAAGCGCCAGATTGATGCAGTGACATCCGGCGCGCTCAAGGTATACCGGGACCGGGCCGTCAAGACCATTCAGACCCTGTTCCTCTACCACGTCGCCCGAACCCGCCAACAGGGTCTCAATCCGGAAGAGATCGCCAACTCCGTGCTGATCGAACGGCAGCCGGACTCCACCACCGACGAGAACATCCAGCACTACGAGTCACTGGCCGAGAACCTGAGGAAACAGGTCCGCCAGGTCGCCCAGTCATTTGATGAGGGCGGGAAGCCCCTCTATCGCTTCGAACCGGTGGTCGCCGGCATCGACGCAAAGGCCGAGTTCCAGAAAGCAAGAGACGAAGCCGAATCCAACAAGGCCACTCTTCAACAGGCCTGGTCGAAGCTGCTGACTCTCGGTGAATGGCCGGTGCAGACGCGCCAGATGAAGATCGATGTTTCCAACGGTGTGCGGTCGATCTTTCGCGAACTTCAGGCTGGGAGCAAGAAGTACACCTTGCAGTGGAAGGGACGCGAGATCGACGGCCAGACCTACCTGAATGACCTCGCGAAACTCGCAGGCGACTCGCTCTCCATTCCTCCGATCAGCACGGACGAAACCGAGGAGGACTTCGCGGTCCATATCAGCACGAAGCCGGTTTCCGAGGACGCGCTCACCAAGTTGCTGAAGCGCTCGAAGGATCCGAGGGTCCTCTACTGGTCTCCAGACGAACTGACCCCGGAGGAGCAGGCCAAGCTTCTCGATTTCGCAGCCTACGTCAAGCTGATTGAGTCATGGCAAGGGAAGACCTCCGAGGACGCCACCACGATTATCAACTGGGTCACCACGAACCTCCAGACCGAACTGGCATCCATCGCGAAGATCGTGGACTCCAGCTACGGACGGGGGCGCATCGACGTGCTGAACAACACTCAGATGAAGTTTAAGGTTGCTGGAGAACTGCCGACCATTCTCAGCCCCTTGGTGGAGAAGGTGCTGTCGTCCATCTACGAATCACGCGACCTCGAACTGCCCGCCAACTTCGTATTCCGGCGGGAGGAAGCGGTCAAGGTCATCAACGGGATCGTCAAGACTGGCGACATCCCGAAGAACTCAAAGCCAAATCAGAACACCAGCGCAGCTCAGAATTTCGGCTTCGGTCTCAAGATCATCAAGAAGAGCGCTGAGCGAAAGCTGGATACGTCCGACAATCCGTTCGTCGCCGACCTCTGGAAGTTCATCGATGAGAAGCTTGCCGACGAGCAGTCCACGATGGGTGTGGTAACCCTCTATAAGAATTTCATGGGCGTTGGAGTGCCGAAGAACTACGGCCTGTCCAAACGGATGATCCAGATCTTCCTGCTGTGCCTCGTGAAGGAAGGAAAAATCAAAGTCGGCGTGCACGCAAAGGCCGGAGTCCCGGGCAACCGCGTCGATTACGCCAATATCGGAGACATCGATTTCTCGGCCAAGATTCTCGACGCGTTGAGCGAAGTTCAGAAAATGGCCCAGCCGGAGAACTGGGAGGTTCTGCGCCCATTTGCCGAGAAGCTGCTGGACGAAACACTCCCGGCCACCAATGACGACGCCGTCATCTCCCACAACCGTAAGAAACTACAGGATCTCTTCTCCGCAGAGAAGGACGAGTCGGCGCGAAACGTCAAAATCGGCCGCAGTCTGTTCGATCTCTTGGAGACCACGAATCCTTACGAAGCCGAACTCGCCCAAATGGCGAAGCTGTTTGCATCTGACATCTCCAGCGGTGATGACATCGCGCTAGTCCTGTTCGCCCTCGAACAGGCCTTCAGCTACCAAGCCTACGCCACAGGCAACGCGGCGCAGCAGGAGATCGACGACCTGGGCAACCGCATTCGGGACTACCGCAACATGCTGCGGTTTCTTCGGTACGACAGTGAACTCCGGATCGCTCACGAATACGTCAAGCACGAACTCCCCGAGGCAAAAGAGCTTGAGCCGATCCAAGCGCAGCAGAATGACCTCGCACAGAAGCTGGCCGACTTGCGCCCGTTCATCGACTCAGAGGTCCGGCTGAAGACGGAACTCATCGGTATTATCCCGGCGGAGGCGCAAGAGACCGGCACTCTCGGCGCTTTGGTGCGTGATTATGCGATCCAGTACGACGCGCTCTTCAGCAATACGACCGCCGCGATTGACAAGAGCCGGGACCGGGTTCGGGCATTGCGGACCGGATCGGAGTTCAAGGCCTTCCAAGTGCTGGAGGGGGTTTCTGCTTTGCAACCCGGCACAAGCGATGCGTTAGCTGTGGAGTTGGAAGCAATCGAGCGGGAGATGTTTGACCCTGGCCCGGTCTCGAAGAACTCAATCGATGAACAACTCCAGCGCGGACCGGTGCATTCTTGTGGTCTGACGTTCGCAAATGCCGCAGAAAAGGTCCGTGCCGCCGGCAAGGGCGCTGACCGGGGCGCGAAGTTCTACGACGACGCGCTCAGCAAGAAGTTGGGCATCTTCCTGAGTCCGTCTATTCGGACACGTTTGGAACAGGGGCGCAGCGAACCCGTCATTGCGAAGTTGTTGTCCTGCAAGACCTCGGACGACGTTCGCAAACTGCTTCTGCCGGAGGTGGAGCAGAATCCCGGCGTCGTGGAAACCATCAATCGGTACCTGAAGAAGATCTCGGTACTGTTGGTGAGGATGGAGCACTTCCACCCGACGCTCGATACGGTGGAGAAGGGTCAAGTGGATACAGTGGTCGCCGAGTTCCGGAAATACCTGCAAGACCGGCTGCGGGAGGCCGGGGATGGCGAAGACACCTTGCCAGTGCTTCGGTTCGAATAGGCGGACACCACGGCTATGCAACTACCGGAATGGGCACTCTCGAAGCTGGACGCGGCGAAAGACCAGGACCACGTCTTGGTGCGCGACGCGCTGAAGTTGTTGGACGGTAGCCAGTCCGCCGTGGACCGATTCGCTCGGGAGAACGGCTTCGCCCTAGTTTCTGCATCGACGAACCTGGCATTCCGTGAAACCTACGAGCGAGTCCGAGCTGAATCGAAGATTAAGAAAGTGATGGTTATCGACCGGTCATCTGCTCGGCCCAAGGGTACAACTGGGTTCTTCAAAGCGCCTCCGCCGTTCTACCCCGATCTCCTCGCGAAGACGCCGCCGGAGGCCCGCGTCACCCTGGAACTGCGTCAGTACCTCCAGGACCGCACCGGCGACCCCGATTGGCCGCAAGAGGTGAATGAACCTCGTGTCGCCAGGCTGATCGTGAACCACCTAGAAAATGTTATCCGCGCTCATCAAAACCTCCGTGCCGCCGACAAGGAGCGGTTTTCCGACTCGGACCTTCGGACCATTCTCGGCTTTGCCGCCCTCGGGGTGCCGGAGGCGGCGTTCAAGACCCTGGATGCGCTCGACTATTGGAAGGTCGGTCTGATCCGCCACGAACTGCTGCAAGATCTAAAGGACCTTGCTCCTCAGGTCACGCAGCCGGTCTTGGAAAAACTAAGGAACGCGCCACCGCCGTTCTGCTGGCTGGCGGAACGTGACCCAGAAGAGGTTCTGCGAGCATTCTACATGTCGGCGATCCTGGTGCAGCATACCCCGTCATGGAGCCTTCTCCTTGCCAATGTGGACGCCTCCATGAAGCCTTACTCCGCCATCTCGGAGCCAGTCCTGGCCGAGTCCGCGCCTAAGTTGATTGAACTCGACGCGCAGCAGGCGGATAAGGACCTGACCGAAGTCGAACAAGCCCTGAGCCGGGAGAACCTTAGCTTTTTGCTGTTGGAGCAACTGAAGCTTCAGGAGCCGCAGGGGTTCCTCAACGTGCTGCAGCAAGAACGCCTCTCCGCGCTGTTTCGAAGTCTGGCGCTGCTGTTGGCCGTGGATAACCTCCTCGGCAACAGTCCAGGCATCGAGGCACACAAAAAGATCATGCAACTGCTGGATGGCGAGGCGCGGGGCAAGGACGTTCCATTCGCGGCCAAACGCGCACAACCCGCCTGGCAGAAGCTTACGGAGGCGTACCTGCTCGTTGGTAGAATTCACGATCTGCGAGTCGACCTCGCCAGCGTGTTCAAAGAGCTGACCGTCACTCCGACTGACGAGCTGACCATCAAGCACTTCTTCACCTGGTGGAACAAGAAGAAGCTGAACCGGCTGGAATACTACCTATCGCGCCTGGAGAGACTGGCGGAAGGCACGGACCTGCTGCCCCGGCCCGCCGAGACAATGCCGTCGACGTTTGAAGCCGCTCTCCTTCGCATTCGGCAGCAAGTGCGGCTGAGTTCCACGCAGGTCCATGACAAACTTAAGCAACTCAACCTCAAGTTCCAGGATCTGGTGGCCAAGCAGTACCCCGCATGGGTGAAAGGCCAGAGCGACGTAATTCTGACCAGCCAGTTCCTCCAGCGATGTCTGAAGCCGATGTGGGATCCGCAGACGGGCAAGGCTGCGCTGTTCATCTTCGACGGCATGCGTTACGACATATGGGACGAGTTCTTGAAGCCCCGTCTGCTGGAGAGGATGGAACTCGTCAAGGACCACATCGGATGTTCCTTGCTGCCATCGGAGACCCACATCACCCGGAAGGCCATCAGCGCCGGGACGTTTCCCGACGAGTTCAACACCGACGAGGCCGAGGACAAACTCCTGAAGTCGGCGCTGCAACGAGACTTCAATCTGAAGTTGGAGCCGAAAACGCTGCCGCCGGATGGGGCCGGGACGGGCGAAACCGTCCGGTACCGCATCGGAAACCTGGATGTCTACATCTTCGAACTTTGCGACAAGGAACTCCACAAGATCCAACTGAAGCAGTTGCCCGATGGCCGCGAGGTTCCAGCCCGTCCGCTCTCGTTCATCTACGAGCAGCACATCCAGAACATCCTCGATACCGAGGTGATGAACGTCATGAAGAGGCTCGCGCCGGACACCACCGTGTTCGTCACCGCCGACCATGGATTCGGACCGGTGGGTCGGGACAGGATCTATTTCAAGGACTACGACCTCAACGACAACGAGGACTGCTCGTACCTGAACTGCCGACTGAAAACAGCATGGCCCAATGTAGATCTTCCGGAGCCGCTCCGGAAGAAGGTCATTGCCTTCACTCCCGAGCAACTGCGCATGCCGGTGAAGCAGAGCTGGACCAAGAAGAATGGCCAGATCGTCAACAAAGAGTATCACGCGGTGGTGTTTCCGAGGAATGGGTGCTCCTTCAGCAGACCGGAGTATAAATACAACCCCGACGCATATTCACACGGCGGCATTTCTATGCAGGAGTTGTTCGTCCCGATGGCAGTTCTGCGAGTGAAGGCGCAGGATCAGGGCATTGTCGTAATAGAGAAGATTGACGTGCCTGCTGAAATTGTCGAAGGCGAACTTCTCACGGCCCGAATCCACATCCGGGCTACCCAAGAAGACCTCCGCGTGGACGTGGAAACCTCCTGGTCAAACGAGCCGGACTCTGTTGTTCTTCCTGGCCAGGTTCACTACCTGAAATCCGGTGTTCAGACCCTCCTCCTCACCTTCAGGCCCGATGCCACTCTCGCCACCGAAGCGGAGAGGAAGATCGGCACCATGACGAGAACTATTGGTGTGACAGTTCATTTCCGTGATGGTAGGAAGACGGTGCGGCGGACCCGCCGTGAGCAGTTCTCAGTTAGACTGAACATCGAGCGAATAGTTCGTCGCGTGCCACCAGCGCTGGGCAATGTCCTGGGAATGACGCCTAAAGGGATGAGGTAGCGAGTTATGAGTCGGAAGAGTAACGGACCTGGCGGACAAGGGAATCTACTACAAGACTTGGTGGATGCCCCGCTCGAAAGTCACTATTTCGGCGAGAAGCCAAATCCGCACCTCCGCAGCTTTGTAGAGGCGTGCGCGCAAGAGCGGCCCTACAGTTCAGGGGCCGACCACTACAGCATTCAAGCTTTTGACCGAGCAATTGAGACGACCAAGGCCACAGCCATCTATAACATTCACAGCTATTTCTCCAAGAAACCTCACGACGCGATTCGTGAGTACATTCGACATTACACTGGCCCAGGTGATCTTGTTCTCGATCCATTTTGCGGCTCTGGGGGCACCGCGCTGGCGGCGTTGATGGAGAACCGTCGCGCCGTGGCGATCGATAGAAGTCCAGCCGCCACCTTCATAACGAAAAGCTATTGCTCGCCTGTGAACACCGAAGCCCTTCTTGAGCGTTACGACCAAGTGATGCGCCAGGCGAAGCCTGCAATTGACTCCTTGTACGAGACGCGATGTGAACGTTGCGGGGGAACCGCGACAACAGCGCACACCGTCTATTCCCAGATTTTCCAGTGCCCTCGTTGCCTGAACAAGATTGCACTATATGATTGCGAGCAGGTGGAGGGGCATACTGCACAGGGAAAACCAAAGACGTTAAATATCTGCCCGTTGTGTGCGGCCAAGGGTGTCCAAGAGGTTATTCGATCACAAAGCGAGAAATTTGGCTTTGTGCCTGTTAGTGTCTCGTACGAGTGCCTCGGCAGTTGTCGACCTAAGCGCCAAGAGCGAAGCCACAGGGATGAGGACAAGAAGAAGCGGGAGTTCTTTGAGAACTACGACCTCGCTAAGATTCGTGAAATCGAGGCTGCCCCGATAACACACTGGTACCCACGTGGTTATGACATGTCCTCGTTCAGCCGCTATCAACGCGACGCGCTTTACTACTACGGCGTTCGGGAAATCTCCGATCTGTTCACGCACAGGAACCTGCACGCTTTAGCGACGCTCAAGGATGCAATTGCTGGTGACCCTCAGCTCTATTTCGCCTTCTCTGCGATTCTGCTCAACTCAAGCCGGATGTATCGACACAGGTCGGGCGGTGGTGGTGGACCGAAGGGAACTGACTACATGATCCCCCAGATCGGTCGCGAGGTGCCTGTGTGGCCGCCATTCGAAGAGAAGGTGAAGGCCCTGGCGCAGGGGTCGCAACACAGTTCTTGTGAGTTCCTCGTATCGACACAGTCAGCTTGTGATCTGGGCGAGATTCCACACGACTCGGTCGATTTCATATTCACTGATCCGCCATACGCTGGCACGATACAGTACGGCGAGCTAAGTGCCCTCTGGGAAGCCTGGATGGGTGTTTCCTTGGATTGGCATAAGGATGAGATCACGGTGAATGCGGCTCGCGGACGAACCGAACAAGACTGGGGCGACATGATACGGCTCGCAATGGCCGAGTGCTTCCGTGTACTGAAGCCGGGGCGGTGGCTCTCTCTTTGCTATCACGACACCTCCGAAGGGACTTGGAGCCTTATCCAGGACATCATGGCGGAAGTCGGTTTCGTAGTCGACAAGGCCGAATCGGCGCTGTTCATTGATACGCAACAGAAGTCCTACAATCAGTACACTGCAGATAAGGTGACAAAGCGTGACCTCGTCATCAATTTCCGCAAACCCAGACTCGGTGAAATCGCGACCGCACCGGAGCTAACGGGCGACGAGGATGTCGAGAGCTTTGGGGAGAAGTTGCGCATTCTGATCGCAGACTTCCTCTCAGCCAACCCCGGCACTTCTAAAGATCGCATCTATGATTATGTCGTCAGCCACATGGTCCGGGCTGGCACGATGCAGGCGCACAATTTCGACGATTTCCTTGCTCAAGTCGGCGAACCGGTACACGAGGCAGTAAAGAAGAATCTGTTTGAGGACAAAGACCCCGATCTGTTCGGAACTCACGAAGTTGTGCGTTGGTACCTGAAGTCGAGCCAGTTAGACGTCATGGATGCCGCAGAATCTGCGAAAGAAGAGGACGCGGCGGAGAAGCTGAGCCACGTTATTCAGACCAAGCTCAAGGCTGCACCATGGTCTGATGGAGTCCACTACAGCGATCTCTTTGAGCACTTCATCTACAGTGTCCACGACAAGCCTCGCAGGCCAATGATCGAGTGGCTCCTCGACTACTTCTACAAGACCGAGTCGGGCACGTATCGTCTACCGTCGTCGGACGAAGAGGCGACGATCAAAGCGGAAGGGCGTTCGAAGGGGACAAGCCGCAGGATCAAGCGCTACCTCGCGTTCCTGGAGCAGGGCGTCGCGATACCGACCGGCGAGCAGCAGAACGACTCGACCTTGGCGGAGTGGATTCGGCACGCGAAGGTCGCCGGCATGTATGAGGCTGGGAAGATGCTCTTCGAGCGTGGTGGATTGAGCCTCGACCGGCTATCGGAGGAGGCCGCAATCAACGTCGAGGAGGACTATCAAGTCTGCGTGCGGATGCTCAGCCGCCAGGAGAAGGGGTGAGTGGCACGAACCAGAGCATGGCAGTTCCCAACCACCGGTCACAAAGGGCAAAGATTTTATTGCGGTGCTCGTCGAATTTCTGCAAGTCGCTGTAGTTCAATGCTTTAGGTCGCTGTTTTGAGGTGGTGGGGGTCGGCCCACTGTAGAAAAGGCTTGCAATGTTGTTAAGCTATAGCTTAACATGGGGTTGATGAATGGCACGGAGAGTCGCCTACCAAGGAGCGGTGTTCGCGATTGCGTTCGCGAGGGAGAACAGCGGCGCTTGCCCTGCCTGCGAGTTCTTTGACGGGCTGAGTTTGCTCGACAAGGCCAAATTGGTGGCACTCTTCCAGATTGCCGGTGACCATGGCAAGTTCCACAATCCCGAGAAGTTCGGCGATCTGGGCGATGGGCTATATGAGTTCAAGTCCTTCCAGATCCGCATGCCGTTTGCCTATGCGAAGAACGAGCGTGGACTGATTCTGATCACGCATGGTTTTATCAAGAAGAAGGCCAAGACTCCCAAGGAAGAGATCACGCGAGCTTGGCGGATCTACAACGAAGATCAGGCGCAGACCAAGCTGGCGGTTGTAAGGAAAGATAAGCGATGAAGACGCAGCACGAAGTTCTGATGGAAGATCCGGAGTTCCGGAGACTCCTGTCTATCGAGGCTCTGGCAGCCGAAGCCTCTGAATTGATCGCCAAGCTCATGACCGAACAGAATGTGAGCAAGGCGGACCTGGCAAGACGGTTGAAGAAGTCCCGCGCCTGGGTGACACAGTTGCTGAGCGGAAAGGCCAACATGACCGTTCGTACTCTGGCGGAGGTCGTGTACACACTCGATGCGGAAGTGAAACTCCACGCCCAACCGACTTGGAAGATGGCCGGGAAACCGGTCGGTGCGGGGTGGCAGCCGATCGTCTTCAAGATGGACAAGTTTCTGCTGGAGTCGCCAATGGTCTCTGAAGACTTGTTCCGGCTCCAGACCAACCAGATGACGTCCACCAACGATGACCTGGCCTCGGTGGCGCCCGGCGAGGACCCGACTCGTTCGGAGTACGCGGCATGAACGCGATTGTCATCGAGCAGACCCAGGACGAGACTAAACTGGCGTTCGAGGTTCACCAGAACGGGGCCATCAACCGTATTCGGCTGGCGCGTGCGAAGGTGGCCTCTGCGGCGATTGACGAGGCTCCGAAGTCCCACATCTCGGTGGCGTTCAACTTCAAGAGCAAGCCCCTGAGCGCCCCTCCGAACGTCCTGCGGCTGGAGATTGCGTTCCGCATGGCCGGGATCGAGGAGAAGGAAGAGGGCCAGGAAGACGCGCCGGAGAAGAAGCCGGACGACAAGAAGCCCGAGACCGTGGTCTTGGTGGAGTGCGCCTACGAGGTGGACTATGTCCTGCGCGAGGGCTTCGAGATCACTGCGGAGCACGTGAAGGCGTTCAAGGACGGCAACGCGATTTTCAACGCTTGGCCCTACTTCCGGGAGTACCTGCAGAACAACCTCCAGAGGATGGGGCTACCTCCTCTAACCGCGCCTTTCCTGCGCCTACAACCCAAACCAAAGCTCCGAAAACGGGAGAAGAATGAACACGAAACTGAAAGAGGTCTTCCGGGGCAAGGTCGTCAATAAGGCGCACACAATCAACACGGGTGTGGATGAGTTCCCACGTTACGTCCTCGAATACCTGATCGACAACTACTGCGCCGAAGAGACCTTCCACGAGGACATGGAGAAGGTGGTCCGGAGGCTGAAGGAGAACTTCGTCCACGGCGCGGAGTCCGACAAGATCCGGCACTACATTCGGGAGAACCGGCAGCATTCCGTGATCGCCAACCTCGAAGCCAGGCTGGTGGAAACGGAGGACCGCTATTGGGCGAGCATTTCGGCGATTAACGAGAACTTCGCCAACATCCCGGAGTCGGTCGTTCGTCAGTACCCCATGCTTCTTTCCGGCGGAATGTGGGGGACGATCGATCTGACGTACGACGAGACAGAGATCCACAGCAAGAAGATCCGTCCATTCAAGGTCAGCAGTTTCACGCCGTTCCAGGTAAGCATCATAAACGTCGACGAGTTCATCGGGAAGCGCCGCGAATTCACGACCGAGGAATGGATCGATGTCCTGGTGAACTCGTGCGGGCTGGACCCAACGAGGATGACCCGGCGGCAGCGGCTGCTGTTCCTGTGCCGGTGCGTGCCGTTGGTGGAGAACAACTTCAACATGGTCGAACTGGCTCCCCGCGAGACCGGCAAGACCTATCTCTACCGCAACATCTCGTACTACGCCCACGTGCTGTCGGGTGGCAAGGCAACACCGGCCCAATTGTTCATCAATCTGAACACCGGGCGTATCGGCGAGGTCGGCACCCGCGATGCGATTGTATTGGACGAGATCGCGAACACCGATTTCACCGACCCCAAGGCCCTGGTAAGTATCATGCAGGGATACATGCAGGATGCGAGGTTCAGCCGTGGAAAGAAGGAAGTTCTGGCCTTCGCCAGCCTGGTGTTCGTTGGGAACTTGGATGTGCAGGGGCAGTTACCGCATGAGAAGTATTACCACCTGTTCGAGCCGCTGCCGGATTTCCTCCAGGTGATCGCCTTCTTGGACCGAATCCATGCCTACTTGCCCGGATGGGAAATTCCCAAGCTGACCCCGGGGAGTTTTTCGAAGGACTACGGCTTCATCACGGACTACTTCTGCGAGATCATGCACGAACTGCGACGGCTGGACGTGTTCGCGGGGATTCGTTCGAGGTTCGAATTGGTGGACGAGGGCAAAACCGCGCAAGGGGTTTCAGGTCGCGACCAGAGGGCGGTCTTCAAGACTGCTTCCGGGATGCTGAAGTTGCTGCATCCTCATGGGCAGGTGAGCGATACCGATTTGGAGGAAGTCCTGCAGATTGCCTGTGAACTGCGCCAGCGGGTGCGGGAACAGCTTCACCTGATCTCGCCTGGTGAGTACGACAGGGTGCACCTCGGCGTCCGCATGACCGGCACTGGGAAGGTGATTGTTCCGACATTGCCCGATGCGGCCCGGATTCAGCGCGTTACTCTGCCAAGCAAGCCCTCGGTGGGAGAGGTGATTGGGCTGGCGGTATCCGGGGAGCACGGCTGCATTCTTCACTTCGAGATGCAGGCGACCAAGGGGCACGGCCGAATCGTTCCGCTCGGCTCCATCCAGAAAGTGATGCGGGAGAGCATCGAAGCCGGCGCGCAATACATCAAGGCAAACCATGCGGACCTGGGTATTACCGCAGAGTGGCGCGAGAACTACGATGTCGCCGTTCTGGCCACTTTCATGGGTGTTCCCAAGGAAGGGCCGTCCGCAGGTATCACCATCGTCACCGGCATCGTGTCGGCGCTCACCAATCGGCCCGTTCGAAATGACGTCGCCATGACCGGCGAGATCACGATCATGGGCAAAGTTCTGCCGGTTGGTGGGATCCACGCCAAGGTTCGCGCTGCCTACGAGGCCGGCGTGAAAGAGGTTCTCCTGCCAGTCGACAACATGAAGGACACCACCGACCTGCCACAGTATGTCAAAGACGCGTTGCAGCTCTGCCCGGTGAACAGCCTGGACCAGGTCCTTGCGAAGGCTCTGCTTGCTGCGCCGGTGGAGGCGGGGGTGGCGGAGTAGAACGTGGAAGCCAAGACCAATTCGCGGCAAACGCACCGAGTGGTCGATCACCAGATTGGAGGTTCCGTGAGTACATCGAAACTGGTACGCATGAGAATTGCAAATTTCGGTTGCGTCGGGCCGGAAGGGATAGAGGTGTTGTTGGACAACATCGTCTGTTTGGTCGGGCCGAACAATGCCGGCAAATCGACGGTCCTCCGCGCATACGAAGCGGCGGTGACTTCGGCCGACTTGAGGTCCGACCTCGTCCACGCAAGCAACGAGGCTCGCCCACCTTCGGTTGAGCTATGGGTCCACATCCCGGCAGGCACGGAAAACATTGACGAAAAATGGAAGGAACCAGAAGGTGCCCTGTTAGTCGTTCGCTCCAAATGGGAGTGGCCTGCTTCGGGCGGAAAGCCCCGCCGATGGACCTGGGATCCTGAACGTGGAGAATACGCTGAAGATGGCCGCGCGGCGGGTCTCGACACCGTATTCAACAGCCGATTGCCAAAGCCGTTTCGGATTGGGGCGCTTGAGGACCCCGCCAAAGAGCACACCAAACTCCTCGAGCTGGTCCTTGAACCGGTCAGCAGCCGCCTCAGAAGTCTGATGCTGGACGAAGACTCAGAAATTCGCGCGCAAGTTAAAGCCCTTCAGGTTGCGGTGGAGAAACCGGTGGGTGAATTTCGTGAGCAACTTCTGCTGGTTCAGCAGCAGGTAAACGCATCCTATGCGAGTGTCTTCAGTACCGCACAAGTCCGACTCGATGTTGCCCTTGG
>Ga0181529_10003182_pt1 | contig 18911 bp, 13 predicted proteins | sample PEATcosm2014_Bin_36_FD_119763 | JGI IMG/M metagenome (GOLD analysis project Ga0181529, IMG submission 119763) | Peatland microbial communities from MTU Mesocosm Facility, Houghton, MI, USA - PEATcosm2014_Bin10_30_metaG | ecosystem: Environmental > Terrestrial > Soil > Wetlands > Peat | place... | reverse complement strand
TGGCAAGCAACTCGCTCGGCGACTGCCGAAATCCCTAGAAATCAAGGCCCAGCGCTTTGACCAATTTACGCGCGGCTTCTGGACCGGCGGATTGCTGTTCGAAGAACTTGGATTTTCTTATGTAGGGCCGATCGACGGGCACAACCTCGACCACCTCCTGCCTGTGCTGCGAAACGTTCGTGACGCCCGCAACGGCCCGATCCTCGTGCATGTCGTGACGAAGAAGGGCAAAGGCTACCCGCCCGCGGAAGCCTCCAGCGACAAATTCCACGCCGTCGCAAAATTCGACATCGCGACGGGAGAACAAGCGAAAGCCAAGGCAAAGGCGCCGTCTTTCACCAGGGTCTTCGCGGAGAGTCTCATCAAGGAGGCGACGAAGGACGATCGCATCGTCGCGGTGACGGCGGCGATGCCGGCGGGCACCGGGCTCGATATATTCGGTAAGGCCTTCCCGACGCGAACGTTCGACGTGGGCATCGCCGAGCAGCACGCGGTGACGTTCGCCGCCGGCCTCGCAGCGGAAGGTTACAAGCCGTTCTGCGTCATCTATTCGACGTTCTTGCAGCGCGGTTACGATCAAGTCGTGCACGATGTGGCGATTCAATCGTTGCCTGTGCGCTTTGCGATCGATCGGGCTGGGCTAGTCGGGGCCGATGGTCCCACGCACGCCGGTTCATTCGACGTCGCCTATCTCGGCTGCCTGCCAGGCTTCGTAATTATGGCTGCGGCGGACGAGGCGGAGCTCGTCCATATGATTGCGACCGCCGCTGCGATCGACGATCGCCCCTCGGCGGTTCGTTACCCGCGCGGCGACGGCGTCGGCGTGGCGATCCCGGAGGTCGGCGTTCCGCTCGAAATCGGCAAGGGGCGAATTGTTCGCCAAGGCGACAAGGTCGCACTCCTCTCGTTTGGCGCCCGCCTTGCGGAATGTTCGAAGGCCGCAGTAGAACTTGCCAAATTTGGTCTTTCCACCACGGTCGCGGACGCTCGCTTCGCCAAGCCGCTCGATGTCGATCTCGTCTTGAAGCTCGCTCGTGAGCACGAAATCCTCATCACGATCGAAGAAGGATCGATCGGCGGCTTCGGCTCTTATGTGCTGCAAACGTTGGCCGAGCACGGGCGGCTCGACGACGGCCTCAAAGTCCGCTGCATGGTGTTGCCCGACGTGTTCCTCGCGCACGACACCTCGGAGGCGATGTACGCCAAGGCTGGGCTCGACGCCGAGGGGATCGTCGCAAAGGTGCTCGACGTTCTCGGCGGCGGCGCGAATCAAATCCGTCCGGTCGAAGCGATCGCAAATGCGCACGCGCCTGCCGTGGCGCCGCTACATCGCGCCCCCTTGCGAGTGATTCTCGCTCAGCCGCGGGGCTTCTGCGCTGGCGTCGTGCGCGCGATTGAGATTGTCGAACGCTCGCTGGAGATATACGATCAGCCGGTCTATGTCCGCCATGAGATCGTTCATAACAAGCACGTCGTCGAAGGCCTAAAGGCCAAAGGCGCCCGCTTCGTCGAGGAGCTGTCCGAAATTCCCGACAACGCCGTCACAATATTCAGCGCGCACGGCGTGCCGAAGAAGGTGGAGCAGGAGGCGGCCGCGCGGCAGCTCGTCGTCCACAACGCCACGTGCCCGTTGGTCACCAAGGTTCATATCCAGGCCAAGCGTTACGTGATGCAAGGACGAACGCTTATCCTCATCGGCCACGCGGGCCATGCGGAAGTCGAGGGAACGCTGGGGCAGATTTCCGCTCCGGTCGTGCTCGTTCAGACCGAGAGCGATGTCGCAAGCCTCACGATCCCCGCCGACACGCCAGTCGGTTATGTGACACAGACGACGTTGAGCGTCGACGACACCAAAGGGATCATCGCCGCCTTGCATCAGCGGTTCAGCGATCTCGTCGGCCCTGACACGCGAGACATTTGCTACGCGACGCAGAACCGACAGACTGCGGTTCGCGATTTGTGCAAAGAGGTGGACGTGATCATTGTCGTCGGCGCAAAAAACAGTTCCAATTCAAATCGGCTGTGTGAGATCGGCTCGGAAATGGGAGTGCCGAGTTATCTCATTGCCGACAGCGCCGATCTTCGTCACGAATGGGTGGAAAACGCCCGCGCCGTCGGCGTCACCGCCGGCGCATCTGCGCCTGAGCAGCTCGTGCAGGGCGTCGTTCAATGGCTCGGCCGCCTTGGCCCTGTCGAAATCTCGACTCTGGATGGTCCCAATGAGTCCGTAGAGTTTCGGTTGCCTGTGCAGCTGGCGCGAGCGTAATCGGCTCTCGCTTCCAAAACCTCGCGACGCGACGAGCGACCGAAAGGCAAGCCATGACGATACCTCTTTTCAAGGAAGCGAAAATTGGCCTCTATGTGCTCAAACAGAAACTAGCGGGCAGAAAGCGCTACCCTCTGGTGCTCATGCTCGAGCCGTTGTTCCGCTGCAACCTTGCCTGCGTGGGTTGCGGCAAGATCGATTATCCAGATCCGATCCTCAATCAGCGATTGTCGACGCAAGAATGTCTCGACGCGGTCGACGAATGTGGCGCGCCGATGGTGGCGATCCCCGGCGGCGAACCTTTGATCCATCGCGAGATCGGCGACATCGTGAAGGGGATCGTGGCGCGCAAGAAATTCGTTTCACTCTGCACCAACGCGCTTTTGCTCGAGAAGAAGCTCCACCTGTTCGAGCCGTCGCCTTATCTGTTCTTTTCGGTGCATCTGGACGGACTGAAGGACCACCACGACAAGTCAGTGTCGCTCAGCGGCGTTTTCGACATCGCTATCGCGGCGATCAAGAAAGCCAAGGCCAAGGGATTCGCCGTCAATGTCAACGCGACGATCTTCGACGGCCATGCGCCAGAAGATATCGCGGCCTTCCTCGATTTGGCGAAAGAACTGGAAGTCGGCGTCTCGATTTCGCCTGGCTACGCCTATGAGCGGGCGCCCGACCAGGAGCATTTCCTCAATCGCCGCAAGACCAAGGAATTGTTTCGTCGGGTCTTCTCGCTGGGCAAAGGCAAGAAGTGGCAGTTGATGCATTCCGGTCTCTTCCTGGACTTCCTTGCTGGCAATCGCGAGTTCCACTGCACGCCTTGGGGCATGCCCACGCGCAACGTCTTCGGCTGGCAGAAGCCCTGCTATCTCCTGGGCGAGGGATACGTCGGTTCGTTCAAGGAGTTGATGGAGACGACGGACTGGGACAGTTACGGAACTGGCCGATATGAAAAGTGCGCCAATTGCATGGCGCATTGCGGTTATGAACCGACGGCCGCGAATGTCGCGATAAGCCGTCCCTGGACGGCGATTTGGACGGCGATTCGCGGGGTGCGAACGGACGGCCCGATGGCGCCGGAGATCCCGCTCGATCACCAGAGGCCGGCGGATTTCGTCTATTCTCGTCATGTCGAAACATTGCTGGCCAAAGTTCGACGGAAAGACGACTCGATCAAAGCCGTAGAGTCGGAGACGTCGACTCTGGCTTAATAATCGGCAAGGCGACTTCCTCGCACGGTGGGCTTCGTGATCAAGAAACTCTCCGCTTGCTGTGAGGCGGCCGCGAGATGAGGCGGCTGTTGTAAATCATGCTCACGTCCATCATCGTTCGGATCGTCGAGTTTTGCATTCGTCGCGCCTGGATGGTGGTTGGCGTCGGCTTGCTGATCGCGACTGGATCGAGCGTCTACACGGCAAGCCACTTTCGCCTAAACTCGGACGTCAGTGCTCTGCTTTCGGACAAACTCGACTGGAGCAAACGCGACATCGCGTTTGAAAACGCGTTTGGCCGTTTCGGAATCATTGACGTCATCGTCGCGGCGCCGACGCCCGAGTTGACCGGAGCGGCCACCGTGGAATTGACGCAGGCGCTCGCCAAGGAGAAGGAGCTGTTCCCCGACGTCTCGAACGTCGGCGCTACGGAGTTTTTCGCCCAGCACGGGCTTCTGTTCTTGCCGAAGCAGGCGTTGGACACGAATCTCGGAGGACTGATTCAGGGCGAAGCGCTCATTCAAGATCTCGCCTCCGACCGTAGCCTGCGCGGGTTGATCGCGGGGCTCGAGGACGTGCTTCTCGGCCTTCAGTCCAATCACTTGCAACTCGACGATCTCGGCCACCCTTTGAACCAGGCAGCCGATACACTGGACAATGTGCTCGCGGGGCGGCCGGCGAGCTTTTCGTGGCGGGTTTTGATGCAAGGTAAGCCCGCGGCCCCGAACGATCTTCGCGGCTTTATCGAAGTCCATCCGGCGCTCGACTTCAGCGCTCTGCAGCCGGGACTTCGAGCGAACGAGGCCATTCGCCGGATCGCAGCGGATATCTTGCCGCAATATCACGCGAGCATGCGTCTCACCGGTGTGGTGACGATGAACGACGAACAGTTCGGGACAATCAAGGAGAATGCGGTTCGAAACGGTCTCATCACTTTGGCGATCGTCGCATTCATTCTCTGGCTCGCGTTACGCTCGGGGCGGCTCATGGCCGCGATAGCCGTCAATCTCTTCGTCGGCCTCGCCATGACTGCGGCTTTGGGTCTGTTCATGGTCGGCGCCTACAATCTCATTTCCGTCTACTTTTCGGTGCTTTTCGTCGGCATCGGCGTCGATTTCGGCATCCAATTCAGCGTCCGCTATCGCTCCGAACGACACGATAACGACAATCTCGCCAAGGCGATTCAAAGCGCGAGCTTTCATGTCGGCGCGCCGCTGACTCTTGCGGCGTTCGCGACCGCAGCGGGGTTCCTGTCGTTTCTGCCCACGGACTACAAGGGCGTGTCTGAATTGGGCCAGATCGCTGGTTGCGGCATGCTGATCGCATTCGCCACCACCATCACGCTTCTGCCGGCGTTGATCGTCCTGCTGAACCCGCCCGGAGAACCGGAGCCGCTCGGATATTCGTCGCTCGCGCCGGTCGACGAGTACATGAATCGACACCGAATTGGAATTATTGCCGGCACCGCGATCGTCGTGGTCGCCGGGTTGCCGCTACTGCATTGGCTCAGCTTCGACTTCAATCCGATCAATTTGCAGAGTCCTAACACAGAGTCGATCGCGACTTATCTCGAACTCAGTCGCGATCCCAGCACCGACACCAACGCCATCCAGGTGCTGGCGCCGTCGCTCGAACAGGGAAATGCGATCGGCGCGCGCGTTTCGAAGCTGCCGGAGGTTTCGCACGTCGTGACGCTCTCGAGCTTCATTCCGGAAGATCAGGCGGAAAAGCTCCCCATCATTCAAAACGCCGCGAATAAGCTTGCCGCCGCCTTCAATCCTAAGAACGTTCAGTCTGCCCCGACCGATGCCGAAAATGTCGACGCCTTGAACGAGGGCTCGCAGCGACTGACGGAGGCGGCGAGCAATCTGACGGGATCTGGGGCCGACGCGGCGCGGCGACTTTCTCTCGACCTCTCCAACTTGGCGCGTGCGACTCAGGCCGCTCGCGATAAGGCGACCGACAGTTTCGTTTGGCCGCTGGGACAGGTCCTGGACTCCTTGCAGGCCTCGCTCCAAACGCCGTTGGTCACGCGAGCGTCTCTGCCGCCGGGCCTGACGCGGGATTGGGTGACTTCGGACGGCCGCGCTCGCGTGTCGATCGCGCCAAAGGATGATCCCGGCGACAATGACGCCATGCGTCGTTTCGCGAGCGCGGTGCTGGCTGTCGAGCCAAGCGCCACCGAGGGGCCGATCACCATTCTGGAGGCGGGAGACTTGGTCGTCCACGCTTTCGTCGAAGCCGGGGCATTGGCGCTGCTGTCGATAGCGATCCTGTTGTGGCTCGTGCTCAAGCGCATCGGCGACGTTCTATTGACCCTCATTCCTCTGACGCTCGCTGGCGTGGTGACGTTGGAACTCACCGTGTTGGTGGGCCTGCCGCTCAACTTCGCCAATATCATCGCCCTACCACTGCTCCTCGGCGTCGGCGTGGCGTTCAAGATCTATTACATTATGGCCTGGCGCGAAGGGCAAACGAACCTTCTGCAGACCAGTCTCACCCGCGCCGTCATCTACAGCGCGCTCACGACAGCCACCGCGTTCGGCAGTCTCATTTTCTCGAGTCATCCGGGCACGTCGAGCATGGGCAAGCTGCTGGCTCTTTCGCTCGTGTGCACGTTGGCGGCGGCGGTGTTGTTTCAACCAATCCTGATGGGCAAGCCGCGAAAAGCGCCGTCAGAGATCTGACAATCCTCAATCACGCAAAGGGAGAATTCAACAATGCTCTCCAAGCTTTTGCTCTCCGCGGCGTTTGTCGCCCTCTCGTCTGTGGCGTTTGCCGAATCGGGCACGCCGCAAGAACAAGCCGCATGCCGTCCCGATGTCCGTCGCTTCTGCCATACGGTCAAAGAACAAGACGGCGATGACGCCTTTCTCGCCTGCCTCGAGCTTCACCGCGACGGCCTGTCCGAGGCCTGCAGAAACGTGTTGAAAGACCATGGCAGGTGACTTCGCTGAGCGGCCCGACCAAGGGAACCCGGGTTGGCGCTCTAGCGACGGGGTTTCTCGATCGGTCGGTCGCATCGGCGAACGGCACAAGACGGTACGCCCCTGTCGCAACGACGGGCATGTTTCCATCGCCGCTTCGGGAGATGGAAGATGAGAACTAGGCTCAGGTTCGCCGTCGCAATGACGACCGCGATGTTGGCGACGGGCTATGCTCGTTCGGCGTCGAATCAAGACGCGATCCCAGTTCCGGCGCCGAACCCATTCAGGACAGTGGCTCCTGCCGCTCCAGCGTCGAACCAATCCGATACCGCCGCTCCCGCGCCGAACCCATCTAAGGCAGTGTCGAATCAGGACGCGATCCCAGTTCCGGTGCCGAACCCATTCAGGACAGTGGCTCCTGCCGCTCCAGCGTCGAACCAATCCGATACCGCCGCTCCCGCGCCAAATCCATCCAAGAGCGCGGCTCCGGCGCCAAGTCCGTCGAAGACCGCTGCTCCGATGCCGAACCCATCCAAAACCGAAGCTCCGGCGGCGTACGACCACAACACCGCTGCCGGGTTCTGGCAGGAGACCGAAGATCAAGGCCGTCCCGGAGCTTGGTTTCTGTTCGTCGAGAAGGACGGGCTCTATGAAGGGCGGTTCGTCAAGATGTTCAAACAGCCTGGAGAACAAGAGCTGATCCTGACATGCCAGAAATGCACGGGCGATCAAAAGGATGCGCCGATGATGGGCCTGACGATCGTGAAGGGCATGAAACGTAACGGCAACAAATACGCTGGCGGCAGCATCCTCGATCCCCGCGACGGCACGGTCTATCACGCTCAGATGGAGCTAAGTGAGGACGGGCAGCAACTCTCGGTGCGAGGCTATCTGGGCATTCCGCTTCTTGGCCAGACTCAAATCTGGACCCGGCTGCCGGACGATGCGATGGCGCCAGATGACATCCCCGAGAACTCCGTCGGGCCGGCATCGACGCCAGAGTGAAACCGCATCGCTTTCGCCTCGAACGCGCCGCCGGCAGCGATATCCCAAGGCGTTCAATCAGCCGCCTGCGTCACATTCCAAATTCGATGATCGGACCGGATATCGAGTTTTTGTATCGGGCAATCGCCCAAAGCGGGAAAAACTTCGAATAGCCGTGGTAGCGTAAATAGAAGACACGGGGAAACCCGGTTGCAGTGTACCGTTCCTCGTCCCAAAACCCATGCGCTCCTTGCGCGTCAAGGAGGAACTTGACGCCACGATCGACGCTCGGATCGCGGGTTCGCCCTGCAGCCATAAGACCGAGGAGCGCCCAAGCTGTCTGGGAAGCTGCGCTCGGCGCAGGTTCGTGGCCGTGATAGTCAAGTTTATAGCTTGCGCCGTCTTCGCCCCAGCCGCCGTCTTCGTTTTGAATGGCTGCGAGCCAATCGGCAGCTCGCGCCATTTCCGGCGCGCTCCGATCCACCCCTGCCATGTTGAGCGCGCAAAGCGCCGACCAAGTGCCATAGATGTAGTTCATTCCCCAGCGGCCGAACCAGCTTCCGTCCGCCAACTGCGTTTGGCGAAGATAACGCAAAGCCTCGCGCAGAGCAGAGTTGGTTTCCGGTCGTTCGCCGAGCTGCGCGAGCATCGACACGCAGCGGCCCGTCACGTCCTCTGTCGTTGGATCGAGCAAAGCGCCGTGATCGGAAAACGGGATATTGTTGAGGTAAAGGTAATTGTTGTCGGCGTCGAACGCCCCCCAACCGCCATTGCCGCTCTGCAGGCCGCAAATCCACTCTTTCGCGCGCTCGATCGCAGCATGAAACGATTGATGGCCGCGCGCTCTTTGCTGCCGGTCCATAGCCATCACGACGACAGCGGTGTCATCGAGATCCGGGTAATGCGGATTGGCGAATTGAAATGCCCAACCGCCTGGACGCACGTTCGGCCGGCGTGCGCTCCAATCGCCAACGACATTCAACTCTTGGCGGGGCAGCAACCATTTCAGGCCTGCGGCGGCCGCCTCCATCGCCCGATCGTCGCCGACCTCCAGCAGCGTTTGGCACGCCAAAGCCGTGTCCCACACTGGGGAAACGCAGGGTTGGCAATAGGCTTCCTCGGACTTGACGATAAGAAGCTTGTCGATTGCGCGGCGCGCAGCGAGGTAATCTGGATCCAGACGATCGCGGCCCAACGCGTCGTACATCATCGCCGAATTCGCCATGGCGGGAAAAATCGCCCCAAGACCGTCTTCGCCGTTGAGACGCTCCTTGACGAACGCGACGGCCGATTCGACGGCCTGCTGGCGCAATCGCTTCGGAAAATGCGGTTCGACAATGCGCAGAATTGCGTCGAGGCCGTTGAAAAACTTCGACCATATCAAACTCTGATGCGGCGCCTTAGGCAACAGGCCGATCGTTTTGGGCGGCTCGAGAAAGAGTTCGTCGACGCCGACGTTTTTCGGGTTGCGCGCTTGCGGCTTCAGGGCGCCCAAAACCAGCAGCGGCACGATGACGGTGCGGGCCCAATAGGACATCTTGTTGAGATGAAGCGGAAACCAGTTCGGCAACAGCATGATTTCGACCGGCATCACGGGAACCGCCCGCCAGCTCACGACGCCGAACAGCGCCAACAGCGCCCTTGTGAAGACATTGCTCAGCGCCGCGCCGCCCCGTTCGCGGATCGCCTCGCGCGCTCGGCGCATATGGGCCGCCTCGGGGTCGTCGCCAATCATCTTCAGCGCAAAATACGCCTTCACGCTGGCGCTCATATCGAAGTCGCCGCCATAGAACAGCGGCCAGCCGTCGTGCGCGGCCTGGATGCGGCGTAAATAGTTGGCGATCTTGCCTTCCAGCTCCGCATCGACCGGCTCGCCGAGGTAGTGTCTAAGGAGTACGTATTCGGCTGGGATGGTGGCGTCCGCCTCGAGTTCGAACAGCCAATGTCCGTCTGAGCGCTGAGCGGCCAGCAAGGCGTCGGTCGCCGCGGAGATCGATCGATCCAGGGATTGCCGGCCACCCTCAGTCGAGGGCGAAGTTTCGCCGGACACCGTCGTGGTCTCGCGCATCGATTTGCCTCTTATTCACTTTCCGCACAAGTGCGGCTGTCTGATACAGATCTTGCTCCCAGATCAATCGACGCCGTCGCTCACCGTCCTCTCAACTCCAAGACAACGCAACTCCGCTGAAAATCGTCCTCACAACGGCGCCAATATTTCTGCTGCTTTTGCGCCCGAGCGGATGGCGCCCTCGATCGTCGCGGGCAGCCCGGTCCGGGTCCAGTCGCCAGCGAGGACGAGATTTTCCCACGCCGTCTCCGCGCCAGGGCGCTTGGCTTCCTCTCGCGGCAACGCAGCAAACGTCGCACGACGCTCGCGCACGATTTGCCACGCCGGCATGGCGTCCGGGAGGTTGGCGATCACGGCGACTTCACGCCAGATCCGGCGGGCGAGATCTTCCCGCGAGAGGTCCAGCAGATGGTCTGCGGCGCTGACCGTGACCGACAGGCGTCCAGGGAACGCGAAAAGCCATTGGGTCGTGCCGTTGACTACGCCGATCATCGGCGCGAGCCCCTCAGGGGGATCGATGCGGAAATGCGCGTTGACGATGGCGCGAAATTCCGTTGGCGTCGGCAATTCCGGCACGAGAGACCCCGCGGCCGCTGGCGGCACGGCAAGGATGACGGCGTCGCTTGACGCTAGCTGAATAGACGTGTCGCCGAAATCGAGCGCCGTCACGCGGTCTGCGCCGAGCGCCAGCTGACGAAGCCGGCGACCGTAGTTCACGCCGCCGCGATGGTCGGCGACGTATTGAAGCGCCGGTTCGACGAAAACGTTGGAAAGACCATTGTGGGCGATCAATGGGCGACAGTTGCGCCCACCGGCAGCGAGCGTCTCCCGGATAATCGCCGCCGCCAATGCCGCCGAACCGCTTCGCGGTTCGGTGTTGAGCGCGGACATTAGCAAGGGTTCAATCAGTCGTGAGTAAAGCGGCCCCGAACACGAAATCGTCTCGCCGATCGTGGCGCCGGCTTTGGCCCGCAATAGCTTGGCGAGCGCCAAATATTCGCGCAAGCGCGTGCCAGGGACGCGACGCGCCGGGTCGAGGATCCACCAAGGAACGATTCCGTCGTTGGCGCGCACCGTCCAGCGCTCGCCAGTCGCAAGATCGATGAAAGGGAAACTCGCAGACGGCGACGCCGTAAGACCAGCGCGCGCGCCGATAAGGTCGAGGTAGGAGAGCGTGGCCTTGTTGCCGGACAATACGAGATGATTGCCGTTGTCGATCTCCATGGCGAGTGTGGTGTCGTAATACGAACGGCAGCGTCCGCCCGCCTGATTGGTCGCCTCATGAACCGTGACCGCCAAGCCGCGAGAAGCCAGCCGCACGGCGGCCGACAGTCCCGCCAATCCGGCGCCGACGACGTGGATTTGACGCGGCTTCACACGATGCCGTGACACAGAACGATCCAAATGAGCTGCGCGCGGCGCCGTTTGACGGGCGCGCGCGGCGGAAGCCACCCACGCGCGACGAGATGCTCGAGGATCGAGCGGTAGGCCGCGCTCATAATGCGGGCAGTGCGCACGACCCGGCGAGGGCTGCGAGCAATGATCGCGTCGGACTCGACGAAATGGCGACGAGCGCGCGCGACGACCGGCGCGCAGGCCTGATCGATCGCAGGATTGGCGATTGCGTCCAGCGGTTCGCTCGACGTTATTCCGGCGGCGCGCAGCGCTTCTTGAGGAAGATAGAGTCTCCCGACGGCAGCGTCCTCGTCGATATCGCGCAGGATGTTGGTCAGTTGGAGGGCGCGGCCGAGGTGATGGGCCAAGGCTAAGCCTTGCGCGTCCTCCATTTTGAATACGCGAACGCTTAGGCGGCCCACGGCGCTGGCCACGCGGTCGCAGTAGAGGTCGAGCGTCGCCCAATCGGGCGCGCGGATCGGGGCGATCACATCCATTTCCATGCCGTCGATGACGGCCAAGAAATCGTCGCGGCGCAGATTGAAAGCCCGGATCGCCTCAGCCAGCGCATGCAAGTGGGGTGGCGCGGAGCTGGCGTAAATTGCGTCGAGGTCGTGACGCCAGCGCTGCAATTGAACAAGATGGACGTCGCGAGGGCCGCCGTTGTCGGCAATGTCGTCGACGGCGCGACAGAACGAATAAATCTCGAACATCGCCTGCCGCTGCTCGGGCGGCATGAGCCGCATCGCCATATAGAACGAACTGCCGGAGGCCCTTACGCGAGCTTCGGCGACAGGCTCGGCACTTGTCGCGTTCACGTTTGTGGCCGACGCGGGCAGGCGTCCGGGCCAGCCAAAGCGGCGCGAAGCGCTATTGAGAGCGGCAAGAAGGCCGACGCCGCCCGCGCGCCAATTGCCAAGATGAGTCTCCGCGCCGAGAGGATCGCTCACGGTCAGCGTGCGCGCGATCCGCAACGCCAACGCGTGAATGACTGAAATCTCGAGACCCAAGCGCCAATCCGCGATTGCCGTCTCGAGTCCATCTCCTTCATGCAGCATCGTCTCGGCGCGATGGGCGAGTTCTGCGATGCAGCCACGCAATGCCGGCGAGGCCTTTTCTTCGCCGAGCGCTTCGACGCCGAGGCCGTGTTTGGCAAGGTCGTCCAAAGGCAAATAGACACGGTCGAGATTGCGATAGTCCAAGCCGCAATCCTGAAGATGATTGTTGATTTGCAGCGCAGCGCATATTGCGTCGGAAGCGGGCCACGTCGAACGGCTTTCGCCGTGCACGTCCAGCACGAAGCGACCGACCGGCATGGCCGAGAGGGCGCAATAAGACATCAATTCCGCCCAGTCTTTATAGCGTCGCTTGGAAGCGTCGAGGCGAAAGGCGCGCAACAGATCCTGCGCGTGCTCGGGCGAAAGTCCACGCTCTGCGAGTGCGCGCCGCAAAGCCGCCGATTGCGGATTGGCGTCGGGGCGATCGTCGCCGATGAGATCGGCCTCCATGCGATCGAGCAGTTCGATCTTCGCCGCCGCCGTCAGCGAGGGGTGATCCGCGACATCGTCAGCGACGCGCGCGAATTCGTAGAAGGCCCGAATTGGCCGACGATGTTGCGCTCGGACGAGTAAAGACGCCACCGGGAAGTTTTCGTCCCGATGGGTTTTGCCGGACCGCAACTCGCTGGCGTTCGTCATCGGGCCTCTGTCGCACGCGTCTGCACGCGGCCCTTCCAAAGACCGCCCCGACCCCGCACGGATTGATAACCGGATTCCAGCGTGAAGGCCATGTAAACGAGCGCGATCGCCGGCAGGGTCGGTCCCCACAGCGGCGACAGTCCGTAGAACCGCAGCGTCGGCTGAAAAGCGACCGCCATGATGGCCCAAGCCAGAAGTCCGAAAATCTGTGCGGCGCTGTGGCCGAAAAGCGCCGCAAGCACGGGAACGACGAAAACGAAAATCAGGCCGGCCAGGGCGACCGCAAGCAGCAGCGGCGAATAACGAAGCTGGGCGTAGGCGGAGCGAACGACCATCCGCCTGATTTCGTCCATTGTCGAATAAGCTCGGATACTGATCACGCGCTCGCTGAGGCTGAGGCGTATCGGCCCCTGTTTCTTCAAGATGCGCGCCATGGCGCAATCGTCGATGAGGGAACCGCGTATGGCTTCGACGCCTCCGGCGGCCTGAAGCGCTTGGCGGCGCACCAGCATGCAACCGCCTGCCGCCGCCGCCGTCGCGCGGCGTCGGTCGTTCACCCAGGAAAAGGGATAAAGCATCTGAAAGAAGAAGATAAAGGCGGGAATGAGCGCCCGCTCCGCAAGGCTCTCACAACGCAACTTGACCATCATCGAGGAGAGCGCGAGACCCTCGCCCAGCGACTGCGAAACCAAGCGATGCAACGTATCGGGTGGATAGACGATGTCGGCGTCGGTCAAAAGCAGGAATTCGGGCGCCGCCGTCTTCGCGCGCTCGACGCCCTGCTTCATGGCCCACAATTTTCCTGTCCAGCCGACCGGCAGCGCGGCGCCAGGAATGATCGTCAATCGGTCCATGCGACCAATCGCGGCGGCGGCAAGCCTGGCTACGTCCGCCGTGCCGTCGGCGCTTTCATCGTCAACCAGAATGATCGAGAACGACCCGGGATAGTCTTGACGCAGCAGCGACCCGACAGTTTGGCTGACGCCGTCGGCTTCGTCGCGCGCCGGAATGACCGCAATGACGTCGGGCCATACAATCGGGAAAGGACCGCCGCCGTCGCGTTCTCCTGCGCACCAAAAGCCGCCGCGCCCCGCCACCAAGTAAATCCAGATGACGAGCGCAACGGCGGCGGCCAGACTTGCAACCATCAGCAGACTCTCGGTAGGCGCCGAAATCCATTGTACCACCAGCGCCGAAGCAGGGGCAAAGATTCAAACGTCCTTCAGAACTGTCGCGAGCCGAGAAGGTCGCCCGCTAACGATGAACAGCCTATGGCGCCTCGTCGACTTACGCCCGACAGGCTGTTTGGAGCGAGAATGCAAGAGCTGCCGGCATTGTCGAGGCGGGCGCGTCAGCGCATCGTTCATTTGACCCAAACGCGGGGGCTAAGGCAAGACTATGAACGCGTGATGGAAGCGCGTTATGTGAATTGGCGGGCGGCGCCCCTTTCATTCGATCCGAGAGGACGTGCCGCTGTCGACGGAGGCTATCGATGAGCGTTTCGCGTGAAGCCTTTTTGTCGCTGCTGATGGGGGTGGCGAGCGACACCGAGGCGATGCTGAGCGAGCTTTTAGCGCAGACGCCTATCGCAGGCGAGCGTGAGCGCCCCGCGCGGCTGCTCGAGGCGATGCGCTATTCCAGCCTGAGCGGCGGCAAACGCATCCGCCCCCTGCTGGTCGTCGCGAGCGGCAATCTGTTCGGCGTTCCGCGGCAACGGTCGCTGATGGCGGGAGCGGCGCTTGAACTCATCCATTGCTACTCACTCGTCCATGACGATCTGCCGGCCATGGACAATGACGATATGCGGCGCGGTCGTCCCACGACTCACAAAGCCTTTGACGAAGCGACCGCCATCCTTGCTGGAGACGGCTTGCTCACCCTGGCTTTCGACGTGGCCACGCGTCCCGCGGTTCATCCCGAGGCTGAGGTGCGCGTCAATCTGGTTGGCGCGCTGGCGCGCGCTGCGGGCGTCGGCGGCATGGTCGGTGGTCAACTGCTGGACCTCGCCGCTGAAGGGCGTTTCGCTGACGGCAAGCCGCGTGCGCTCGACGAAACGGCGATCGGCACATTGCAGGCGATGAAGACTGGCGCGCTGTTGCAATACGCCTGCGCGGCTGGCGCGATTCTCGGCAAGGCCAGCGCCGCGGAGCGCGCCGCGCTCGATCGATACGGCGCGTCCGTCGGCAAGGCGTTTCAAATCTCCGACGACCTACTCGACGTGGAAGGCGACAGCGCGACCCTCGGTAAAGCTGCCGGCAAGGACGCGGCCGCCGGTAAGGCGACGCTGGTCGGGATCCTTGGCGTAGAGACCGCCAAAGCGCGCCTTAAGGGCCTCGTTAGCGAAGCGGGCGCGGCTCTGGCGCCGTTCGGAGAGCGGGCGCAGGCGCTCGTGGAGACGGCCAAATTTATCGCGGAACGAGGGAAGTAGGGACGGGGACCGCGAGACGGCGCAGCACGCAGCGCCTCGCAAGGAAAGCGCCGGTGGGCCGCCGCGGCGCTCGTCGACGGCTCGGGATCAGCGGGAACGCCAAACTGTTGCAAATTTGGGCCGGAACCTGGGGCGATCTGGCGAATGCCGGATCAACTGGCAAACAAGCCAGCGCTCCCCCGACTTCGGGCCCGTGAGTAGATTCCGAAACTGCCGCTGACGCACGCCTTTGTTTAATCTGATTCGGCCACCAAGAGGCATGGTCCACCAAACCGTACATCGGAGGGGAAAAATGCGTAAGCTTGCTATGCTGGTCGCCGCCATGGCGACGCTGTCGGCCGTAGCTCTGACGCCGACCACGGCTGACGCTGGTTGCTACCGGCTCGGCTTGACCGGATATCATTGGTATCATTTCTGCGCCGGTCCTCCAGTCCTCTACCCACACCAGCGCGTCTGCCGGAATGGCCATTGCTGGTATCGCTAGAGCGCGTAAAGCTTGTCTCGTCTCCAATCGGACGAGACAGGCTGGCGCGATGCGGCGGCAAGTTGAATAGCGAGATTTGCTGACTTCGGCCTTGCCGCGCTTGCGGGGACTTCCGCTGACTGCGGAAAACCCGGGCGCCCTGTGCCGAAGTCTGATCCCGCCCAATGACGCTATTGTCTCATCGCAGGGATGCGCCCTCCAATGGCCAGGAACCAACATTCCGACAGCGATCGCGTTCCAGGAACTGTCGAAAAATCGATCCATGACCACTGGATTCTCTTTCTTGTCGAGGGAGTAGTCCTCGTTTCGTTGGGACTCTCGGCAATCGTCGTTCCATCAATCGCCAGCGTGAACGTGACGGTTGTTCTGGGCTGGCTCTTTCTCGTCAGCGGGGCTGTGGGCTTGGCGACAACCTACTGGGCGCGACAGGCGCCAGGGTTCTGGTGGTCGCTCGTGTCGGCTTTGCTCGCGATTTCTGTTGGCGTCGTCCTGATCGCGAACAAATCGCAGGATCTTTATGGCGGTCTGATGGGATGGCCATTTGAGAATCTCGGCCCGATGCGGCTGATATTGGTTCTGTTCTTCCTAGTCGAAGGGGGCGCGTCGATCATGTTCGCTTTCGAACACCGACGTCAGTTCTCTGGGCGCTGGGCCTGGATGTTGGCGAGCGGCGGCGTCGACATTTTCTTGGCGAGCATCATTATTTTTGGTCTTCCGGGAACCTCGGCCTGGACGATGGGCCTCCTCGTCGGGATCAACATGATTCTCGGCGGCGTCGCCCTGATCGCGATGGGATTGCATGCTCGCACGGAACGCGCTGGTTCGAATGCAATTCCTCTGCGCAACGCGTGATCGATTTCGACCGTATCGCAGCGATAGACAACTTTAGCGCTCTATATCGCTCGCGCGTCGCCTACAGGCGATGTGGGGGCAAGGCTCTGGCCTTGCGGGCGCGGCGCCAACGCCCGCGGCGCCTCGCCGATGAGTCGAGACCCGAACCGACCGAATCGGATAGCGGCGGTCGCCGCGAAGGCGAAGAGCAGCGTGCCGCCAAAGACGATCATGGCCTTCGCGATGGCGGACAACGGAGCGTCCAGCAAGGCATATTGCAGCCATACCAGTGGCGCATAGTGCAGCAAATAAATGCCGAAGGCGTTCTTCGACAAACCGTCGAACAATCGCGAACGAACAGCGCCAAAGCGCAGGCAAGCCGCCATCACGAAAAAGAAGCTGCTGGCGCCAGCCAAAGCAAAGCTGACGTCAGCGGCGACTTGCAGCATCAACGGAGTGGATGTCGCATAGGTCAATGTCAACCCGGCGAGTCCCATCCAGAGCAGCAGCGAAGCGAGTGCGCCTGCAAGCCAGACACTCCAGCGCCGCGCCAGCGTTCCCCCGGGGGCGAGCATGCCGCGCTCGAGGTCGCGCACGCCAACCCCGAGACCCGCCAGGTAATAGACGGCATAGAGCAGCGGGCGGCTGAGTTGGAGCGAAAACGGACCCTGTTCGGACCAATTCCAAGGCGTAAAGGCAATCGCCAGCGGAACATAGGCGACGGCGGCGACCGTCGTCAGGCCGATAAAATACCGGCCCGGACGGGCAGCGGCGTCGGACGACAAACGGCCGAGAAACGCGACCCATTGCGGAGCGAAACGGCGCAGCCCGGCGGGCGCAATGGTCAAAGCCAATAGCAGCCATAAGAACCACATTGGCCCGTTGGGCCAGAAGGGCAGCGCCAGGAGGGACCGCCCATAGGCGATCAGACTTGGATCGACCGCGATCATGCGGTAGGCGGGATAAAGCGCGATCGGCGCGACGACGGTCACGCCGAAAACAAATGGCGCGCCCAGCCGCAGCAATCGGTCGCCTAGAAATTTCCGACTTCCCTTGCGGGCGAGACTTGGCCACGCAAATACAGCCGAGAGAAAAAACATCAAAGACATCAGATAAACGTCTTGCCAGGCGCAGAACAGATCGAACCCGAACCAGCGCTGACTGTCGACAATGGGAAAGGCGCGCCATTCGTAAGGCGGCTGGTCGAAAGGAACCGCGGACGACCTAGCGTACCTGAGGTAGGGCAGAACAGAATGGAAGGCGAGCAGGATAAGAATCACCAGGCCCCGCAGATTCCGGAGAGCCAGACTGGATGCGACGTCGCTGGTTTTCTCGATCTCACGGCCATCGGCCCGTGCGAGGCCGTCTGCCGCGCCAAATTGGAGCTCACCCGGCGCCCCACGCATCCCGATATCTGGCGGGGGCACCGCGCGATCCGCCGGATGGGCGGCGGTGCGCTTGCCTCCGATGGCGGGCCCGCCGCTCCCGCCTGGATCAACGTCGCACGAGGCTTCGATCGTCGGGAGCCGATCGCTTCCGATCTTCTCACCGAGCCCTGAAGTCTCATGCAGGAATTGATCGTCGCCCCCAGACAAGAGAGGTAGTCCCCTATTTGCCTAAATTGCTCGATATTGCCGCAGGTCGGGAAGTTTGGGGCGTTGCGCTTCGACGGGATAGGCTCGGAATCTACCTAGCCGACAGCTCCCGGATGGCCGCGAGTTTTGGCGGAAGCAATGTTTTCGCGCCAAGTCTCCAAGCGGCTCCGGCTGCACTTAGGGCCACGGTAGGAGATCGTCGACCTGGCGGTCGAGATAGCGGTTGGCCATCTTGGCGATCGTGTCGGCGAGGCATGCTTGTCGATCGAGGTGCGAGGCGGATTCGGCACCCAGGTTCATCAACGGTACTGGCGAGTTCGACGAGCCTCGGCCACACCGCGCAAGTCTCACGGCGCCACAGACAGGGTAACCGCGATGGTCCGATCGTCGTTCACGACGTCGAATTTGTGGTAACCCACGGCGGCCGACCTCCCGACGAACCTTGAGCGCGTACCGCCTGGAGCATCACACCGAATGGGATCAACCGCGTTCGGTCATGCTGCGGTAGGCCCTTGCCGGCCACGCGAGTGCATTGGGCAGATCCTGCGCGACGCTCGTGGCGAGGTCGGAAGCTGAAGCGCTACCCCACTTGTCCTTGATCGTGGGCGCCAGCGCGACGCCGACACCGACGAGATAGATGATCACCAGCAAAGCGATGAGTAAGCGCATCGACCGTTCTCCAAGTGTCAATCTGCGGGAGGCAGAATACTGCGACGGTGACGACGGGATTGAATCGGCATCTCTTCATTCGCGGGCCCAACTGCGACCTTGGCGCACACCGACGTGATGAAACGGCCAATGGTTATGTTCAACGCCGAATGCGAACAGGGCGCTCCGCAGGGTCGGGCAATTTCGCCGCTGCTCGGCAACATCAGCCTCGTCGACTTTGACAGGTTGCTGGAGTCGGCGAAACCTTACGCCTCACCCCGTTGACCCAAGCGGAGGCGACCGCAGTCGCCACCGCCGACGGTCACTTGGCGTATTCGAACGCCGGCAGCATATTGAGCCCGTCCTTGGACCCGCCCGGC
>Ga0181529_10003181_pt1 | contig 18921 bp, 10 predicted proteins | sample PEATcosm2014_Bin_36_FD_119763 | JGI IMG/M metagenome (GOLD analysis project Ga0181529, IMG submission 119763) | Peatland microbial communities from MTU Mesocosm Facility, Houghton, MI, USA - PEATcosm2014_Bin10_30_metaG | ecosystem: Environmental > Terrestrial > Soil > Wetlands > Peat | place... | reverse complement strand
CCAAAGGCCGCGCGATGATGGCCGGCTCGTCCTCCAGCCATCCATCGGCCTTGCCGTAGCGCAACAACACCTCGGCATCGGGGGCGCTCGGGGCCAGTTGCTCTGCCCAGATGGATGCCTCGCCCGTACCCAGCTTGCCCTCCACCGGCACCGCGTTTTCGAGCGCGTAATACTGCTCCACGCGGCCGCCCAGCGCCATCACCAAAGGCCCCGGCTGGCGCTCCGTGTGCAGCGCGTTGAACTCGTCCTTCATGCCCGAGCGCGGGCCCAGAATCAAGTGTCCACCCTGCTTCACATAGTCGATCAAATGCTGGGCCAGCGCTCTTGAAATCACGTTCAGGCTGGGTGCAAAGACCACCTTGTAGGTACTCAACGGAGCCGTTGCATCCACCACATCCACGGTCAGGCGCTGCTCACGCAGAGGACGATAGTACTGGAGCAGGACTTCCTGCTGATCGTAGTTACGATTATGCGGCTGGAAGTCGATGGCCGAGCGGCTGTCGTAGCTGTGCAGCAAGGCCACCGCGGCCACCGGCACGGTTCCAGGCAATGCTGGCGCGGCTTTCGCAAAGTCGCTGCCCTCCTCGGCAATTTCTTTGTAGATGGGCAATGGCCCGCCATCCGGTCCGGCAATGGCGCCGTGATACTGCTCCTGGCCGTTGAGCGCATCGCGCCACTGCCAATAAAGCACCGCATCGGCTCCATGGCCAATGGACTGCCACGCCACCGCGCGGGTTTCGCCACGGCTCAGAATGTTGTTCACCGGCGCCCAGTTCACCAGCCCCGGCTGGGTCTCCATTACCCAGAAGTTCTTGCGCTTCCATCCGCGCACAAAGTCGTGCAGGAAGGCGTTACGGGCCACGTTCAAGTGGCCCTGGCCCACGTAGTCGTCCCAGGACGCAAGGTCCAGATCCTCATTGATGAGCACATGGTCGAAGTTGTCGCTCCAACCTAGGCCGCCCAGGTTGGTGGTGATGAACTGGCGCGGCTCGGCAAGCTTGTGGATGGCGTCCACCTGCACCCGCTGGAAGCTGCGCCAGGTGTCGCCCACAAAGTGTTTGTGCTCCAGCAGCAGCCCCGGATTGCCACCGCTCGAAGGCATGGGAATCTCATCCCAGCGGTCGTACGTCTGGCTCCAATACGCTGTGGCCCACGCCGTGTTCAACGCATCCAGCGTGTGGTAGCGCTGTTGCAGCCAGGTTTGGAAGCCGCGTCGCGTCTGGGCGTCAAAGCTCTCGTCGGTGAACTCATTGCCAATCTGCCATCCAATCACATTGGGATCGTGCCCAAAGCGGCGCGCCATCTCCGTGGCAATCCGTGCACAAAGTTCGCGATAGTGGGGATTGGCATAGTTGAACTGGCGGCGGCCGCCATGTTCCGCAACCCGGCCTGTGGCGTCGGTACGCAGCGTCTCCGGATAGGCGCGCGTCAGCCACGCCGGAGGCGCGTCGGTGGGCGTGCCCAGCACCACGGTAATGTGATGCTTTTCCGCCAACCGGACGGCCCGCTCCAGCCAGCCAAATTCGTAGCGGCCCTCGGCCGGTTCCATGGTGCTCCAGGCAAACTCGCCGATGCGCACCACGTTCATGTGGGCCTGCTCCATCAGGCGCAGATCCTGCTCCCACTGCGCCTCCGGCCATTGCTCGGGATACCAGGCCGCGCCCAGGCGCAGCGTCGGCTCAGGTTCCAAAGCCGCCACGCGGAATGCGCCGCCCACTGCCAGCAGCAGACAGAACAGAATCAGGAACCCACGGATGGGCAGTGCCGCCACCAGGCCAGCAAACCTTTCCCCATCGACAAACCAGAAAAACTTCTTCATCTTGAGCCAACTAATATCACAACCGGGCCTGCTTTGCGTCTCCCAGAATGGCCCCCTGGGAGCGGTTCCGAAAACTCACCTGCCAAAGCGCAAGCCGCCGCAGCTTCGCGCCCTACCGCGGCCCATCTCGCCGGCCCAGCGCAGGCTGAGTGGTTCCGTATAGCGGAATCTAACCCAACCCATCAATCCATCTTCTCCCCTTTTCGTCCAGCAACTATCTTTGAGGAGTTCCAAGAAAGCTGTGTGATCTGCTTGAATGCAAGAAGTACGGCCAAGCAGGAAGGGAATCTGACTTGTCTTCAAATACTCCGCGGCTGGCGTTGCTCCATACCAGCCCATCGCTTACTCCGCTCTTTACCGATCTTTGCCGGGTGCACCTCCCCGAGGCCTCCATCTTCCATATGGTGGACGAGAGCCTGATCCAAGAAACCATTCGCGCTGGATTCCTGAGCAAGCTCACCATCCGCCGCGTGGCCGCGCTGGTTGACTCGGCTGTGGAGGCTGGCGCTGACGCGGTTCTGGTCACCTGCTCCTCCATCGGCGTGGCCGTAGAGTTGGCTGCCCAGCGCCACGACGTTCCGGTGTTGCGCGTGGACGACGCCATGGCCATCCAGGCCGTCAGCCAGGCCAAGATCATCGGCGTGCTGGCGACTCTGCGCACCACCCTTGAGCCCACCACCGACCTCATTCGCCGCAAGGCCCTGGCTGCCCATCGCGAAGTGAAGCTGGTAGAGTGCTTGTGTGAGGACGCGTTCCCGGCGGTGATGGCGGGCGACACCGAGACCCACGACCGCTTGCTGCGCAAGTCGCTGATGGAAGACCTTTGTGGCGTTGACACCATTGTTCTGTCGCAAGCCTCGATGGCGCGCGTGGTGGCCTCGCTGCCGCCGGGCGCACTCCAGGCCGACGTTCTGTCCAGCCCCGAGCTCGGTGTGCTGAGCGTGCGCAAAGCCTTGAAGCTCTAGATTGTATTCCGTGAGAGGACGCCGGTTTTGAAGGTTCGCCACCAAGTGCTCGGGATGCTCGGCGCTCTCTCCGTGCTCACCTTTCTTGATCGCATGGCCATAGCCGTTGCAGGTCCGCGCATTCAGCAGGACCTGCACATCCCACCCCACTACTGGGGCTGGATTCTGAGCGCCTACGTCTTTTCGAACGGCATCTTCGAGGTGCCGTTTGGCGTGCTTGGCGACCAGCTCGGACAGCGCCGCATTTTGCCGCGCATTGTGGCCTGGTGGTCCTCGTTTAATCTACTCACCTCGTGGTGCCAGTCCTTCTGGCAGCTCTGCGCGGCCCGCTTCTTCTTCGGCCTGGGAGCCGCCGGAGCCTACCCCAACTGCGCCGGGGCCATCGCGCGCTGGTTTCCGCCGAGCGAGCGGGCCCGCAGCCAGGGTGTGGTGTGGGCCTCCAGCCGGCTGGGTGGCGCGCTGGCACCCTTGCTCATTGTGCCCCTGCAGCAGTTCTTCGGTTGGCGGCCGGTCTTTGCGCTACTCGGCATGGTGGGATTCAGCTGGGCCATTGCCTTTCGCTTCTGGTATCGCGACCGGCCGGAAGATGTTCGCGGCATCACTCCGGCTGAGGTAGCGGAGATCGGCGTCAGCGATCCGTCGCTTGGCCACGGTGCCGTGCCCTGGCGCAAGATGGCCGCCTGCCGCTCGCTCTGGCTCATTGTGCTGGCCTATGGTTGCTACGCCTGCGGCAGCTGGTTTTATTTTTCATGGTTCCCCACCTGGCTGGTGCACAGTGCGGGGCTCAGCATGAACGGCGTGGTGCTGGCTTCGCTGCCGTTTCTGGTGGGCCTGGCCGCGAATCTGGCAGGCGGATGGCTGGGCGATGGACTCTCCGCGCGCTGGGGCGCGAAGCGGGCGCTGTGTACCATCCCCGCCGTCTGCCTGTTGCTGACCGCATGCATTCTGATGGCCATGGCCAGCTTCCACGGCACGGTGCTGATCGTCGCGCTCTCCTGCCTGGGGTTTGGCTTCATGGATCTGATGCTGCCCTCAGCGTGGGCTTTGTGCGTGTCCATCGGAGGCCGTTATAGCGGTACCTCCACGGCGCTGATGAACACAGCGGGCCAGGCTGGCGGCCTGCTCTGCACAGTGATGTTTGGCTACATCGTCCATCTCACCGGCAGTTACAATCTACCGCTGTTTCTGATCGCCGCCATGGTCCTGATCAGCGCCGCGATCTTTGCCACCATCGACAGCACCCGCGGCCTGGAATCCATTCCCGACAAGGGCTGATCCCGCAGCGTTCCTACTGTCTCTCCACCTTGCCCAGCCCAAAACGTCTGTGCCCCATCCTTGGCCGCGCACTTTGCGGACAAGGGTGGAAAAGAACGGCGCTCGCTCTCGGATCTCTCTTTACACAAAATGCGGACAGGGAACAAAAGATCAAAAAATTTGCGGCATGCAATGCCCATCCCGGACCCACGCAAAGAAGTTATCGGGGCCCATCTGTCCGCCCTTCAGGACCAGCTCCAGCCCATCCAACGGCGAGCCTTGCGCGTGTCCCTTGCAGAGCGGCGCACCGGGCGTAAGCGAGGCGGTAAAGGTGAGCGCCCGCAGTTCCAGCTGCTTGACCGCGTGGGTTGATGTGTCGCCCCCGGCCACCACCACGCGGCGCACTCCGCTTGCCAGTAGCAACCGGCGCAACTCCTCGCCAAGCCGCGCGCTGAAGGCCGCGCCATAGCTCTCTGTGATTGTCTGCGCGCCCAGCGCGGTGTAGAGCACCACGCTCTTGCCCGCCGCCAGCGCACGCTCCACCTCCGGCCGCAGCGCATCCCACGGCGTCTCCGGATCAACGTGCCAATGCGCAAACCCGTTCTGCCTGGCCCACTCAATCTGCCGCGCCGTTGCCGGCGAGCAACTGCCGCAGAGCACCAGCAAACGATCCACCGCGGCAGGCTGCGCGGGCTCCGGTGCTGCCGCAATCAAGCCCGCACTGCGCCAGTACTCCAGCAAGCCATAGGTGAGCCCGGAGCTGCCCACGGCAAACAGCGGTTGCTCGGCCGCCAACTCCTGCACCATGCGTCCCGTCTCTGTCAGCGTGGCCTGATCCACGCCATCCACCACAATGGCCTGCGCGCCACGCGCAATCTCTTGCTGCAGCCGCACCTGCGCATTGCCTTGCTGGAACGCTGCAAGATCCACCAGTCCCATGCGCAGCCCGGTTTGCAGCGCCAGATGCAGACGCAGGTCGGCTTCATTCATCGGCGTAACCGGATGATGCTGCATATTCGGATGGCGATCGATGCGATGCACCTGTCTGCGATCCGCCGCAAACAGATGGCCAAACACCACCCACCTGCCCAAGTGCGGCGCGCCCACCACCACCGGCGCAAAGCTGCACCCGAAGGCCTTCATCCCCAGTTCCAGCGCGCGTCCAATGCTGCCCACATGGGGCGCGCTGTCAAAGGTGGAGCAGACTTTGTAGTGGTTCACGGCCGCGCCCATCTCGCGCAGCAGCGCAAACATTTGCGGCAGGTGCGTATCCATCCACTCCAGACCTTGGCTTCGGCTCTGGCCCGCAATGCCAAGGGCGCGGCAATCGGCAAAGGCGCGCAGATCGCCCTCGTTGGGCAGTCCGGTAAACAGCACCGTGGGCACGCCTGCCAGTCCCAGCCGCTCCAGTACGTCGGTTGAGCCGGTAAAGTCGTCGCCATACCAGGTATAGAGCGGATTGGTCCGGGCGTTGTTCATCAGGCGGAGAACATCTCCAGTGCGCCGCGCAACTCCGCGTGCGTGGTGGCATACTTGGCCAGCGCAATGCCTGCCGCCGCGGCTTCCCATGCCTGTTGCAGGCTGCGCACACCGGCAGCGGGCCCTTGCGGATGCGCCATGATGCCGCCGCCGCAAGCGTAGAGCAGATCCAGCGAACCCAGCGCGCGATAGGTGTCCGGCGCTTGCCCCGCCGACTGCCCTGACGAGAAGACCGGAAGAATCGTGCAGGGCGCATACGGGGCAGGGAACATCGGCGTCAGGCACTCGCGTGCCGATGCCACCACAGACTCGTCGGTCTCGCAAAACTTGTTGCGAATCCCGTTTACATGCACGTGATCCATACCCGCCAGCCGCCAGAGTTTTTGAAAAGCGATGAAGCTCATGCCCGTTGCATGCGAGCGGCCCAACATGCCCCATCCATTGCGATGGCCATGGATGGCGAGCTGGCAGTGGCGGCGTAAGGCCACCATGGCTGGCAGCCCGATGCTGTTCAGGCTCGCCATCACGCAGGTTCCACCCAGCGCAGCCACCAGGTCGTGGCGGCGCAGCATCTGGTCCATCTCGCCCGTAATGTTGGCCGCGTACATCACGCGTTTGCCGCTCTTCTCCGCATAGTCATTCAGGGTGCGCAGTACCGCCGTCACGCGCTCGTCAAAGGGGCAGTGCGGTCCATTGCCCTGCAACTCATCGTCCTTGATAAAGTCGATGCCTGCTTCGGCCAACATGCGCACCTGCGCCGCGGTCTGCTCCGGCCCCATGCCCACGCTGGGTTTGATAATGGTGCCGATCAGCGGCCGGTCATACACGCCCGTCAGCTTGCGCGTGCCTTCCACGCCAAACTGCGGACCCTGGTACACATCCAGAAACGCCGGCGGCAGCTTCACATCCATCAGCTTCAGTCCTGAGAACGGCTTCAGTTCCGACAGATTGCCAGCCACCGTGGCCAGCACGTTGGGTAGCGATGGCCCCATGTTTTCGATCGGCCAGGAGAGCGTGACCTGCGCCGTGCGCCGCACCACCGGGCCGGTATGGCCCTTGGGTAGTCCCGATCCCGGGAGCGAAGGCGCATCCACCGTGCCCAGCTCTTCGATCGATTCCACGCGTGCCGCATAGCGCTCGCGCAACTCCGCAGTCTCGCCTGGCACACGCACAAACGTCCCTGTCGATTGCTCGCCCGCCATCATGGCCGCGGCGTCGGCCAGTGGATAGGCGGTCTCAATCCAGTAGCGCGCTTCCACGCGCGTACTCACCGTGTTGCTCATCTGCTCAGTCATGCGATCCGCCTTCATACCATTTCAAAGTAGGTTGTGTAGCGCTCATCGCGCACAAAATAGAACGGAACGTGCACCCGTGTCTCGCTCGATTCGCGCGCTACAAACAGGCCGCGGGCATCGGCCAGCGGCTTCAGTCCGTCGAGCGCGGCCATCGGCTGCGCGCCTTCGCTTGGATTCAGCGCCACATACACCAGAGGCCCATGCAGAAGGGCCGCGACCTTGGTGTGGAGGTCGTCGATGGCCTCGGTGCGGAAGTGCATCGGCAGCTCCAACTTCACCCGGTCGCCATCGGACCAAGTACGCTCTACCACCGCGAATCCCTTGCGCACATCGGCATGCACGGGCTTTCCATTCACGCTCAGCGAAAACTTGCTCGCGGTCCAAGCAGGGATGCGCAATCGCAGCGCGAAGGCCATTGTCGCCGTTGTCGCCACACGCAGATGAATCGTTTCGCTCAACGGATACTCGGTCTCCTGCGTGAGCGTCACCTGCGCTCCATGGCGCTCAAAGTGCACCACGGAAGGCGCGTAGAAAGCCACCGCCACGCCATCGGCGGAGCGGAAGTAGATGTCCTTCACATAGTCGGCCACGCCCTCCACTAAAGTGCCCGAGCAGCACGGCCACTTCTTCTGGTAATACACCTTGCGCGCATGATCGCCATATGTGGAGTAGTAAGGGTAGTCGCCGTCGCCGTCCGGCTCCTTCACCGCCAGCAGCGTGTTGAAGAGCACGCGCTCCAGGCCGTCCGCATAACGCGCGTCGCCGGTTGCGCAGAGCAGATAGCGCGCCAGCTTGATAGCCGCATAACTTCCGCAGGGCGTCTCAAAGTGATCGTCGGTGGTGTGCAGGCTCTCGTAGAGCAGTCCTTGGTGCGGCGCAATGAAGGTCTCGTTCGGTCCCCATCCGCCGGTGGCATATTGCTGTTCGGTTTCGAGCAAGCGGTACGCGGTCTGCATCGCGCGCAGATACTTCTCATCGCCGAGCACCTGATATGCCTTGCCCGCGGAGCTCAACGCAATCGCGTGGCTATACGCATGGCGTCCCGGCAACACATCTTCGCCGCGTGCCAACGGATCGAAATACTCGCGATCCAGCAAGTACGCCAGCGCGCGCTCGCGGAAGATTTTTTCTCCCGTCAGCTCATGCGCGGCAAACAACGTCTCCGGCATGATGTAAGTCTCGTCGTAGGGTGGATCTTTCTTGCCCACGCGGTCGCGGCCCTTCTCCGGAATAAACGGGATCGCGCCCCGCATCACCCGCGGCAACAGCGCCCGCGCCTGCTCCACACCGGCATGGCGATACGCATCCACCAGCCCTTGCAGATGTTTGTCCGCAATGTAGCTGGGCCAAAGCGTCTCTGCTTTGGGTCCTGCAAAGATAAGATCCTTCGTTCCCAGCGTGGCCGCGAATCCACCCACCAGTGCGGCCGTTTTCTCGCGTGTTGCCGCGTCATTCGTGGTCTTGGCCATGCGCGCGAGACCAGAGATGTACTGGCCCAGCGTGTGGCCCGGCACAAAGTCGTTGGCGTCGTACCATCCGCCCATGTTTGCGCCCGGCGCCGGCAGGCCCGCGTGTCGGCGATAGACCTTCAGCAGCCGGTCATTGTCCAGCGCCAGATAAGTGGCGTGCATGCGGTCGTACTGCGCGCCCAGCGGTCCACCCGCAAGACGAACCTCGCCGTAGTCAAACTCTTCCAGCGGTTGCTGTGCTGTGTGCGCCTGTTCCGCAAGACCCAGCCGTGGAGCCACTGCCACCGCGGCCGCCGTGGCCAGAAAAGTGCGTCGTGAAATTCCATTCTTCATGTTTGTCAACTCACTCCGAGGCTATCCGCGAACAGCTCGCTGCACCAAGGTTGAAATCTTCTCTTGCAGCCATTTCCAACTTGCGGAATCTCCTAGGGCTTTGACCGTTTGCTCCAGAACCATCTTGGGTGCCCCAGGTCTCGATTTTGAGACCTGGGAAGGAACAAATCCATGCGGTCGCGGTACTAGTTCAGAATCAGCGGTTGCCGCGCGCTGGGGCGCACTGTTGCCGCGGTGGTTTCCTTGTCCAGCGGATAAATCAGGTCTACGTTGCGCGGGGTGAGCAACTGATGCTTGACGAAGTTGGTCGACGGCGTGGGTTTCTGGCGCAGAATATTCAGCGCCAGCGGAATCAGTTCCTCGCCGTAGCGTTCCGGAAAATACGCCACCGATCCAATCAGCCGCGTGCCCGGCCGGCGCAGCTCGGCGCGTGCCTCGCGCAGCGCGTTCTGGCCCATCACCGCGCACTGTTGCAGCGCGCCTGCTTCTTCAAATGCCCGCAAAGAGGCCAGCGCGCAGATGTCGTTCACCGTGCCCACCAGCGTGCGCCGCGCCCCGCGCCGACGCAGAAATTTGCGCACCACGTCCAGCACCTGATCGAAGGTGCCGCGTCCATTCAGCCGCGCCAGCGGCGTGTCCAGAATCTTGGGCAGCTCACAGCGCAATCCATCCACAAATCCGGTCAAGCGCAGTTCCAGCAGGGAACCGGCAATGGGCAGTTCCATCAGCAGCACCTGATCTACCTGCCCATTCCAATTCTCGCGCGCCCAGCGGCCCAGCGCCTTGCCGCCCAGCATGCCGGCCTTGTAGTTGTCGGCGCCAAAGTAGGTAGCTCCGGGGTGCGGAACCTCAATGGCAATCACCGGCGTGTTGGCCGCCAGAAACTTCGACGCGATCACCGACGCCACGCTCTCATAGGTCTGGAACTCGAGCACCAGATCCACGCGCTCGCGAATCAACAGGTCCGCATTGCGCAGCGCCTCGCGCGCGCTGTAGCGATTGCTGAGCGTGATCAGGTGCAGATGCTCGCGTGCCGCCGCGGCTTCCACGCTGCGCGTCACCTCGCGCGCAAACTCCGTGTCGCCCTGCGAGGCAAAGCCAATGCGGAACGGGCCAGAGGTGATCGGCCCAAAGCAGTTGCGATAAACCCCCGTACCGGCGCGCTCAATCAATCCGCCATGCACCAGCGTGCGCAGCAGCCGGAAGGAGGTTGTCTTCGGTAGCCCGGTCCGGTCCATCACATCGGAGAGCGTCAGATCCTCGCCCAGATGACGAAACGCCTTCAGCACCTCGCAGGCGCGCAGCACGGTCAGCGATTCGTTGCGATCCCCATTGCGTCCGCTCTCGCTTGGGGCTTCAAACTCCTCCGCGGGTGCATCCTCGAAGGGCTCGTTCAGCTCCGCGGAATCTATTGGTTCGAGGGGGTCCATTCGGTCCTTCATCGCGCTTCCTGTTCCGCATCAGCCTGCGGTGTCCGGTTGTTGGAGGTGGGTGCGGGCGCAACCATGCGATAACTGCCGGAGCCAACCACCAGCTCCATTGCGTCCGTTTCGAACCTTGCCTTGAGCACGCCCGATGCAGTGGCCGGTGCGTTCTGGTTCACCGTTATCTGTTGCGGTTGTGCCGATGCGATGCGCACCGTGGCCGTGGTGCTGATGGGCACGGTCAGCGTGTACGTCACGGTGTCCGCACTGCGGCGCCAATGGCTTTCAATCATGCCCCACGTAGATTGGTAATCGGCCTTCACCCAGCGCAGATCGCCCAGCACCCGCGGTTCCAGACGCAGGCGCTTCTCCGGCGCCGCGGCCTGATCAATGTAAATGCCACCCAGTCCGCGATAGAACCACTCTTCGGCATCGCCGAGCATGAAGTGATCCTGCGAGCTGGCGGGATTCGCGTCCCACGCCTCGGTGAGCGCGGTTGCGCCCTGCGTCAGCTGATAGCCATAGCTGGGCGCGTCGGTGCGCTCCAGCATGGCCAGCAGCACCTCGGAGCGGCCGTTGGCCAGCAGCGCATCCACAACGTAGTGGTAGCCAATATCGCCCGCTGTCACGTGGTCGTTGTGCGCATGAATGTCGTCGATCAGAGCTTGCAGCACTGCCGCGCGCTCGCCCTCGGGCTCCATGTCCAAAGCCAGAGGCATGGCCTGCGCGGTCTGGCTGCCCTTGTCGTAGCGGTGATGCGCGCGGTTATAAAACTGCGCGTTGAAGGCCGCGCGCACGCTCTCTGCCAACTGGGCGTAGTGCTTGCTCGCGGCTCCGTCGCCGCCTAACGCCAGGGTGCGCTCGAGTACCAACAAATCCTGGTAGTAGATGGCCGTCGCCGTCACGCCTGCGGTGGTCAGCTTGGACATGCCCGGCGCACCCGGCCCAATGTCGTACCAGTCGCCCAGCCCGTAGCGAACGATGCCACCTTCGGCGCGTGTTCCCAGGTAGTCCACATAGCGGCGCATCACCTGGCGCGCTGCCAGCAACGGCGCAACCTCGCCCGTGCGCTGATACAAATACCACGGCGCCAGCACCGCGGCCGATCCCCATTCCGGCGAGTCATCAAAGGGTCCCCACTTGTTCCCGAAGACCACAAACTGCGGCGCAATCTCCGGTAGCGAGCCATCAGGCTTCTGGGCATCGGTCAGGTTCCGGTCCAGGGCGCGATAGATGCCGCGAAAATCAAAATCAAACAGCAGCGACGGCGCCAGCAGATGCGTCTCTTCCAGCCAGCCCAGCTTTTCGCGATGCGGGCAATCGGTGAGCACGCTCTCCGCGTTGTTTTCCATGGAGCGCAGAATCAGCGCGTGAATGCGGTTCAAATGTTCATCCGAGGAAGCAAAGCTGCCCACCACCGTTGACGACGAATGAACGGCTTGTCCCTCGAGCGCTGTCACCCGCGCGCCGCCCGCGGTCTCCACCTGCACATAGCGGAAACCCCAATAGCTGAAGCGCGGCTGCCAGCGCTCCGTGCCCGCGCCCTTCAGCGTGTAGGTGAACCACTGCGGCTTGCCGGTGCTCTTTTGCGAGACCGTACCGTCCGCATTCAGCAGCTCGCCCGCAATCAGCTTGACCGCGCTGCCTGCCGGGCCGCGGACGGTGATCGCCGGCCATCCGGCAAAGTTCTGGCCCAGGTCGTACACCGCTACGCCGACTTTGATCTCCGTCCGGCTCACCGGCTGGTAACGATGCTCTGCGCGAATGGCCGCCGCAGCCTCTGGGCGCAGTTCGCCGCCGGGTCCGGCCACCGGCTGCGCCGCGCTCCAGGCCGTATCGTTGAAGGCGACCGTGTCCCAGCCTGCAATCTCGTGCTGTGCGTCGTAGTCCTCGCCGCCGTAGGGCGAAGAGAAGACAACCGGCCCTGCCGTCGTCTTCCAGCTTGGGTCGGAAAGAATCTCCAGCGTTTTGCCGTTGGCCAGCTCAATCCGCAGTTGCGCCCGGAGTTGGGGAGACCCAAAACTGCCTTCCAGCTTGGTGTAGCGCCCTGCCGTGTGCTCGACGCGGAACATGCCGTTGCCCAGCATGACGCCCAGCGCGTTCTGGCCCTGGTGGAGCAGTCTGGTTACGTCGTAACTGTCGTAGAAGACCGTCTTGCGGTAGTCGCTCCAGCCCGGAGCCAGCTCCGCATCGCCAATCTTCGCGCCGTTCAAGTGGGCCTCATATTGCCCCAGCCCGCTGATGTGCAGAACCGCCGAGCGGATCGCGCCATCCACCAGAAAGCGTTTGCGGAAGAGCGGCATGGGCAGCTTGGCGGCTTCGGCATCGGTGGCCGCGGAGGCAATCCACTGCGCCTGCCACAGGGGAGCGGCCGCAAAGTGCGCCGCCTCGCTCCAGGGTGACGCCGCGTCCGCACCGTCCCACACCCGCACCCGCCACCAATAGCTGTGTCCAGCTTCCAGCGCCGGTCCCGCGTAGGCCGCGGAAGGAGGCGCTGCAGCGGTTGCGGCCAGCTTCCCCGAATCCCAAAAGAGCTTGCGTCCCGCAGCCAGATCCGCCTTCGCAGCCGCCACTTGAATCTGGTAGCCGCTCTCCACCACCCCAAACAGTCCCGGCGCTGCCGGAACCAAACGCCAGGAGAGCGCGGGATGCGCCTCGGCCACTGCCAGCGGGTCCAGCTTCGCCTCCAGCAGCAAATTGCTGGGCGCGGCTAGTTGCGCGGCCAGCGCAGGCTGCGTTGCAAAGGCGGGCAGCACTGCAGCCAGCAGCAGCGCGGCCAGCTTTCGGCTCCATCCAGCAAAGATCGGTGCACGGACGTTCATATTCCCTCGGTCATATACCAATGTCTTGGTCTTTGACAACGCGATTGCGGTACCGGGCGGCCAATCTCCCGTCAAATCTGCGTTTTCGGTCCAGTTTTGGCACTCTTGATTCCGGAAAGCGGAATATAAATTGCGTCAAATCCGGAACCAAACCGCGGGTCTCTCTCCGATTCTCACATGTTCTGTCTGGAGTTGTCCTGATGAATGCGTTGATTAAAAGCTAGATAATGTAATAAGCGCCCTGCTGCGGTATCGCGATTCGATATGCAAATTCCATCTTGATTCCGAATTAGGCAGCCGGAGCGTTCCGGTTATCGGATTCAGGTCGCTCGCTTCTGCAACGCTCTCGCCGTCAGTCCCATGGCGGAGCGGAGCCGTGCAGTATCCATCGCGCAGCCGCGGCGAATCCCTCTCCTGCCGTGCGCTCTCAAGCCGGAGCGGCCGCGTGGCGGGGGAAGTTCGATGCATCCCAATCGATGGAGAGAGTAGTTCTTCCGGCAGACCCGATGGGGCCGCCGGGAGGATCAACTGCTGGGGCTACGAGGCCAGCGACGTCAACTCTGGCACACGCGTGGCCATGCTCGCCGCGCACCAGGCTTTCCGGATCGCCTCCGAGCCATTGGCCGCGTCAAAAACGCTGATCACCTGCGCTCCACAGGCTTCACACGATTCGCCCACGCGCGGCTCAACGGCCGAACCCAGGCAGATTCCGCAATAGGTGAGACCGGTCGCGAAAGAGATCCAGCCCAGGCGCGTCGTATGACCGTCCTGGCTGGAGAAGATTGAAAGCAACGTAGATTCTGTCATGGGGATGGCTGCGATCTCCGGGGAAGTGGAGTTCCAGTTGGGGCTTTCCGGTTGCAACATCTCGTTGAACGCTGGAGCGGTCTCGGTTGCAACGCTGTTCTGTAAGGTCAAATACATACTTTCCTGCTGGTGGGCGGGTGAAGGTTTAACTTCCGGCGAGCAGGCCGGCTTCACTTACCCCTCGATGAGAGTATCCTCTCCAGCTCGAGTGGACAAGCCTTGGATCGGCAATCTTTCGTGAAACTTCTGTTACCTGTCTGGATTCCAGCCAAGCTGCTCCAGACTCATCCATTCGGCACAAACAAATGGACGCGATCTGCCCCCGGAAGGTTGTTTTATTTTTGATTTAAATCTTCCAGCCAGTACCTGCTGGTAACGTCCTGGTGGCCCACTCTCGCGGCTTGCACCGAGGGCACCCTGGCTGCAATGCGGGCGCTCGGTCCAATGGTTACAAGTGAACCAGACCGCGCCGCAGCGCCACCAGCACCGCCTGGGTGCGGTCCTCCACGTTCAACTGCTGCAGAATCACGCTCACATGCCGCTTCACCGTGGCCTCGGTAATACCCAGCAGATCTGCGATGGCCCGGTTGCTCTTGCCCTGCGCCAGATACCCCAGCACCTGCTGCTCGCGGCCGCTCAGCACCGCCTGTGGATTGCGCTCCTGCAGCCGTTGCGCAATCTCCGACGGCACATACTGGCGGCCTTCATGCACCTGCCGCAGCCCCTTCAGCAGCAGGTCGTGCGACATGCCCTTCACCAGATAGCCCACCGCGCCAGCCTGCAGCGCCTGGAAGATATCCTCATCGCCCTCATACGTGGTCAGCACCAGAAACTTCGCCTCCGGATGCCGCAGGCGGAGGTTGCGGATGGTTTGCACGCCGCCCATGCCCGGCAGCCGCAGGTCCATCAGGGTCACGTCCGGATGCAACTGCTCGAACAGCCGCAGTGCTTGTTCGCCATCCGCGGCCTGGCCCACCATTGCCATGTCGGTTTGTGCGTCCACAATGGCGGCAATGCCCAGCCGCACAATCGGATGGTCGTCCACAATCAGCACGCGAATTTTTTGCACATTCATTGCCAAGCTCCAAGTTTCTGCAGTTCCAAATCGCTAAAGTTCCAGATCGTGATTGGGCCGGTGTTCCAGCGTCGCTCGTGGAACCACAATCCGCAGCTGCGTGCCCTGGCCCGGCGCGCTCTCCAGTTTCATGCGCCCGCCAATGTTGTGGATGCGCTCACGCATGCCCTGCAAGCCGTAATGTCCGCTGGGTTGAGCGTTGTCACGTTGCGGATTGAAGCCGATGCCGTTGTCGTTCACCTCGACAGCCAGATCCGCATCTTCGCATCTAATGTTCAGCTCCACCACCGTGCCTTTGCCGTGGGCCACGGCATTCAGCAGCGCCTCCCGGATGCTCATCAGCAGCTCGTACGCGATGCGGTAGTCCACGGAGAGCGGTGCGCCCTGGTAGCTGTAGCGCGCCTCAATCCCGGCGGGCTTTACGTGCTGATCCAGCATCGTCTCCGCGCAAAGCCCAAAGTCGCACTGCTCATACTCATGGCCGCGCAGGTTCCACATGGCATCGCGCGTTTGCCCAATCAGCTCCGCAATCTGCTGCCGTGCGCAATCCATCAGCTGGCCGCGCGAGGTCTCGGTGGTGCCGGGGCTGGCCACGGCTTCCAGCAGGGTGGAGATGCCGATCGAGCCTTGCAGTAGCGTATCGTGCATCTCGCGCGCCATGCGGTTGCGCTCGCTGGCAATGGCCCGCAGCCGCATCCTGATTTGGTGCACGCGCAGCCGCATCATGCCAAAAGCAGCGGCCAGCGCGGCGGTCAGGCACAGGACCCAGAACCACGGCCGCTGATAGAACGAGGCTAGCTGCACGACTTCGATGGTGGCTTCGGCAATCGGTCCTGCCGCATCCGGCGACAGCGCCTGCACGTGGAAGATGTAGCGGCCGGCGGGCAGATTCGTATACACCGCCGCGTGCGCCAGCGTAGGCGTGCTCCAACCCTCAAAGCCCTCCAGTCGCTGCCGGAAGACGATGCCCATCTGCGATCCCAGCAGGATCGGTGCGTAGTCAATCTCCAGCGTCCGGGTGCCTGGTTGCAGGGTCAGGGTGTGTGCGCCGTCGCTCGATCTGCCGTCCACCAGCGCTTGCTCAATCACCAGCGGTATCTGCGTGTGCAGAGGCTTGTCGGTGGTCACTAGATGCACCGGGCCGACCGACGACGGATACCACGCGCTGCCGTCCGCATCCAGCAATCCCGCGGGCTGCATGCCGCCGTAGAGTTCCGCGGCCGACACCTCGCCCGACACCGGAAACAGAAGGTGCGGCGGTATTTCGCTCCCTCCCCGGTCAGCCAGCGCATGGAGTGCAGCGCGGCTATAGCGCGCCGCCCGGGTGGGCCCGCTCACCCACAGCAGATCGCCACGGCCCATGATCTGAAATACCGCGCGTGACGGACCCCCGAGCACATCCTGAAAGTGAAACAGGCGATGATCCTTCAAGCGGTAGAGGCCCGATCCTGTGCCAATCCACAGCGCTCCGTCTTCGTCCATGTGCAGGCTCCAGATGGCTTCGTCGCGCAACGCATCGCCCAGGCCCGCGTCCTCATAGTCGCCGTGGCGGAAGCTCATCAGACCGCGCAGCGTGCCCACCCACAGCTGCTCCTCATCCCCTTCGGCAATGGAGAGCACCAAGCCGTGCGGCGCAGCGGGCAGCTCGTGGTAGTTGTCCACGTGCCCGTTGCGATAGTGGCCTATGCCGCCATCGGTGGCAATCCACACGCTGCCATCGCGCGCCTGCAGAAAGCCGCGAATGTAGTTGGTGCCAATCTCGGAGGTGTAGTGCTGCACTCGGCCATCCGCGGCCATGCGATACGCGCCCCTACCCGCGGTGCCAATCCATAACGCGCCCCCGCGATCGCGGAACAAGGTGCGGATGCCGATCTCCGGCAGCGCGGGAAAGCGGTAGGGGACCAGCTGTTGGTGGATCATCCGGAAGAGGTGGCTGGAGCACACCCACAGCGTGCCATCGGTATCGCGCATCAAGGTGCCGGAGTCCGAGTCCAGCGCCTGGGGCAACTGCGCCCAATGGATGCCGGTGCGGCTGGAACGCAACAGGCCGGCCTGCGTGCCGATCCACAAATTGCCTTCCACATCGGTGGTCTGGCTCAGCACTGTGTTGCTGGGCAGCACGTCCGGCGCCTTGAACTGCGTAAAGCCCGCCCCGCTCCGCACAAACACGCCTTCGCCCACGGTGCCCGCCCACAGCGCGCCCGAGGGCAAATGACCAAAGGTCCGCACCGTGCCTTTGATCCCTTCCACCTTCTCAAAGGATCCCTTCGCGGTTTGGCGAAACAGACCGGAGACCGTACCCACCCACACCACGCCGTGCTCATCCTCGGTCAGCGCTTTGATGCGCATGGAGCCGTTCTGCGCCGGCAACACAAAGTTGTCCATGCGCCCATTGGCCAGCCGCAGCAACTTGCTGCCACCTATCCAAACGGCTCCGTTCCGGTCCTCGATGATGGAGGCAACGCCCAGATTTGGGTACGCAGCCTCGGGCAGCACGCGCTCAAAGCCCTGCGCCGTGCCGCGGAAGCAGCCCCGATCCGTGCCCACCCACAGCCGCCCCGTGCGATCCTCCAGCAAGCTGCGGACGATGGAGTTGGTCAGCCCATGCTCCTGGCCAAACTCATCCATGGCGCCGTTGTGCAGGTGCAGCAGGCCGCCGCCTTCGGTGCCAATGTAGAGGGTGCCGTCGCGGGCCACCACCAGCGCGGTCACGCCGTGGCTCAGCGCCCCGGCTCCCGCGCCGGTGTAGGGAACAAAGTTGCGCCCATCAAAGCGGATCAGACCCTTGGTGGTGCCAATCCACAGGTAGCGGTCCGGGGTTTGCGCCAGAGCCTGCACCACTTGGTCCACCAGCCCGTCCTGCACATGCCACACATGGCGCGTGTAGTCGGTCAGCAGCTCCCCGGCCCGGCACGGCAACTGCAGCGCCAGCAGCGCCGCCAGCATCAACATCAGCCGCCGAACTTTCCATCCGAGAGTGCCATGTGTGAACATCGGCGTCCGTTGTTTGTCCATGTGCTGTCCGACGCATGCTACACCAGCGCGAAGCGCCAAGTCTTGCTACCAACGTAGCACTTTCTTTGCGCTCGCCCGTTGGGGTAATTGTGGCGGGGAGAGAATCCCGGTTTCCCGCAGTGGCAGCAGTGGTGTGACATGGATTGATCCGGCCATCCAACAAAGATGCCGTGCCCCATCCATTGCGCAGGCTTTATCGCGAAATGGGTGGGATCCCTCAACCCAATTTTGGGGGTGGGGCTATTGCTTGCTCGCGGCCTTCAACTTGCCCAGATTTGCAATGGCCCGCTCCAGGGTTTCAGCGCGCTTGCAAAAGGCAAAGCGCACCTGGCGCGCGCCCCGCGCCGGATCGGAGTAAAAGCTCGATCCCGGCACCGAAGCCACGCCCACCTCCTGCACCAGATGGTGCGCAAAGCTGCGATCGTCGGCAGCTCCGAAGGCGCTGATGTCGGTCATGATGTAGTAGGCGCCTTGGGGCCGCCACGCGGTAAAGCCGGCCGCACGCAGTGCCTCCAGCAGCAGCCTGCGGCGCTCGTCGTAGCGCGCGGCCAGTTGCTGATAGTAACTGGCCGGCAGCGCCACGGCCACCGCGCCCGCCGCCTGCAACGGGGCTGCCGCGCCCACCGTCAAAAAGTCGTGGACCTTGCGGATGGCGGAGGTCAGCTCCGGCGGGGCAATGGCCCAACCCACCCGCCAGCCGGTCACGCTATAGCTCTTGGACAGGCTGTTGATGGTCACGGTCCGCTCCCGCATTCCCGCAATCGTTGCCAGTGCAATGTGTTTGGTGCCGTCGTAGACGATGTGCTCGTAGATCTCGTCGGTAATGGCCAGCACGTCGAACTCCACGCACAGGTCGCGGATCTGCTCCAGTTCGACGCGTGTAAACACCTTGCCGGTGGGGTTATGCGGGGTGTTCAGGATGATGGCGCGGGTCTTGGTGTTGAAGGCCGCGCGCAGCTCGGCCGGGTCAAAGCGCCACTCCCCGTCCGGGGTTGCTGGCGGGTGCAGCGTCACGTAGCGCGGCGTCGCGCCGGACAGGATCGCGTCTGGCCCGTAGTTCTCATAAAAGGGCTCAAAAACGATCACCTCTTCGCCGGGATCGACCAGCGCCAGGAGCGTGGCAATCATGGCTTCGGTGGAGCCGCAGCAGACCGTGATCTCCTG
>Ga0181529_10003179_pt1 | contig 18935 bp, 20 predicted proteins | sample PEATcosm2014_Bin_36_FD_119763 | JGI IMG/M metagenome (GOLD analysis project Ga0181529, IMG submission 119763) | Peatland microbial communities from MTU Mesocosm Facility, Houghton, MI, USA - PEATcosm2014_Bin10_30_metaG | ecosystem: Environmental > Terrestrial > Soil > Wetlands > Peat | place... | reverse complement strand
GCCCAGAACACTTCGATCAGACCGATCGTCAGCCCGCCGAGGACTGCGCCGGGCAGAGATCCGATGCCGCCGAGCACCGCGGCGGTGAACGCCTTGACGCCGGGCAGGAAGCCGTCGGCGAAGTTCACCACCCCATAGTACATCATATAGAGCGTGCCGGCGACCGCAGCGAGCGAGGCGCCGATGACGAAAGTGATGGAGATGGTGCGGTCGACGTCGACGCCCATCAGCGACGCCATCTTACTGTCCTGCTCGCAGGCGCGTTGCGCCCGTCCCAGAGCCGTCTTCTGCACCAGCCACCAGAAGCCGACCAGCAGGACGCCGGTGACGACCATGATGACGATCTGGCGGTATTGCAGCACGATCTGGTGGCTGGAACCGCCGATGTTGATGATGTTGGTGAACATCGGCGGCACGGGCTTGTTGCGCGGGCCCTGGACGACCTGGACGAAGTTCGACAGGAACGTCGACATGCCGATCGCCGAGATCAGCGGCGCGAGGCGAAACGAACCGCGCAGCGGGCGGTAGGCAATTCTTTCGATCGTCCAGTTCCACACCGACGTGAGCACCATGCCGCCGATGAGCACGATGACGAAGGCGACCGGCAGCGACGCGACGCCGACAACCTGCGACAGGACGAGGAAGATAAGGAGCGCGATGAAGGCGGAGAGCATGAACACGTCGCCGTGGGCGAAATTGATCATGCCGATGATGCCGTAGACCATCGTGTAGCCGATGGCGATCAGGCCATAAATCGATCCGAGCGTCAGCCCATTGATGAGCTGCTGCAGGAAATTGTCCATTCTGCGACGCGCCCCCTGAAGGTCACCTTGTCGATGCAGGAACCGCGCCAATGTCCGCCGCCCGGCCAGTGGAGTCTGGCCGCCCGCCGCCTTGGGTTACGCGCCGCCGCGCGCAACAGTTCCCCCCATCGACATTAGCTGGCGGGCGGGCGCGCCGCAATCGCCGGATTCGTTTTGATCCTCAGCCTCCTGAGCCCCTTCGCGGCGCCCCGAGGGCGGCGGCCGGCGCGATTGGCCGTCACGCCGACGCCGGCCCTGGCGGGGCCGCGCGTCGCCTTTACGGCGACCAAAATGAGATCGCTTGGCGCCGCATTCGTAGGCAGTTCGTGCGTTTCGACGCCGCGCCGGCTGGAGCGAATTCGGCATGGAACTTGCGGGCCCGATTGCGGTTGGGAAAGCGCAGCGCGCAAGCTTCCGTTAAGTTTTCGCGCGTGCAATGAAGAATCGGCGGAAGCGCAAGCCGCAGCACGGCCGACTCGCTCCGCCGCAGCCCGGAGGGTCGCGCCATGGCGTCACGCGTTTCCGAGGACTTCGTTCGTCAACTGCAGGGGTTCTGTCTGACGACGGCCGAGATTCTTTATCGGCTGCCCGATCACCTATCGCTGCTGCAGACCTACGTTTGGCAGGACTACGACTTGGCGCCGGAATTCCCCGCGCTGCACAAGTTCCTCGACTTCTGGCGCAACTCGCTCGACGGACCGGTTCACTCGGTCCGCGTCGCTCATGTCCGGTTGGTGGGTCCGGCCGAGATCCGCACAGTCAAGGGGCAATTCGCGTTGCACTGAGCGCCGTTCGCCTCGGTCAGATCAGCCGCAGACCCTTCAAGCTCGCGTGGCCGTCGCGGCCGACGATGATGTGGTCGTGAACGGCTACGCCGAGCGGCTGGGCGACGGCGATGATGTCGAGCGTCATCTTGACGTCCTGGCTAGACGGGGTCGGATCGCCAGATGGGTGATTGTGGACGAGGATGAGCGCCGTCGCCGAAAGTTCCAGCGCGCGGCGCACGACTTCGCGCGGATAGACCGGCGTCTGATCGACCGTTCCGACGCCCTGGCTTTCGTCGGCGATCAACCCGTTCTTGCGGTCAAGGAACAGCACGCGAAACTCCTCGCGCGCGTCGAACGCCATCGCCGTGCGGCAATAGTCGACGACCGCGCTGAACGAGCCGACGGGCAGCCGCTTGCGGACGACGCCCTTGGCGAAACGCTTGGCGCTGGCCTCGACGATCTTGAATTCGGCGATCGCGCCTTGGCTCATGCCTTCGACCTCGGCGAGCCGCGCCGGCTCGGCGGCGATCGCCTCGGCGAACGACCCAAAGCGGGCGATCAGCGCCTTGGCGAGCGGTTTGACGTCGCGGCGGGGAAGGGCGCGGAACAACACCAACTCGATGAGTTCGTAATCGGCGACCGCTTCGGATCCCGCTTGCAGCAGGCGGTCGCGCAGACGGGCGCGGTGGCCGAGATAGTGGGCGGGCTCCTCAGTGTCCGCTCGCCCGTTCATCGCACGTAAGGCGGATGCTCGAGGCCGGCGGGCGAAGCGGTGAAAATTTCCACTCCGGTCTCGGTCACGCCGATCGTGTGCTCGAACTGCGCCGTCAGCGATCGGTCGCGCGTCACCGCGGTCCAGCCGTCGGCGAGAACCTTCACGGCGAATCCGCCGAGATTGATCATCGGCTCGATGGTGAAGAACATGCCGGGGCGCAGCGGCGCGCCTTCGCCGCGCTTGCCGACGTGAAGGACGTTCGGCTCGTCGTGGAACAATTGGCCGAGGCCATGGCCGCAGAAGTCGCGCACCACCGAGCAGCGCTCGCCCTCGGCGTAGCTCTGAATCGCGTAGCCGATGTCGCCGACCGTCGCTCCCGGCTTGACCGCGGCGATGCCGCGTCGGAGGCACTCGTAAGTGACGTCGATCAGCCGCATCGCCCGGCGCGGCGCTTCGCCCGCCACGTACATGCGGCTGGCGTCGCCGTGCCAACCGTCGACGATCAGCGTCACGTCGATGTTGAGGATGTCGCCGTCGCGCAGCGGCTTGTCGTCAGGGATACCGTGGCAGACGACGTGGTTGATCGAGGTGCAGATCGACTTGCGGAAGCCGCGATAGAGCAGGGGAGCCGGATAGGCGCCATGATCGCGCGCGAACTCGTAGATGAACGTGTCGAGCGCGTTGGTCGTCACGCCGGGCTTGACCCGTTCGACGAGCAGGTCAAGAGCCTCGGCAGTCAGGCGACCCGCCTTGCGCATGCCGATGAAGCCTTCCGGGCCGTGCAGCTTGATATGGCCGCTGCGCCGGCTGCGCGACTGAGCGGAATCGATGAAGGTCATGAGGACGCCTCGGCGGGGGGCAAGCGACGCGCCCCGGACTGTCACTCATCTAATACGCCTTCGCCGCGAGGCAAGACAAGCTGCTGTCGAAGCGCTCTGGACGGAACGGCAGGGCCGGTTTGGCTCCGAGGCTGGCCGGCGCCGCGCCGCCCGTGCTAGACCCCCGGCGTCGTGACGAAGCGAGCGTCGATGTCCCGGGACAGTCTCGTCGAATCCGCGCCGTTCGGCGCTTATGCGCCGAAGGGCCTGCTCAAATTGACGCTCTCGGCGACGCGCCGGTGCTCGACGACCTGGATCGGTAAGCGCCTTGCCTTCCTGATGCGCGGCCTGGCGATGCGGGGCCTGCGTGGTCGGCCGGTCGACGTCGTTTCGCTCGGCGCGCGCATGCGCCTCTATCCCTCCAACAACAACGCTGAAAAGCGGCTGTTGTTCACGCCGCAATATTTCGATCCGCGCGAGCGCGCGTTTCTCGCCGAGCGGCTGAAGGGCGACTTCGTCTTTCTCGATGTCGGCGCCAGCGTCGGCGGCTACGCGCTGGCGATCGCTGCGATCGGCGGGCCGCGTGCGCGCATCCTCGCCGTCGAGCCGTTGCCGGCCCTGTTCGAGCGGCTCGCCTACAACATCGGCCAAAGCGACTTCGCCAACGTCAAGGCGGTGTCCTGCGCGCTCGCCGACGTCGACGGCGAAGTGACGCTGTTCGTCAACACCCACAATCAGGGCGAGTCTTCGGTCCGGATCGTCAGCGCCGAGGCGCAGGTCGAGCAGATCCAGGTGCGCGCCAAGACGCTGCTGACGTTGGCGCTCGAGGAGGGCTATTCCAGGATCGATGCGATCAAGCTCGACGTCGAGGGTGCGGAGGACTTGGTGCTCGACCCGTTTCTGAGCACGGCGCCGCGGGCGCTGTGGCCGCGGCTGATTGTTATGGAATTTGCCTTGCTTCAAGTTGGGGCTCAGCTCGAGCAGCGGCTGCGCAACCTCGGCTACCGAGAGATTCTGCGCACGGGCGAAAACGTCGCCTACGACCTTGAAGAGAAGGAGACGCCAGCGTGAGCGAGAAGATTGTTACCGCGGCCGTCCTTGTCATCGGCGACGAGATCCTGTCAGGCCGCACCAAGGACCGAAACATCGGTTACATCGCCGAGTATCTCGCCAATATCGGCGTCGATCTGCGCGAGGCGCGCGTCGTCCCCGACCTCGAGGACGAGATTGTCGCTGCGCTCAACGCGCTGCGCGCGCGCTACGACTACGTGTTCACCACCGGCGGCATCGGTCCGACCCACGACGACATCACCGCCGACGCGGTCGCCAAGGCGTTCGGCGCGCCGATCGACGAGGATCCGCGGGCGTTGGCGCTGATGCGCGCGCGCTACAAGAGCGACGAACTCAGCGCCGCACGCCGGCGTATGGCGCGCATGCCGGTCGGGGCCGAGCTAGTCGACAATCCGGTTTCGCCGCCGCCGGGCTTTCGCATCGGCAACGTCATCGTTATGGCCGGCGTGCCGGCGGTGATGCAGGCGATGCTCGATACGGCGGCCAAGACGATTGAGACGGGGACGAAAATGACCGTCCAGACGATCGACGCCGGGGCGATTCCCGAGGGGCGCTACGCCGCCGCGCTCGGCGCGATCGCCGCCGCACACGGCGAAACGATCATCGGCTCGTATCCTTCCTACGCCGACGGCTCGTTCCGCAACCAGATTGTCGTGCGCGGCCGCGATCCGGCCAAGGTCGCGACAACCCAGGCGGCTGTCGAGGCGATGCTGGCCGAGATCCGCTCCGCCGCGAAGCCGGTCTGAGGGGGTAGCGGGGGGGGCGGCAAATCTGTTGACGGCGGCCGCCGCGTCTCGCGCGCAGTCGCTCGGCTTGCTAAGCAGGGCCGGGCAAGCGGAGTAAGGGTAAGCGCCATGGCTGACGGTCGCGAAAAGGCATTTCCGGTCTCGTGGGACCAATTTCACCGCGACGCGCGCGCGCTCGCTTGGCGCCTGTCGGCGGCGGGCCCGTTCGAGGCCATCGTGGCCGTAACGCGCGGCGGCCTGGTGCCGGCGGCGATTGTGGCGCGCGAGCTCGAACTGAGAGTAATCGAGACGGTGTGCGTCGCCTCCTACCACAACTACAAGGACCAGGGCGGCATCAAGCTGCTGAAATCGATTGGCGCCGACGTCGCCAAGTCAGGCGGCGTAGGCGTTCTGCTGCTCGACGATCTGGTCGACACCGGCGCAACCGCCAAGGCCGTGCGCGAAATGCTGCCGAAGGCCCATTTCGCCACCGTTTACGCCAAGCCGCTCGGTCGACCGTTGGTCGACACCTTCATCACCGAGGTGTCGCAGGACACCTGGATCTATTTCCCTTGGGACATGGGTCTCGCCTTCCAACCGCCGATCGCCAAGGACGCGGCCGGCTGAGTCGTCGGGTTCAAATTCGACTGCAGATGTGAAACAACACGTCCCGCGCGGACGTGGCGGAACTGGTAGACGCAAAGGACTTAAAATCCTTCGGCCGCTTGGCCGTGCGGGTTCGACCCCCGCCGTCCGCACCAAGATACGAATCGCGAAGCAGCGCGACCGTCGCGGGTCGTGTCCGGACTTTACGAAACATCCTCGCGGAGATCTCGCGGCTGGAAAAACCCATCGCTCGCCAGACGTTTGGCGTGTTCTCGCGTCGGGCGCGTCGTCGCCAATCGACACGTAAGGGTTGCAGAAATTAGTCGAGCGCGGTCGGGCGGTCCGGTGGGGGGCGGCGTCTCGATGGCTTCGTGGCGAGCGCGAAGCGGGAGCAGGGATGCGGACCTTCCGGGATCAAGCGGCGGCATTGGTCGAGCAGGGCGACCGTCCGCAAGGCGTCGACCGCAGCGCGGCGCTAAAGCCGCAATGCAAGGGCGCCGGCCACACGCTCGATCGCCTCGAACGGCTCAAGGGCCTGTTTTAAAACTTTCTTTCGCCAATCTCAGAACTTGCTCTCGAGTTCGTGCGTCGCCGCGATCGACTCGAAGAGACGACCGCCAGACCGGCCGCTCTCGACGAGGCCCATCGCGACCTCGCCGGCTGCTTTCCTTCGGAGGCGCGTGCGCCTAAACAGCCGCGATGAACGCCCGCCGACCTCACGCCACCTTGAAAACCGCCGAAGATCTCGTGTCTGCCGGGCTGATCGCGCCCGAACGCCGCGACGAGGCGGCCGCGGTCGCCGAGCGCTATGCGATTGCGGTCTCTCCGGCCGCCGCGCGCCTCATTGCGCAAGACGATTGCGACGATCCGATCGCCCGCCAGTATTTGCCGGACGCTCGCGAACTCATCCGCCACCCGGCCGAGGTCGCCGACCCGATCGGCGACGCGCTGAAAAGCCCGCTGCGAGGCCTGGTCCACCGCTATCGCGACCGCGTGCTGATCAAGTTGGTGGCGATTTGTGCTGTCTACTGCCGCTTCTGCTTCCGCCGCGAAATGATCGGACCCGGCGCGCAGGCGCTGAGTGCGGAGGCATTCGCCGCCGCGCTCGCCTACGTGCAGGCGCGTCCGCAGATCTGGGAGGCAGTGCTGACCGGCGGCGATCCGCTCATCCTGTCGCCGCGCCGCCTCGCCGAGACGACGATCGACTTGGCGGCGATCCCCCATCTCAAGGTGCTGCGCTGGCATACCCGCCTGCCGGTCGTCGCGCCCGAGCGGGTGACCAGAGCGATGGCGCGCGCGCTCTGCCGCGGCCATGACAAGACGGTCTATGTCGCACTGCACGCCAACCATCCGCGCGAACTGACCGAAGAGGCGCGCGCCGCCTGTCGTCGGCTGATTGACGCCGGGGCGACTCTGGTCAGCCAGAGCGTGCTGCTGAAAGGCGTCAACGACGACGCCGACACGCTGGAGGCGCTGATGCGCGCCTTCACTGAGGCGCGAGTGAAGCCCTATTACCTGCACCACCCCGATCTCGCGCCCGGCACGGCGCATTTCCGCGTGGCGATCGCGCGCGGTCAGACGCTGATGCGAGAATTGCGCCGGCGCCTGTCGGGGCTCGCCATGCCGACCTACGTGCTCGACCGGCCCGACGCGCACGGCAAGACGCCGATCGGGCCGAGCTACGCGACCCTGATGGAAGAGGGGAGCTGGCGAATTGTCGACGCTGACGGCGAGGCGAGCGTCTATCGCGATGCGCTGCCGGGCTGACGGCTATCCCTGGAAGCCCTTGGCCAGCGCCTCCTGCACCTCGGGCGGAGGCGCGCCGTAGAAGGCGGGCGGATCGCTGCGGCCGCCGAGCGCGCCGTAGGCGTGCGTCGCGTCGGCGTCGAACATGACCTCGAACTTGCGGTCGCCGCAGTCCTGCGGTTTGCAGACGAAGGCGAGGCGAAAAGGCTTGCCGCTGACGTCGACAGCTTTCAGCAGGCCGCTGACGCCGTCGAAATTGCGGTTGAACTGCATCAGCCAGTCGGGCGTCGGCTGCACTTCCTTCATCAGCTTGTCCCACGCGGCGCGGTAGGGGCGCTCACGCAAGGCGTCGAACAGGAACGAGCCATCCTCGGCCGCCGCGGCGGCGCCGGCTATCGAGGCGGAGAGAAGGGCGAGGAAGACGGACAGGCGCATGGCGGGGACGGCGGTCATGGGGCGGGGCCGATCAGAACGCTTTGAAGGTGATGATCGTGCGCGTGTCGACGATGCCGGGGATGATCTGCACCCGATGGCCGACAAAATGGCCAATGTCGACGTCGTGCTCGACGTAGAACTTGGCGAGGATGTCGAAGTCGCCGGCGGTCGAGTAGATCTCCGAGGCGATCTCGGCCTCGGCGAGCGCGCTCGCCACTTCGTAGGTCCGACCCAGCGCGCATTTGATCTGAACGAAGAACGTCTGCATGAACTGTCAATCCTGGCTGGCGCCTTCGGGCGGAGCGCTTTCGGGCTTGCCGCCCTCTGTTTTCGCGCCCTCTTGTGCAACAACTTCCACGTCGCGGTCCATCCCCGATTGCACCTCGAAGGACGCTTGGTAGGTCTTCGACTCGTGACGGGCGATGACGACGTATTCGCCTTCGCCGAGCACCAGCGACGGGAAGGCGCCGATCAGGTCGCGGATGAGGTCGCCGCCCGGCGTCAGCACGGTGAAATTGCTGTTGGCGAGCGCTTCCCCGTGCGGCGCATTGACGAGCTTGATCGTCACCGTCGCGCAGCGGTGGCGCAAGGTGACGTCGATCAGCTTGCCGGCTGTGACCTTGATGTCGGCGGCGACGATCGAATTGGTCGGCGTCGGCGCACTGGCGCCGCCCGTCGCCTTGCCGACGCCCACCGAGCCGATCCCCACTGTGTCGAGGAAGGTCGAGACAATATGATAGGAGCCTTCCGGCAGGCCGATGATGTCGCCGGCGCGCGCCTTCGAATAAACGAGCTTGGCCTCGGGATTGTTGCGATCGGGGACGTAGAGGGCGATCGACAGCTTGGACGGGTCGATCGGCGAACCGGCGCTTGGCCCCGGGCCGCTGAGGGTGCCGGCGATGCGCAGCGCGCCGGCGTTAAGGGTGAGCCGTTCGCTGCGCACTTCCGCGCCCAGCGTCAAGCGTCTGGCGGCGCTGGCGAGGCCGAGCGAGACATGGACGACGTAGTCGCCCGCCGGGGCGGTCAGCGTCGGCTGAGCGTCGTTCGATTCGACGATGAGCGGCCGCGAGCCATCCGGCTCGGCGTGAGCCGAGAACAACCGCCAGTGCAGGCCGCCGGAAAGAACCGTCGTCGCGCCGACAAGGCTCGCCGAAAGGCGCAGCGTGCCCAGGCCGCCGTCCAGCGTCTCGGCGGTCTGGGCGGCGGCGGGCGCGCCGGCGCCGACCGCCAGCGCCAGCGCGAGGAGAAACGCCAAGCGAAACATGGTTGATTGCCTTGCCGTGATCCTCGACGCCGGTCAATCCTCAGCGCCGGTCAATTTTCGACGCGCGCACTGGCTGGTGGCGTGACAATGAGGCGGATCGAGGGCGGTTTACGCGCCGCGAAAATGCCGCCATGGATGGTCGACGCCCGGACCGGGGTGGAATTGCGGAGCCCGAGCAGCCATGAACGAGATGATTCGCCTTCTACAGCGCCGGCGGTCGCTCGCTCCCGCCAACTTGACCGAGCCGGGTCCGAGCGCCGCCGAGGTTGAAACGCTGCTGACCGTCGCCTCGCGCGTTCCCGACCACGGCAAGCTCACGCCATGGCGCTTCATCGTGTTCGAGGGCGAGGCGCGCCAGCGGGCGGGGCGGATCGCTCTTCAAATCAAGCTCGCCGACGATCGCGGACTCGCCGAAGTGGCGCAAGCGACCGAACTCGGGCGTTTTTCGGCGGCGCCGCTGGTCATCGCGGTCGTCTCGCGCGCCGCCCCGCACATCAAGATTCCCGAATGGGAGCAGGTCTTGTCGGCTGGCGCCGTCTGCATGAACCTCACCGTCGCCGCCCAAGCGCTCGGTTATGCGACGACCTGGTTGACCGAATGGTGCGCCTATGATCGGCGCTTTGCGACGGCGATCGGGCTTTCCGACCACGAGCGGATCGCCGGCTTCATTCACATCGGTCGACCAAAATTCGAACCGCAGGATCGGCCGCGGCCGGCGCTGGCGGAAATCGTAACCAGATTAGCCCCTTAGATAGAATCGCTCATGTACTACGAGACCAAAATGCGCGACAAGGCGCTGTTGCCGCGCGATCCGTTCAAGGCGATCGTCGCGCCGCGGCCGATCGGCTGGATCTCGACCCGCGCGCTCGACGGGCAGGTCAATCTCGCGCCCTACAGTTTCTTCAACGCCTTCAATTCCGTCCCGCCGATCGTCGGCTTCTCCAGCGAGGGTTGTAAGGATTCCGCGTCCTTTGCGCGCGAAAGCGGCGAGTTCGTCGCCAATCTGGCAAGCCGCGACTTGATGCAGGCGATGAGTCTGACGTCGGCGCCGCTGCCGCGCGGCGACAGCGAGTTCGCCCACGCCGGCCTCGCGATGGCGCCGTGTCGGCTGGTCAAGGCCCCGCGAGTCGCCGAGGCGCACGCGTCGCTTGAGTGCAGGGTCGTCGAGATCGTGCAACTGAAGAACGCGCGCGGCGAGCCGGTCGACTCGCACCTGGTGCTCGGCGAAGTCGTCGCCTTCCATATCGACGACGCGCTGATCCGCGACGGACGCTTTGACACCGCGGCGGCGCAGCCGTTGGCGCGCTGCGGCTACCAGGATTACGCCGTCGTCGAGTGGGTCATCGCGCTGGCGCGGCCGCCCGGCGGCGAAGGCCGCGCCGGCGCGTAGGTTTATCTGCCTCCGGCCGACGAAGAGGCCGCGAGCGTTGCAGACCTTGCGGTTGACCAAGCGTTGATTGACGTCAGGCTCGTCGGAAGAGTCGCCGCTGCAATTGTAACCGTAGCCGTAGAGGCGCCCGGCCAATAGCGGTGACGATGGCGCCAGTGGCCGCGGGCGCCGTTGGCGTGTTCGCCGGTATGATTCGGCTGCCGGTGGTTGAGCGCGAGCGGGTCTGTGGATGCGCCGCCAAACCGCCTCGGCCGCCAACGGCTCGCCCGCCGGCCGGCGCGCCGCCGCCGATCTCACCGCCTCCGCCCGGCGGGCAAGCAAGGCCGCAACGACGGCCAAACGACCATCTATGCGCGAGCCTTCGATTGTTCGTGAACGGGTCACCCTCCGCCGCCATCGCCGTTGGCCTCGCGGGCGCGCGGGGGGTATGTTTCGGCGTCGTCCGCGTCGCGCCGCCGCCGTCCGGCGGCGGCGCGCGCCGACCATAGGAGAGGAGCGCCAGATGAAATTTCCCACCCTGACGATTGCTTTCGTCGCCGCCGCCCTGCCGGCGCTCGTTGCGTCCGCCTCGGCCGAAGCCGTGGTGAAGGTCGGCACGTTGCGTTGCGACGTTTCCGGCGGCCTCGGTCTGATCATCACCTCTTCAAAAGAAATGCGTTGCTTCTTCAGCTCCGCCCACGGCTATCGCGAGTGGTACTTCGGCACGATCCGCAAGTTCGGCCTTGATCTCGGCGCGACCAGCCACGGGGTCCTCGCCTGGGCGGTGTTCGCGCCGACTGCGGGCGCGCGGCGCGGCGCGCTCGCCGGCGACTACGTCGGCGCCGACGCCTCGGTGACGGTCGGAGCGGGCGTCGGCGCCAACGCGCTGGTTGGCGGCTTCGATCGTTCGTTCACGCTTCAGCCGCTCTCGGTCGAAGTGCAGTCGGGCGTCGCGCTCGCCGCTGGCGTCGCGTCGCTGTCGCTGAGGAGCGGGCGCTAACGCGCTCCTGCGCCGCACGTTCGGCTGAGCGGCGCGCAGTCTGAACGGGAGTTCGTTCGGCGCGCCGCGGCCTCGGTCAGTAGCGCGCGGCGATTGGCGCGGCGCTCGCCACCGTGTCGAACTTGTATGTCCAGCCGAGCGTCGCCTCGAACTCCGACAGGTGGATCTTGATCGTCGACCCGCCGGGGTCGAGGGGGTTGCTGCCTGTGACGCTGTTCTGGGGCGCGTAAACAGCGGCGAAGTCGAGCGAGGAATTGTTGTTCAGCGCGTAGCTGGCGCCGGCCGAAATGTGGTCGGTCACCACGCCCGGCGCGAGGATGTTTAACAGCACGTCGGCCGAACGGATCGGGTTGGTGTTGTGCGAGTAACCGGCGCGCAGCGTCAGGTCCGTGGTCGTGCGCCATTCGACGCCGAGCGAGACGATGTCGACGTCACGCCAACCGAAACCCGGCCCGTTGGAAGCGCCGAAGCGTGCGCCGGACAGCCAAAGCAACGACGAATTGGCGATCGAATCGACCTCGCCGTAGAAGATGTGCTTGTAGTCGGCGAGCAGAGTCAGCGTCGGCGCGACGTCGTAGGCGACGCCCGCCGATATGGTGGCGGGGATATCGAAATTGCCGCCGTGCGCGAACAGACCCGAGTACTTGGTGAAGTCGGTCGACCAGATCGGCGTCGTCGCCGAGGCGCCGACTCTCAGTGCGTTGGTCGCCCGCCACTCGACGCCGCCGCGCAGGCCGCCTCCGACGGCGTAGCTGTCGCCCTTGTCGGTGAAATTGGCAGCGTCCGAGGACGCACCTGCGAAGTTGGCAAGGCCATAGGCGCGGAAGCTTTGAACGGCGAGGACCGGCGCGACGCCGATCGACAGCGAGCCGAAACGACGCGCGTAACCGACGGCGAGGAACGCCTGCTCGATGTTGACGCCGGTCTTGCCGCCGTAGAATGGCCCTCCGGGAGCGCCGGCGACGGAGAACTTGTAGTCGGTGTTCATGCCGCCGTTGCCGTAAAAGGCGACGCCCCACGACGACTCGCCGTCGATCGGCTGGGCGTAGCCGATCGCCGGGATGCCGAAGAGATCGTACGAGCTGTTGTGGGCGCCCGCAGCGGGTAGCGGCGCGCTTCCTGTAGCCTCGTAGCCGCGCGACGGCGCGAACAGCGACAGATCGAGATTGAACTGCTGGCCGACATCAACCAGGCCGGCCGGGTTGTTGCCGAGGGTTAGCGCGTCGCGACCCTCGGCGACGCCCGCGCCGCCGGTCGCCTTGTCGGCCGGACTGACGCCCTCCTCGAAATAGCCGTCGGTGGCGCGAGCCGCCGAGGCGGCAAACGCCACGGTCGATATGGCGATCGCCAAAGCGGCGGCGGAGCGGCGCAGGCGCGCATGGTCCATGACGTCCCCCAAGAATTCAACGCGAGCCGATTCGGCGCGCGACGGACACTTCTCAGGGTAAAGTCTAGTAAGTCTATCAAGTGTTGGCAAGGTCCGCGGACTGACCCGATGCGGCTTCGCTGTTCAGCGATCGGCCAGAATCCGCGCTGTGGTCCGGGCCAGGCCGTGGCGATCGGAAGCAACGGGCTGCAGGCCAACGGTCGGCAAGGCCTCCGCCGGCCGTCACGAAGCGCGATCCTTCCGATCTTGGCGCCCAGGCCGAAGCCGCGGCGCCGATCATTGAGACGCCATAGGCGCTATTGCGCGCCGTCGCCCCGAGCGGCGGGTTCAGGCGCGTACCAGTTCAACTTCTCACGCAGCGAGACGACCGTGCCGATGATGACAATTGTCGGGCCACGCAAGTTTGCCGCGCGCGCCCTGGCGGCGATGTCGATAAGCGTTCCGACGACGACGCGTTGGTTCGCGCGCGCGCCGTTTTCGATGATCGCCGCGGGCAGGGCAGGGTCGGCCCCACGGGCGAGGAAGGCCTGCGTCAGCTCTTCGAGACGGTCGAGCCCCATGTAGACTGCGACCGTTTGGCGAGGCCTGATCAGCGTCTCCCAGTCGAGGTCGAGCAGTCCGTCGCGGCCATGGCCGGTGACGAAGACGCAGGCCTGGGCGTGGTCACGGTGGGTCAGCGGTATGCCGGCGTAGGCCGCGCAGGCGGTTGCGGACGTCACGCCCGGGCAAACCTGAAACGGAACGCCGTGCTCAGCGAGCTTCTCGATTTCCTCGCCGCCGCGGCCAAAGATGAACGGGTCGCCGCCTTTGAGTCGCAGCACCCGCTTGCCCTTGCGCGCCAGCCTGACCAGTAGGTCGCTAATCTCTTCCTGCGGCAGCGCGTGATCGGCGCGCCGCTTGCCGACGTAGATCCGTTCGGCCTCGCGCCGCGCGAGATCGACGATGCTGGGATCGACCAGACGATCGTAGAGCACGACGTCGGCCTTCTGCATCAGCCTGAGCGCCCGGAAGGTCAGCAGGTCGGCGTCGCCCGGACCGGCGCCGACGAGATAGACCTCGCCGAGCGGCGGGCTGACGGCGTCAGCGGCCGCGCGATCGAGCGCCTCGGTGAACGCCGCCTCGGCCGCCGGCTCGTTGCGGGCGAGCGCCAGCTCGGCGATCGGCCCGTCGAGGACGTCTTCCCAGAAACGCCGCCGCGCCACCGGCGAGCGCAGTTTGTCGCTGACCCGCGCGCGCATGCGGGCGGCGAAGGCGGCGAGCCCACCGTAGGTCGCCGGGATCAGCGTCTCCAGCCGCGCGCGCAGCATCCGCCCGAGCATCGGCGAAGCGCCGCCGGTCGAAACCGCGACGACCAGCGGCGCGCGGTCGAGGATGGAAGGCGAAATGAAATCGCTGAGGTCGGGGCGATCGGCGACGCTGATTGGCGGGCCGGCGCCGGCGAGCGCCGCGTGGAGCCGCTCGTCGGCCGCGTTGTCGCCGGTTGCGACGTAGCAGACAAGGCAGCCGGCGAGATCGTCGCGCGTCGGCTCACGCGCGACATGGGCGAAAGCGAACCGCTCGCTGAGCGGCGCAAACTCCTCCTCGTCGAGGCTCGGCGCGTAGACCGACACCAGCGCGCCGGCGCGCGCCAGCGTCTCGACGCGGCGCGCCGCGACCACTCCGCCGCCGACGACCGCGGCTCTTTGGCCTGTGGCGCGCAGGAACAGCGGCAGGTAGGGCGTCGTCGCCGCAGCCGCGGGATCGGGACCGTTTTCGCTCATCCGCGTCTCTTCGCCTCGCGCATGGCTCAGGCCGCCGCAGCGAGCCGGGCGCGATTGCGCGCGCGCCACAGCGCCTCGGCCCGCGCCTCGGCGGCGGCGGGATCGCGCTCGACGCCGAGCGTCGCCAGCGCGATCGCGACCGTGCCGACGATCGCCGCCGTCGCGTATTCGTCTTGCGTCTCGCCGCGCCACAGCGCCGCGAGGCGATCGAGATCGAGGTTCTCGTCGGGAGCGGCGCGTGGGTCGTCGAGCAGCGGCGACCAGCGCGTTTCGCCCGCCGCGCCCGCAGTGACGGTGAACGTCTCGCATGGTTTGTTGGGCCGCCGCTCGGCTTCGCCGCCTTCGCCACGGAACACCGCCATGCTGCCTTCGCCGAGCCGCAGCGCGGCGTCGCGATGGATCGCCATGTAGCCCGGATGGAACACCGACTGGATCGAAGCCGGCGCGCCGAACGGGTTGACGAGCCGAGCCAGCGTATGGACCGGCGAGCGAAGGCCGAGGATCGCGCGCAGGGCGAACAGCTCGGCGAGCCGCGGGCAGAAGGCGTCCAGCGGCAGATAGACGAAATTGCGCGTTTCGAGTTTGGCGGCCGCATCGTCGAAGCTGTCGGCGATCGGCAGGCCGAGTCGGGCGATCGCTTCGCGCGTGTAGAGGCGCCCGGCGGTGTGGCCTTCGAGTCCGTGCATGGCGACGCGCCAGCCGGCGTCGGCGAGCGCTAAAGCCGCGAGCAGGAACCACGGCAGGCGTCGCCGTTTTCCCGCGTAACTCGGCCAATCGAGGTCGGCGCGGATCGCCGGCCGGGGCAAGGTTGCGCGGACGGCGCGCACGAAACCGGCGATTTCGTCGCCTGTCTCTTCCTTGACCCTGAGCAGCATCAGGAAGGCGCCGATCTGCTCGGGCCGCGCGCGGCCGGCGAGGATCATCGCCATCGCTTCGTCGGCCTCGGCGACGGTCAGGGCGCGGCTCAGCGACTTGCCGCGGCCAAGCACGGCGATGAAACGCGCGAAGGGATGCGGTTCGAGTTCGGGCGCCAAGGGGATCAATTGCCTTTCCGGGCGACGCATGCCGGCGGCGACGCTAGCGGAATGCGCCGGAACGGGGAAGGGCGCTGAGGTCTCGCCCTGCCGACGCCGCCTGTTTCCGTCGCGGCGAGCGGCGACGCGGATGGCGGTAAGGCAGTCTGCGATCAGACGGGGAGCCGCCACAGCCGCGTCGCGTTGGCGCGGAACAATCGGGATCGTTCGTCGAGGCTGCAGCCCTTGACGATGGCGTGAGTGGCCGCGACCCAGATCGACAGCGAGGCGGCCTGCGTGCACACCGGCCAGTCGCTGCCCCAGACGACGCGGTCCCAACCGAAGCTGGCGATGGCGTGCTCGACGTAGGGGCTAATGTCGTCAACCGTCCACGTCTCCGCGTCGGCGTAGGCGACGACGCCGGAAATCTTCACCGCGACGTTCGGTCGGCGCGCGAGTTCAGCAATCTGCTCGCGCCACGGATGCATTTCGCGCTCCTTGATTTTCGGCGCGCCGCAATGGTCGAGGACGAACTGGACGTCTGGGCAGCGATCGACGAGCGCGAGCGCCGTATCGATCTGGTCGGATCGGACGCAAAGGTCGAACGGACGTCCGGTCTCCGAGAGCCGCGCGACGTTGGCGCGAAAGAGCGGCGACAGGCTCACGTCGTCTGGGACGACATGCAGCACGCGGCGGAAGCCCTTGACCAGCGGATTGGCGAGTTGGCGCTCGAGAAAGGCGGGAAAGTCGGCGCGCTCGGGCCGGCATGAGCTGATCGCGCCGATCACCGGGCACTTCGGCCGAGCCGCAAGGCGCTTCACCTGTTCCGACTCGGCCTCGATCTGATCTTCCGCGACGTCGACTTCCATGTGCAGCGCCGATCCGACGCCGCAACGAAACGCCTCGGCCTGATAGCTCTCGAGCCGGAAGTCATGGTTGAGCGCTGGAGCGTCGGCGAGCCAGGGATAAGTCAGGACGCCGCGGTCGATAATGTGGAGGTGGGTGTCGAGAATGCTCGGATAGGTCATCAGGTCCGACTCGCGGGCCAGAAGCGGCGGTCGCAGAAATAGGCGCAGGGCGAGGTGGGGTCAAAAGGCGCAGCCCTTGCGCCCAGCGCCCCGATATGTTGATCGGTCGGAGGCGAGGCCGGCGGCGAAGCGCCCAGCGATCGCGAGGAAACGGAGCGGGACCATGGCCGGCAGGCTCGAAGGAAAAGTCGCATTGCTGACCGCGGCGGGGGCCGGGATCGGCCGCGCCACAGCCGAGGCCTTCGCCGCCGAGGGCGCGAGAATCGTCGCCACCGACCTCAATCTCGACGGGCTCAAGGGGCTCTCCGGCGAGACGCGCCGACTCGATGTGCGCTCGAGCGAGGCCGTCGCCGCGCTGGCGCGTGAGGTCGGCCCGATCGACGTCCTGTTCAACTGCGCCGGCTTCGTCCATCACGGAACAGTTCTCGACTGCACCGAAGGAGATTGGGACTTTTCCTTCGATCTCAACGTCAAGTCGATGCACCGCGCCATCCGCGCCTTCCTGCCAGGCATGCTGGAGAAAGGCGGCGGCTCGATCGTCAACGTCGCCTCGGCCGCCTCGTCGGTGCGCGGCGTCCCCAATCGCTATCTCTACGGCGCTTCGAAGGCGGCGGTGATCGGCCTGACCAAGGCGGTCGCAGCCGATTTCATTCGCCGCGGAATTCGCTGTAACGCCATTTGTCCAGGGACCGTCGAGAGCCCGTCGCTCGACCAGCGCATCGCCGCGCTGTCTCAACTGTCGGGGCAGAGCGTCGAAGCGGTGCGCAAGGCGTTCGTCGATCGCCAACCGATGGGCCGGATCGGCAAACCGGAGGAGGTGGCGGCGCTCGCCGTCTATCTCGCGTCCGACGAGAGCGCCTTCACCACCGGCCGCACCCACATTATCGACGGCGGCTTCGCGCTGTAGGCGGCTGCCAAAGAAGGGGTGCGTGGTTCGAGACGCCGCCTTCGGCGGCTCCTCACGATGAGGGGCTGTTGTGTGTCATCAAATCGATAGCCCTCATCCAGAGCCGCCTGCGAAGCAGGCGAGTCGAAGGACGAGGGCGTCCGCCGAGTTTTCGGCAGCCTGCTAGGCGACCGGCTAGGGGCGCGCGGCGGCGCGAGCGCGCCGGGAGCCGCTTTCGCCCGCGTCGGCCGGGCGCGCCGAAAGGCGCCAATTCTCGTCGAGACTCAACGATTTCAATCGTTTGCGATGCAGATTTTCGTCGCCTGGCCATTTTGCGGCGCCGGCAGGGCGGGCGGCGGGGCGGGCGCGGCGAGGCGCGGGAGCGCGGCGGGCGGCGGCAGGACTTGAGGCTCGGGCGGGCGAGGGCCGCAATAGCGCTCGAGCTCGCGGCCGACGCGCAGCACGCGGTCGAGCGCCTTGAGGTCGCCGCCCATCATCGCGGCGTAGGCGACCTTCATCGCGTCGCCGAGCCGAGCGACGTGCGACGGGACGAACGCCGCCGGCGGCTCGGCCTCGCGCCGCGCCAACAGGGCGGCGATGCGATCGCGCATGCGCCGCGCCGGCACGCCTTCCCGCAAGGCGAGCTCGGCCGTCCCGACGCCGGCGGCGAGCAAGGTCAGCAGGCGAAGATCGTCCGCCTCCCGCTCCCGCCGCCGCGCCAGCCGCTGGGCGCGGGTGCGCGAACGAGGGCGGACGGAGGTTGCGGGCGCAGGGGAGTCGGGGGCGGCGGGAGCTTCGGTCATGGGCGACGGCCTTCTGGATTGCACGACGGTTATTATAACCGATATTCCGATTTTCAAAAAAATGTTTCTTGTTGAAAGGCCATCGAGCCGTCGCCCGCGGCTCGCCTAAAAGCGGGGCTTTCGACGCGCAACGGATCGCCGCCGATAAGCCGCCGATCGACTGATTGAGGTTGGCGCCGGACTCGAAATCGCCCTCCGAGCCTGCGCTGACCCTTTGGTCCTTGGCGACTGGCGTCCAGCGAGATCGCTGTCCTGAAGGCCGGGTTCGACTCTGGGCGGACATTGCGGGGGCGGCCTCGAGCGACCGAAGTTGGCCGGAGAACGAACCCGCTTCGCGGGAGGGCGCGCGGTGAGGGTTAGGTAATTTCTGGACGGTTGGGCGTCGATTGAGCGGCGTCGGGTGCGGACAGAGCATCGCAGCTCCTTTCACCTGAGGAGCCGTACGATGAACGATCCACTTCCCACCGCCCCGATCAGCCCACTGCGCCAACGCCTCATCGACGACATGAACATGCGCCGGTTCTCGCCTGAGACCCAGCGCAACTACATCCGCGACGTGGGGCGCTTCGCCACGTTTGTCGGGCGCTCGCCTGATACGGCCACGGCGGAGGATCTGCGCCGCTTCCAGATCGAACAGCGCGAGGCCGGCGTTCCCGTGCCGACGATGAACAGCATCGTCTCGGCGCTGCGGTTCTTCTTCACCCACACGCTCGACCGGCCCGACCTCGCGCGCCGGCTG
>Ga0181529_10003178_pt1 | contig 18940 bp, 17 predicted proteins | sample PEATcosm2014_Bin_36_FD_119763 | JGI IMG/M metagenome (GOLD analysis project Ga0181529, IMG submission 119763) | Peatland microbial communities from MTU Mesocosm Facility, Houghton, MI, USA - PEATcosm2014_Bin10_30_metaG | ecosystem: Environmental > Terrestrial > Soil > Wetlands > Peat | place... | reverse complement strand
GTCCTCGAGTACGCGACCGCGGGGATCGTGCTCGTAGGCATTGCGGACAAGGTGATCGCCTTCGCGCGCGAGCTGCCCAGGGCAAAAAGCGTCAATTAGGGGAGACAAGCATGGCCATGATCAAGAGCGCGCTCGAGCTGGCCCTCGAGCGCTCGAAGGACATCAAGGTGGACGAGGCCGCGCTCGCGGCGAACGCAATGCGGGTCGAGGGAAAGAAGGCGGCAGGCCGATTCCTAGAGGAGCCTGAGTCCTCGTCGCTGGGCGAGAAGCTCGCCCAGTGCCCGAAGGACCAGCGCGCCGCTTTTCGCGAGGGCATCTTCGACGTTCTCGCCTCCCAGATCCAGCTGCCGCTCAACGACGCCTCCATGGCCAAGCTCGAGGTCCTCGCGACGGGGTTCTCGGCCCTGGCGGGGGGCTCGAGCGGCGGGCTGATAGGCGGCGCGGTCTCGGCCGTAGCCGACAAGCGCGTTCAGGCCCTCATACAGCAGCTCTCGGGATTCTTCAAGCAATATCTCGACGACATGAAGAACGTCGAGCACGCCATCCGCAAGCAATGGGCGCCGAGGATCCGCGAGAAGGAACGCCAGATGGCGGCCCGGATGGGCCAAGACGTGCGCATCGACCCGATGTCCGATCCCGAGTTCGCGGCCTTCTTCAAGCAGAACGTCAGCGCCGCTCGGGCCGAGTACCAGGCCGCGCTCGACAAGGCGAAAAACGACCTCGCGTCGCTGCTCGGGATAGACAAGAAGGATTAGCCGGGACGACGAGACTCGAGGACGCTTCGCACGGCCTCGGCAGATCCGGGCCGCTATCGCGGGCGGCCTCCTGGCCGGCTGGAGGCGTTTGCGCTTTCCTGGTCTGTGCTCGCTCGCCTCGCCGCCGCCTCCCCCAGCTGCCGGATGAGGGCCTTCACGTTCGCCGCCCCGACCTGCCTGAAAATCGCCGCCTGCGCGGGGAAATCACGAGCGAAATAACTCTCGCAGGAATAGCGTACGTAGGTGATGCGCCTCGTAGCCTCCGTGCGATCCTCGAGGAACCACGAACCCTTTACCGAGAGGGTCGTGGCGTCCCCCTCGATCGTCTCGAAATTCATTATCGCTATCTTCCCAGCCCGTGAGAGGACATCGCGAAACACCAGGTCGGAGGCGTAAGAGAGGCCGAGGAAGCGGAGAGAAGTCCTTTGCTCGATCACTGCCGATGTCCCGTCGTCGGAGCGGAGCTTCACCTCGTCTATGCCTTGGAAGGTAGTCGGCCAGGACTTGAAGGCCCAGAGAGTCGAGAGCAGGCCCTCCATCCCCTGGGAATAGAGCCCATCGCACTCGCAGGAAACCCGGAGCCAGTCCTTGCCGCCAGCGTCGCGGAAGTCGGAGACGGAGAACTCCAGCAAGCGCGGCGTATCGCTGGGTAGGCCGCCGAGTTCGCGGTTCGGGGCGGCCCCGTAGCAGACCCCAGCGCAGCCGAGCAGGGCGACTAACATGATGGACAAGAATGCCCGCGACGGCCCGAGCATGCCCGCGACCCTTTCCACGAATACGCTACTCATGCTTGAAGAACTGACCGCCGATCAGCAGTTGGCCGTCCTTCGTGATCGCAGCGGCCAGGTTGGTGCCCGAAATTTGAATCATTAACACACCGTTATAGACATAGGCGGCGCCATACAGGTCGAGGGAGGGCGAGGCCGGAGCCTGTCCTTGGATCACGAACGCCGGATCGTCCCGGGGTTTGGTGTATTTTACTATCAGCCCGGTCGTCCCCTCGGAGATCTCCACCGACGCGTTCCCGCTCGTCCACGTTCCCAGGTATAGATCCTTGATCTGCGGTTCCGCGAACAGAGACATGGATAGTAGAGCGATGACGAGGAATGCCATGGTCTTCTTCATCCTGGGTTCTCCTTCTACTAGGTCATTAGAGAAAACCCTGGATCGGCGGAATGTTACTGTTCACGCCTTGTCTATATCGAATCTCCTCCCGATGCTCATGATCACTTGATCGCGTCCACAAAAGCGCGGCCTAGCCTATGTTTGGATGCGCCGAGGTCCGCTGGACAATAAATGAGAAAGCATGGATGTCTACGCGCTCGTGACGCTCGATTGAAGCCCAGCATCTACTGCAATCATGCCCATTCTGCTCGAGATCGGCGTCGGTTCCGGTTCGCGAGATCGATGGAATAGATCCGGCCCTCGGCGATGTACATGAGCTGCGCGTCCGTAGGGGACCAGGGCGAGCCCCCCGTCGACCGACAAGGGGACCGGGCCTGGGGAGGCGCCAGCAACGCAAGCGTAGTCCATCGCTGCGCGAAGAATCGCGGTCAGGGAAAGTACCGTGCAAGATAGCCAGCTTGAAACTCGCGACCTATAAAGGAGATTATCCGAAATAAAATTGGTATCATAATTCGAAGTATCATTCGTCTTCATCAAAGTCAGCGAGAATGTATTGTCTGATTTCAGCTTCAAGCTGATTGTGGTGTTTTGAAAATTAATCGGCGTGCTCGTCGTCGTTGTACCCGATACTACATTTTTGATAATCGTAGCCGCCGAATTATCGGCTCAGGTCGACCCCGCCAATACCGGACTCGTGTAGGGGTAGAGCTTTGAGACAACGTCAACGGCTATATCGCTAGCCGACGGTTGCTTGCATGATACGAGCACGAAGAACAATGCGCCAACTACGATAAATAGATACATCCGAGTCATTTTTTTCCTCCATTCCAGATCCCATGGCTTACAAGAAGATTTTTCCAGCCATCATATATATATCGACTAACGTTTATAATGCCTCTCATATTTGTCGACGATTTAAAAGCATAATAACCTTAATCAAAAGTCTGTCAAGTGAGTAATATATTCATATCAAAAGTAAATACTTTAGTTTTATACTATGCTATTATCGAATCTAGAATTGAGTGTGGATGTATACCAGGAAACGGAGAATTGCACCGAACCTGGTCAGTAATTCATTATTCATTTCATTGCCATTTCGGATGTCGCCTCAAAGCCGCTTCATTTTAGAATGCCCTATCGAAAATGGCGCCTTTCTCCAGAGCCGCCATGTTTCACTCGCCATCGATGGGCCCGGATCGCAAGTTAGGCGCAAGCGGTCCGATTTTCTCTATACGGCCCCAAACCCTAGCGATCGCCTGATCCACTCCTGCCGCCTCGATAGCATCACCACCGGAGGACCTCGTAAGCCTGTCTGCAAGGTTTCTGGGCCCTAGCTAGTTCGACTCGGAATCGGGCTTGACTTTTCAGCACAATAGCGGAATATTAATCGCATGATTAATACAATCGTTTTAATCGATTGTTTTCCGATTGCTTCTTTCATATGGAGGGACTTATGAACATCCTGATCATCTCTGGAAGTCCAAAGAAAAAGGGCAACACAACGATGGCTGTGGGCCTGCTGGAGGAATGCCTGAGGGCGCGAGGGCAGAAGAGCGAGAGCCTCAGAATCACCGATTTCAGGATCGGGGGATGCTTGGGGTGCAACGCGTGCTACGGGCAGAGCAAGGATGCGCCGGATTGCATCCAGCGCGATGACTTCGACCGCGTTTTCGGCCGCATGGAATCGGCGGACGCGATAGTCTACGCTTCCCCATTGTATTCATGGTCATTCACCGCCCAGCTCAAGGCTTTCCTCGACAGGCACTACTGCTTGATGGTGAATCCAGAGAAGCCGGGGCAGACCTCCCTCTTGGCAGGCAGACGGGCGGCCCTTCTGGTCCTGTGCGCGGGGCCGGAAGACAAGACCGACCTCATCCAAGCCGAGTTCGACCGGGCATGCGCGAAGCTCGAGTACATCCCTGCGGGGAAATTTGTTGTCGATTGGAACTACGCGCCCGATCTCGCCTCCAGGGCCCGCGCGGTCACCGAGAGAATGGCCGAAGCTCTAGTTTCGGGCTAGAATCGGCGTGGTGCCCATGGCCTATAGCCTGGCGGCGGGCGCCGAGGGGCGAACGTGGACACTACTCGGGAGAGGATCATCGTTGCCACCGTCAAGTGCATTGTCGAGGGGGGCATCCACGCGATAAGCAGCCGCCGGATAGCCAAGGCGGCCGGTGTCAATATCGCGGCCATCAACTATTATTTCGGATCGCAAGATAGGCTGATCGACGCGGCGATACAGCGGTCGATGGACGATTACCTTTCGGAGATCCTGGACGGGCCCGAAGACGAGGCGGCCGATCCCGGCTCCGTCCTGCGGAAGCTGCTCTCCGAGGCGCTCAAGGATGCCGTCGCCTCTCCCAACACGCTCAAGTCCTTCCTTTACGATGCGCTCATCGAAGACGACTATGAGGGCGCCTTCATCGAAAAGCTGAACTCCTTCCTGACGAGGATCTCCGGTCCACGAGGATCGGCCGCGGAGGCGCGGGGCACGAAGAGAGGCGACCTGCGCATCGCCCACCAGGTCGCGTCGATTCTGTTCGTCTCTCTTTTCCCGCGATTCTTTGAGACCTTCCTCGGCATGGACTTCCGCGACCCGCGGAATCAGGCCCTGCTCATCGACTCGGTAATCGGCGATCCCGACGAGAATGAGCAGGGCGTGAAGATGATTCGCGCATCGTCAGGCTGAGCTGTCGGTCCGCCTCATCAGCGCCACCATCAGCAGGGCCGCGTCCGCCCTGCGCACGCCCGGCGCTCGAGAGGCCTGGCCCAGGGTGAGGGGGCGCGCCGCCTCCAGTCGCTGCCTCGCCTCGGCCGAGAGCCCGGCGACCGAGGCGTAATCGAAGCCATCAGGCACTCTCAGCCTGTCGCTGCGCTCCATGCGCCCCGCCAGCCGCGCCTCCTTCTCCACGTATCCCGAATAGCGCGCGTCAAGCTCGGCGGTCTCGATCCAAGCGCGGGGATACCGCTCCTCGAGCTCCGGCAGGAGCAGGGCGAGGCAGTCTCTCAAGCGCGGGTCTCGCAAGGCGCCAGAGGCCGTTCCCCCGAGATGAGGAGCGAGGGCGCTCTCGGCCACGAGGTCGGCACGCGTTATGCGACGGCGTTCGATCAGCTCGCGGATCTCGGCCAGACCTGCGCGCTTGCGCTCGAATCGATCCAGCCGCTCTTCCGACAGCAAAGCGAGCCCGGCGGCGCGGGGCGAGAGCCGGAGGTCGGCCGTATCATGCCTGAGCGAGAGCCGGCGCTCGGCCCGGCTCGTGAACATGCGGTAGGGCTCGTCCGCGCCCAGGGTTACGAGGTCGTCCACGAGGACGCCGATGTAGGCCTCGGAACGGGACAGGACGAGGGGCTCCTCGCCGGCCAGGCGCCTGGCGGCGTTGATCCCGGCCACGAGTCCCTGGGCCGCCGCCTCCTCGTAGCCCGAGGTCCCGTTGGTCTGGCCCGCCACGAAGAGGCCGCCGACCAGCTTGGATTCCAGCGAGGCGAGGAGGAGCGTAGGGTCGAGATAATCGTACTCGACCGCGTAGGCCGGCCGAGCGATGGCGGCGCGAGCGAGCCCGGGCACGCTGCGGATAAAGGCGGCCTGGACGTCCTCGGGAAGCGAGGACGAGAGCCCATTGAGATACATCTCGTCCGTGTACTCGCCCTCGGGCTCCACGAAGACCTGGTGCCGGGCCCTCTCCGGAAAGCGCACGACCTTGTCCTCGATCGAGGGGCAGTAGCGGGGGCCCTTGCCCTTGATGGAACCGCCGTAGAGGGGGGAGCGCCCCAGGCCCGAGCGGATGATCTCGTGAGTCATTTCGGTCGTATACGTGGTCCAGCAGGGCAGGCTCGGCCTGGACACGCAGTCGTTCGCGAAGGAGAAGGGCCGCATCTCCTCGCCGTCCTGCCTCTCCATCTCGCCGTAGTCCAGCGACGAGGCCTTGACCCTCGCCGGCGTGCCGGTCTTGAGCCTGCCGACGCGGAAGCCTCTGAGCCTCAGCGACTCGCCGAGGCCCGAGGCCGACCGCTCGCCGAGCCTGCCGCCCGGGGCGCTCCACTCTCCGATAAAAAGCCGCCCCCCCATGAAGGTGCCCGTCGTGAGCACGAGGACGCGGCATCCGATCCGGCCGCCGCGCTCCGTGACGATTCCCTCGATGCTTCGACCCGACGCGTCGAGGACCAGGTCGACGACCGTATCCATGAAGAGCTCGAGGCCGGGCTGGGATTCCAGGGCCCGCCTCGCGAGCGAGGCGTAGAGGGCCTTGTCGGCCTGGGCGCGGGGGGCCTGGACGGCCGGCCCGCGCGAGGCGTTGAGCACCCGGTACTGTATCATCGAGGCGTCGATGAGCAATCCCATCTGGCCGCCGAGAGCGTCGACCTCGCGCACGAGGTTGCCCTTGGACAGCCCTCCGATCGAGGGATTGCAGGACATGCGGCCGATCGCGTCGAGGTCCTGCGTCACCAGGAGGGTCCGGCGGCCCATGCGAGCCAGGGCGAGGGCGGCCTCGATACCGGCGTGCCCGCCGCCCACGACTATCGCTTCATAATCCATCGGTCGGGTATTGTACGCGCGTTTCCCGTGTCGCGCCAAGAACCCGAACGCTATTTCCCCAGGCAGAAGCGCGAGAAGACAGCCTCGAGCACTTCCGCGGAAGCCAGCTCGCCGGTGATCTCGCCTAACGCGTCCGCGGCCTCCCGCAGGTCCAGCGCGAGCGCGTCCAGGGGCACGCCCGCCTCGGCCCCGCCGGAGACCGAGTCCAGGGCGGCGACGGCGCGGTCGAGCAGCGCCTTCTGGCGGCCGCTGGCGACGCGAGCCTTGGAGGGCGGGGCCGCGGACACGGGAGCTCCGTAACCGGGGGCCAAGTATCCGGAGGCCCCGGCGCCGAAGCGCGGGGCGACAAGCTCGCGCAACGCGTCGACGAGGGCCGGCAGCCCCTTCCCCGTGGCGGCTGAGACGGGCAGGAAGCCCTCCGGCGCGGAGGAGCAGGCGCTCGCGTCGATCTTGCTCCAGACGCGCAGGGCATCGGGCCTTTGGGCGAGGAACGCGTCGTCCTCGTCGCTCCGGCCGGCGGTTCCATCGACGAGGTAGAGCACGGCATCGGCCTCGGCCGCTATGCGGCGGCTGCGAGCGACGCCCTCGGCCTCGACACCGCCAGGCGCGGCCTCGCGCAGGCCGGCCGTGTCGACGAGCCTGAGGGGCAGGCCTCCGAGCTCGATCATGGCCTCGATCCAGTCCCGCGTCGTTCCCGCCTCGGGCGCGACTATCGAGCGCTCCTCGCGCACGAGGAGGTTGAAGAGGCTGGACTTGCCCGCGTTGGGACGGCCGGCCAGGGCGACGCGAGCTCCCCGCTCGTAGAGACTGCCCGCGGCGTAGCTCGAGGCGAGGCCCGAGAGCAGATCGCGGGCCAAGCGCAGCGCGTCCAGGTCGAGACCCCCGGCGGGCGAATCGTCAGCCTCGTCGTAGTCGAGCCGGACTTCAGCCTCGGCGAGAAGGCCCATGACAGCCTCGCGGGCCTGCCTTAGGTCCCCCGAGAGGCCGCCCTCGAGGCGGCGCAGGGCCTCGGCGCGCGCGCCGTCGCTGCCCGCGCGCACGAGCTCCTGGACGGCCTCGGCCTCGACGAGGTCGAGCTTGCCCGAGAGGAAGGCGCGAAAGCTGAACTCCCCGGGCAGGGCCGGGGCGAAGCCCGCCGCCTCGAGCGCCTCGAGGGCGCGGCGCACTACGGCCGGCGAGCCGTGGCAGGAAAACTCGACCAGCTCCTCTCCCAAGGGCCCGCCGGGCGCCCGGAAGACCGAGGCGAGTACCTCGTCCACGGCGTGGCCGTCGCGAGGGTCCACGAGCTCGCCGTGAATGAGCGAGAGATGCGGCGCCGAGGCGAGTGCCTCGGGCCTTGAGAAGCAGGTGGCCGCCAGCGCGATGGCTCCAGGCCCCGCCGCCCTGATCACCGCGAGGGCCGATTCGCCGGGCGCGGTAGCGAGGGCGGCGATGGGCGCGCTCGCGTCGAGATAAGTTCGCTTCATGGCTTGCGCCCAACCATACCGCCCGAGGCTGCGCGTGGCAAGGGCGCTAGGGGCTCCTTCTATTGACATGGCGGGGTCCGCGCCTAGACAATATGTTCGCGGGATCCGCCGCGACCGCGCGCGCTCGGACCCGCAGGGAAAAAGGAGGAACGATGAGATACGCGAGAATCGCCGTCGCCGCGCTCGCCGCGCTCGCGCTTTATATCTCTCCGCTTGCCGCTCAGGACGCGCAGACGGGCCAGGCAGATCAGGCTGGCCCGACGATCAGCGAGAAGAAGGACCTTGCCATCTTCGCGATGGGTTTCTACGGATTCAACATCCCCTATCAGGCATTGGGCAGCACCGATCAGGCGATCCGCAAGGTCTTCGTGGACCTTGGCCGCTTCAACATCATCTCCGTAAGCCAGAAACTGTCCTCCAAGGGCCTGGACGCGTTCATCGACGCGATTAAAAAGTCCAAGCAAGCCAATTTCAAGATGCCGGATAAATACGAGTTCGGCGAGGCGATCCTGACCGAGGAGGAGTTCAATAAGCTTTTGGGCGCTTTCATCGTGGCCGTGCCCGTCGTCTCCGAGTACAACACCGCCTTCAACGACGCCACGAACGCATGGGAGACGAACCTCAAAGTCGACGTCTCCTTCATCGACGTCTCCCAGGGCTCGATCATCGGCGTCGCCGAGGTGAAGGCCTTTGGATCCGACCCCTCCAACAATCAGAAATCGGTCTCCGCCGCCATCGACCAAATCCCGATGCAGCTCCAGTACGAGATCCGCAAGATCGAGGCCTTCCAGATCAGCACCCGCGTCCTCGCCGTGTCCGGCAGCGAGATCAAGCTCCAGATGGGCAGGAACATGGGCATCAAGAAGGGCGACGAGTACTCGATCGTAGTGCACGAGACCGTCGAGGGCTTCAAGAACGACACCGAGCACGGCCTTGTGCAAATCAAGGACGTCGGCTCCGAGGTCTCGACGGGCCGCATCGTCTACGCCTCGATCCCGGTAACCAAGGACGTCCAGCTCCAGGAGATCCCGAGGCTCGGCGTCGACGCCGAGGGCTACTTCCATTACCTCACCCTGCTCGGCGGCAACGTCCCCGTTCCCGGAGTGAGGTTCGCCGCGTCCCGCGGCTTCTACGGCTTCCGGCCCTACGCCGCGGTGCAGGTGCCGCTCGGCGACATCACGCCGAATTGGGGTTTCTTCAGCGTGATCCCGATCAGCGTCATCGTCGGCGGCGAGTACAACGCCTATCTCCGCCGTCTGACCCTCACCGCCTTCGGCGGCGTCGGCGGGACCTATGCCCATCTGCTCAATTCGGGCGAGGATTCGACGAGCGACTGGCTCTCGCATCTCGGCGCCCAGGGCTATGTCCGCGCGTCTTTCCTCTTTACGCGCGAGCTCTCGGTCTTCGCCGAGGCCGGCGCGGAGTACTGGATCTCGGCCTATTCCGATATCTTCGACAGCTTCGGCGGGGTCGGCATCGGCGGCGGCGTCCAGTACAAGCTATGAGCATGGACGACGAGAGCCTCGAGGGCCTAGACCTGGCCGCCGCGAGGGAGTACATCCTCGCCTACGCCGTCGACGCCAAGCGCATCGAGAAGGAGATATCCGAGGCCAAGGCCGAGGCTGGGCGCTGGGCGGACCGCAAGACCCTCGCCGAGGGCAAGCTGGCGGCGGGCGACCAGTCGATGGCCGCTCTCGCTCAAGCCGCCGCGTCCAAGGCGGCGGATTTCGAGGGCAAGGCGGCGACGCTGGCCTCCGAGCGCGATGAGCTTCTCGCCAAGGTCGAGCGCATGCGCCAGAAGCTGCCTATGCTCGGCTCGCGCGAGCGCAGCGTCGATCCCGACCTTCTCCTAGCCCAGCTGCAGATGGTGACGGGCGAGCTCCTCGGCGAGCTCTCGCCATCCTCCGACGCGCAATTCGCCAAGCTTGAGTCCGAGGCCAAGGCCGATGCCGCCCTGGAGGCGCTCAAGCGCCGAGCCGCCGAGGGGGGAAAGCAATGAGCAGGCTGCAGCTGTATCCGGAGGTCGCTAGGCCTCTGGTCTTCGCCCACCGGGGACTCTCCTCGCTCGCGCCCGAGAACACGATGGCAGCGTTCAAGCTTGCCCGCGAGATGGGCGCCCCGGGGATCGAGCTCGACGTGCACTTGACGAGCGACGGAAAGCTGATCGTGACGCACGACCACTCGACCGGCCGCATCGCGGAAGTCGCCCTCGAAGTCGAGCGCTCGACCTTGAAGGAACTCCAAGCCCTCGACGTCGGATCCTGGAAGGGCGGGCGCTGGAAAGGAGAGCGACTTATCTCCCTCGCGGAGCTCTTCGAGGAATTCGGCGAGGGCCTGTACTACGACGTCGAGCTAAAGAGCAGCATCGCCTCGGACTACGGCCTCGAGGCCGCGGCAGCGGCATGCCTGCGCGACGCCTTCGCCTCCGCTCCGGCCCTCGCTGGGAGGATCCTGGTATCTTCCTTCAACCCAATGGCCCTCGCCAGGTTCAAGTACCTATCGCCCGCCATCCCGGCGGCCTCGATCTGGTCCTCGGACTCCGACGTTCCGCCCTACTTGAGGCACGGCGAGGGTCGGTGGATCGGCAAGGTGGACGTCCTGAAGCCGGACTCTGCCAAGGTCAAGCGGCTATCGTCCTTAAGGTGGCGAAAGCTGGGACGCTACCCCATCCTGCCTTGGACGGTGGACGAACAGGCCGAGGCCGATCGCCTCCTCGCCCTCGGCTGCGAGGGCGTGATTTCCAACAAGCCTCAGGATCTGGGATTGCTCAAGACATAGCGGCGACGTGAGAGCCACAAATAAATGAACCCCGCAACAGGGCTTCGAGGTATCGTTCGTTCGGCAAGGAAATGGATTGGATGAGGGATCGCATACCCCGCAGTCGGTTGTGCGCGTTCCGCGGCACTGCTGCGATGTATGCGACCCTCCTCCGAATCAAAGATAATTTGCGCCATGGCGTAAAGCCCGCCATGGCTGAAATGTGAACATCCCAAAGCGCTCCCACTAGCTTCTTCCGCACATTCGCTCCGGATGTTCCAAGGCAAAAAATTATATCCAAATAAAGGGAGAGGGAAACCCCTTCCTTTCATTATCTATCGATAGTAGAAACTGCTGCCTCGCAGCCAATCGCCTACCAGAGAAGACAATTCAGGCAAGGGCTCGAAATACTACAATTGGCTCAAAATATCGGCTTTCTTTTGGTCGTACTCGGCTTGGGAAATCAACCCAGCATCAAGCATATTCTTGAGTTCAGTCATGCGCTCCTGAGGGCTCTTGGTTGATGCGGAGGCAGGAGGCTGTGGTACCGACGGAACTACTGCTGGGGCGATCGTTGGAGCAGGAGATTGAGCTTGCGTAGCCGCAGGTGTGGGAACAGCCAGAGGAGGTTGATTTTTGTTTTCCGCCATTTCCCGATACTTTTCAAGGTCGTGTGCGATCCCCTGCCAATTGTGCGCATATGCGACGTCGAGCGGCGTCTGCCCTTTTGCATTCACGATCCGTATATCAGCGCCCTTGTCTATGAGAAGCGCGAGAGTTTTTCTTGCTGCATCCTGTCTTTCTTGAGGGACAGCATTTTCGGCTACATAATGCAGAGGCGTGTTCCCATTTCTATCCATTTGGTTGACATTGGCAGCTTTGCTCAATAGAAGCTCTACTATGTCGGTATCGCCATAGAGTGCGGCTAAGTGGAGCGGGCCTGCTCCATCAGCGTTAGGATCGGTTAAGAATATTGGGGGATTAACAGGCGCTCCGGCTTCGATAAATTCCTTTGCTAATGCCGTATTTCCCAAGACAATGGCATAATCCAACGCTGATAGACCGACGGGATGGAATCCAGGAGCAGGGCCATCGAATCCCCTAGGTGTCTTGGTTACTAAATATAATTGCGCATTTTCCTTTAATAGGAATTTAATCGCCTCGTTATTTCCATACACCGTTGCCAGGATCAGCGGAGACGCATTGGTATCAATATCACCCTTATTAATGTCTGCCCCTTTCGCGAATAAGATACCCATGGCGTCCACATCGTTAAAAGCGGCGGCGTAGGCCATAGCGGTCCAGTAAATATGTTCTGGTCTAGTGAAAAGAGGCGGAAATTTGAAACCGGGAACTTCGTCCTCTTCGTAAATATCGTTGATACCGCCGTTCGCATCCTTGTTTGCCGGAGGTTCGTATTTCTGGAGATATGCCAAGTCATGATTGCCGATAGCCGCAGGTACCGTTTCACAGGACATCAGTGTTGCTAGAGCCGCAATACAAGTTAACAGTACGCCGATAGCCTTCTTCATCGATTTCCCCTTCCAATCCCATCCCTTGGCCGATGCATCCCCGATGCCCATAGATTCATGTAAACTCTGGGAATCATTAGTTAGCTCTATATCACGCAAGGTCAAACAGGTCGCCCTAGGTCTTGGAAAAGAGAATATCCCAAAGAATGCTCCAAGAAAAGCCAAAAAACTCCGCGCCTTCGTAGAAGCAGAAATCCAATATCAACCTATTGCCCTCTTCCTCCGCTATCTCCGTGTTCAACCCAAAGACCGTTCCGCGTCACAAATTGGATAGCATGTCCTTGCCCACGGCATCGAAGCCGAGAGAGCGGTAAAGGGAGGCCCGCGCCGACTTCTCGTCTCCGCCGAAGCCGGTCGCGTCCCGCTCGGACTGGTAGATTACCTGCCCGGTAGCGACATCGATGACCTTGACGGCCGCCGTGCCCTGGGCGAGATAGTTCGTCTCGTCCTTGGTGACTGCCGTCACGGAGGCGGTGCCGAAGGCGACCCTGTCGAATTTTCCCACGGAGGCGAGCGCCGCGACGACTGCCGAGTCGTTCATCGAGCTCACGGCGTCCTTGGGCAAGGACACGCCCTTCGCCACGATCTTCTGCCGGACGAGGGCCTCGACGAGGCCGGCCTGGGTCAGGGTCCCGACGGCGGCGCCCGATTCGTCCACATCGATGATGGCGACCGCCATCGTGGCATTCCTTGCGTTCGAGACGACCTCGTAGGGCACATCGATAGACTTGGCCTTAAGTTCCTCCGCGAGGGAGTCCCGATACGAGGCGTACGTGTCGGGGATCTTGTCGAGGAGGTCGAGGGTCGACTGGAAGTCGAGCCTGAGGGCGAACCGGGCCTTGCCTACGAAGTCGGGCTCGGGCGGGGTGAAGGAGATCGTGCCCGAGGCGTCCGACATCACGGACTCGGTCTTGTCGACGATGCGGGTACCCGATTTACGCTGGTAGCTCAGGAGGACCACCGCGCCAGGGACGCCTGGGGCGAGCGCTCCCTCGCCCCAGACCAGCTTGGCGATAAAGGGCCTGGCGAAGGCCTGCCCGACGAGGCCCTGGTACGCGCCTGACAGCGACGTGTCGAAGCGGAGCCTGGAGAGGGCCGTGCGCGCCGCGTTGATGTCGCGGGTGAAGTAGTTCTCGGCCCCGTCGATCGTCGAGACTGAGGCGGCGACGGCGGCCTCGGCGAATTTCCTCACGGCCTCGTAGCCGCGGTTCTGCGAGAGCAAGCTGTTGCCGTCGCGCTCGGGCGCCTCGACCGCGTCTACAGCGCGCTGGTTGATGTCGGCGATCCGCTGCTTCTCCTTCTCGAGGTCGGCGGTAGCATAGGCGGCGAGCACGTAGACCGTCACGCGCTTCGTCTTCTTGTCCGTCTGGACGAATCTTGCCTTGACGGAGAAACCGGACACCTGGTTCTGCGACGAGCTCGTCACCGTCGACTTGATGTTCGCCGAGTAGCTGTCGAGGCTGGCCTTCTCCTCCGCGGTGGAGGCGACGTTGATCTTGACGCCGATGTACTGGGTGATCAGCGACATCATGTTGGCCGCAGCGTCGTTGGTGGCGGCGGCCGCGTCGCCGGAGGGGTCTGAAGCCGATCCTACGAAATAGGTGTTCGTCGCGTCTGGCTTGGGGGTCGTAAAGATCCAGTCCGGCGCCTTGCCTTCGGCCGGCACCGTCGCGCAGGAGGCGAGATAGAGCGAAATCGCCGCCAAGGCCGGCATTACGTTGCGCTTCATGCGATCTCCTTGTCACAAGCCCAGAGCGGCCGAGGGCCGGCCGGCCGCCTCCAGTCGACGGCGGCCGGCCCTCGGTCCAGACGCGCTTTATTATGCCATTTCCGCGGATCAGAACCCGTCGAAGAATGACTGGTTGACCAGGTCCATCGCCTTCTGCTTGTCGGGAGTCGGGGCGGGCTCGGCCGCGGCGGCCCCGGAGAGAATCTTGTCCATCTGGTCCTTCAGGCTTTCCTTGTCGATCGTCCATAGCTGCATGACCCTGTAGACCTGCGCGCTCGGCTTGCCCTTGGTATCGAAGGTCTGGAGATGAACCCACCAAGAATCATCCATCCCAAAGCCCGAGAAAGTCGCGTCGGAGACGCTCTTGACCGCCCGCTCCATATAGTTCTCGATCTTGTCCTTGTCGCCCACCTGGGCTCCGGCAAAGGTGTCCTTCACACGGGTCGAGATGAGCGCCGCGATGGCGGGCTGGGCTTCGAGCCTGCTCGCGACGAGCTTTGCCCCGTCGAGGCTCTGTCCCTCCGCCTCTACTATGACGACATATTTGTTCGCATAGTCAGGCAGCTTCTCGACGGCCTTGGGACCCTCGAGGGCCGGCTCCATCCACTTGGGATAAGGCTGGCCGAGGTCGGTGCCGCGATGCTCGATGATCTGCGGAGGATAAACCTTGACGGTCGGGGCGGGCGGGTTGATTCCGTTGTTGGCAGGTGTCGCGGGCTTGCTCGCGCAACCGAGCACCGCTCCGAGGACCAGCAGCGCCACGAAGATACTGAGGATCTTTCTCACGATAACCTCCTGAAAACTAGGCAGCTCGGCCGCGGGCTTACGGCCCGGTCCGGTCCGCATGGACGAGGGAGCGGCGACGCCCCTCCCGAAAGCGGCTCGCGCCCCGCCCCGAAGGCGCGGCGCGGCCGATGGATCACAAGCCTGAATCGAACGTAAGGGACTTGCCCCTCGAGTAGACGAGATTGAGGTCGTTCATGCCCGCGGACGCGCCGGCGTCGTATATCGCGTCCTCAACCTTGTCGCCGCTCTGGAAGGTGTAGACATTGAGCTTGGTTACGTCGGCCGAGTAGGAAACCTGCTCGACCTCCCGCATTTTCTTGGCCAGGGCCCTGCGGAGCTGGCTGATCTGCCTCGAGTCCGGCGTCTTCTGGATCACGATCTCGTATCGGATGCCCCTGGCCAGGGAGTTCTTGATGAGCTGCTTAGACTGGTCGACCAGCTTGGGCATCGCGAGCCATACGCTGCCCTCTACCGCGTTGGTGGCCGCGGCCTCAGCCGAATTGGGGCTGAAGCTGGGCGGGCTGGAGAATACGACCGAGCCCAGCAGCGTCGCCGTCGAGGTATCGAAGATCTTCATCGATCCCTGTGCGGAGGCGTAGAAACTATTGTCGCGGGTGTCCTGGCTGAGCGCGAAATCGAGCTCGACATACACATCGGCGTTGAATTTTTGGGCCAGGTACTGGATGATGTCGATAGAGCCGCCCGTCTCTTTCTGATAGGCAGTCTGCTGGTCCTTTTTGTTCTTCTCGATCTGATCGAAATCGATTACCGAGAGGCCGAGCTTCTCGATGAGATAGCGGTTGGCGTTATAGACCGCGGCCTTGGCCAGCCTCGGGTCGATCTTCGAGTCCGCGTTGTAATAGACCATGTAATTGAGGCGAGAGAGGTAATTCTGGAGATAGGCCTGCTCCTCAGGCGTGAGCTGCCCCGGGGCAGGCGGCGGCTGGTCCGCCGAAGCTGCCTGCGCCGCTGGTTTGGGAGGACTCGCTTGGGCTGGCGAGCTCTGGGCTTGGCTGGAGGGCGGCGGGGCGCTCAGGTCGGCCCCGCCCTGCACGATCGATTTGGCTCTGTCCTGCGCGGGATTGGACGCAGGCTCAGGGGGCGAACTCGCGCATGCGAAGGCGAGGGAGACGGTCGCGACCACTATCGCGACCTTTATTACATCTTTCATCAACTTCTCCTTGTCGTCGCTCTTAACCAATCTAGCGCGTCGACGAGCAGAAAACCAAGCGCAGGTCGCGCGCGATAGGTGTCCGGAAGATGCTTATCGGCGCGGCGCGCCCATGACGGCCAAGTATAGCCACCTGACGCTTTCCTCGACAAGACTACTTGCCTATCTCTAGAGGCGAAATTGTCCTTACAAGGATTCGCTCCACGCGAGCGGGGCCGGGCTCCTCGCGCTTCGCCTCGCCGTCGGTGTCCACGACGCGCTCTGGGGCGGGAGCTCTCGCCACGGAAAGGACGAGGCGCTTTGCGCTCGAGAGAATCAGCACCGAGTTCCCGCCGGCAAGATCCCGGATGCGAAGAGCGCCGTTCTCGAGCGCGAGCGTGAGCGCGAGGCGGCCTTGAGCCGGGGCGAGTGAGCCGAGGATTTCGCCTGAGGCGCCCGATACGAGGCCCGAGCCGCCGATCGAGAACACGCGATCGCCTCCCGCGGTCGAGAATACCAAGGCGCAGTCCTCCCAATCCCCTGAGATATCGGCCTCGACTCGAAAGGCAGTGCCGAATGGCAGCGCGGGAGAGAGCGAGAGCGAGGAGGCGGGAGAGAGCTCGGCCGCTCCGAAGGGATAGCGGACCTCGCCATTGGCTATGGCCCCGGCGGGGGCGGCTCCCTCTTCGAAGGCCTCGGCAAGGACGAGCGTATCCTTCCAGGCCCGCCTCGACGCGAGGCGGAACGCCGGGGAGGCAGAGCCGACCATGAGGCCAACACCATCATAGACGCCGTAGAGCGACTCTGGCCCGCCGAGCTGGGCCGAGCCCTCGGGCGGGGCGGGAGGCAGCGGAATCGAGGGGGATGAAATACGCTCGCCTTCCGCCTCCCAAACGATATCGAGCTGGTTACCGTCGGGGATGAAGACGGCTTCTAGCGTGAGGGGGAACCGAGCTATCGCCGACGAGGCCGTCGAGCGATGGACGGCGCCGTTGATCTGGAATTCGGCGTAGGGCCTGAGCTCGTCGAGGCCGACGACGAGGAGGTAGCTGCCGTCCTTAGAATTAAAGCGCTCGAGGACGCCGTCGGTTTGGGTCGAGTCGAGCCGGATGAGAGTGGAGAACGCGCCCGTAGCGCCAGCGGCCGAGCTGGGCGGCATGAGGCCGGGGATGCGCACGCCCGACGCGGGACCGAACCGATATCCGAAGCCGTCGGAATACGTGTCGATCTCGGGCGACCCGAAAGCCGAGGGCTGCTCGGCCCTCGGCCTCGTTCCCACATCGTCGAAGCTGCCCTTCAGCCTAAGCATAGAGTAGAAGGCCAGCGGGTCGGCGAAATCGTCGCCGCTCTCACCCCGCGGCTTGATGACCATGATCTTCAGGTCCTCGGAGATCGGGGACTTGAAGGCATAGGAAGTTTCGGCGGTGGGCGCCGCGGGGAAGACCTCGACTGTCACCGAGTACGCCCCCTCGGCCTGCGGAGCGGTCCAGACGACCTTATCCAGGCCCGAAGAGAGCAGACCCTCCGCGAAGGCGACGCCGTCCTTGCTCCAGCGCACCCAGACAGCGCCCGCCGCTGCGTTCGCGGCCTGAGGGTCCGCGCCGAGCGCTCCGGAGGGCGAGGCAACCGCCTGCCACGCTAGCGTGAGATCGAGGAGAACGGAGGCTCCAGGCTCGATCGAGGGCGGGTAGGTGGATACCGAGCCGATGGCCGGCTTGGCCAGCGCCACGAATATGGTGATGCTGCTTTTCTGCGCCGAGGATCCGTCCGTGCCCGAGACCGAGACGGCGGCGGAATAGAGCCCAGGTGAGAGGAATTCCGGGACGACGAAGCCGTCTATCTTCCCGTCGATGACCGACACCGACCTCGAAGCGGCCATGGAGAGAGTCGCGTCTCCCGCTACGGCCGAGGCGCCGGCTATATAAAGATGAGTCGCAGAGGGAACCGCCCCAGAGGCGTCGGCGAAGGAGAGGTCCATCGTCGCGACATCGCTGGCCCCTGACTTCTTCGAAACGAGGACCGAGATCAAGGAGCCCGGAGTGAGAATGGCGCCGTTGGCGATGGCGTTGCCGTCCGAGCTACAAATACTTATATTATATAAGGAATTGCGCTCAGAATCGGAGAGAAAGCCCGTGGAAATCTGACAAGACGAAAGCGCCGCCGCTCCGCACAGCGCGAAGAGCAGGGCCAGCTTGGAGGAAGGATGGCTTCGGGAGACATCTGGCACGCTCACTTATTCTAATAATATCACGCGAAGACCTGCTTTCAATGGCCTTTCCGCCTTCGCCTCTTGCTCGTCATCAGGATCCCACCCGAAAGACCTTGGCAGCGAGCAAGGCAGAGCCCCAGACCGAGGCGATGGCGAATCGCTCCAGCCAGGCATCCGCGGCATGCCTCGTCTCGGCTTCCGGGCGACCCTTGCGCCGCGAGATGGAGTAGCATGTCCTCGACCCTGAGCTTGCGGCAGAGTCCCCGCTCCGCGGGCAGGCGGCCCACACGTACACCGTTCTCTTCGGGCAGCCGCCTGCCGCGAATCAGTATCTCGTCAGAGCCGGTGACGATGATGTTCATGCCATGCTAATAGTCGCCGTCTTGCCGGAGCCCTTGCGGCCGATGAGGCTTACGATCTCCCCCTGACGGATGAGAACCTGAGCCCATCCATCGCGCGTACGTCGCAGAAGGACCCGCGGCCTTCGCGAGCTACGAGCGCGGCACACTCCTTCGCGATAATTATCACTATAAACGTTATTGCTCAGTTTCAGGCGCTCAGAGTCCGAGCGTTCCTCAGGCGCGCGGCTCTCCCGCCCGGCGGAGGCCGAAAAGTATCCCATCGGAAACTGCCGACAGCATCAAAATGAGCGAAGAATTCGACGAAGCGTAGATGGAGATGGACACCAATTATCACGAGCGCCTGCCGACCCCGCCCAAGAGCGCTTGCTACGATTTATCCCAGCAGATAATGGACAGGCTTGAAGGTCGCGCTGAACTATCTCGGCGAGGTTATTTCGCCTGCCAGGAAAAACTCAAGGTCGTATCCCACTTGCTAAACCGGTTTATTTGATTAATAATAGAGACGAGTTGTCAATGCCAGAGGATTTCTATAAGT
>Ga0181529_10003176_pt1 | contig 18954 bp, 18 predicted proteins | sample PEATcosm2014_Bin_36_FD_119763 | JGI IMG/M metagenome (GOLD analysis project Ga0181529, IMG submission 119763) | Peatland microbial communities from MTU Mesocosm Facility, Houghton, MI, USA - PEATcosm2014_Bin10_30_metaG | ecosystem: Environmental > Terrestrial > Soil > Wetlands > Peat | place... | reverse complement strand
GGCCGTACGATCCCAATGGGAGCTGTCCCTATCCTCGCCCGTGGGCTTGGACACACGGCGCCCACCTACTTACGTAGGCGCCCGGGATCTCCGTCCAACGGCCTTCTCGGCCCCGCGCTTCTCACTAAGGATCGGCAATTCGATCGCGATCATGTCTCTTGCCGCAGCCGATCCCAAGTCCGGCGATCCCAAGTCCGGCGATCCCAAGTCGGAATTGCGCCGTCAGGCGCTCGACCGCCGCCGCGACGTTGATCCGGCGACGCGCGACGCGCTGAGCGCCCGGCTCGCCGCCGTCGGCCTCGAATGGGCGCGGCGCTGGCGGCCGCGCGTCGTCGCCGCCTTCTCGCCGATCCGCGACGAGCCCGATTGCAGGCCGCTACTCGCCGCCTTGCAGGCGCACGGGTTCGCGACCGCGCTGCCGGTTGTGAACGGCCGCTCGGCGCCGCTCGCCTTCCGCCTGTGGCGGGCGGGCGAACCGCTGCTGCGTGGCGCGTTTGGCGTGCCTGAGCCCGGCGCGGCGGCCGCGATTGTCGAACCGGACCTGCTGTTCGTGCCGCTCGCCGCCTTCGATCGGCGCGGCCATCGCATCGGCTACGGCGCCGGCTATTACGACCGCGCGCTCAAACATTTGCGCGCCGACGGGCCGATCCGCGCCGTCGGCGTCGCCTATGCGTCGGCGGAAATCGACCTCATCCCCGACGAGCCGCACGACGAACGGCTCGATTTCATCCTCACCGAGCGCGAGTGGATCGACGCGCGGGGCCGCGGCTGATGCGGCTGTTGTTCGTCGGCGACATCGTCGGCCGCTCTGGACGCGCGGCGCTGATTCACCGCTTGCCGGGCTTGCGCGAACGCTGGAAGCTCGATTTCGTCGTCGTCAACGGCGAGAACGCCGCAGGCGGCTTCGGCATCACCGAGGCGATCTGCGAGGAGTTCCTCGCCGCCGGCGTCGACGCGATCACGCTTGGCAACCACGCCTTCGATCAACGCGAGGCGCTGGTGTTCATCGAGCGCCAGCCGCGGCTGATTCGCCCCGCCAACTACCCTTCCGGCACGCCCGGGCGCGGCGCCAATCTCTTCGAGGCCGCGGGCGGAGCGAAGGTGTTGGTCGTCAACCTGATGGGCCGGGTGTTCATGGACGCGCTCGACGATCCGTTCCAGCGCATCGAGGCGGAACTCGCCGCCTGCCCGCTCGGCGCCGGCTGCGACGCGGCGATCGTCGATTTCCACGCCGAGGCGACGAGCGAGAAGCAGGCGTTCGGCCATTTCGTCGACGGCCGCGTCAGTCTGGTCGTCGGCACTCACACTCATGTCCAGACCGCCGACGCGCGCATCCTTCCCGGCGGCGCCGGCTTCATCACCGACGTCGGCATGACCGGCGACGCCGATTCGGTGATCGGCATGGACAAGGAGGAGCCGCTGCGCCGCTTCACCCGCCGCATTCCCTCCGGCCGCTTCGAGCCGGCCGGCGGCGAGGCGACGCTGTGCGGCGTCGCGGTCGAGACCGGCCCCGACGGGCTCGCCCGCCGCATCGCGCCGTTGCGCCTCGGCGGCGCGCTTTGCCCCGCCGAACCGGATTTCTGGAACGATTGAGGAGCCGAACGTGTCCGCCGCCACCACCCTCGTTTTCGATCTCGACGGCACGCTCGCCGACACCGCGCCCGACCTGATGGCGGCGCTGAACTTCGTGCTGAAGCGAGAGGGCGTCGCGGCCTTGCCGGTCGCCGCGGCGCGCCGACTGCTCGGCGCCGGCGGCCGGGCGCTGATTCAGCGCGGCTTCGCCGAGGCCGGCCGCGCGATCGACGCCGAAACGCTCGAGCGCCTGTTCGTCGATTTTCTCGCCCATTACAACGCCCACATCGCCGACGGCACTCAGCTCTATCCCGGCGTCGTCGCCGGCCTCGATCGCTTCGCCGCCGCCGGCTGGCGCCTCGCGGTGTGCACCAACAAGATGGAGAAATCGTCGAAGCTGCTGCTCGACAAGCTCGGCGTCCTCGACCGCTTCGCCTTCGTCTGCGGCCAGGACACGTTCGGAATCGGCAAGCCCGACCCGAAGCCGTTCGTCGAGACGGTCCGCGCCGCCGGCGGCGCGCTCGAGCGCGCCGTGATGGTCGGCGATTCGAAGACCGACATCGCGATCGCGCGCGCCGCCGGCGCGCCGGTGATCTGCGTCGACTACGGCTACACCGACGTTCCCGTCGCCGAACTCGGCCCCGATCGCGTCGTGTCGCATTTCGACGCGGTGTTCGCCGCCGCCGCCGAGCTGCTCGACGCGGCCGATGTAGAGCTCGATGCGCACAAGTCGAATCCTCCAGATCGTCATTGCGAGCGACAGCGCAATCCAGACTGAGCCGCCGCCGCGAACCGGGTCAATCTAACGACAACTTGCGCTAGGACACGCCGCGGCGCCCGCGGCGATACTTCGGCGAGGGAAGCTGAATCCGAACCGATTCGTTCTCGCGGTCGAGGCGCGTGCGCTTGACCTGCGCCTTGAGCACAGCGCGCCCGTCGTCGACCAGAAGATCCATAGGGGGCGCCGTTCGTCAGCGGGCGCGAGACGAGGTCGCCGCGGCGCACAAGCTCGGCGGCGACCATCGGCTCGGCCACGTCGCCGCGGAAGGTTGCGCCAGTCACGGTCGCCTTGACTCCCGAATCGGATTGCTCGAAAGGGAGCACTAGGCGGGCGATTAGCTCAGCGGTAGAGCGTCCCCTTCACACGGGGAAGGCCACAGGTTCGATCCCTGTATCGCCCACCATCCGGTCTGCGGAAACCGCGCAATTCTCGTAGACCAGAGAACAGTCCGCAATTTCAATGCCTTGTAGGCGTAAGCGGCGATTTTCGACCAGGTTGGCGGCGTCTCCGCGCGCTTTCTGTCGCCAAGCGCGGCAAAGTCTCTGCGCGGAAAATTCCGTTTCACGGAACGCGATCGCCGGTCCGGATGGCGAACATTGCGCCTGCGAAGATGAGGTCCTTTCGAACGGGACGCCGAGGTCGTGGAAAGTCGGCTGTGGACGGCGGCCCGATCAGATTAGTGACCTGAAGCTGGCGCGCGCAGGCCGAGCGCGGCCCATTGCTCCGACCACAGCATCGGCAGGTCGATCAGCCGCTTGACCCCGAAGCCGCGCGGCAGCCGTCCCTCGATCGCCGCCTTGACGAGCGACGGATCGAGGAAGGCGAGCGACAACGACTGCCGGATCGAGCGCTCGCTCGTAGCCTCGCGCTGCGCGATCGCAAGAAGGGACGAGGTTGGATGGCGCAGCAGTTCATCGATCCGACGATGGGCGTCGCGAACGGCGTCGAGAAACGTTTCACGCGCCTTCGCGCGCATCGGCCGTTGCGCTTCCAGGCGGTCGCTGTCGCCTTGGATGATCTCGCGGCGCCGGTACGGCGAGGATAGCTTCCATGGAACGGTCAACGTGCGATCGTCCCCGTTGTTCGCAGCGGCGTCGCTGAGAACGATCCGGACGCAATCGGCGCCGAGCTGGATGCGATCGATCGCGGCGCGAACGTCGATTGGGTCGGGCTGGCGGTTTGGCGTCGCGGTTTGGTCTGTCCATGCTCCGCGTTGCTTTTCGCCAGGGTTGCAGCCGGCGGAGGCGTTGGCGCGACAGCCCGGCCACGTGGCGGCGAGGCCTCGTTTGGCGAGAACGCTGGCGATGGCTGCTGACGCCAGCTTCTCGATCGCCGGAGCGCAGACGCGCATCACGGTTGCGGCGTCATGGCCATTAGTCTTGGTTGGCCCCCGCGAAACATAGTAGCGCCAGCGTCGCGCGCCCTTGGCGGCGAAGCTCGCCCCCATCCGACGCCCCCGATCGCCAAACAGCTTGCCAACCAGGAACGACTCGGCGTCCGGCTGCGGAGCCCTCCGGGCCTGGGTTTGCGCGGCCAGTCGCTCTTGAACCCGTTTCCAAGTCTCCGGGTCGACGATCGCCTCGTGCTGGCCCTCGTGAATCTGCCCTTTGTGTCGGAGACGCCCGATGTAGATCGGGTTCGACAGAATCCAGTAGAGGTGGCCGCGCGACATCGGCCCGCCGCCGGTCCTCTTGCCATTTCCGCTGATCCGAATCGGCGAGCGCACGTTCTCGGCGTCGAGCGCGGCCTTCAGCCTGACCACGCCGCCGATCTCGAGATAGCGGCGAAAGAGGTCGCGCACGAAGGCGGCGTGTTCTTCGACAACGCGCAACGCCCGGTTTTCGACGCGATAGCCGAGCGGAACCGCTCCTCCCATCCAGATGCCGTTCTTCTTCGACGCCGCCACCTTGTCGCGGATGCGTTCGCCGGTGACCTCGCGCTCGAACTGGGCGAAGGACAGCAGGACGTTGAGGGTCAGGCGTCCCATGCTGGTCGTGGTGTTGAACGACTGGGTGACAGAAACGAACGAAACCCCGTGCTCGTCGAAGAGCTCCACGAACTTGGCGAAGTCGGAGAGCGATCGAGTGAGACGGTCGACCTTGTAGACGACGATCGCATCGACCCGCTGGGCGCGGACGTCGTCGAGCAAGGTCTGCAGCGCTGGCCGGTCTAACGATCCGCCGGAGAACCCGCCGTCGTCGTAGCGAGTGCGGATCAGCCGCCAACCTTCGTGGGCCTGGCTCTTGACGTAGGCTTCCGAGGCCTCCCGCTGGTTGTCGAGGGAGTTGAATTCCTGCTCGAGGCCGTTCTCGGTCGAGACGCGGGTGTAGATCGCGCATCGCCGGATCGGCTTGGGGTCGTCGGCTTTCATGGCAAAGCCGCCGCGTCGGCGACGCGGAGATTTCTCGAATCGCGATCAGCCGCTCGCTGGCCGCGACGCCAACGCCGGCTTGGATCCCCGCTCTGACGTCGCCACCGCCGGTTGGGTGTCGCGCGCCTTCGCTCGCCTGCCCTTGGGGCCGGAGGTTCGCAAGCCGAAGAACCTGTGGCCGTTCCAATTTCCCCCCGTGATCGCCTTGGCCGCCTGCGAGAGGCTGCCGTAGGTCATGCCGTTCCAAGCGAAGCCGGCTTCGAGGACCGTGACGCGCTCGAGCTTGCCCCGCCACTCGCGAACGAGGAGCGCGCTCGGGTTGAGGCGGGCGCCTTTGCGCGTCATCGGGCCGCGGGGTTCGAATGCCGCTTGCCGCGAGGCGCTCGAACTCGCGCCTGCCGGTTCGTGGATGGTCCGTAGCGTCGCCTTGTCGAGATCGCCCAAGACCTGGGCCTGCATCCGATAGTCGAGCACCTTGAGCAGGAGCCAACGCGGCAGATGGGAGGGCGGGGCTCCACCCAGTTCGTTGCGCCATTGCAGCCGCAGCGCCGCGACGTCGAGGTTGGCGAGCGCTGCGACTTTTTCTCCGAGCGCTGCGCCCTTGCCGTTCCACTGAACCGCAAGATCGAGCGCGCCGTCGATTCGACCGTGCAGTCGCATGGCCGTCACACGGCTCGACTGTCGTCGCCCAGCGCGGCCCGGCGGTCCTTGCGCGGCTTGACGGCCCTGACGATCGGCGGCTCCGCCGCGACCGAGGTTTCATCTCCGTTGCGGCCTCCGTTGCGATCCTTCGCCTCGTTGCCGGTAATGCGGTAGGCGGAGCCCGGCGCCTTGTCGCAGCGATCGATCGTCATCTGATAGCCGCGCTTGCGCAGGCCGGTCAGCGCCGCTCGCGTCGTGTGCGGCAGCCAGGCGGTCGCCGCGGTCAACTCCGCGATCGTCGCGCCTTCTTCGCGCTCGAGGAGGTCGATCACTTGCGCCAGTTTCGTCCCTTTGCGCGGGGCCAGTGGCGCGGTCGAGGGCTGCGGCTGGGGCGCAGCGTCCGCGGCAGGCGGTGATTCGCGGATCGGTCCGTCGATCTGCGGGAGCGGCGCCGCCCGCAATCAAGAAAGAGCCGCCCCGTCGCCGAGGCGGCCAGTTTGAGGACAATGGGCAGTGGAGCAGAATGCGTAGAGCTTGACCATCGAACGGCGTCGATCAGTTCCAGAGTTTGGCCCGCGCCGACGCCATAGCCCTCAACGCGCTGCGGAGCCGATCGGCGTTCCGACGCCACTGCCTGTTCGCCGCGTCTTTCCGTCAGGCGCTGTGGAACGCCTTGCGCAACTCCTTGATCGCTTCTCCAATCCTGTCGCCGTAGCGGAGCAGGCTGCCGCCAAGCAGGAAGACTGCGTCGTCGCCGTACATTCGCTTCATCTCGCCGGCGCGCTCCGCGCTCATGCCGCCGCCCAGACTGGGGAGGATAGGGCGACCGATGCCGGCTAAGTCGCGGCAAGCCTCAGCAATCGAAATGCACTCCGCCGCGCTGAAGCCGAAGCGGCCCCCAACGTTGGGAAAGATCGAGATATCCGCACCCGCGAGCCGCTGCAGCGTTCCGAACATTGCGGCGTGAGTGAACCCGAGCGTGTCGGAGAGGACGTAGCTGCCGAGGAAGGTTGGGTGCGTCATGATGGGCAGTCCGAAGGTCGCGTCGACAGCAAGTCGGCGGACCAAATCGAACCCAAACAGTCCGGGCATGACGAGCACGCCTCCCGCTCCGCAGTCCTTGGCGAAGCGCGCGTACTCCATAAGGTCAGCCGAGCGACCGGCGAGGTTCGGCATATAGAGGCACGAGTCGCCGGTCTCGCGGTTTGCGCGAGCGACCGCGGCGCAGACCATTTCGCAACGTTTCTTGAACGGAGCCATGTGCTGGTCGGTAAGCCCGTGGTCGTCTTTGACAATGTCCGCGCCGGCGAGCGCGCACCGGTAGGCGATGTCGGCGAGCGTCGCGGCGTCCGATCCTTGAGGCTTGATCACCGGACTGATCAGCCCGCCTGTCGCTCGCCGCGTCAGTCGTCGCACGCCGGCGACGCCGAATCGCGCGCCGCGGAAACGCTCGGCTAAGGTCGATCCAAGTTCGAGGTCGACGACCTTGATGCCTTTCTGGATCGACGAGTTGCCGAAGATGACGTTCAGGAGCTGCGGAAGCTCGTCGCTTACGCTGTCCGGACTGTAGGAAATCCTGGCCAGTTGTCGACCTTGCTCTTCCTCCGCGACGGACTCGACCTTGCCAACGATTTCGTCCTCGACGTAGCCGTGCGGCACGACGTCACGTGGGATCTCGACCGTCTGCTCAAGCGCGATTCCGGCGGCGCGTTCGCTCGCCTCCTCAATTCCTGAAGCGAAGATTCGATACGTGACGACGAAGCGCGGCATTAGAGCGCCTCAGCTTTGGCGGCGGAGTGAACTGCGTCGATGCGCACGGCGGCGAGATCGGCTTCGCTGACGCCGAGCTCATCGCCCAGCAACCGCTCCACCGCGGCGACGAGGGCGACGGCGTCGAGACCATAGTGGCGCATGAGATAGGGCCTTGAGCCGCCGTGCGCGTAGGTGTCCTTCAGGCCCAAACGGATGAGCTTCTTGGCGACGCCGTGATCAGCGATCGCCTCGGCGACCATAGAACCGATGCCCCCCTCGGTCACATGGTTTTCGAGGGTGATGACGCCATGCGTAACCGCTGCGAGATGATCGAGCAGCACATTCACATCGAATGGCTTCAGAGTGTGCAGATGCAGGTGGCGGATTGACACGCCGGCTCTTGCCAGCGCTTCTCGGGCGCGCATCGCCTCCTCAGTGGCGATACCGGCGGTGATGATCAATACGTCGACGCCATGGCTCAGCTCGCGGACCTCGCCAACCTTGATGGGCGTGTCAAACAAGCGAGGAACCGATCCACGTAGCACTCGACAGTAGACAGGGCCATCGATGGAGTCGGCGGCCTCGCAGATCGACTCGACCTCCGTCGCATCGCCGGTCTCGAGGATCGTCATGTTCGGGATTGATCGCATGACGGAAACGTCCTCGATCGCCTGATGCGTCATGCCGCCCGGCGTCGTGACGCCGGGCAGGAAGCCCATGAGCCGAACCTTGCGGCGCGGATATGCGACCGAGGCGATCAGCTGATCGTACGGCCGCCGGTAGAGAAAAACCCCAAACGTGTGCACGAATGGCCTGAACCCCGCCAAGCCGAGACCGCCGGCGAAACTCATCATGTTCTGCTCCGCCATCCCGAGCGACAAGAATTGGTCGGGGTGGCGGTCGCGGAATCCGTCGATCTCGCACGACGACGTCAGGTCGGCCGAAAGACACAGGACGTCCGGGTGGGCGACGGCGTACTTCTCGAAGGCGCCCGCGTAGGGACGCGTCACCATTTCAACCATGACGGGCCTCAGGGAATGTATCGGATCGGAGCGACGCCGAGCTCGGCGGCGATGGCGATGTTCATGTGCGCCCTCTCCTTTTCGGATTTGAAGCGCACATAGTGCAGGCGCGGGAACCGGCTCTTCAGCGGCGACATGCCGCGATAGGGGCTGGTGTGAGCCAGAATAATCAGCGGCTTGCCTGGATGGGGCTCTTTCGCCGCCTGACGCATCGCGTCGACATCGTGGCCGTCGATTTCCACGGCGCAGGAGCCGAAGGCCTCGAGCTTGGCCTTGATGTCGCCGACCCCCATCACCGTCGACATGGCGCCGTCGCATTGTTGCCCGTTCACGTCCATGATGGCGTAGAGGTTGTCGATGCCGTGATACACCGCAGTCTGAACGGCTTCCCAGGTCTGCCCTTCCTGAATCTCCCCGTCCGACATGAACACCCACACTCGGCCCGGCTCGCCCCTGTGACGGCGGCCCCACGCGAGGCCAGCTCCGGTTGAAAGCCCGATGCCGAGCGTGCCGTTGTGCACTTCCATACCGGGAGAGTGCTCCGCGCCGATCATTTCAACGGATGAGCCGTCCCGATTGAACATCTCGAGGCCTTCGGCCGCCATTCGACCGACCTCGATTAGAGTGGCGTAGGCGGCGAGAGCGTAATGGGCAGGCGCAATGATCAGACGATCGCATTGCGGCTCGGGCGGCCCGTTGTAGCCGGCGCCCGTGTGGTAGTCGCGATTGGTCGCCGACGGCACCCCCGTGAACGGCTTCGGGACCATCGGCAGCGTCGGCTCGCCGAGACGAAGTTCCTCGTTGTAAAGCCATGCGAGTTGATCAGCCGCCGAACACGCCTGGCTCAGATAGCCGCCGTTGTTGCGAATTGAGTGTTCGAACACGCGACGTCTGATCCCGAGCGCGACCTCTTCGGTCGTCTTCGCGTTGATCATCGACTGCTCCCTAGGAAGCTCCATTGCCCTCGTGCTGACATATGTCAAAATTATTGCCATATGTAAAGTGCCACGGACGTCAATCATCGGAGGATTGCGACAATGCGCACCCGCGTCACGAGCGCCCATTGGGGCGGCTATCGGGCCGAAGACGATCGCTAGGGTCGACAGATCCCGCCGATCGCTGAAGACCCGAACCCCTCCGTCGTAGGTCGCGGCTGGCTCGACGCCACGCGTGACGCTAGCCTGCGCGTCGCCGCGCCAGCCGCGAGGTAGGGCCGGCTGGAGTGGCGCGATCGCAGCGCGCGCAACAACGATTCGTTTGTCGAGGTTGAGTGCGACGTGGCGCTCGATCCTGCCGCTGAACAGCCGAGGCGGATCCGCTCAACTCACGGCGACGACGCCATCTTCGGCGGTTCCTACGGCTGGGCGAGCGCGGGGCGCTTTGATCACGCCTAATCGCAGCTCAAGCGCTTTCTCAACACGATCGGCGGCTATGTCGGCGCCGCGGACACCGACTCCCGCGCCCCCGCCGAAGCGCTGCCGCCATTCATCGCCGGCACGTCGAATCGAGAGTTCCAGGACGAGGCGACGAGCTGGCCGCTCGTCGCCGAACATTGTCGTCTGCTGGTCTGTTTTGGAGAGATTTCTGGCCGAACGGCTCAGATCGCCGCGAGCGGCGCGACGACCCACGAAGTCGAAACTTGGCCTACCCGCACGCGAGCCGGCAACGCCCGCATCGTCAACATATCTGTTGAGCGCGGCGCAAAAGAGGTCAACGCTTCATTCCAGGCCGGTACGCGGCGACGCAGCATTTGCGGGAGAGAGATGCCGAAATTTGACGCGGTCTTCGTTGGGCTGACGACTCTCGACATCGAGGGGTGGCCGGCGACAGCGATTCCTGACGGCGGCGGCGTCACATTCATCGACGAAATCCGCCTCAGTCCTGCAGGCGTGGCGGCCGAAGCGGTAATGAACGCGGCCAAGTTGGGTATCTCAACGGCCACAGTCGCATGCGCCGGCGCCGGCGAGAAAGGCGACTTCATTCTTGACGTCCATCGGCGGTTGGGCATTGATTGCCCGATGATTCAGCGTACGGAGACGTCTCCGACATCAGCGACAATCCTGCCGATCCGACCAAACGGCGAGCGACCTGCATTTCGCTGCCGCGGCGCTTCAGATTGCCTTTTTGTCGTCGAGCAAGACTTCGACGCCATTTGCGACGCTCGCTTTCTTCATCACGGCGGAACTGGGCTGCTGGCGGCGATGGACCAAGGCCAGAGCGCCAAGCTGCTCCGCTACGTCAAGAAGAAGGGCCTGGCGACCGGCCTCGGTTCGGACGCTGGCGTTCGCGACAGAGAGCAAGTTCGCGCCTTTATGGAGACAGCGGAACCTCTTCAGTGACATCACAATTGGCAATAGGACAGCCGGAGCGGGCTCTCACTCAGCGCGATGACTCGTTGCTCGCCAATGTCGCGATGCTGTACTACCGGGACGGACTGACGCAGAACGAAATCGCGACACGCCTCGGCGTGTCGCGCGCGACGGTTGTCAACTATCTACGCCAGGCGCGTGAGCGGAACATCGTCGACATCCGCGTCAAAGGAACCTCCTTCTCGGCGTCCACCCTGTCGAAGGAGCTGCGCGAGGGGTTCGGTCTCGACGATGTCTTCATCGCGGCGACGTTCCCCGACCCCGAGGCGGACGCGGAGCGGCAGGCTCTCGAAATCGTGCGGCAGGTCGCGCGCGTCGGAGCGATGGCGGTCTATGACCTTGTGCAGCCCGGCGACGTGCTGGGCGTCGCATGGGGGAAGACGATCGAATGGTTGTCTGAGGAAATGCCGCGCGGATCGGTGCCGGACCTGACCGTTTGCCAGATGATCGGCTCGATGAAAGCGCCGCAGATGCCGGCCGCCGAGACATGCGCGATCCGCATCGCCTCTAGCCTTGGCGCGGATTGCCGCACACTGCACGCGCCGGCGATCGTGTCGAGCCGGACGATCGCAGACGCCTTGCGGCGGGAGCAGACTATCCGCGCCCAGCTTCAGCAGCTTTCGGGGTTGAGCAAGACCTTGTTCTCGGTCGGCGACTGTTCGCCGACCACGCACCAAATCCGCGCCGGCATCGCCACCGTCGCGCAAGTGAAGTGGTACGTCGATCACGGCGCCGTCGCGGTGTTGTGCGGCCGCTTCATCGACGCGAAAGGTCGCCATGTCGAAGGCGAGCTCGACACGCGCATGATCGGCGTCACCACCTCTGATCTCAAGAAGGCGAAGGCCGGCATTCTCGTCGCCGCGGGCATCGAAAAGGTCGACGCCATGAGAGCCGCATTGGCGGGGAATTACGCGAAGTATCTCGTGACCGATGAAATGACGGGAAAGCTGCTGCTGACGGCGAGGCGAGCCGACTGATCGAGAGGTCCGGTTTGAAGTCCTACGCGACTCGCTGAATTCCGACGGGGCCGATTTTCTGACTCCTTTGGGGCGGAGGATTTGCGCCATGCCGTCATCGGTGAGAGTGCGGGAGGACTTTTCAGCCGGGGTGCTTCGGGCGCTGGCCAAGCGCTCGAAAGACGCTAACCAGAGCCGGCGGCTTCTATCGCTGGCGGCGGTCAGGGACGGGATGGACCGCGGCGCAGCGGCCAAGATCGGCGGCCTGGACCGCCGGACGCTGCGCGACCGGGTTCATTGCTTCAACGCCGCGGGGCCGAAGGGCCTCGTCGACCATTGGACGAACGCTCCGACGCCGCGGTTGAAGGCGGCGGCGAGCTCTTCATGTTTCTCGACCGCTTCGTCGAGCGGAATTGCCGCCGTAACCGCATCCACGGACCGCCGCATGGCCACGGCGCAACTCCTGTTCGACGAAAGTACGGCGCGCGAGATCGAAGAGCCGCGCGAACTCGCCCTTCCCGTTCACGGCAGCGGAAACAGACCGCCACCCCGTGGGTCGATGTCCGCGAAGCTGTTGAACTCGGGGTGGCCATGCCCCTCGGGGAGAATCGTTTCGCCTCGGTTAAGCGCCGCCGTGCCGAAGCCCGCGGCGCGGGCGGCATTGAGCTCCCCGGTATGGTCCGACAGGAACAAGATCCGTCCTGGCGGCAGGCCGATCGCCTTCGCGATGGCTGCGTAAGACGAAGCCGCGAGCTTCGGCCCGGTGGCCGTGTCGAAATAGCCGGAAAAGAGCGGATTGAGATCGCCGAAGGCGGTATGTCCGTAGATGAGTTTCTGCCCCTTGATTGACCCCGAGGAGAAGACCCACAGCAAAAACCCCGCTGCGCGCCAGGCGCGCAGAGCGTCGGCCACGTCGGAGTAGACATGGCCGGAAAGCTCGCCGGCGGCGAAACCTTCGGCCCACATTAGTCCCTGCAGAGTCTTGAGCGGCGTGACCTTGCGGTCCTCGTCGATCCAACGCGCCAGCATCTCCACCACTTCGTCGTCGCTCGCTTCGGCAAGGCCTGCGAGCTCGCGGCTCTGGCGGAGGCACTCCTGCACCTCGGCGGAGGCGGCGTTGTCGGCGACAAAGGCGGCGAGGCGCCTCCTCGCATAGGGAAAGAGCTGGTCTTTGACGAATGAAATGGAACTCGTCGTACCTTCGATGTCGGTGACGATCGCGCCTTGACCGGTCATGGAATGTCGCTCCGGGCTAAATGAACGCCGGCGGCGCAGACATCAGCCGCGGCCCGACCTGCGGCTTCTCCGGTTACGCTCGCCCGCGCGCGCCATCTGCAAAGCGCAGATCCTGCCTGCGTCGCGTTATACGCGAGCTGGGGACACTATAAAAGACGTCTTCGCTTCCGAGAGCAAACCTACCGCGATCTTCGCCGCAAGCGATGACATCGCTGTTGGCGCAATCGCCGGCCTACGCGACGCATGTTTGGGCGTGTCAGGAGATGTTTCCGTGGTGGGTTTTGACTGACCCGCCTCCGGATTTCTGGATCATGCGAAGCCGGAAAAGTCCAATTTAGCCGTCTTGGCCGGGCGGTGGATTTTCCATGAAGACGTCACGGTTCAGTGAACCGCAGATCGCGTTTGCGCTGCGGCAAGCAGAAGCGGGAACGTCGATCGCCGAGGTCTGCCGCAAGGCGGGAATTAGCGAAGCGACGTGCTATTTGTGCCGCAAGAAGTGTGGCGGCCTGGCGCCGTCGGAGATGAAGCGTCTCAAGCTGCTCGCGGAGGACAACAGCAAGCTGAAACGGATCGTCGCCGATCTCGTTCGTTCGGCGGCAGGCGGCGCCGATCTCGGCGCGGAGCGCGGCGTGCGTCGGGGCGGCGGCTTCAGACATCTGTATGGCCCTGTTGTTGAGTTGCGCCATTTTGGCTGCTACGGTCGGCAACCGGTTGATTAAGCTTGAATCGCTTTTCGAAAGCGATCATTGTCTTTTGTCACCTCACCGAAACGGACTGAGGAAAATGACGGCACGCTCGTACGGCGAAGAAAGGCCAGGGCGGTTGCAGCGCAGAGAAAGCGCAACCCGGACTCCCGCGGTGCCGCGCCCAGGCGAATACCAATGCGACCCTCTGCTTTGGGCGTCGTGGCTTTATCACCATGACGAACTGACGCAGAGCCAGATCGCCGACCTCATGGGCGTGTCGAGGGCCAGCGTGGTCAACTACCTGCAGCAAGCGCGCGACCAGCATTACGTCAAGGTCGTCGTCCGTCAGGAGTTGTTGAACTCGATCGAGCTTGCGCAGAACCTCAAGGCGGCGTTCGGGCTCGCCGAATGCATGATCATCCCCAACGACGGCGGGCTGCGCCCGCCGAGCGAGCGCATCGGCAAGGCCGGCGCCCGGTATCTCGACGAAATCCTGAACAATGGCGACATTCTCGGCGTCGCATGGGGTCGCACCGTGCTGGCGCTTGCCGAAAGCTTGCCGGAGAAGGCGATGCCCAATTCCTTCGTCGTGCAGGTGATCGGCAGCCAACGTTCTTCGTACGACGGATTCACGGCCGAAGAATGCGTCGCTTTCATCGCGCGTCGTCTGCACGCCCGGTCGATCAGCCTGCATGCGCCGGCGGCCGTGTCGAACGCGGCGCTCCGTGACGCGCTGATGAGAGAGTCGGCCATCCAAGAACAATTCACGCGGATCCGCGCCTGCACCCGGCTGCTTTTCGGCGTTTGCACAGTGAAAACCAACAGCCTCGTCTACGCCTCCGGTCTTATCTCCATCGAAGAAAGCAAGCATTACATCGCCAACGGCGCCGTCGGCGTCATTGCTGGCCGCTTCATCGACGCCGAGGGCGGCTGGGTGCGTGGACCGATGGACGACCGAATGATCGGAATAACGCTCGAGGACGTGCTCAAGGTCCCGATCCGCATCGCGGTCGCCGGCGGTCCCGACAAGACCGACGCCATTCTCGGCGCCTTGCGCGGCAACTACATCACCGCGCTGATCACCGACGAGGCCACCGCCAAGAACATCGTCGGCCGCCTTTGATTCGCCGCCAATCGCCGGCTTCGTCGCCTGAGCGTCGCGCGGGTCGCACGGCCGCCGCTGAAAGCTCTCTAGTCAGTGAGAGTTGGTGTTAGACCGCCGAGCAAAGCCTCGGCTCGGAAAAACAACACTCAAGTCAAATTGCGCCCATCCCGATCGTCGCTGGCATGATTATTTCCGGCCTCTATCACTAGACAGTTTGCGAGCGCCCCCGACTATGCGTTTCGCATAGCTCGGTTGGGGCGCGGCTTACAAAGCTTGCATGGAAACGGCCCGGGTTCAGCGCGAACGGAGCGCTTGCAGCATGGCGCGGGCGTTCCCGGCGGCGGACTTGCCGTCGAATACTGCGCTTCCGGTGACAATAAGATCAGCGCCCGCGCGGGCGACTTCGGCGACGTTCTGGAGCGTGACGCCCCCGTCAATCGCGACCAGTATGTCGCGCGAGGCTACGGCGGCGATCTTTCTCGCCTGTGCGATCCGGTGAATGGCGGCGGGAATGAAGTGCTGCCCGCCCCAGCCGGGGTTCACGGCGAGCAGCACGACCAGATCGAGCTCGTCGAGCAGCGGCTCGATCGCCTCGACCGGAGTGCCGGGGTTGAGTGCGACGCCGCGCACAATACCCCGCTCCGGGTCGTTGGCGTTTTTCATCTGCCCGAGCTGCTGCAAGACGCGATGGACGTGCCGGCTCGCCTCGACGTGAATCGTGATGATGTCGGCGCCCGCGGCTACGTAGTCCGCCACCTTGGTGAGCGGCTCGTCGATCATTAAGTGCGCGTCCTTGAGCAGCGTCGTCCGCGCCGCCCGGATCACCGGGGACCCGAAGGTCAGCATCGGCACGAAGACCCCATCCATGACATCAAAGTGCGCCACGGCGATCCCGGCCTGCTCGAGCATGCGTAGCTCCGACCCGAGACAGAGCAGGTCGGCCGTCAGCATACCCACGCTCAGCGTGGGCGCGGCGGCCTTCAAGGTCGCCAGAGCGGTGTTAGGCATGGCGGCCAACTTCCTCCCGTCGCAAGGACTGGTAGAGCTCATGGGCGTGCTCGGGCTTCATGCCGTCATGCACGACCTTGTTGACCGCCTGAATCATGGCTGTCGGCGCCTCCGACTGGAAAATATTGCGCCCCATGTCGACGCCGGCCGCGCCCTCCTGCACGGCTCGATAGGCCATCGTGAGGGCGTCGCGTTCGGGCAGCTTCTTGCCGCCGGCCATCACCACCGGCACCGGGCAGGACGCGGTCACCGTCTCGAAACCGTCGTCGACGTAATAGGTTTTCACGAACTGCGCGCCGAGCTCGGCGCACATGCGGCAGGCCAAGCGAAAATAGCGCGCGTCGCGCGCCATGTCCTTGCCGACGGCGGTCACGCCCAGCACCGGGACCCCGCAGCCGATTCCGGCGTCCACCAGCCGCGTCATGTTGTGGATGGACTGCGATTCGAATTCGCCGCCGATGAACACTTGGACCGCCACCGCCGCCACATTGAGCCGCACGGCGTCGCCCATGTCCACCGCGATGTGCTCGTTCGACAGCTCCTTGAGGATGCTCGGCCCGCCGCTGGCGCGCAGCACGACGCCATTTTGCAGGGATGACGGGACGGTGCTGCGCAGGATGCCGCGGGTGCACATCAGGACGTTGGCGTGCCGGAGCAGGGGGACGATGGTGACGTCAACCCGCTCGAGCCCGGCGGTCGGGCCCTGAAAGTAGCCGTGGTCCACGGCCAGCATCACGGTCTTGCCCGAGCCGGGTTGAAAGATGCGCGAAAGCCGGTTCTGCATCCCCCAGTCGAGCGCGTTGGCGCCACGGACGTTGGACTGCGACGTTTTCATGGGGGTGTCGAGGAAATATTCCTTGGTTTCCGCGAGGTTGTCGGTGTCGGCCATGTTCACATTTCCTTCTGTGGGAGCAACTTGATCGTCATACGCGCGTGTTCACGCTGCGTGACCACGCAGGGTGAACATGCAGCTTTGTCCAAGCGGGGTTCGGTCTCAGCGAAGGATCGACTCGCAAGAATTCAGATGACTCTTTCATTGCCGCCGTCCACCGGCACCTGCGCCGCTGTGGTCTTGGCGAATAGCGGCCCGCACATCTCGGCGGCGAGTTCGGCGACGTCGCGGCTCCTGACCTCGGTCTTGAGTACGTTATTGGTTTTGTATTCTTCCACGGTGAGACCATAGTGCTTGGCCCTCTGGGACAGCACCTCCTTGGTCCAGAGCCCGGTGTCGAACACCCCGTTCGGGTGCAGGGAGTTGATACGGATCCCGTCCGCCCCCCACTCCAGCGCAGCGACGCGCGCGAGTTGGTTGAGTCCGGCCTTGGAGACGGAATAGGCCGCTGCGCCCGGGCCGGGCGCCGGCACGTTCTTGGAGCCAATCACCACGACGCGCCCTCGCCGCGGCGCGAGCTTGAGCAAGGGATGACACGTGTGCAGCAGGAATAGGTTGGCGTCGAGGTTGAGCGCCATGACTTTGCGCCAGTCGTCGGAGGTGAGCTCGCCGATCGTGCGGCTGGCGGGGAAGATGCCCGCGTTCAACACCAGCATATCCAGCCCGCCGTATGCGAAGACCGTGCGCTCCAGCCCGAGCGTGACCGCGCGCTCGTCTTTCATGTCGCATCTGATGCCGAGGAAATCCTTGCGCTGGAATAGCTGCTCGATCGTGGGATCGATATCAAGACCGACCACGGCCGCGCCGCGCGCGAGCAGAGATTCGACGCAGGCCTTGCCTATGCCGGACGCGGCGCCAGAAACGAGGGCGATTTCGCCAGCGAAGAGGGGCTGCGCGCCTTCTTTTCTCAGCTTGCGCTGTTCCAGGTCCCAGTATTCAACCTGGAACAGCTCGCGGGCGGACAGGGCGCGATACCCGCCCAGAGCCTGCGAGCGCTGCATGACTCGCATGCTGTGACGATAAATATCCGCAACTATCGCTGCGTCATTCGCGGTGCCGCCGGCCACGACTAGGCCGAACGCCGGATCGAGCGCGACGCGCGGGGCAGGATCAAGCCTCGGCGTTGCGCCGGTCGCGTGAGGCGCTTGCTCATCGCAAAAAGACCGGTAGTCGCGCACATAGGCGTCCACGTCGGCGCCGAGCATGGGCAGGCGCTTGGTCCAGATGACGTGGTCCGGCGTGATCGGCCCCTGCTGCGAGAGCTCGCGCAGGTCCGCGCGCTGAGCAAAAGCCAGCGTCTCCTCGTCGGCAAGCGTCGCCATGATCACCGGGGCGCCTGCGGCGTCCGACAATTTGCGCCGAAGCTGCGCTTGCTGCAGCATCTCGACATTGGCCGGCCTCACGCGAGGCGCGGGGATATCCCAGGCGCGCTGCGCTTTCAGGTAATCTTCGGCGAGGCCCACCAGTTCGATCATGCGCTCGTAGGATTGCCTGGCGCTATCTCCGAACGAGAAAATTCCATGGTTCATCAGCACCAAACCGATGGTGCCGGTGTTGGATTGGCGCGAATACTCGCGCACGCACAACTTCGCGAGACCGAAGCCGGGCTTCACGTAAGGGACGACCACGACCGTGTCGCCATAGATTTGGCGGATGCGGCGTTCCGCTTCAGGAGCGTCGGTGACGGCCAGGACCGCATCGGCATGCGTGTGATCGACGTATTTGTGAGGCAGATAGGCGTGCAGCAGGGTTTCAATCGAAGGCGCCGGCGCCGGATGTTTCAGGGTGCAGACAGCCAACTCGTTCGCCAACTGCGCGTCAGACAGGGTCGCCAGTTGCGCCAGCCGTCGCACATGGTCTAGCGACAACAGGGCGAATCCTGCCGCGTCGATGGTTTCAAGATCACAGCCGCTCCCTTTGATGTAGAGGCCATTTTGGTCCTCACCGAAGAGGTTTTTCTCCACCACTTTGACGGACGTATTGCCGCCGCCATGCGACACGAGCGACTTGTCGCGCCCCAGCAGACGCGACGTGTAGATGCGCGGGCCCAGTTCGCCTCCGAATTGCGACGCCTCGTCATCGTTCAACAGACTCTGCATTTCTTGCCTCTATTCAAACTCGATTCGCTTAGATGGCGCGATTTGGAGACGCCGCCGCGCGCCTCTCGAGCAAAGCCCTGAGCTAACGTGCCGGCCAAGCCGACCGGGACCGTGGCGCCATGTCTGGATACAGGTGGCTCAAACCCTCGCGACTCGCCTCGGCGACGCCGCGCTCGGTGATCAGGCCGGTGACGAGGCGGCCCGGCGTGACGTCGAAGCCGTAGTTGGCCGCCCGGCTGCCGGTCGGCAGGATATCGACCGTCGCCAATGCGCCGTCGCTCGTCCGCCCGGTGACATGCGACAATTCGCGCGCGTCGCGCTCCTCGATCGGGATTTCCCTGACGCCGTCGCTAAGCGTCCAGTCGATCGTCGTGAAAGGCAGCGCGACGTAGAAGGGGACGCCGTTGTCTTGCGCGGCGAGCGCTTTCAAGTAGGTGCCGATCTTGTTGCAGACGTCGCCGGT
>Ga0181529_10003175_pt1 | contig 18954 bp, 16 predicted proteins | sample PEATcosm2014_Bin_36_FD_119763 | JGI IMG/M metagenome (GOLD analysis project Ga0181529, IMG submission 119763) | Peatland microbial communities from MTU Mesocosm Facility, Houghton, MI, USA - PEATcosm2014_Bin10_30_metaG | ecosystem: Environmental > Terrestrial > Soil > Wetlands > Peat | place... | reverse complement strand
GGCGGCGAATGGATAACTCCCTCTTATGGCCCGACCGCATTGGCGGTCTTCCCGACCGCCACCGCCGAGAACATCGCTGCGAACGCCACGGTGGACGACTATGTGGCCAATCTGGTGCTCAAGTACACCCCGACCAAGGATTGGCTGGCCGAAGCCGGAATCCGCGATGAGTACAATGTGATCTCGGACTCGGGCGGCTTCATGACGACGGCTCTGTCCTCGACAGCCACCAGCCTCGCAAGCACGAACGTCACGACCAACTACGATCCCACGTACTCGCACGAGGACGACCACGTGCTTTCTCCGGAAGTGTCGCTGCAGTATCTGGGTATCAAGAATGTCTCGCTCTACGCGAATATCGACAAGCGGGTCAACCATGGGGAGCAGCATTGGGTCAATCCATTTGCCGAGACCTCGACGACGGGCCTCGGGGTCGTCACGACCACGTTCCCCGCCCCCATTAACGACGTCTTTTTCCAAAACGCCAACCAGGACTACATGAATGCGAAGATCGGCGCCAACTGGAATGCCTCGACGGAATTCACGTTGAGGGCCGAAATCTTCCGCAAGGATCACCAGAACCAATTCGGCGGCACGGTCGATCCCACGATTACAAAGAGCTTCGGCGGCCTTTTCGCGACCGGCTATGAGTTCACCGGGCTGAAGCTCAGCGCGGTATACAAGCCCATGCCGCAACTGTCTTTCACCACGCGCTACCAGCCTCAGGATGGCAACATGTCCGTCCTTGGCAGCACGATTACCGGCGGAAACGGCACCGAGATCACTTCCGGCAAGACAAGGGTGCAGACGATCAGCGAGACGGTCGACTGGGCCCCGTACCGTCAGATCTACGTGCAGGGCAACATCAACGTCGCCTACAATTACATCGAGACGGCGTATCCGATCGTGGTCCAGTCCCTGACGACCAACTACGCGACGCCCATCCAGAACGCCAACAATAACTACATCACCGGGACCGCCCTTTGCGGATTTGTCTTGGACAAGCAGACCGACGCCCAAATCCAGGGCGCCTGGCAGCAGGCGACCAATTACAACCCGCAGATCGCCGCCGGAGGCCAGCCCTACGGGGCCAGCTTCTTCATGGAAAGCATCACCGCGGGGTTGAAGCACAAGTTCAACAACCGCCTCATGGGCGATGCCAAGATCGGCTACCTGAGGAGCACGGACGGAACGACGGGCGGATTCACCAATTACAAGGGACCGCTGGCGTACGTTTCCCTGTCGTATTCGCTCTGATCGAACGCGGCGGCGTTTAAGCCAGCCAGGATCCAGCCGGGCGGGACAAGAACAGGAGGGTGCCACGTGGCTGCGCCCTCCTGTTCTTTTGCGCTCGGACAAGGGATGCGCAGGCTTCGACAACCGGCGGCGGGCGGGCCCGATTCCAGCTTGTTATCTTTCGATCCGTCGAATGACCTCGGTTGAAATACCCCCCTTGGTTTCGGCGGCTTCTGCGGCGCCATTCCGGCGCGCACACTGACATGCCGATGGACAACCAACCCGGCGAATCGCCCGTCGATCCTGTCTTGCTCGCCGAGAAAATGCGGCGCCTGGAGGCGCGGCTTGCGCTTGTGGAAGACCGCCTTCGCATGGGCGAACCGGCTGGCGCAGCCGAGACGCCGGTTTCTCCGGTCAGCCGCGGGATTGACGAGGAAACGGAGTTCAAGCTCGGCCAGGAATGGTTCTCGAGGGTGGGGATCGCCGCCCTGGGAATCGGAATCGCATTCACTCTATCCCTTCCTTTCCGCGACCTGCCTCCCGCTTTTCCTTCGGTTCTCGGCTATGTTTTGGCGGCTGGGTTTTTCATCGTCGCAGGCTTTTGCCGCCGTCCATTCGAGCCGATCTCCGGCCACCTTCGCGCGACCGCGATGGCTTTGTTTTATTTTGCCAGCCTGCGGCTGTGCTTTTTCGGCGACCGCCGCGTGCTGAGCGCCGACTCGATCGCGGGCGGGCTTGTGCTGACCCTGGCGGCCGGAGCCAACCTGGCGATTGCGCTGCGGCGAAAATCTCCGTGGCTTTGCGGCCTGGCCCTCTTTACCGGATATGCGACGGCTCTCGCGGTCGGTTCTCCCGGGCTTGCGCTGAGCCTGATGGCCCTGTTCTCGTTCGCGGCCGTTGCGGCGAGCCGGTTGCTGAGCCGGCCGGCTCCAATCCTGATCGCGATGCCGCTCGGTTACGCCACCTATGTCGCATGGGCCCTGAACAATCCGTTCCTGGGCCGGCCCTTGCAGCCGGTCGCTTATCCGCCGTGGGCTCCCGGAGTTCTCCTGGTTTGCCTGGTGGCTTTTGCGGCGGGCCTGCGCCGTTCGGTGCGCGGCGATCGGGAAGATGCGCTGGGCAACATCGGTTTTCTTCTGAACGGATTGGCGGGCTACGGTATCTTTCTCCTGCACACCCTGGCTGCTTCGGACACCTGGTTTGCCGGTGACCAGCTCGTTGCGTTTTCGACTTTGCTGGGGCTTGCCATTTTCCTCGCACACGACCGGGGCGGAGTCGGTTCGTTTGTGTACGCGATGACCGGATTTCTGGCGCTCAGTTTCGCAATCATCAAGGTCGTGGAGCCTCCGGATGTGTTTGTCTGGCTGTCGCTCCAGAGCGTGATCGTCGTCGCGACCGCGATATGGCTTTGCTCGCGCCTGATGATAGTCGCGAACTTCCTGATCTATCTCTGCATTTTGGGCGCCTATGTGGCGGTTGCCCGGCGGGAGCATGGGATCAGCCTTGGCTTCGGGCTGGTCGCGCTGGTCACTGCCCGGCTTCTCGGTTGGAAGAAAGATCGGCTGGAGCTGAAGACCGAACTCATGCGAAACGCATATCTCGTCGCGGTGTTTTTCATCTTCCCGTACGGGCTCTATCACCTCGTGCCCGGCGCCTGGGTCGGCCTCGCCTGGGTTGGCGCCTCTCTGCTCTATTATTTGCTCGGGACGATCCTCGCCAACCGCAAGTACCGCTGGATGGGACACGCCACCCTGCTTTTGACGGTGCTCTACCTCGCCGTCGCGGGCATCAGCCGCCTCGAACCGCTCTTCCGCAACCTGTCCATCCTGGTGCTTGGAACGGTGCTCGTGATCGCATCCCTCATCTTCGCCCGCCTTCGGGCGAAGCGAAAAACGGCCTCGGGCTTCCAGAATTGAAATTCGGTTGCGGATTTCAATTCTCGAGGCCTGAGGTCTTACGCGCAGCAACGGCAAGCTGAGCCGGGCTCATTCTCTGGCGGTTGATCCGCGGCGATTTCGTCGACCATCGCGCAAAGCCTCGCGTAGTACTCGTCGCGCGATATCCCTAGGACGGCGGCGCCGAAGACTTCGGCGTCGTCCGGCGAGGCGAACACGCCGTAGTTCACTAAAACGAGCTGATAGAGCGCGAGAATGGGCACCCGGTCGGGATCGACGGCGAAGTACGGGTGAACGCTCAGGGTGAAGCCGTCCTCCGGGCGCTCTCCCTTCGGAACCGGATGGGCCGCTTCACCCTCCAAAAGAGGTTCGGCGTCGAACACCAGTTCGCAGGGGTAGCGGACGCAATCCCGATCGGCCAAGATCCGTTGCAGCTCGGACCAGCCGATGCGCGGTCCGTACTTCCCGTGGATTTCCGCTCCCCGGGCCGCCACGTGCGCCGCCAGGGACTGGCGGGCGCCATCCGTTGTCAGCGGGTCAGCCATGGCCCGCTGCGGTCGGCTCGTTGGCCTGCAACAGCTTTCCCTCCAGGATAGGCACCGACATCCGTAGGAACAGGGTGAAGCAGAGGAAACCGAACGCCCAGATTCCGAGGCAGATTAAGTCTTCGTTCAGGGTGGGAGTGTACTCCACCATCTCGCCGAGCGGCGAAGGGATGAATCCGGGGATGACCATGCCCATGCCTTTTTCGATCCAGATTCCGCAGACCGTGAGAACGCAGGCCACGTTGAGCCATTTGACCTGCCGGGTGAGCGGAAGCATCAGCAGGACGGCCGACGTCACGTTAAACGAGAGCGCAGTCCAAATCCACGGCACCAGGGCGTGAAATCCGTGCAGGCCAAGGAACAGATACTGCGTGGAAGCCACGTTCCGGTCGGTCGTGTAAAACTCGCTGAAGACCTCGTTCGCCAATAGGAAAAGATTGATGAGCATCGACACCTGGACGATCGAGCGCAGCGTGAGCAGAGCCCGGTCGGTGATGCGGTAATCGCTGAATTTCCGGATGATCTGCAAAGTCAGGATGATGAATGCCGGACCGGCCGTGAACGCCGATGCCAGGAATCGCGGGCCCAGGACCGCGGAGTTCCAGAAAGGCCTTCCGCCCAGTCCCACGTAAAGGAACGCGGTGATCGTGTGGATCGAAACCGCCCAGGCGATCCCGATGAATACGAATGGAATGTAGAACCACTTGGCCGGCCTCCGGCCGCAGTAACGGCAGTAGATCGTGTAGCCGCAAATGTGAAGGTTGAGGAGCAGGTAGCCGTTCAGGACGAGGACGTCCCAACTGAGCATCGAGCCCGGGAAATGAAACACTCCGATGCCGGGAATCAGGTGCCAGAAGCGGTCGGCCCGGCCGAGATCGACCGTCACGAACGCGAGGCACATCAGGATCGCCGCGACGGCGAGCAATTCGCCGAAGATGACCAAGTCATGGAGGTCCTCGTTCTTGTAGATATAAACGGGGATCACCATCATGACGGCCGCCGCGGCCATGCCGACGAGGAAGGTGAAGTTGGCGATATAGACGCCCCACGAAACCTGGTCGGTCATCCCCGTGGCGCCCAAGCCCTGGACGAACTGCTTGGCATAGGAGTTCAAACCCAGCATGCACAAGACGGTCAGGGCTCCGAGCCATGTGTAATAGCGCCAGTCGCCCACGAACAGCAGCCGGATGCAGCGGCGAAGAAAGATTAAGTAGCTTGTCATGGATGAGGCACGGGGTTGCAAAACCGGCGGCAGGATGATGAGCCGCGCCCTGACGTCGGCTCGGTCATCCCGCGAGCGCGTTGAGTCGAATGTCTAGACATCGAAATAATAAAAGAAGCGGGGAAGGGTGCCGAGTTCCTCCTTCAGGATCAGGACCCGCTTGTTTTTGAGGATGTAGGATACCTCGCTGTCGGGATCGAGGATGTTGCCGAACTTGCGCGAACCGGTCGGGCAGACTTCGACGCACGCGGGATAACGGCCGACCCTGGTGCGTTGGATGCAAAAATGGCATTTCTCCATGACCCCCTTGTACCGGGGCCGGTTGCCCAGGTAGGACATGTTGGGGTTTATCTGGTCGCCGGGTATCGACGGGGCCGACCAATTGAATCGCCGCGCGAAATAAGGGCAGGCCGCCTCGCAGTAGCGGCAGCCAATGCACCAGTTGTAGTCGATGACCGTGATGCCATCCGGCTCCTGCCAGGTCGCCTTCACCGGGCAGACCTTTACGCAGGGCGGATTCTTGCAGTGGTGGCATTGCACCGGCATGTAGAACGAGCCGGGTTCGGGCACCGACTTGGGCGCGTAATTGGGGTCGCTTTTTTCCAGGTCGAAGGTGCCGTCGTTGGGCATCTTGAGCACCCGGATATATTGGATTTCGGGATTCCGGGACTGGTTGTTTTCCGCGACGCAGGCGTGGACGCATTTGCGGCAGCCGACGCAGCGGGTCAGGTTGAGTGCGTACACGAACTCAACGCCATTCAGCGGCTTGTAGTCGCGCACATGGGGCCGGATGCCGTACTGGCGCTCGACTTCCGCCTCGATCCGGGCGAGCACCGCCTTCATTTCCTCGGGCGTCAGCTCCTTGTAGTGCTTTTGCAGGAATTCGTCGACGGAGGAGAACTGGCCGAGCTTGCGCAGCGGGGCCAGGCCTGCGGCCACCGCCGCCGTGCCGGCGGCCAGGACGGTCGAGGCCCTTAGGAAGCTGCGGCGGGAAATCCCTTCTGGGTTGGAAAGGTCGGACATGTTAATCGGATTTCACGGTGGACGCCGGCGGAGAGGGCTCGCGGCTGGATCGGTGCGGCCCGGGCATGGGAATGATGCCCGTGAACCGGGGCGCGTGGGGATCGTGGCAGGACGTGCACTGCTGCCTCGTGATCGGCCCGGCCTTGCGGTCCCAATAACCGCTTGTCCGACCGTGAATGCCCGCGTTCCAATCCCGGTAGGTCGGGCCATGGCATCCCGCGCAGAGGAGGGTGGCCTCCTCGAACTTGAGTTCGACGCCCTCGGGCGTGTGCAGCCGGTCGAGCTGATTCTGTTCGTGGCACGTGTAACAGTTCTCATTGCGACCGTGAGCCATGGCGGCCAGGTTGCGGTGCGCCTCCGGCATGATCACCGTGCTGTCGGCGGTGTATTCCAGCTTGACCGGATCTGCGGGCGAATGGCACTCAACGCAGTTGCGCATGCTTATGATCAGATCGGCGTGCTCCTTCGGCAGGATGACCCGGTGATTGGCGTCGTACTTGACAACCGGCGGGCTCTTCTGGTCGTGGCAACTGTAACAGGCCAGGCCTGAAGCATCCCCTCCGCTGCTGATGAGCTGGGCGGCGGAAATTCGGATGGTGCCCGGCGGGGTGACGCCGGCCAGCGACTGCGGCTGGGTCAGGGGCGGCCGCGGCGTCAGGGCGGGCCGGGCTGGCGTGCGAAAAAGGGCGACGGCCAGCGCCGCAAACCCGACTGTCAAGACGGCCAATACCAGCGAAGTCCTCGAGTCGTCGTTCATTAGGGCGGCTGCAGCGTACTGTCGGATCGCCTCCGGCGCTTTGCTTTCTTTGCGGAAGCCTGTGCGTTTCTTGTCCAGTCGCGCGACCGACGGCCCGGGTATGAAATCCGCCGACAATAGGAGACCAATTCTAAGCAAGATTTGCACAGCAATGGTTTTCGACAGATTGTACCGGGACCGCTTGAACCTCTGCGTTCCGCATCCCCATCAACCCGAAACGAATCCCATGAAGAAGATCTCCCTTTTCGCGTCTCTCTCCTGCGCCCTGGTCCTGGGTGCCTCCGTCGCTCGCGCGGCCGACGCCGCCGACAACTGGGCGAAAAACTGCGCCGCCTGCCACGGCAAGGACGGAGCCGGCCACACGAAGGCCGGCCGCATGAAGGGCGTGAAGGACATGACCGATTCGCAATACCAGCAGAGCTTCACCGACGAGCAGGCCGCCGACCGGATCAAGAACGGCCTGAATGACGCCGGCGGCAATTCGAAGATGAAGGCTTTCGGCGACACTCTGTCCGATTCAGATATCAAGGACTTGGTTGCGTACGTCCGCTCTCTGAAGAAATAGGCCGGCCCGCGCAGACGGCGTCCTCTGCCCACTCCGCCGCGTGCGGTGTAGCTCCGGCGGCGTACAATAATTTTGCGGTGGGCCCGTTCTAGGGTATGGTTCGGCGCCAACCCTGGCGCCCTAACCTCATTTTCTGCATGTCAGACTCAGACATCCTCCCGTCCCGAAACCGATTCATTTTTGTTCTGCTGGCTGGCGCCCTGTTGGGCCCGTTGGGCTGCAAGGACAGGAGCATCACCACGTACCGCATTCCCAAGGAGCCTGACTCCGCACCCGAGCAGGCGGCCGCCCCGGCGGCCGCCCCTGCCTCGAGCGAGCCGGGTCTGCGCTGGAATGCCCCGGCCGGATGGCAGCAGCAGGCGGTTTCCGGAATGAGGATCGGCAGTTTCCTTGTCCCCGGAACGGAAGGCGCTTCCGCGGATGTATCCGTGATCTCATTTCCGGGAACGGGCGGCGACGATCTCGCCAATGTCAACCGCTGGCGGGAGCAGGTCCACCTTCCCGCCATCGGAGCCGACGCCCTTCCATCCCAGTTGCAGAACCTGCAAACTTCCGCCGGAACGTTCGCCTTCGCGGACATAGGCGGCGCCGCCAGCGGCGACAAGCCGCCGGAGCGACTGCTGGGCGCCTGGATCAGGCAGGGAGGACGGGTCTGGTTTTTCAAAATGATCGGCCCCGCCGATGTGGTGGGCGCGCAAAAGGACAACTTTCTCGCGTTTCTCAAATCCGTGACGCCGGCCGAAGCCTCACAGGAGGCCCTGCCCGCCCTCCGTCCCGGCATGGCGGCGGCCAATACGAACGATCTTCCGAGGCCGGCCGCGGCAATGCCGGCGATGCCGGCGGAGGTCCCGGCGATGGTTTCCTCCCCCGGCGGGAATGCGATGAACTCGATCCCCGTCGCCACCTCCGCATCGGTTTCGCTCGTCTGGCAGGCTCCTTCCGACTGGCAAAACAAGCCCGGCAGTGCCATGCGGAAAGGGAGCTACGCCATTGGCGGCGCCGAGCTCGCCATCACGGCTTTTCCGGGAGATGTCGGCGGCGTTCTCGCGAACATCAACCGCTGGCGGGGACAAGTCGGGCTCGATCCCATCGACGAGGCCGGCCTTGCCCAGGCTACCCAATCGCTCGACTCCAACGGGCTGCATTTTGTTGTGGTCGATGCCGGTCCCGCGTCCGCGGGCGGACAGCGGATCCTGGCGGCCCTGCTTCCCTGGCAGGCGAGCACCTGGTTCTTCAAGCTGCAGGGTCCCGACGACGCCGTCGCAAAGGCAAAACCCGAGTTTTTGTCGTTCCTCAAAACAGTGAAGGCGCCTTGATGAAGCCCAACGAGAATCGTTCCCTCCTGGCCGTTTTGACGTCGCTGCGGCTGACGATCGTGCTGCTCGTCCTGTCAATCCTCCTCGTATTCGCCGCCACGCTGGACCAGGTGCACCTCGGCGTTTGGGGAGTGCAGGAAAAGTATTTCCGGTCTCTTTTCGTGTACGCCCGGATCCCCGGCACGGAGATCGCTTTCCCGCTGTTTCCCGGCGGCTATCTTCTGGGGGGGATCCTTATCGTCAACCTGATCGCCGCGCATCTCTGGCGTTTCAAGCTGTCCTGGAAAAAGTCCGGGATCTGGCTCGCGCACGCCGGACTTATTCTCCTTCTCGCGGGCGAAGGCGTGTCCCTGCTCATGCAACAGGACAGCCAGATGCGGATCGACGTCGGGCAGACCCGGCGGTACGCCGAGAGCTTCCGCGAATACGAACTGGCGGTGACCGACGTTTCCAACCCCGCCTTCGACGAGGTCGTCTCGATACCGGGAACCCTGCTGACCGAGGATGCGCCGATCCAGAACTCCAAGCTTCCGTTTGTCCTCAAGCCCGTCGCCTACCTTCAAAATGCCATCCTGCGCTCGCGCAAGGATATGCAGAATCCGCCCCCCTCGATGGCCACCATGGGCCTGGGCGTCGAGATGGTCGCGCTGCCTGTTCCCGTGACGACCAAGGACGAGGAGAGCAACTGGCCGGCCGCCTATGTGGAAATCCAAGGCACGGAGGGCTCGCTGGGCACCTGCCTCCTCTCCGCAAGCCTCGACCAGCCGGAAACCTTCACGTACCAGAACCGCACCTTCCGCCTGGCCCTGCGACCGAAGCGGGACTACCTTCCGTTCGCCCTCACGCTCGAGAAGTTCACGCACGACGTCTACCCGGGAACCGACATCCCCAAGAATTTCGCGAGCACGATCCGCCTGAAAAGCGACGACGGCCGCGACGACCGCGACGTGCGCATCTTCATGAACAATCCGCTGCGCTACGGCGGGCGGGCGTTTTACCAGGCAGGATACGACAACAACGACCGCACAACCGTGCTCGAGGTCGTGCGCAACCCCGGCTGGACGATTCCGTATCTTTCCTGCGTCCTGATCGCCCTCGGGCTGGCCGTTCAATTCGGAATTCATCTGTACGGCTTCTTCGGCAAGCGCTCGCGTCCGATTCCCTCGGCCGCGTCGGAAGGGCATGAGCGAAGCGCCCCGGCCGGCCGGCAGGCAGCCCAGGGCGGCGCACCCCGAGCCCCGCAAAGGTTCGAGCGGCACTTCGCCCTCGGCGTATTCCTGATCGCCCTTGCCTCGGTCGCGATGACGCTTGTTCCCGAGAGAAACTCCGGCGAGTTCGACCTGAAGGGATTCGGCCAGCTTCCCGTTCTGGCGGACGGCCGGATGAAGCCTTTCGACACAATCGCGCGGACGGGCCTTTTGGTGATCCAGGGGCGGCAGCGCATCGCGCTTCCGGACGACCGGCGCGTCGCGCCGGACGAGTGGCTCCTCGACGTCCTGTTCAAGCCCGAATTGGCCGACCAGTATCCCGTCTTCCGGATCGACAACTCGGAGGTTCTCTCCCTCTTCGACCTGGGCGCGGCAGACACGGCCGGCCAGGTCCGCTTTTCGTTTTCCCAGCTTCAGTCGGGGCTGAGCAAGCTCGACCGCCAGGCAGAGTTGGCCGAACCGGTGGATGCCTCGGCCCGGACGGCGTTTCAAAGCGCTGTCATCGAGCTGCGCGAACACGTCGATTATTACAGCCGGCTCAAGTACAGCCTGCAGCCTCCGGACGGCGGCGATTTCTACGCCGAGCTTTCGGACCCTGCAAAGCGCCAGGCCAACCGCGCGACCTATGAGGCCATGCAGACATTCAGCCCGGTGCGGCCGATACCCGGGCAAGGCGGCTCCTGGGAGAGCGTGGGGCAGGCGCTTTTGTCCGCAGGGGCGGGCGCGGCGGACCCGCAGGTGCTCGCCTACGCGGAGCTCGGCCGGGCTTGGCGGGCGTCGCAACCGGCGGAATTCAACCGGATCGTCGGTGATTACCGAGCGGAGCTTGCGGGCCGTTTCGGCGAGATTGCCGGCCGGTGCTCGGTCGAGGCGTACTTCAACGGTGCGGAGCCGTTCTATACGAGCCTTCTCCTCTATGTCGTTGCCTTCCTTCTGGCCCTTGTCTCCTGGCTCAAGTGGCCGGAGGCCCTCGGCCGCGCCGCCTTCCTCCTCATGGGCCTGGCATTTGCCGTTGCCACGGCCGGAATCCTGGCCCGGATGTGGCTCGAAGGACGTCCGCCGGTTACCAATCTTTATTCCTCAGCGCTGTTCATCGGTTGGGGCGCCACCGGACTTTGCCTCGTTCTCGAGCGGATCCATCGCAACGCGATGGCGAGCGCGGCGGGCACTCTGATCGGTTTTGGCACCCTGGTCATCGCGCTCAACCTTTCGACGGACGGCGACACGATGGAGATGATGCGGGCCGTTCTCGATTCCAACTTCTGGCTGTCGACCCACGTGCTCACGGTTACGATTGGATACGCATCCACGTTTCTCGCCGGAATCCTGGCCATCCTCTACATCGTTCGCGGCGCGTGCACCCGGACGCTCGACACGCGCACCGCCGACTCGCTTGCCCGGATGGTCTACGGGATCGTCTGCTTCGCCACTTTTTTCAGCTTTGTCGGGACGGTCCTCGGCGGCATCTGGGCGGACCAGTCCTGGGGCCGATTCTGGGGCTGGGATCCGAAGGAGAACGGGGCCCTGATCATCGTTCTTTGGAACGCATTGATCCTCCATTGCCGGTGGGCGGGCGTCATCCGGCAGCGGGGGCTCATGTCGCTCGCGGTGTTCGGCAACGTTGTCACGGCCTGGAGCTGGTTTGGGACCAACATGCTCGGAGTCGGCCTGCACAGCTACGGATTCACGAACTCGGCCTTCTACGGCCTGATCGCGTTTGTCCTGACGCAACTCGCGCTGATCGGCCTCTCGGCTCTGCCGACCGACAAATGGCTGAGCTTCCGGGAGCCGCCTGCGGCCGGAGCATGACCGCCCGGCATTTCGCAGACCCATCCGCTGGACCCACGGCGATCCCAATTCAAAAATGTCGTCCTCCCCATCCCTCCAGTGCCCCGTCCCCCTGCCGCACTCGGCCGAAATCACGATCGGGCACGGGGGCGGAGGCAAGCTGACGCAGGATCTGATCAATCGCGTCTTTCGGCCCGCATTCTCCCATCCGGCGCTGGATGCCCAGCATGATGGGGCGATCCTTTCGGTGGGGGGCGCCCGGCTCGCGTTCACGACCGATTCGCATGTCGTGAGCCCTCTTTTTTTCCCGGGCGGAGACATCGGCAGCATCGCGGTCAACGGCACGGTCAACGACCTGGCCATGTGCGGGGCGCGGCCTCTGTGGCTGAGCGCGGCCTTTGTCATTGAGGAAGGGCTTCCGACGGCGGTGCTGGAGCGCGTCGCCTCCTCGATGAAGGCCGCCGCCGGCGCCGCAGGTGTCGCCATCGTCACGGGGGACACGAAGGTGGTCGAGCGCGGAAAGGGCGACCAGCTCTACATAACGACAGCCGGAGTGGGGCTCATCGCGCATTCGCTGACGGTCGCGCCTTCGAGTATCCGGACCGGCGATGCGGTTCTCCTGAGCGGCGACATCGGCCGCCACGGCATGGCCATCATGGCGACCCGGGAGGGGCTCGCCTTCGAGAATCCGATCGAGAGCGACTGCGCGCCGGTCAGCGCTTCCGTGCAGGCGATGCTGGACGCCGGAATCGAGATTCATTGCCTGCGGGATCTGACGCGCGGCGGCCTCGCGACGGCCCTGGTCGAACTCGCCGAGGCGAGCCGGCTTTCGATAGGAGTCGAGGAGAACCTGATCCGCGTCACCGAGCCCGTTCGCGGCGCATGCGAGATCCTGGGCCTTGAGCCCGCTTATGTCGCAAATGAGGGCCGATTCGTCTGCATTCTTCCGGCCGATCAAGCGCCGGCCGCCCTTGAAATCATGGCTCGCACCGCCCCTGGCGGTCCGCCCGCCCTGATAGGCCGCGTGAGCGCCTCTCCCGCAGGAACGGTCACTCTCCGCAGCATCATCGGTGCGGAGAGAATTCTGGATCGCCTGAGCGGGGAGCAGCTCCCGCGCATCTGCTAAACTCTGCGACCGGCCGGCGTTGGCTCGGTTATCCTGCCGCTGCCAAAGCGGGGACGGTTGCCCGTTTCCGGCCCTTCAAACGCGCAACAGGCGCCGGCCGTGGCGTCACGGGTTGGGAAACTTCGTCCAGGGGGAGCAGGAGATAGCACCCGCAGCTCTCACAAACATGCAGATCGGCCGGTTTGGCGAGGGCCGACAGGGTCCCCGAAGGCACGCGGATATGGCATTCCCCGCAAATTCCGTTTCGCACCACGGCCACACCGTTCTGCCCGTTTTGCACAAGCCGAAGATAGTGCGCCAGAATCGGCGGCGGCACTTTTTCCCGCAGCTCGCAGAGGACCGCCTGCTGCTCCTCGGCCGGAGCATTGCCCGGCCGGAGCGATTTCTGAACCCGAAACATGTGTTCAACGATGGCTTTCATGGGTGTTCCAATCACCAATCGAGCACGGATCATGCCGATGGGTTGATGTACGACATAAGTTGTTAATAATAAATTATTTATTATAATGCAAGCCCATATGCAGCAGGAGAGATTTTAGGGTTATGCAGTATTTGTGCAATTATTGCACAAAGTATCTGCCAAGCGTGCATTGCGCGGGCATTTACTCTACCGCCGGCTGCGATACCGGTGGTAGGCCGCGCAGGCGCCCTCGCTGGAAACCATGGGAGCGCCGAGCGGGTGTTCTGGCGTGCAGCGGGTTCCGAACGCGGGACAATCGTGGGGCTTCTTGATTCCCCGCATGATCTGCCCGCTGATGCATTCGCCGGCGGGACCGAGTTTGGCCGGACCGAGGCCAAACTTGTGCTCGGCGTCGAATGCCCGCAGCTCGGGCCGAAGGCCCCAGCCGCTTTTGGGAATCGGGCCCAGCCCGCGCCAATTGCGGTCCACGACCGCAAAAACCTGGTTCACGATCTCGCGCGCCGGTTCGTTCCCGCTTGAGCGCACGGCCCGGGTGTAGGCGTTTTCCATCTCGGACTTTCCCGCCTCGAGCTGGCGGATGCAGCGGAGGAGTCCTTCGAGGATGTCGACCGGCTCGAAACCGGTCACGACGATCGGCACGCCATACTCGTGGGCGATGGGACCGTACTCGCCCGTGCCCATGACCGTGCAGACGTGTCCCGCAGCCAGGAATCCCTGCACACGGTTGTCTGGCGCGCCCAGGATCGCGCACATGGCGGGCGGAACGAGAACGTGGGAGACCAAAAGGGAAAAGTTGCCCAGGCGAGCCCGCTGTGCGTGCAGCACGGACATTGCGTTTGCCGGAGCGGTGGTTTCGAAGCCCACGGCAAAAAAGACAATCTCCCGGGACGGGTTGTCGGCGGCGAGTTTCACGGCGTCGAGCGGCGAATAGACGATGCGCACATCGCCTCCGCGCGCCTTCGCGGTCAGCAGATCGATCCCCATGCCCGGAACCCGGAGCATGTCGCCGAACGAGCAGAGGATGACTTCGGGCCGCTTCGCGAGTTCGACCGCCTGGTCGATCATTTCGGCGGGCGTCACGCACACGGGACAGCCGGGCCCGTGCACCAGCGTCACACCGGCGGGCAGGAGCTCGTCCAACCCGAATTTCACGATCGCATGGGTCTGCCCGCCGCAGATTTCCATCACGGTCCATGGCTTGGTCGTCGCGCGGCCGATCGCCCCGGCGAGGGAATGCACGACCCCGGCGTCTCGATACTCATCGACGAACTTCATGGCTTCGGAGCGGTTTCAAGCCCGTCAAGATCGCCCATTTCGCGAAGATAGCGGAACGTCTCCTCGGCTTCCGCGGGATCGATCGTGCTGATCGCAAGGCCCACATGCACGAGGACGTAGTCTCCGACCTTCGCCTCGGGCACGCAGGTGAGACTCACCTGCTTCACGACTCCGCCGAAGCTGACTCGGCCGGCGCGGAGCAGGGGATCATCCCCCTGAATATCGAGAACTTTTCCGGGAACGGCTAGGCACATGGGCGGGTGGGGGTTGTAGTTTTTAAGAGGCGCTGACCGCGATCATTTCAGGGAAGGCGGACGGAGGTGAGGTTCCACAGGGCGCCCAACGCCTGGCCGGCGGCGATGGCGCCGTCATTCGGCGGAAGTTCGCGAGGAATCAGTACTTCAAAACCCGCTTCGCGCAAGGCGGAGGATGCAAGATCGAGAAGGAGTATGTTCTGAAAACAGCCGCCGCATAAGGCGATCGTTCCAACGTCCGCGGCCCGTGCGACGGCGGCGATACTGGCGGCAAGCGCGCGGTGGAACGCAAGGGCGAGACCCCGCGGATCGTCGCCTTCTCCGCGGGCGGTCCACAATTCCCCGAAAAGAGGCTCCCAGTCCAGTTCCAGCGATGCTCCGGCCCCCTGGGCCGCAGGAAGGACGGGAAAGGGGAGGGTACGGCTCGGGGATCGGACGCTCGAAGCGGCAGCCTCCACGGCGAGCGGGGTCTGTCCCTCGAAACGGTTGCGCCCGCCGATGCCAAGCAGAGCTCCGGCTGCGTCGAAAAGGCGCCCGGCGCTCGACGTGACCGGAGAGTTGATTCCGCGGTCCAGCATCGCCCGAAGGGTGGCCGCCTCGCCGGCCGGGAATCCCACCGCCGAGGCGATCTCCGCGAATTTCCCGGAGTTTGCGGCATGGGCGAGGCCCAGGGCTGTGCGCCGTCCATCGCGGATCGCCGCCTCGGCGCCCGGAAGCCGGAACGGCCGCATCCGGGCAAACCGGCAGGCTTCCTTGTTTTGGAGAAGAATGAATTCCCCGCCCCAAATTGTCCCGTCCTCGCCATATCCTGTCCCGTCCCAGGCGACACCGAGAATATTGTCTGCAGACCTTTTGTGTTCCAGCAGGCAGGCGAGAACGTGCGCCAGATGATGCTGCACGGCCACGAGCGGCAGCCCCGTCTCCTCCGCGAATTTTGTGGAGGCGTAGCCCGGGTGCTTGTCGCAGACAACCGCGCTGAAATCTCCTCCATGCAGGGTGCCAAGCGTCTGCACCGTCCGCCGGAATGCCTCGCGGGTGGCGGCGCCGTCCAAGTCTCCGATATGCGGACTGAGCGCCACTCGATCTCCGGTCGCCACGGCCAGGGTGTTCTTCATCTGCGCTCCCACGCAAAGCCATGAGCCGTTCACCCGACCGGGCAGAGGGAGCGGAGTCGGTGCGTATCCCCTGGCGCGCCGCAGCAGCAGGGGGCCGCCGGAGCCGATGCGCACCACGGAATCGTCGACGGGATGGGCGATCCGCCGGTTGTGATCCAGAAACGCGTCGGCGATCGCGGCCAGCCGCCTGTGGGCGTCGTTCTCGTCCGTGCAAAGCGGTTCTTCGCTCAGATTGCCGCTTGTGGCGACGACGGGGCGGCCCAGGGCTTGGAGCAAGAGAAGGTGGAGGGGGGCATAGGGAAGGACGGCTCCGATCCACGGATTGCCCGGCGCAATTCCCTCCGCCAGTTGCGAGCGGACGATCCGCGGAAGAAGGACGATCGGGGCGGCCGCCGAAGCGAGCAGGGCGGCCGCTTCCTCCGAGACCTCGGCAAATTCCCGGGCGGAGGCCAGATCCGGGAACATCACGGCGAACGGCTTTTCCTCGCGCCCCTTTCGGCGGCGCAATTCCGCGACAGCCTCCGCGTTTGTCGCGTCAACCATCAGGTGATAGCCGCCGACACCCTTCACGGCGAGGATGCCGCCCGATTGGAGGATCGCCGCCGCCCGGCCCAGGGCCTGCGGCCACGCCACCTCGGCCCCGGTCGATTCTGTCAAAACCGCTTGCGGGCCGCAGTCGGGGCAGGCGTCGGGCTGCGCATGAAACCGCCTGTCGGCTGGGTCGTCATACTCGGCCTGGCATTTCGGGCACATCCGGAATGCGCGCATGGTCGTGCGCGCCCGGTCGTAGGGAAGGCTTTCAAGGATCGAATAGCGCGGCCCGCATTGGGTGCAGTTGATGAAGGGATAGGAGAATCTGCGATCCGCCCCGTCCGACAACTCCCGGCGGCAGTCCGGGCAGAGGGCCAGATCGGGCGGAGCCGCGGTCTCGATCTCCATGCACTCCGTCTCGCTCGGAAGTATCACGAAGCCGGATTTTCCGAGATCGGCCTGCGAAAGTTCCGATTGCTCCTCGATTGAAATCACGCGGGCCGCGGGCGGCGCCTCGGCCTTCAGGGCGAGCACCAGCGAATCCACCGCCGGACGGGCGCCGGCGGCGCGGATCAGCACCCCTTGGGGGTCGTTTCGGACCCAGCCCTCCAAGTGGAGCCGGGTCGCGGCCCGAAGCACGAAAGGACGGAATCCGACACCCTGGACCGTGCCCTTTACCCGCAGAAGGACGTCGGCCCGATCTCCCCCTTCGGGAACCCCGGCCGGACCTGGACAGGCCGGCTGGCCGCGATTCGGGGTTGATGTGCCGGCCACCATCGGGGGATCAGCGGGGCGCGGCTCCAGTTTGGGATCGAAGGAACTCGTACCAGCCGGCCATACCCTGGCCGGTTCGAGCGGACAGCTCGAACACCTGCGCCTGGGGCGCGATGGACCGGATGTTTCGGACGGCTGCGGCGCGGTCGAATCCGAGAACCTCCGCCACATCGATCTTGGTCAGGAGAACCACGTGCGCCGACTTGAACATGGGGGGGTACTTGAGCGGCTTGTCCTCGCCCTCGGTCGTCGAAAGGAGAACGACCCGGACGGATTCGCCGAGGTCGAACGAGGCCGGGCAGACGAGGTTGCCGACGTTCTCGATGAAAAGGATTCGAACGCCGTCCAGATCGAGCGCCTCGACTCCGCGCGCCACCATCTCGGCCTCCAGGTGGCAGGCCGTGCCCGTCGTGATCTGTGCGACCGGCGCGTGATTGCGCCGGAGCCGCTGCGCGTCGCAATCCGTCTCCAGGTCGCCCACGACGACCGCGCACCGCGTCGTTTTCCCCAGTTCGTCCAACGTGCGCTCGAGCAGGGTCGTCTTGCCCGATCCGGGCGAGGATACGAGGTTAAGGGCCGTTATGCCGCGGGACTTGAAGAACGCCCGGTTGCGCGCGGCCAACCGGTCGTTCTTGTCGAGAAGAGGCACCTGGAAGTCGATGCGCTGAAGGGCGGGGCGGTCCTCGGCTGCCGTGAGAGAATGGCTCGTCCCGTCCGGGCGGGTGCGCCAGACGGCCGCGGGCCGGCCGTCCATGGGCTTGACCGCGAAGTCGTCAAATTCCTCGGCGGGCTGGTCGCATTCGCTTTCTTTGCTCATAGGTGGGGGAAAGTCGGCCTGTTTAGGACATCTCGATTTGGGAAAGCTCGAGTTCGCGCCCCTGGCGCAGATCGCTGCAGAGGCGGGTGCAGCGCGGACAGGAGAAGACAAATCCGGCGGCGGCCTCGAATTCAAGGTCGCAGTCGGGACACCGGGCGCGGGCCGGCACCGTGTCGATGACGAGGACGGCGCCGTCGGCGGGCGTGTCCTTGGCCACGATGTCGAATGCGAAGCGCAGCGCCTCCGGCTCTACGCCGGAAAGGGAGCCGACGCGAAGCACGATGCGATGGACCTGCCGTGCGCCATGCTTCCGAGCCTGTTCCAGGACTGCGGCGATCGCCGATTCCATGATTCCGACTTCGTGCATGACAACGCTGCGGAACTTCGGCGCCATCCGGAGGCGCGTCGAGTGCGCTCCTCACATTTAACAAGAAACGCCTATCTCTTGGCAAGATATGCGTTTTTTAGCCGGTGGGTCAGTCTGCCCGACCTGCAACCTGACGGGCCGGTGCTCGCGAAACCCGGACGCGCATCAAAACCGTCGTGGGGCCCCATGGTCTGCGACCGTCCCCCACGCCAAGATGATGCGCGCGAGCTGCGCATGGCCCGTCAGGTTGCAGGTCGGGCAAACTGACCCAAGCTGGCGGGGAATCGGGATGCCAACGAACGGAATACAATAAGATTGAAGGGCGGGTCACTTCTGGAGGCCGCGAATGAATTGAATCAGGGCGCGGGCCTCGGGATCGGACAGTTTCTCGGCCAGCATTCCGTGGCTGTCGACGCGTCCCTGCATGATTGCGGCGAAGGCCTCCTTGTCCGTGAACTTGGCCTGTTCGGAGCGCTTGGTGAGGTCCATGACGTGGAGCTTCTGCCCCATCTTCGTCTCTCCGGCGCCGTCCGGGCCGTGGCATTTGGCGCAGTGTTCCTTCCAATTGTCAGCGGCGGCCGCGGAATCCGAGCCGTAGATCGCGGGTGCCGTGCCGGCTATGATCATGGGGATGATGGCAAGGAGCTTTTTCATGGGGAATCCCGGCTATCCATCGGGTTGCACGAACGTAGCACTCCGGCCCGGCCGATACTGCGCAG
>Ga0181529_10003171_pt1 | contig 18969 bp, 15 predicted proteins | sample PEATcosm2014_Bin_36_FD_119763 | JGI IMG/M metagenome (GOLD analysis project Ga0181529, IMG submission 119763) | Peatland microbial communities from MTU Mesocosm Facility, Houghton, MI, USA - PEATcosm2014_Bin10_30_metaG | ecosystem: Environmental > Terrestrial > Soil > Wetlands > Peat | place... | reverse complement strand
CGGGATCGCCGGCGCCGCTGTAGTGCGCCCGCTTGGGATAGGGGCAGAGCGGGCGGCTCATCGCCACGCCTTCAGACGACTTGTCGTCGCGATACTTGACCGCGTCGATCGTGTCGGGAGCGACGGCCTGCTCGACCCATTTCTCGAGCGCGGCCTGGAGGCCGAGGACGTTCGCCCCCGGTCCGCCCTGGCAGTGATAGAGCCCGGGGGCGAGGAACAGGCGATAGAAGTCGGCGCTCGCGTCCGGGCGCGGCGGCTTGCCGGCGTCCTCCGTCGCCTGCACGCGTTCGTAATAGTCAATCGACTCGCGCGGCGGGACGACCGGATCGGCAAGCCCATGGTATTGGATGAGCTTGCCGCCCGCGGCCCGGAAGGCCGAGAGGTCGGCGCTCATGGCGTTGATGGTCGGCGCGAGCCGGTCGTCGGCCGTCTTCATTCCGGCGTCGAAGTCGAAGCTCCGCCAATTCCAGTCGGGGTCCTCGAACGCCCACACTTTCCAGAAGTTGACGCGCGCGGGGCGGTCGGGGCGCTTTGGGTCGGCCCAATAGAGGCTCCATCCCGGCAAGGTCTTGACCCAGCTGCCCGAGTTCTCGCTGCCTTTCGGCCAGCCGTAGTAGATCTGCTGGCCGGTGCTCGGATTGCGCGCGCCGTCGTACATAGCGTCCATAGCGGCGACCTGCTCCTGGGTCAGGCAGTCCGGAGCGTCGCCGCCTTTGCAAAGAAGGTCGGCGGGGCGGAATCGACAGGCCTCGGGGTCGGTCAGGAAGGCGTCGGTCGGCGCGCCGCCGTCTTTGCCCCGGCAGGCCTTGACGACGGCGTCGGTAATGACGGCGAGTTTCTCCGGCGGAACGATGACGCTGAGGTCGGCGGCGCGGTGGCTCTTGACGAACTGCCAGAAGAAGCCGGCGTTGAGGTGGGTTCGGTTGTTGCCAGGGTCGCCGGCGAGGATTCCGTCAAAGTCCTTCGGATAGCGCTGCGCCTCCATGAGCGCCTGCTGGCCGCCGGTCGAGCAGCCCGAAAAATAGGCGTGACGCGCCGTCTGACCATAATAGGCGGAAGCGACGGACTTGGCCGCGTCGATTGAAACGTGGACCGCCCGGCTGGCCCAGTCGACGATCGCCTCGGGATGGCCAACCGCGAAGTCCGGGTCGTCGCCCTTATGGCCGGTGTCGGTCGCGACGACCGCGTAGCCGCGCTTCAGTTGCTCGGCCATGTCCGGAAAGGACATGTCCGAGCTGTACCCGCCGTTGCCGAGCATTTCGATCTTGCCGTTCCAGCCAGTCTCAGGGAGCCAGACCTCGAATCCGACATGCGAGCCTTCGACCGGCGAGACGACGCCGTGAACCCGGCAGAAGGCCGGAAGGCCGGCAAGCTCGACATGGCCGGCGGGCGCATAGTCGCCGGCGCGGGATTCGACGGCGTCGATCGACGTCTTGTCGATCTTCACGTTCGTAAGGGCGTCGCAGGACGCGGCGCTCGCCGGAGCGGGCGACAACGCGCCGATGGAGAGCGCGACCGCTGGCGCTGCGATCGCCACAATGCGCCTTACCGTCTCGTATGCGGGACCCATGAGTTCCTCCTTCGATTTTCGACGGCCCAAAGCTGCCGCGCTTGACGTCGTTGTCCGTGCTCCAGCCGCCCGCTGACGCGGATCGCGGAACTAAATCTCGAGATCGAGCATCAGCGAGCTCAGCGACTTGCCGTGAGCGTCGAGCGTCAGGGCGCGGGTCACGCCGCCGCCGAGCGCGCCTTCGATGACGAAATTGAGCGCGCCGACATTGGGGAGTTCGTAGCGCCGGACCGGCCCCGACACGATGCGGGCGAAATGCGCGGCGACGCGCTCGACGGTCACCCGCTCGGCGAGAAGCGAATAGTCCTTGGGGTCGTACGCGATCACCGAAATGTTGGACGTGTCGCCTTTGTCTCCGGTGCGCGAATGCGCAATCTCCCTGAGTTTCATGGGCGTCATGCCTCTTCGATCGTCACGGTGGTTCGGACGGCGGCTTCGGGGATGAGGGCTGAGGCCACGGCGACCACCTGCCGCGCCGACTTCCAAGCGCCGCCGCCGGCGGCGGGTCCGTTGGTGTAGAGCGTTTCGACCTCGCCGCCGATCCGTCGCGCCTCGGCCAGGCTATCGGTGCGGCCGACGACGCGGACGCGCACCTCGTAGGGGTCGCCGTCGCGCGTGCGCGCCTCGCCGTGCAGCGAGTCGATGCCGATGAGGTCGAACCGCGTCTCCGTCGTGCGCACGCCGGTCAAAGCGAGGCGCTCACGCACGATGTCGAGCGCGAGCCGCGCGCGAGCGACCGCGTTGGGCCCTGCGTAGGAGATTTGCCCCTCGCCGACGTAGCTGTCGACGTAGCCGACCGACGTCTTGAGCAGGCCGGTCTTCGGCGCGCCCTTGCCGCCGGTGACGCGAACGCGGTCCGGCGCGACCTCCTCGACGCGAACCTCCGAGAAGTCCGCGATCACGTCCGGCTGGAGATAGGCGCTTGGATCGTGAATCTCGTACAGAAGCTGTTCCCTGACGGTCCGCGCCGTGACGGCGCCGCCTGAGCCGGCGACCTTGGTGACCACGAGTTCGCCGTCCTCGCGAACCTCGCCGATCGGAAAGCCGAGCCGCGCGAGATCGGGCGCGTCCTTGACGCCCGGATCCGCGAAATAGCCGCCGGTGACCTGGCCTGCGCATTCGAGCAGATGGCCGACCAGCGTGCCGCGGCCGAGCTTCGTCCAGTCGTCCATCGCCCAGCCGAATTCGGCGATCAGCGGCGCCATGAAGATCGCGGGGTCCGCCGCTCGGCCGGTGATGACGACGTCCGCGCCCTCCCTCAGCGCCTCGACGATCGGGGCGACGCCGATATAGGCGTTGGCGGATATCACGCTGTCGGCCATCTCGGCGATTTTCTTGCCGTTGTCGAGGACGACGTCGTGGTCGTGGAGATAGGCGAAGACGTCGTCGCCGGTGACGACCGCGACCTTGAGCCCCGCGAGACCGAGCCGACGGGCGATGTCGCGCGTCGCCTCAGCGGCGGCGACGGGATTGGCCGCGCCCATGTTGGTGACGATCTTCACCTTGCTTTTCGCGCAGATCGGCAGGACGGCTCGCATGCGCGCCGCGAGCAGAGGGTCGTAGCCGGCGCTCGGGTCCTTCATCCGAATCTGCTGGGCGAGCGCGATCGTGCGCTCCGCCAGGCATTCGAACACCAGGTAGTCGAGGTCGCCTTTTTCTGCGAGCTCCGCCGCGGGCTCGATCCGGTCGCCGGAATAGCCGGCGCCGGAACCAATTCTGATGGTCTTCATCACCCCACTCGTCACAGAGGAAACACGCCGAGCGCGACGGCCGCGATCGTCATCACGACCGAGGCGCCGAACAAGAACGGAATGGTGAACCGCTGATGGTCGGCGAGCTCGACGCCGCAGAGACCGACGACGAGGAAGGTCGCGGGCGTCAGCGGACTCACCGGAAAACCGGTCGTCATCTGACCCAAGAGCGCCGCTTGCGCAAACTGCACCTTCGCCACGCCGAGCTGGCCGCCGATTTCGGCGACCACCGGCAGCACGCCGAAGTAGAACGAGTCGGGGTCGAACAGGAGGCTCAAAGGCATCGAGAGGAGGCCGAGGACGGCCGGCATGTGATGCGCCATGGCGACCGGAACGAAACCCACCGCCGTCATCGCCATCGCTTTCAGCATGCCGCTATTCTGCATGATGCCGGTGAAGCAGCCGGCGGCGAGCAGGATCGACGCCATCAGCAAGGCCGCCCGGGCGTGCGCGTCGATGCGCTGCCGCTGCATGTCGACGTCGCGATAGTTGATGAGCAGCGCGAAGCACGTGCCGACCATGAACACGATCGCCGGGGCGAGCTTGTCTCCGAGCGCGACCATCGTGCCCATCACGATGACGGTCAGCACGATGTTCGGCCAGAAGTTTTGCGGCTGGCGCAGCTGTCGCTCGGCCTCGGTGAGGTTGCGCGACGCGACGACGTCGATCGACGCGCCTTTGGCGAGACCGAGCCGCTTCTCCTCGCGCTTTCCCAGCCACCAGGCGACGGCGAACACGAAGACGAGGCCCACCACTTGCACCGGCACGAGGGGGGTGAAGATTTCGGGGATCGGCAACTTCAGCGAAGCCGAGGCGCGGATCATCGGCCCAGTCCAGGGCAGGAAATTGACGCCGGCGGCCAACGAGGCGGCGCAAGCGAGGACGCGCTTGTCGATGCCGAGGCGGTCATAGAGCGGCAGCATCGCGGGGATCGTGATCAGAAACGTCACTGCGCCCGAGCCGTCGAGATGAACGAGCAGCGCAAGCAAGCTGGTGCCCATCACGATGCGCGTCGGCCGCGTGCCGACAACCCCGAGAATCCAGTCGATGATCGGGTCGAGCATGCCCGCGTCGGTCACGATTCCGAAGAACAGGATGGCGAAGACGAACATGCCGACGACCGGCGCCAGACTCTGGATGCCCGACACGATGAACTTGCTCGTGTCCCAGCCGAAGCCGCCGATCAGCGCAGCGATAATGGGAATGAGGATGAGCGCCATCAGCGGCGACATCCATTTCGTCATGATGACGGTCAACAGAAGGGCAATGGTGACGAGGCCCAGAAGCGCCAGCATTGCGCGTCCCTTTCCCTGCGCAGCCTTTTGTCTCTCTCGGCTGCTGGCCGGAGTCATGAGGGGTGAACGCGTCAATAAGACAATTGAATTTATTTGATATCAGTAATAATATTATCTTATGGACATCAGCTTTCGCCAAGTCCGCTCCTTCCTCACGATCGCCCGCGTGAAGAGCTTCACCAGGGCCGCGATGATCTTGAACGTCACCCAGCCGGCCCTCACCATGCAGATCCGGCGGCTCGAGGAGGCGCTTGGCGTCACGCTGTTTGACCGCGACACGCGGTCCGTCGAACTGACCAGAGTCGGCCGCGATCTGCTACCCGCCTTCGAGCGGACGCTTCAGGACTTCGACACGGCGCTCGCCAGCGCGCAGGACATTGCGAGCCAAGCGCGAGGAGTCGTCAGACTTGCGGCCTTGCCGTCCGTCGCTGCAGGCGTGCTGCCCGACGCCATCCTGCGGTTTCGCGATAAGCGGCCGAACGTCGTGTTCGATCTCAAGGACGTCATCGCCGGCCAGGTCCTGAGCCTCGTTCAATCGGAAGAGGTGGACTTTGGCGTTATGGGAGGGACAGTCAAAGCGCTCGATGTCGAAACCGTATTTGAGGCGCTGGACCGACTCCATGTCGTCTACCCAAAAGGTCATCGGATCGGGCGACTGAAGACCATCACGCCAGCGTCGCTCGCCGAGTTCCCCTTGGTCCTTACGCGCCGCGACACCAGCGTGCGTGCGATCGTCGACGCCGGATTCAACGCCGCGGGACTGATGCCCAGCGTGATATGCGAGGCGATCTACATGATGACGGCAGTCGGCATGGTGCGCGCGGGTTTGGGAGTGACGATCCTTCCCGGATCGGCCAGGGAAATCAGGGCGGAGCCAAGCCTTCTGTCGAAACCGATCGACGACCCTGCGTTTACGAGGCCCGTTTCTCTGATCAAGCGGGCCGGCCGAACGCTTCCGCCTTTGAGCGCGTCCTTCCTCGAACACCTTTCGCATTGTCTCAGCGCGGCCCTGGCGCAAGCCTGACCGAACCGCGTGATGGTCGACGCGTCGTCGTCGCCGCCCTTTCATGGGCTGAAATGCGAAGAGACTTGAAGGTCCGTATCGACCGGCGAAGAAGCATGCGCTGATCGTCTCATGAATCCGCGGAGCCGGATCGACGCGCGCGGTTGCGCTGATGGGGCCTGCGCGCGGCCGCCGCGGACGCGATGGCCTGCGCTGTGACGCGAACGACCGCGACCAGGCGAGGGATCCGAGCGCCGATCGGCGCGCTAACTCTCCGGCGATATTGACTTCAATTGGGCCAGTACATGGAGCTGCTTCGCGGTCAGAGCCGCGAATCAAGTCAGCCTCGTTAGACTCAGAGTCCCCTCGCGAGCCGCCTGCCTTACTGCTCGGTCGTCTTGGGCGTATCACGAAGCGTCATGACAAGAACGCGTCCGACGATCTCTCCGCGCTCAAGCTTGTCTACGTACGTCCGGGGTTGTTCGCCGATCGGTCGACGGCTTCGAAGGCGTGAGGAGCGCGCGCAGATCGCTGATCAAGCTTGGGCGCTGCCGCGTTTCGGCGAGCGCAGCAAGATAGTCTTTCGCCCAGAGTTCGATGTCGTGAACCAGGAGATGTTCCAGCATCGGGGCATGGCGCTCGCGTCGCTCGCCCAACGGCATTCCCAATGCGCGCTTCAGCGCGGCGGCCACAGCGTCGCACTCATGGGGATTGACGATCAACGCACTGGTGAGTTCGGCCGCCGCCCCGGAAAATTGCGACAAAATGAGCACGCCAGGATTCTCCGGGTCCTGCGCCGCGACATATTCCTTTGCGACGAGGTTCATGCCGTCGCGAAGCGGCGTAACCAGCGCCACATCCGCCGCACGATAAATGCCCGACAGTGCGGTGCGCGAATGTGAACGATTGATATAGCGTATCGGCGTCCAGGACGCCTCGCCATAACGGCCGTTGACTCTGCTGATCAGCGTCGTCACTTCACTTTCGATCGCGGCGTAGTCCTTGATGTCGGACCGGCTCCTTGGCGTGATCTGCAACAGGGTGACGCGCGATCGCCACTCTGGATTGACATCGAGAAAACGATCGAAGGCGTTGATGCGCTCGATGACGCCCTTCGAATAATCCAGCCGGTCGACGCCGAGCACCAGACGCAGTCCGGTCAGGCTCTCCCTGATTTTCTCGGCCAGAGGCGAACGCGCGGCATTGCGCGCGAGCCGCCCATAGGCGGCGGTCTCGATGCTGACTGGAAACGCGCCGATGCGGGTCTGGCGGCCCTCCACTTCGAAGGTCAGGCCGCGTCCCCTCTTGGCGCCCGGCATCGTCAAGAGGTATGCGGCGAAATTGTCGCGATCGTTCTCGGTCTGGAAGCCGACAAGGTCGTAGTAGGTGAGGGCGCCGAGGATCTCGTCGTGGTGCGGCAAAGTGTGCAGAATGTCCAACGGAGCGCAGGGGATGTGCAGGAAGAAGCCAATCGGATTGCGATGCCCTCGGGCGCGGAGTTCGCGCGCCAACGGCATCAGATGGTAGTCGTGCACCCAAATGACGTCGTCCTCGCTGATGAACGCGCCGAGCTTGTCGGCGAACAGGCGATTGACGCGCATGTAGCCTGAATGGTCGGCGCGCGAATACTCCTGCAGATCGACGCGATAGTGCAGGATGGGCCACAGGACCCGATTCGCCAGTCCATTGTAATATTCCTCAAAATCATGCTTCGACAGATCGACGACGGCATAGGTTATATGATTGCGCTCGACGATGCGCGGCTCCGCCGTCTCCGCTTCGTCGATCTTGCCGCTCCAGCCGAACCACACGCCGGTACGGTTTCTCAGCGCCGCTTTCACCGCGACCACGAGCCCTCCCGCCATGTGTGTCTTTCCCGGCTCGGGTACGGCGACACGGTTCGAGACGATGATTAGACGCGGGCCCATGCCTCCTCCCAACTCGACCGACGGGTCGCCGTGTAGACGATACCGACTATCGCTGTCGCGACTCGGCGCGCGTTCTGAAGCCGCCTCCTGATCGCCGATTGCCCGATCCCGTCCGCTCAAGTCCCGATTGGCGCGTACTCGCATTGTGGCAAGGGACAACGCCCCCAGCGCGACTAGACTGCTGCCGATCAAGTTGTGCGCCAGCATCCCTCCGCCTCTTCTGGCCTTGATGCGAGGCGCAGAATACCGGCTCCTCGACACGGCGATAGGTTCGGATTTCACCTATGGGACTGAGCAGCCGTCCGGTGTAATTCGGCCTGGAGTCCGCACGCCGATCGGCGCGCCAAGCAACTGGGGATAGCGGGTTCAGCGGGGTCGTAAGGTCGAACCAATTCACACCGGCGCCTGATGGGCGGCGGCCGATCTCGTGGACGCGAAAAGAAAGGGGCGGTCGCATTGGATTTGCGGGCCGCTGCGACCGCCAGTCTGCAAGCCCCGGTATGCTGGGGGGACAAACAGACCGGCGCTCGATGCAATTACCGATGCAACAAACCGTGCTCGCGCGAAAGCGGCGGATTCTACTTGATCGGCGCCACGGGTGGCCAATTCGCTTGGCGAAACCGTATTCGGCGAAGCGCCGATCAGCGCCGAATCTGACGCGTGGTTCCCGGCGCCGCTTGTCGGCTATCGGCGGAGGTCGAGCGAAAACAGGCCTCTGTCCAACCCATTTCGCGGCGCGCCGGCGGGGAAGACCTTCGGGCCTCTGGATCCCTGGTATTTTCCGACGCTGACTCAGTGGTCCGCCCCCTCCGCGTTCGTCGCTTTTCACGGTCTTCGCCCTAAATGGAAGAAGACAATCAATCGCCCTGCACGCGCGCGATGACCGGCGGCTTGATGAAATCCGTCGCCAGGGCGAAGACGAGCGTCCCTGCGGCGAGTGCGACCAGCGCGAAATCGCAGAAGCAGGCCAGCAGGAAGACGACACGCGCGGAAAATATGCCCGGACGTCACGCGACGCTGGCGATCGTCCCGTGCGACCTGGTCCACCATGCAAACCGAAAGGGACGCTGGCGCGGGAACGGCGCACATCGTCGCAGGGCGACTGCTCGAGCAGGTGGGCAGATCGACCTGAGTCCCAAGGCTCCGCCAGGCGCTATTTCGCTGATCCAGCTAACGCCAGCGGGATCAGCACTTGGCTCCGACGCGGGGGCGCGCCGAGCGATGAGTCGGCGCCGACTTGAGGTTTCGACGCGCCCGCGCGCTCCATGCCGACCAGGGCCGCGCGCAAGTCTTTGGACAGAGAGCGCGCTTGCGACAAGACGACGAAGTCCGAGGGCGTGATCGAACGAGTCTTGGCGCCCTCGAACACCAGGAAGCCTTCAGGCGTCACCACCACATCGCCCTTTCGCAGCGTGGGGTCGTTCAGCGATGACGCTGAATAGCCATGAGCGAGCGAGCGATGACAGCGGCAGGCGCTGTCGGAGGTGGTTTGATAGCGATTGGCCACCGGCAGAGCGGAGTAAAGCGCGCCGCGTCTTGAGACCGCGTCCTCGATCCTGTCCGAGCCGACCGGTTCCGTGTAGCGCGCGGTTGGCGCGTCCGGACACTGGGCCGCGCAAGCCTCGTCGCCGCCCGCGCTGGTCGCGCTCGGAAAGAAGAATCCGTCGCAGAGACGCACGCAGACCGCGCGGCCGCTGGCTCTGGTCTCTTGTGGTTTTAGGTCCGTCTGAACATCATCGGCGGTGGTCGCCGCGACCTCGGGGGTCGGATCCCACGGCGCCGAGACTTTCACTCCGCCACGGGCCCACGCTAACCCGCCGGCGAGCAGGAACGCTCCAGTCAGGAGAATCGTGATCGCCGCGACAAAGGCCGCGCTCGGGCGCCGGCGCGCAGCGTCTCGACTCTCTTCCTGTCCGCTGGGAAGGCGAGCGCGACGCGGAAATCCGTGCTCCTGCGGGTTGATCATAAACGCTGCGCCTCGCAAACCGCGATCTTCTCGACCTTGGACGTTGCGTGGACGACCGCGAGAGGACCTTCGGCGGCGACAATCCGCACGTCGAGCTGCTCAAGGACTTCGTCAATTTTCGCTGCAAGGCCCACAAACTCGCTTTCGGGCGACTCTGAGAGAGGCGGAAACAGCGTCGGAGGACGTCGCTTCCCATCGAGGCGATAGCGCATGAAAGCACCTGCATCCAATCGTCACGCAGGTCTAGCGCTGTCGTCGGGCGGCGGAAGCGTCGGAATATACTCAGTGGAAGCTTGGCCCCGCGGCGGGCTCTCGAACCTTTCCGAGTGGATGCGGACGGACCGCGATTCAAATCGAACGCGGCAAGTGACTCCAGCGACCTGTCAAAGTCGGCAAGGAGATGTTGTCGGGCAGAGGCGAAATTGCCCCGCCCTGCGGCTTACGCTGAAACTGGCGGCCGCCTGGGAGCCGTCGGCTAGGTAGTTTCCGAGCCTATCCTGCTGCAGCGCAGCGATCCAAACTGCGCCTTCTACTGCAATATCGCGCAACTTAGGCAGATCGGGAGCCACTTCTCTTGTCGAGGCGCGACGATCGACTCCAGCATGAGACTTCGGCGCGCGGTGAGACGATCGGACGCGATCAGCTCCCCATGATCGAGGCCTCGCGCGGCGATGATCCCCGTCTGAGCGGCGGCCCCGCCGTCGGAGGCGGGCGCACGGGCGGCGATTCGCTGGAATGCGCGGCCGCCGCGCCAGATATCGCGATCCAAGGGGCGACAGGTGAGTTCCAATTTGGCGCGGCTGGCGGCGGCGCCCGGGCCGATGGGCCTGAGATCAAGAACATCAGCGACGCCGGATGCAGTCTGGCTCTGCGGAATCTGCGGGCGCTTGCGATTCTTGTCTTGCTCGCCTTCCACTCTGTTCTGCCTTACCTCAGATACGCTAGGTCGTCAGCGGTTCCATTCGACCAGCCGCCTTATGAATGGCGCGCCTTTCCCATCGTAGACAGTCAGCGCTGGTTCGGGTTCGATCTGTTCTGCGCTTGGCAAGACGCTTATCTGATGTCTTTGATGTTCTTTCTGTCGGCCGTATTTGCGTGGCCCAGTCTCGCCCGCAAAGGAAGTCGGAAATTTCTAGGCGATCGGTTGCTGCGGCTCGGCGCGCCGTTTGTTTTCGGCGTAACCGTCGTGACGCCGATCGCGCTTTATCCCGCCTACCGCACGGTCGCGGTCGATCCAAGTCCGGTCGCCTATGGGCGGTCCCTCCTGGCGTTGCCCTTTTGGCCCAACGGGCCAATGTGGTTCTTATGGCTGCTGATGGCTTTGACCGTCGCGCCTGCCGGGCTGCACCGTTTCGCTCCGCAATGGATTGCGTTTCTCGGCCGTTTGTCGTCAGACGCCAGCGCACGTCCGGGCCGGTATTTTATTAGCCTGACGACGGTCGCCGCCGTCGCCTATGTCCCGCTGGCGATTGCCTTTACGCCTTGGAATTGGTCCGAACAGGGACCGTTTTCGCTCCAGCTCAGCCGCCCGCTGCTCTACGCCGTCTATTACCTGGCGGGTCTCGGCGTGGGGGCGCACGGCCTCGAGCGCGGCCTGCTCGCCCGGGAGGGAATGCTGGCGCGGCGCTGGAGTGTCTGGCTTGTCGGCGCGCTCGCTTCGCTGCTGCTGTGGATGGGGCTCACTGGGCTGACATTGACCTATGCGACATCCGCCCCATTGATTCTGCAATTCGCCGCCGACGTCAGCTTCGCCTTGGCGGGCGCGAGCGGCCTCTTTTTCGTGATCGCGGCTTGCTTGCGCTTCGGCGCCGTTCAGTCACGACTGTTCGACGGCTTGTCGCAGAACGCCTTCGGTATTTACCTGCTGCACTATGCGCCACTGGTGTGGCTGCAATACGCCTTGCAGGACGCTCCGTTGTCCGCCGTCGCGAAGGCCATGATCGTCTTTGGCGGCACGCTGCTCTTCGCCTTCGCAGCGACCGCCGCTATCCGATTCGGTCGGCTCGGGTCTCGACTCATCGGCGAGGCGCCGCGGCCGTTGGCGTCGCGCCCGCATGGCCAGAGCATTCCCACATCGCCTGTCGGCGACGCGCAAGCGACATAAGACGCAAAAGTCGTCTATCTCCGCGAGACGGCCGAAATCAATCACGCGTCGCGCAGAGGAATTGCATTTGAACCAGCGCGTCCAGTGCGGGCATGCAATCCCATCGCGATCAGGGCGACGCCGCCGAGAATCATGTTGACGCCGACGAGAAGGCCCATCGTCCAGGCCGAGGTCCCCGGAAGATCGAAAATGATGACGCTCGCCAAGCCGATGTCGACGACGCCGCTCACCAGCATCCAGGCCCAGCGCCCGGAGAACTGACGTCGGTGTTCGAAAGCGAACATGATCGACGCGCCCCCTTCGACCAGGAAGAACAGAACCAATATCAGCCGCATTGGGCCGACATTCTCAAATGGCCATCCCATCAGACCGCCGTATAGATCCTGCGATTTGTTCGCGATCAGGACGACGCCGACAGAAATCGCGAGCAAAGCCGACACGAGCGACCACCAGAACCCTGGCGCCTGTCGCGCCCAGTATGTCGTCGCTAAGCCCACGACCCCGCTGACGAGAAAGAGCCAGCCCAGAACAATCGTCACGTTCACGCTGGCGATCGATGGAACGACGATCGCCAGCAGGCCCAACACAACGAGGGCTGCTCCTTCGACCAGAAAGAGCATCCAGTGGTCACGGATCGATTCCTCGGCCGCTCCTGGAACGCGATCGCTATGGGCGGGTTGATTCCTGGCCATTCGAGGGAGCATCCCCGCGATGAGACAATAGCGTCATTGGGCGGGATCGGACTTCGGCGCAGCGCGACCGGGCATGCCGCGGTCGGCAGGAATCACCCCACGCGCGCGAAGGCCAAAGTCAGGAACGCTCGCTATGCAACTTGCCGCCCGATCGCGCCAGCCTGTCTCGTCCGATTGGAGACGAGACAGGCTCTGTGTGCACTAGCGATACCAGCAATGGCCATTCCGGCAGACGCGCTGGTGTGGGTAGAGGACGGGAGGACCGGCACAGAAATGATACCAGTGATATCCGGACAGGCCGAGCCGGTAGCAACCGGCATCAGCCGTCGTCGGCGTCAGAGCCGCCGCCGACAGCGTCGCCATGGCGGCGATCAGCATAGCAAGCTTACGCATTTTTCCCTCCAATGTTGGGTTCGGCAGGCCATGCATTTTGGCAGCCGAATCAGATTAGACAAAGGCGTGCGTCAGCGGCAGTTTCGGAATCTACTCACGGGCTCGAAGTCGGAGGAGCGCTGGCTTGTTCGCCAGTCGATCCGACGTTCGCCAGATCGCCGCAGGTTCCTGCCCAAATTTGCAACGGTTTGGCGTTGCTGTCGATCCTGATCCGTCGACGCGCGCCGCGGCGGACCCGCCGGCGCCTTCCTTCCGACGCGCTGCGCCGTCTCGCAGTCCCCGTCCCTACTTTCCTCGTTCAGCGACAAATCTCGCCGTCTCCACGAGCGTTTGCGCCCGCTCTCCGAACGGCGCTAGAGCCGCGCCCGCTTCGCTGACGAGGCCCTTGAGGCGCGCTCTTGCGGTCTCTACGCCAAGGATCCCAACCAGCGTCGCCTTGCCGGCGGCCGCGTCCTTGCCGGCGGCCTTGCCGAGGGCCGCGCTGTCGCCTTCGACGTCGAGCAGGTCGTCGGAGATTTGAAACGCCTTGCCGACGGACGCGCCATATCGATCGAGCGCGTCGCGCTCCGCGGCGCTGGCCTTGCCGAGAATCGCGCCGGCGGCGCAGGCGAATTGCAACAGCGCGCCAGTCTTCATCGCCTGCAATGCGCCGATCGCCGCTTCGTCGAGCGCACGCGGCTTGCCGTCAGCGAAACGTCCTTCCGCGTCGAGGTCGAGCAGTTGACCGCCGACCATGCCGCCGACGCCCGCAGCGCGCGCGAGCGCGCCGACCAGAGTGACGCGCACCTCAGCCTCGGGATGGACCGCGGGACGCGTGGCCACGTCGAAAGCGAGGGTGAGCAAGCCGTCCCCGGCAAGGATGGCGGTCGCTTCGTCGAAGGCTTTGTGAGTCGTGGGACGGCCGCGCCGCATATCGTCGTTGTCCATGGCCGGCAGATCGTCATGAACGAGCGAGTAGCAATGGATGAGCTCGAGCGCCGCTCCCGCCATCAGCGACCGTCGCCGCGGAACGCCGAACAGATCGCCGCTCGCGACGACCAGCAGGGGGCGGATGCGCTTGCCGCCGCTCAGGCTGGAATAGCGCATCGCCTCGAGCAGACGCGCGGGGCGGTCGCGCTCGCCTGCGGCGGGCGCCTGCGCCAAGAGCTCGCTCAGCATCGTCTCGGTGTCGCTCGCCACGCTCTTCAGCAGCGACAAGAAGGCCTCATGGGAAACGCTCATCGATAGCTCCGTCGACGGCGGCATGTCCCCTCGGATCGAATGAAAAGGGCGCCGCCCGCCAATTCACATAACGCGTTTCCACGACTCGTTCATAGTCTTGCCCGAGCCCCCGCGTTTGGGTCGAACGACCGACGCGCCGACGCGCCCGCCTCGGCAATGCCGACAGCTCTTGCATTCTCGCTCCAAACAGCCGGTCGCGCGTGAGACCGGCGAGGCGCCATAGGCTGTTCAACAGCCAGCGGCGACCGTCTTGGCTCGCGACCGTTCAGAAGGACGTTTGAACCTTTGCCCCTGCTTCGGCGCTGGTGGTACAATGGATTTTGGCGCCTGCCGAGAGCCTGCCGATGATTGTAAGTCTGGTCGCCGCCACTGCCTTCGTCATCTGGATCTATTTGGCGGCGGGGCGCGGCGGCTTTTGGTGCGCCGGAGAACGCGACGGCGGCGGTCCTTTCCCGCTTGTGTGGCCCGACGTCATTGCGGTCATTCCGGCGCGCGACGAAGCCGACGGCGTCGGCCATACTGTCGAGTCTCTGCTGCGCCAAGACTATCCCGGGTCGTTCTCGCTCATTCTGGTTGATGACGAAAGCGCCGACGGCACTGCAGACGTAGCCAGGCTTGCGGCCGCCGCGATTGGCGGCATGGACCGATTGACGATCGTTCCTGGCGCCGCGCTTCCGACTGGCTGGACCGGAAAACTGTGGGCTGTGAGGCAGGGCGTCGAGCGCGCGAACGCGGCGGCGCCCGAATTCCTGCTTCTGACCGACGCCGATATCGTCTATCCGCCCGATACGTTGCATCGCCTGGTTTCGCAGTCGCTGAGCGAGGGTCTCGCGCTCTCCTCCATGATGGCCAAGTTGCGTTGCGAGAGCCTCGCGGAGCGGGCGCTCATTCCCGCCTTCATTTTCTTCTTTCAGATGCTTTATCCCTTTTCCCGGGTGAACGACCGACGCCGCGCGACGGCGGCGGCGGCGGGCGGTTGCATGCTGGTGCGCCGCGAAGCGCTCCAGGCCGCCGGAGGAATCGAAGCCATACGCGGTTCCCTGATCGACGATTGCGCCATGGCGCGCCTTCTGAAGACACAGGGGCCGATACGCCTCAGCCTCAGCGAACGCGTGATCAGCATCCGACCTTATTCGACGATGGGCGAAATCCGGCGGATGATCGTTCGCTCCGCCTACGCCCAGCTTCGCTATTCGCCGCTGCTGCTTGCGGTCGCCGTGGCTGGCCTCACTTTGGTTTTCGTCGTTCCGGTGGCTGCAGCGTTTTTCGGGCGCGGCGCCACGCAGATTTTCGGGCTTCTGGCTTGGACGATCATGGCGGTCGCTTTTCAGCCGACGCTGCGGTTCTACCGACTCTCGCCGCTGTGGGGGCCGGCCCTGCCGGCGATCGCGCTCGTTTACATGGCCTTCACGTTGGAATCCGCTTATCAATCCGTGCGAGGTCGGGGCGGTCTTTGGAAGGGCCGCGTGCAGGCGCGTGCGACAGAGGCCCCATGACGAACGCCAGCGAGTTGCGGTCGGGCAAAACCCATCGAGACGAAAACTTCCCGGTGGCGTCTTTGCTCATCCGGGCGCAACATCGTCGGCCAATTCTGGCCTTCTATGAATTCGCACGCGTCGCTGACGACGTCGCGGATCACCCGTCGCTGACGGCGGCGGCGAAGATCGAACTGCTCGATCGCATGGAGGCCGACCTCATCGGCGACGAACGCCCGGACGCCAATCCGCAAGCGGCGGCTTTGCGGCGCGCGCTCGCGGAGCGCGGACTTTCGCCCGAGCACGCGCAGGATTTGTTGCGCGCCTTTCGCCTCGACGCTTCCAAGCGACGCTACAAAGACTGGGCGGATTTGATGTCATATTGCGCCCTCTCGGCCATGCCGGTCGGTCGCTTCGTGCTGGACGTGCACGGCGAGAGCCGTTCGACCTGGCCCGCTTCGGACGCAATATGCGCCGCGCTGCAAATCAACAATCATCTTCAGGATTGCGGCTTGGACTATCGCAATCTCGACCGTGTCTATTTGCCTTTGGACGACCTTGCCAGATACGGCCTCGGCGTTGAAGCGCTCGGCGATGCAAAGGCCTCGCCGGCATTGCGACGCTGCATCGCCGAACTCGCTCATCGCGTGGAGAAGATGCTGCATGAAGCAGATGGACTCGAGACCGCAATCGCAGACTGGCGCTTAGGTCTCGAGATATCCGTCATTCACGCGTTGGCGTTGCAGATTGCGCGCAGACTGACCGTCAGCGATCCTCTCAGCGCCGAGACGCATCTCGGCAAATGGCGCGCCGGCGGCGTCGGCCTTCTGGCCGCTCTCAGCAGCGCTTCGCGCCGCTTTGGCTGGCCAGGACGATTGCCCGCCTCGACCACAAACGCGAACGCGATAGGCGCCGAGCCCGTCGCCGAAGCTCGCGTAAGGGCCTCCGGCAGTTCGTTCTACATGGCGATGCGGCTCATGCCGCCCGAGCAGCGGCAGGCGATGTTCCAGATTTATTCGTTCTGCCGCGCCGTCGACGACATTGCCGACAACGGCGGCCCTCGCGACGTCCATTGCGTTCAATTGCAGCGCTGGCGTCACGACGTCGAGGCAATTTACGCCAGCGCAGCGCCTCCCCATTTGCGTGCGCTGGCGGAGGCGATTCGGACTTTCAATCTGCGCCGCGACGATTTCTTGGCCGTCATCGACGGCGTGGAAATGGATGTGATCGCCCCGATGCGCGCGCCTGATTGGGCGACGCTCGACCTTTACTGCGATCGCGTGGCCAGCGCGGTGGGCCGCCTCTGCGTTCGCGTCTTCAAAATGGAGGACGCCCAAGGGTTGGCCTTGGCGCATCACCTCGGCCGCGCTCTCCAACTGACCAACATCCTGCGCGATATCGACGAGGACGCCGCCGTCGGGAGACTCTATCTTCCGCAAGAAGCGCTGCGCGCCGTTGGAATAACGTCGAGCGATCCGCTGGACGCAATCGCCAATCCTGCGATCGATCAGGCCTGCGCGGCGGTCGTCGCGCGCGCTCGTCGCCATTTCGTCGAGTCCGACGCAATCATTGCTCGGAGCCCGCGCCGGCTCGTGCGCACTGCCCGTGTCATGAGCGCGGCCTACCGCTCAATCCTCGAGCGTCTCGTCGCGCGAGGATGGCTTCCGCCGCGCGCGCCTGTCAAACGGCGCCGCGCGCAGCTCATTTGGATCGTTCTGTGTCACGGCATCGTGTGACGCCGCGTCAAATCCACGTCGTCGGCGCTGGATTGGCGGGACTGTCGGCCGCGGTGCGGCTCGCTTCTCGCGGCTTAGCGGTCACCGTTCATGAGGCGACCAACCAGGCGGGCGGACGCTGTCGTTCGTACTATGATTCCACGCTCGGCATGGAGATCGACAACGGCAATCATCTCGTATTGTCCGGCAACAAGGCCGCCCTCTCCTACCTCAACCTCATCGGCGCGCGCGCCGGTCTTACGGCGCCGCCGTCTGCGAGTTTTCCCTTCATCGATCTCGCGACTGGCGAGCGATGGACGGTGCGCGCCAACGACGGAATCATTCCTTGGTGGATCTTCGACCCGGCGCGTCGCGTCCCCGGCACGCGCGTGCGCGAGTATTTCGCGCTCGCCAAGCTATTGCGAACCAAGGCCGGCGCCACGATCGACGAGACGATTTCGTGTTCCGGACCGCTTTACTCGCGGCTGATCGAACCCTTGCTGATGTCCGCGCTCAACACCGAACCGCGAAGCGGCTCGGCGGCTTTGGCGGCGGCGATCATCCGCGAGACGCTCGCCGCCGGCGGGCGCAACTATCGCCCATTGATCGCTCGCAATGGTCTTTCCAAGGTTTTCGTCGAGCCGGCGCTTCAATACGTCGCTGGCCACGGCGGCAGCGTGAACTTTGGTCGCCGGCTTCGTCAGCTTGCGCTCGCGCCGGACCGAGTGACGGCGCTCGACTTCGGCGACATGTCTATTCACTTGACGTCGAGCGACGCCGTCATCCTCGCCGTGCCGCCGGCGGCCGCGGGGTCTCTCGTGCCGGAATTGCCGTCCCCGACTGAATTTCGCGCCATCGTCAATGCGCATTTCCGCGTCGATCCGCCGGAGGGCCTCGCGCCGATGATCGGCGTCGTCAACGGCACGACCCAATGGCTTTTCGCGTTCCCTGGACGCCTGTCGGTCACGGTCAGCGCCGCAGACCATTTGCTGGACCTGTCGCGGGAAGATCTCGCCCGCCGGATCTGGAGCGAAGTCGCTGTCATCGCCAACCTCGCGAACGCCATGCCGGCGTGGCAAATCGTGCGCGAACGTCGTGCGACGTTCGCCGCGTTGCCGCGAGAGGAAGCCAAGCGTCCCGTCACGGAGACGGCGTGGGAAAATCTCGTCCTCGCCGGGGATTGGACCCGGACCGGGTTGCCCGCGACGATCGAGGGCGCCATCCGCTCGGGCGCGAAGGCGGCGGAGCTATTGGCGCCGCCGTGAGGACGATTTTCAGCGGAATGGCGCTGTCTTGGAGCCGAGAGGACGATGAGCGGCGGCGCCGATTGATCTGGGAGCGGGATCTGTTTCAGACGGTCGCCCTTGTGCGTAAAGTGAATGAGAGGCAAATCGATGCGCGAAACCACGACGGCGCCCAGCGAAACGGGCCGGCAATCCCTGGATCGATCGATCTCTGCGGCGGCCGGCGCCCTGCTGGCCGCTCAGCGCCCGGACGGACATTGGCTGTTCGAACTCGAAGCCGACGCCACCATCCCTGCCGAATACGTACTCCTAAGACACTACCTCGGCGAGCCGGTCGATGCAGAGCTCGAAGGCAAGATCGCCAACTATTTGCGCCGCATCCAGGCCGCGCATAGCGGCTGGCCGCTGTTCTACGGCGGCGACTTCGATATGAGCGCCAGCGTGAAGGCCTATTTTGCGCTGAAGATGATCGGCGACGACCCGCAGTCGGCGCATATGCGTCGAGCGCGCGAGGCGATCCGCGAACGGGGCGGCGCGGCGCAGAGCAACGTCTTCACAAGGGCGCTGCTGGCGCTGTTCAGCGTCGTGAGCTGGCGAGCGGTTCCGGTGATG